>Ga0307515_10005169_pt1 | contig 26530 bp, 37 predicted proteins | sample 17_EM_MG_FD_194513 | JGI IMG/M metagenome (GOLD analysis project Ga0307515, IMG submission 194513) | Populus trichocarpa ectomycorrhiza microbial communities from riparian zone in the Pacific Northwest, United States - 17_EM | ecosystem: Host-associated > Plants > Roots > Unclassified | place... | reverse complement strand
TCGTGCTTGTGCTTCCCTGTGGGACCGATCGGTTTATTGCAGGAGCAAGGCGCAAGAAAGAACGCACGCGATCGTCTCGGCAGAAGGTCCTTCTCGAGCAGGACCGATATCAGAACGGGTCGTGAAATCAGAGGCACTTTGAAAATCGCGTCAGCGCGAATATGAAGCATCGTGGCAAACAAAGCCTACCCTCGACCAAGACCGGCCACATATGAGGCTGGTGCCGGCATCTACAAGAACGCCAGCTTGTTTGGTTTGTTGGACGCCATGGTGGCGGTAGGGATGGCGAGGAGGCGTCTGGAGGCGTCAGTCGAGAAGCGGAGGCGAGGAATGAATGTCACATGTGACAGAACGAGAGATGTCCTGCCAGCTCAGCTACGCCATCCTTGGCGAGTCACAACCTTTCCCATCGAACTACTTATCCCTCGCCGGGCAAAATTTCACGACTCAACGAACGCTGATAACTATCATATGATATGTACAGCCGCTTGCAATATGATGGGAGAAGTCTGAGCTGGAACGGACCGAAGCGAGAGGCGGTAAACGCGGGCTACGGCGTGCAAGACAACCAATGGTTGCATCGCATTCAAGCTGCGCAGGGTCCCGTCGAGGGAAAGAGCAGGAAATATGGAACAGCCAGAGGAGGGAAGGTGGGACGACAGAAACAAATCGGCCTGACTGAAATGATGTCCGACTGGGGATCATCACCGCGGTGGGTTTCCGTTTTGTAGGTACATATCGGCTCGCGGAACGACATAGAGACCGCATGTGGAAGCGCCGCCGCGTTGTTAGCCGGTTCATCGCAAACCCGTCAACGACCAACTTGGACGGTAATTCTGTGAAACTTCTGTACCATACCTGACCCCATCAACCCCTCCTGAGAATAAGCCGAGAGTATCCGGTATACTGTCGACTCATCCACGGAACCGAAGACACGGTTTGCCTCCAAACCTCCCTCCAACTCATGGATGAACGGTGGATAAACAAACTGCTACTACGATTTCCCAAGCGATGGGTTGCAGAGCATGCCGATGATGTGTGCTATTTCGAAAACGATCGATTGAATTGCAAGCGGCTGCAATCTGCCCCAGTTTGACCGTGCTGGCGATTCCGACACCACTCTCCAGGCCGGGTTGATCTACCGTAAGCACCGGTCACAATCCATGGTATTTCGCCTGCTTTGTTCCCTCGGCGACCGTTCAACGATTATCAGGATAAAAGCCGTGCCAGCTGCTGCCCTGCGTCTCTGCAGGCCATCATGGGGGCATGGGTATGCGTGCTCGGTGCAGTTTTCACGGCCAGGCTTATCGTTCAACCCCTGACCCCGTTATTGTGGCTGGGCCGGATGCACGCACACAAACCACAGTACCAGGAAGTTACAAGGCTCTTTGCGGCGCTGTCGATGGGCATCGCGCAGAGCTGGAAACATTTTACAGCGGGGTGGGTTTCGATGTCGTCTCCAGCGCTCGGGTTTTTCCCCACATCACCTCATTCACCGGTGAGACTCGAGGTCAAGCTCCATTAAGAAGATTATGCGGATCCTGTTCCCGGAGGTACCAGGGTGGTATTCGGAAGATTGTCGTCAAGTTCACAGAAGTGTACAACGACGCAGCTCATGCCTTACTCGCCGCTCAAGCACTCGCACCCCGTTGCTCTCCTGCGATAGGTCTACGCTCACTGGCTTTACGATAATCATCGTGGGTTACATTGATGGGGAACAGTTGCGTCACAAGTATCCTCAGGGTCATAAGATTCTTCCTTGTGTCCTTGAGCAGGTCAAGAATGCCTTGGACCTCTTGCACGAGTGCAGGTTCGTGTTGCCAAACATTCTCGTTGCCTCGGTTGAAGGGCAGGACCGGGTTCAGCTCGTGGATTTTGATTGATGGTGGGAAGGTAGGGGAAGGGATTATCCGGCCAACATCAACCTTGTGGGCATCGAGTGGCCGGGGGCGTGGTTGCTCGTCGGCGTTATATAGTCCTTTTTGCTGCGTGATAAATAAAACTATCGTGCTCTTTTCTGTTTGAATGTTTTTCAAGCACCATCGAACGGAAAGGCAGATCAAGGACTCCGACGATCAAGGACTCCGAAGCACCAGCCCGTCATCCCGTCATCCCCTGACTTTGGATAACGATGTCCGATTCCGTTCACTCCCAAGATTTCAAGCTTAATCGCTCTTTGCTCAACCCAAAGTTCGAGGGTTACAAGTTCAACCCATTGCCCCAGGATAAACTCACTTATCGGTATGGTTTGCGGTACAAACCGAGCCAGACAAACACACCCGCGTCGAGTTCGACGCAGCCGATGTCATTCCAGGAGGTACAGAGCAGGATCACCCATAATCACCTGACCGTCAGACCGGGTTCTGCGCTTGGGGTTTATGTGGACGCTGAGCGTCGTGTGATCGGGGTCACCATCGATCCAGTGAGTGAACGCACTTCGTACTTTCTCACTTGTGGCCACCCAGTCCTGAGTTGGTAGAACAGACCACACTCAGACCGACGTTCTTGGTAATAGCGGAACTGCCCCAATCAATCCAAACCTCTGGGACCCACGATTCCCGACGCGCTGAATACCCTTCATCAGCCTTCGCCAACCCAAACACACTGTTGGTCGCTGACGGACAGGGAACGCTATTCTCATTCCTACTTTCCGAGGACCCTATCTCGGCTAAATCATTGAGATCTTACGAACTCCGGCCGGAGTTAGCTTCACAATCTCTCCCGTTCCGAATTCATGCCGCCCAACAAACCTCCCCCGACTCGGCCACCCTGGTGTTATCTTCCCGTTCATACGCGGTGAAATCACAGGAAGACCCTAAACGGCGGCCTCCGACCGAGTTTGACCTCTGGGGTGCGGAAGTCCCTCTCACTTTTGTGGGAAATGACGAAACGCAAACATTGATGTGTCTGTGGCACATGACCGGCCGAGAAGTCCCCATTTATTCGACTTTCCACGATTCGCCACCTTCATTCCACGTCTTTGGGTCTCTGTACGCGGGGTCTGGGACAGCCAATGCTCAGCCTTACGCCCCCGCTCCTGACGAGATGGCACCAATTCCGCGTGCCGGTGAAAACCTCGACGTGGAACCCCTCTCAAAACCTCCTCCTTACTCGTGGACGCAGACCTCCGATTCCGTCACAGTGGCGTTCCCACTTCCGTCTGGCACTCCAAAAGTAGCGATTAAAGTCACTTTCACCTCCAGAGTCCTCAACCTCTTCATCTCCGGTGCATCCCCGGAATCCAGTTCACCTATCCCCCTCCCTCGATACATCGCAAAGTCGTTTTGGGATGGGATCCAAGCATCTACAAGTTTCTGGACGTGGGATAAAGCAGGAGAGAAGAGTTTCGGGGTTCTCACATTGCATCTCGACAAGCAACACGAAGGAACGAGATGGTCACAGGTCTTTGCGTCTCATCGAACCCCTTCAGGAGAGCCGGAACCGGAAGTTTCGGAAACCCTGGACCCAAGCGAGTTGTATAATATCCGAGAAGCATTGGAGAAATACACTTCGTCCCTCCCTGAGGATGGTGGCGGATTAGGACTGGGGCAGGGGGTGCCAAGTTTGGGGAAAGGAGAGATCGAGGAGGAGTTGGATTCTTCCGTGGGGAGGGAAACGTTCCTCACTAGAATCCCGGTTTCGACACCCCAAGCCCAGAACGGGACGGGTTCGAAGGATAGATCACCTTCCGTCACCCTACTCTCAATCCCCCTGCCAGGATCGATCAAACCTGGCGACACTCCCTCGCTAATCACCAAAAGCGACATCGACGGTCTCTTCTACGCTCTCGCTCCACCCAAAACCTCAGACGGAGGGGAAGACGGCACGTGGACGCACACCTCGACCTTCTCCGCTCTTTCTTTCGTCCTTGCTTCAAAACAGGACGTTCGATTCACTCTCCACATGTCCGATCGCCTAGTCATGGCCTTCGAAAGTGGTTCGCGGGGGCTCGGGTTCAATATCTATACTTACCAAGCTACGCATACGCGCTCGGCGCAGTGGGCAAAGCAGTCCGTGATTCGGGTTGGAGATGCGGCGACGGGTCCCCTCCTTGGTGTGGGGGCTTTGGCGCTGGACGTGAACGGAGGAAAGAAGGTCGTGATGTTGTGTTTATGCGAGAACGAGGCCGTAGTCATTCAGGACATTCCGATGTTAGCTTTATAGGCCGCACCCTACTGCGCAATGGACCTCATGCCATGTAACAGGTATTGTAGCGGATACGGATGTGAGCAATTGAACTCATGAGAGTAAAGGTGATTCCCTGCCTTCTGGTCGCCAACTGGAATCAGGAACGGATGGCTGAACAAGAGGCATGAGATTAACCAGGGACAAAGGGAAAACGAAACTGAGGAAGATACACGGGTGAGAGTAAGAGAGAAACGCACAGAGAGACGTCAAAAAAGGTACAAGGAAAACTGGTAGGACTATGCAGCGAAGAACACACATGTGAATAAAAGCGACAGTATGACCTAGTACACGCATATAAATATAAGGGAAACACTGGCGGCGAGACAGACAGGGAGGCGGGAAAGGGGCAAAACGCAGATCAGGCAGACGGGGTGGTTGGGTCAAAACGGACAGGTTGTGAGGTCCATACGTGCAAGATCTTTCGGCCCGATACAGAAGCCGAAGACGTCAAAAGAGCGAAAAGAGGGGGAAGGGGAATAGAAAAGCGAACCGAACCGAACCGAAAGTCGACTTCAACTCTCCTCTCACCCCTTAAGAGGGTCTTCGCTCGTGTCCATCAAACCCTCCGCCTTCACAGCAGGCGCAGCCTCGTCTGATCCTGGCAGAGTCGTAAACTGATGGGGTTTCTGCACCATCGTGTCCCCGTTCAGTAGCGGTTTCGGTGGTGGGGGTGTCTCGGATTTGCGTGGGGGGGATGTGGGTGGTTCAGAAGTCAAACTGTCCTGATCGGCATCCACCTCAATATTATCGCTACCCTCGGCCTTTCCGTTTGGTCGGGGGTTTGTTGAACTATCTCCATTTTTCCCGTCCATATGTTGTTCCAGAACGTCCAACTGTTCCCTAAGCGACTTATTTGCTGAATCAGCCGGGGCTGGACCGTAGTTTCCTCTGTACCCAAACGTGTGGCTGAAGAACGATTGAGATTCGGGACCATCCATATCGTCACTGTCTTCAGACTCGGTGTCGTCCTCGCCAAACATCAGGGCACTGTTGTCCGCGAGGATGCTCCCGCCTGGACGGAACGAGATACCACCGGTGCTTCCCAGGATCCGTGTGATACCAAAGCCAGGTGAGCCGAAGCCACCCGCTCCGGTAGTACCCCCCAACCGTGTCTGTCTGTCCTTCTCCCTAGCCTCCTCCGCGGCTCTCTTCGCCTTGAATGCCATCAGTCTACTCTGTGAATAGAGTTGGGGAAGCGCATCTGGCGTTGCGTGACCAACGCGGGTCTTTACACGGTCAGTGACCCATGCTCTCCATTCATCTTTTGTCTTGCCGTTCAAAAGGGCAACGACCAGCATCGTCATGTTGTCGCATCCGATACCAGCTCCGGACTCGGTGTCGGGCGCCAGGCAGAGTTCGCAGACGATCTCCGCGATCTCCGAGAGCTCCTTTCCTTCTGAGATTAATAGTCGGACCACGTCTACACACTGTTGTGATGTCAGACAGTCCCAGATGCCTGCGCACGAGTTAGTTGCAGTCCGTCGGGAGAGCATCACGCAAGAGACCAACCATCACAAGCGATGATAAGGAATTCATCGTCCTCCGTTATCTTGTGTTCAATGACCTCGGGGTTCGCGGTAATGATTTGGTCCTCAGCTGAGACGTTAGCGTTCTTCTTGTATTCGAAATCCCCCAAAGCCCGAGCCAAAGCGAGGTTGCCTGGCGGAAGCAATCGTTAGGAGATGCTCAGGTCCGGCGCGAGAATTGTATCCTACCGTTGACCCGTCCGTATTCAACGTAACCGCCAGCTCGGAAGATCCGGGCCATTTCAGCTAATCGGAGAGATATCGTCAAATGGTCTAATAAGATAAAGATAAGGTGGACGGACCCTCGTTGTTGGGTTTATGGTCGAAACTCAACGGTTTCGATTCACCCTTGATACCGAGAACGCATCTCGAATCACCGGCGTTGGCCTATCAATGAAAGAAACCCAAACCCACCCAACGAAAGAAGGTAACAAGGGGGATGGGAGGCGATAGATCAGTCGCAGCCACAAAACGACCATACGAAACGCCTTGACGTACGACAAAGATCCGGTCATCTTCGGTGATAAGGGCAGCAACAGCTGTGCAGCCAGAGGGATCCCTGAGAAAGTCCGGGTCTACGATATACACATTAGTTAGGCGAATCCGTTAAGCCCTGGAGTATCACTTTTCAAGATATCATCATCTGTCCCCAAAAACGCCCTCTTGAGACCTTCCAGGTAGTTCCCTTCCTTATATGTTTGTTCTCCCGTCAGGCGCTTGAAGACATTGGTTCCCGCATATTTGGCAACGCTCGCCCCTATTTGGGTTCAAAGAACCGAAAGGATTGACGATTTGAGATGGTGCACCGAGCACGTGATGAAGGGAAATGACGTACCACCATGGCCGTCGTAGACGGCAAAGAACGCGTTCCTTGTGCGGCTATCTTCGCCCAACTGAAGTTCTGCGGTATGCGCGTCTTCCATACCTTATTGACCAAATAAGCACCGCAGCATGTCCAGGAGCGATTTGTACGTAATGGCGGGGCGGAATAAGGGTGGATGTTATGAATGGTGGGCAAGGGGATAAAATCGCCGGAAATCGCAATTCACAATGAAAAGGAGGTGATGTGATGGGATGCATCGAGGTTATGACGCAAAAGGTAGTCCGACCAGACGAGCAAGGGGAAGGGTAAGATTGGAGGGAGGAACGTCGAAGTTAGAAAACCGAATGACTGAGAGATTAGGACATAACAATCAAGTACTCGTACGCACCGACTCTCCACCCTTGCATCTCCGAAACGCCGAATGCGAACCTATCATTTTCTCCAGACTCGGACTTTTTTGTCGTTACTGTTTCAAAAGGGGAGTGGTCGAACGATTATCAGCACACACGATCAACTCCAACCCGGGCGAAATAGACGAGAACACGACGACGATGCGAGTGCGCGGCGCTGGAGGGGCGCAAAGACTTATCCGCACAAGCGCGGTCACGTTTGGGTGGGTTCCAAACGCACCCGAGCCCACCGAGTCCGACAACAAAACGGAACTGGAGGGAGAGGATACTGACTCGGCGAAGATAATGTTTGACCCTAGCGATGCGAGAAGGAGATAAAAGGCAGTCAGCACGAGGTCAAGACAAGTCGGGTGAGGGTTGTGGCGGGCAAGAAGGGGAGGGCCCGCACTGACCATTGTGGTTCAAGGTGGACGATGGATGAGATGAAGGAAGAGAAAGTCTGATCGGGAATGGGGAGGGGTTCGAAGATTATTTCTTTTCGTGAGAAATCGTAAGTTGCCCGTCGTCGTCGGTGTGAGGTAGGGCAGAGGCTGGGGGGATGTTGTGACAGGGATTGGAAACGGAACGACGGGGGCTCGTGCGATTGGCAGTGCTGCGGTAAGGCAAAAACTCACCCAAGATTTCGTTATCTCTTTCCTATTCTGGACATTCACTACAACCGCGCAAAAACTCTGGATACTAGGTAACAAAGTACAACTACAGATAGATAGCATACACCACCCTAATACATACTCGTGTGCCTATCGCCCCCCAGGACCAGGCGTCCGTCCTCTCACCTCGCTACGGCTCTTCGGAGACGGATGACGACCAGCGCCCCCTTCGCTGCCCGAGTCACCCGCGTCCAGCTCCGAGTCCTCGCAGAGCTTGGGCCCCCCTTTACCACTCACCTGCGGCCCAGGCGTCCTCTTCCCCACATCTTTCCTCTGACTCCTTCCTCGTGTCATAGGTGGGGAACGTTCGGTCCCCCGCTTCGACGTCTCCGCCGGATCGTCCGCTCCGTCTGTCGGTTCAGACTCAAAACTTGGATCCAAAGCAAAAGCAACTCTCCGCTTTGATTTAGACCTACTCCTTGCCCTACTCGCCACCCTCTCCTGCACGTCTCCGGTTTCTCGAACAGCCGGAACCGACTCGGGAAGTGACATTGAAGACGGAAATATATCGGATGACGGGTACAATGTCGGAGGTGGTATGGATGGACCCGCCCCGCTACCCGTCAGATTGGGACCTTGATTCTGAAATGATCGCTGCTGATGGCCGTGTCCATAAGGATGCATGAACGTGGTTGGCGTAGAGGGGAGCCAAGCCGGAAACATCCCCCACCCCGGTGAACCGGGAATTCCATTCATTGCCGGTACGTTCTCAGGTATACCCCCCATGTGACCCATCTGCGGCGGAGGTCGACCTCCGTTCATGAGAACAGCAAGTTGGGTCACAGCCTGAGCAAGAAGGGCTTGCGTATTTGAATCCTGGAAGAACGGATACTGCCCGTGCCCATATTGAGTGTGATCGGGGTTCGCGTAAGGAACGTGATTGAAGCTGATGGTGTGATCTCGGAAGGGAGGATGTCCTGAATAGGGTGTGAAGGGCTGGTGGGACTGGCTGGGGAATCCTACAGGCAAAGGCGGAGGCGAAGGGAAATGGGTATAAGAACCGTCAAGGTGATTAGAGGTATCGTCTGTCTGTCCATTGCTGGATGGAGTCACCACAGGAGAGGTGTTCGCCGGCGCGGGTGTAGATGCGACCCCCGTGGTCGCTTTGGAACGAGATTGCGATCGAGTTCGGGGTTTCGATTCACCTATTGCAATTGATCCATAGGCTTAGTTTTCCACAAAAGAGATACAAACAAGACAACATACCAACTTCAGGATCACCACTGCGGTCATCAGAATCAACATCAATTATCTCGTGGGTCGTTATTGTACAAGCCTGAATCCTGCTGGTGTCGGGCGGGGAGGTTCGTTGCCCGGGGTCGGCCTTAGGGCGACTACCTTGTTCCTCCCCGGAGCTGGGTTCAGACGACACTATTCGTTTTCGTTTCAAGGACCTTCGAACCCGAGATCGTATAGGTGGAGCAGGAGAAGGGGAAGGTGACAAGGGAGGGGATCTACGATCACCGCCTTCTGTGTCCACAAACAACTCTGGCGGTTTCCTCGGAGTCTTCAATCTCGGCCTAGCTGTCGTCGTAGAGGCACCAGATTCAGTGGATCGGTTAGACCCGGCGGATTTCGGTTTCGCGGTCGATTTACCCGTAGGTTTGGGCCTCGAAACGGGCTTTGGTGTCGTCACCTGCGCCTGTGGTCCGAGGCTCGACTTGAGCGAAGTAATCTTCTTTGGTGGAGTTACTGAGTGTGGATCTGTGGGGGCGGGAGTAACGGTGGTGCGTCGTTTGGTTTCGATCAGGACAAATGGAACCAGTCTTTTGGGAGTCATGACGGAACCGGTTTTCTTCGCCACCCTGGGTTCTGAGGCAAGCGGTTTCGAATTTGCGGTCACCTTGGATGGTGAGTGGGGTTGCTCGTCCTCTGTCTCGTCGTCGCTGTGAGGCAGGTCAATAATAAAGGGTGAGCTTGACCGCTTCCAAAAGACGGATGGAGCACGAGGTTGTGGAGGCGGGAATTCCAAGTCAATCTCGTGGAGACTGTCTTCAAGAGTTCTTCGAGAAGTAGAGGCAAGCGGCTGCTGTTTAGGGGTGGGAGAGCCAAAATACTCCTCGGTCTGAGGACCCCTGTAGGCGTTGAGTGGTGTGTGTGATGTTAGCGGAGAGGATGGAAGGGAAACCGAAGAGGAGCGCCCTGGGGACGACGAGGGAGGTGGCGGTGAAGGTATTGAAACTGGAACTTCAGGACTAAGCGTCCGACGGGCGCGATATCCACGGTGGACGTTGTTTCGATCGAACTCCAGAACTGCGAACTCTTCTTCAGACTCGGATAGGGGGGCTGGGGTTTTGACTGGCCGAGATTTGACTCGCGCAGTGAATGATGTCTTCTCAGTCACCGTTCGCTTGGCAGGGGCCGAGCGTGAGGACAGAATGTTGAATTCATCTTCGGAAGATTCGTCTCCGCCATCGAGTTCCCGTCGAATCGCCTCTACCTTGAGGAATTCGCGTAAATCGTCTGCGTCTGAAGAGCTGGTAGCGGGTCTAAGTGGCGCTAGTCGGGTGATTTGTGACGCAACAAGGCCGTCGGAAGAAGGAAACGCGTCGGTGTCTTCTGCACCGTCTTCTTCATCATCGTCCTCTTCGTCTTCAGCAAAGTTATCCGCTACCTCATTTCCCAGATCCGTGTTGATTGCAGGATCGTCGTCTTTGTCCGCCAAGTCACCAAATTTGCAACTTTTGGGGAATTCGTTGAGTACCCCGCGGTCTTTGATGACTTGCCCTGTAAGGATATCTACGACGTCATCCTCATCTAACCTCCTATTATACCTCTCAGCGAGAGCGGACCATATGTTGAGCACCCGCATCGAAGAAGCTGTTCTAGCATCGTGTAAATCGGACGGCGCAGGCTGTTCTGGGCGAGAAGAGGAGGAACGTGGCGTCGAGAGAGACAAGGAACTCGAGGTTGGCGTGGATGCCAATCGACGCCTTTTTACAGGTGGCACGCCATCCCTGAAGGTACGAATGGGTGATGAAGCAAAAGACTGGGAACGCGAGGAGGCGGAGGGAGGGACGGAAGTCTTTGTGAACTTTGGAGGGGGATTTGAAGTTGAGGCCCTCGCGTTCATTGCGCAGTGAGTCGGGTTGAACAAGTCGCGACTTGCCGATCACATGGGCGAAACAAAAACGCGTCCCGGCTTTTTCGCATCTTCACGTTCTTGGCACACTTGACCACAATATGCTTGTCTTTTTATTCGCAAATCACTCTGCTGCCATTGTATAAGGTGATGAAAGTGACCCTGGCGACGGTCGGGCAACCGGCACACATCGTCAAGCGTGAGGTCGATACGTTTCATCCCGGACAAAACCCTCCTCCTGTCGGAGTCGGGGAATCCTCCGTGCCTGTTGTACCTTACCTGAAAGGTATTGCCGGACCTCCTTCAGCCTGAAACCAATATCTGAGTGGCAACCCATTCGGTCAAGCTTTGTCTTCGGCATCAAGCATTGCGGGCACGGAAGCGAACTCCTTGTAAGGGTATGTGTCTGTGCCACAGCTTCTCAGATCCCCTCCGCAAGTTACTGACCGGCCGTCCCTTAGACTTAGACTTTCAAAGTCATTTTCGCATCGCCATCTTCAGCAGAAGGCGACCTCGATGAACCAGACAACCTCATGCGAAGGGGAAAACCCACCGGTGCGGGTCCCCCAAAACGAGCAAACAACGCAGAGAGACACGGGATGGACGGGAGTGTTACTCGTGCAATTGCATATGCAGCAGTGCAGGTATGGATCTCTTGTCGTCTCTCCACACAACTCACTCTCCCAGTTGCACTTCAACCTTACAGACGCTACCCACTGGATGAACAACTACAACGGGTTTGATTACGAGGAATTCTATGAATTCATCGTCGACTTTTTCGAGGCCGAAACAACGCCAGAAGAACAGGAAGCGTCAGCAAAACTTCTCAAGTGGTGGAATAAGTACGTCCCAGTTTTATTCCCACCCCCACCACCACTGACAAGAAGTGCTCCCAGAGCGGTGTTTCCAAGGTCTGCTGCCACGCGTGCAGCTGCACCTACCTCAACACGAAAGGCGTCACTCGCGATCCTGCGAAAACAACGCCAGGCTGCCCGCACATCCAACCCGCCCTCATAGTTTGTAGCACTTCCAATGTCCGTTTATTCTACACAAATACCATTTTTTTATAAATCCTTGCTACCCGATGTGCGAACCAAGCGACCGGATGGCTCCAGGAGTAGTTGTGAATCCTCACCGATGGTATGACCCAATATAGGGCTCATGGGGCCCCGCCGCCCGTACAATTGAATCAAATATCCACAAATAGATACACCACGATATAATATACTCTCTCCCGGAACTTCTAACTGCATTTACAATCTTGTCAGGGTTATGGATGTCGTAGGCAGGTATACTGTGTTGTAACCACTTATATTGATCGTTAGGGAGTACAAGTTCAGCCGGGCTTCGCCCCGGCGTAAGCACAATTGATTAATTCGACGCACAAAGATAATGTCAATTATTGCTTGAGGTCAGAGCTCTCATAATGGAACAAAAGCGAAATACAGGTACATTCTAAATTATGCGGGAGAAACAGGCCTTTGCAAGCCACCTCACTGACCCTCGTATGCCCTCCATAAAACTATGACAAAATATACCCGCACAGGAGCACATCAGCAAACCTTCCCGATCGCTTTTTTGCTTTTCGGCCGCTTTCCCCCTGCTTATCACTTTTTCGTAGCACTTTTTTAACATTTCCACTTTTTCAGGTCTTTTCGAAAAACTTACTTCTTACTTATTTCACCAATTGCCACTAGCTGTAACCATGTAAGATAAACACTCAAATAGGATATATAGTGGTGGTACATCATCTTTTGGCCCCACTTAATACGATTCAAACGACCTGGGTCGAACCGTTGAAGGTTCAGGAAGAGGTGGTGTTTCGACATAGAAGGGAGTATGTTGTTGTTGCCGCGGCGGGGATTTCCGTAATGCACGTGTGATGGGCGCCGCTCGCACTGGGTGGTGCTCAGGTGAGGTGCGGGTTCCCCCATTCTTGTTGTGCGGAGCAATATTATTGGTGGGGCTTCACATAAGGCCTAACTATTTGGAATCTGTCTATTCAAAATTTCTTAGAACTTGTGCGCAGAGGGTGGGCATCCGAGCACATTGTCCATCGTCACGGAGATTGCCGAAACGTCTACGGGCCTCCAGTTCCTCGCGGCTGCACCAATCACCATGTTACAACTGTACAAAAGTGGCGGTCACCTTGGGGAGAGGAGCTGGTGATGTATCCTGCCACCGGGCTTGTCCCAGAAACCAGCATATGATTTTATTTTTCTAAAATGCAGTTTGGTGTACTCGAATATTACATGCATCTGGAAAAGCGAGATTGGATGGAAAGTGTTCAAAGGATCCACCCTGAGACCACCATGGACGACAACTCTAACTTCAACCTCGGCGGTGTCGAAATCGACATGGAAAACTACCACCCTGAGACTTTCAAATACGAAATGACAGACGACTCGTCCGCCCAACAACCAATCGAGGTTCACAATGTGGAAGTCACAGATGTCTCCCAAGCCCATACGGCCTACAATTATCAATACCGTTGTCGAGGATGCGACTACAGCCTCTCCTGCAGTTCCCGAACATGACCTAAGAGATGCTCGTGATCGCTCACCTCTCGACACGCCGCCGACCCTGGTCATCCAGGTTCCATCACCGGCCTCTCAACCAGTTCAGGACGAGGAACACCCCCAAATCGCCGTTACAGGATCGCTTGGACAGAGCAAATGGGATCAGGGCCACTCGGAACTTCCAGATACTCCCCCCTCACCGCATGTCGTCGAGTATCGCCAACCGCAGAACTCAGCCGAGCCCGCAAGCAATGCAACTTGTTTGGCTGCAGGACCCAAGGGGGTGTGACAGTGTCGAGAGTGGGGGTGATGGAGGTGGCGACGTCGGCTCGGCGGGGTTGCCAATCGTATTGATGCACGTATTGGAGATGGCGGCCAGCTCCTCGGAGGCAACAATCTCGTGGCACTCATTTTTACCGCAGGCCTTGTCCCCTCGTGAGGAGGAGAGGGGAGTTGTTGTACACGACGCTGTGTTGCAGGGTTCCAAATACGCCGTACGGACTCCTGGGAATTGGAAGCTGTTGGCGGTTGGGTTGCAACCTTAGTCATCGTATAAACTGAAAGATAATCGTCCTGCCAGATCCCGGAGAGCGATCTGATGGCATGATCTACACGGGAAAGCGCAGTTTCATCAGGGCCGCAGGTGTGGTGGTGGATCGAGTGAGATGCGCATGGGGGCTTACCGACGAGGCTCGTGGCCTGGTGGGGTTGTGTTGGGTGATGTTGGGTGCGGTGTGTGTATGACGAATGGTTGGTGGTGTTGAGTGGGGTGGGGAGCTGAACCCTTTGAACGCTGTCGGTGTCACGCTGAGTGATATCCACCTTGCTCCGGCTAAGCACGTTGGGTCCTGAAGGCGAGGGTGTATGTTGATGACCCCGTTTTTCGTGGTAATTGCAGTCCAGCTCTTCAACGACACCGCGCAGGAAGGTGGGAGGGAGAGTGTGTCGAATACTCCAAGGGGGTACAATCCGCGAGCGGAGGGCATGATCTGTGTGTAGGTGCAGAGGTTTGGAAGGGAGATGGCGTGATCGTCGGTACTGAGGAAATCCTCTGGATGAGATTTCGAGGTCTTCCAGGAGAGGACAGTCGCGGAGGAAGTTGAGGAGACTTTCTAGTATGGAAGCGTTATCCACGGGATTGGTGAATCGAAACTTGAAACGGGTGAGGTGAGGAACGTGGAAAGGGATAGGGTAGGTGTTGCGGACAGCAAGTGAGGTGACGGGAGGGAAATACCGTGAAGTTTCTTTGTCAACCGGTGTACGGGGGAGGTCATCGTCGTCATCGTCTTCGTAAATGTCGTTGGTCGTTTCGGGCCTTCTCGGGGACGGCGTGGGCTGTGACGACAACTCCTTCATCTGGGCGATCGAGCAACCCCAACATTACTATGCGCGTTGCGTACGGGCACAGGAACTCAAACGAGGGAGGAATTTCGCCGTCACCGGTCAGGTTAATGTGAAGTGACGCTGATTTTGATCTTTCGAGAAATGCGAGTGCCCGTCCGGTGTCTCTAAAGTCGAGGTGCGCCCATAAACCTGGATGAGACAGGAGCGTACTACGCCAGTAGCAGGATATGTGAGTCGCGCGGACGAGATCCGGTTTGCTTTCAAAGTGGTAGGCGATTGATGGGAGTATTTCGGGATGGAGGTGATAAATGGATGACTTCTGGAAGTTGATGTGGCGACGTAGCGCCGCAAAGAAACGGGGGTATTGAGGTAGGGGGCTGAAGACCTTGATGTTGTCAATGACAGAGTTCTGAGGGCATCGCCGCGGTGACCAAACGTGTTCAAAGTCTTGGAGTCGTTTGTGTGGGCACCGTTCCTGAACTTGACATGGACAAAGTCCCTCTGCCCTGGAGTGGGACAGGCGTGGATCTCAATAGTGGCGGTGGAAGTGTAATCGGGCAAACCCTCGAGCTTGGGGCTGCCCGTGGTGAGAACGGAGTGCTTGGCGGTGTGTCCAGCGACTATGGGGCAGATCAGGAAACCGCCGGGACTGCGAGCCTGCCAGGCACGTACCGTTGCCAATTCTGTTTGTGCTGGAGTCAGCCAAATCACGGACCTGGCTGATGTAGATCAGAGGAATACGGTAGGCGCAGGTCTTGTTGCAAGTCAACCGGGTGTTGGTGAGTCCAGAGAATGTGGATAGGCAAGGGGAGGTCGTTGAAACTGGAAGCTAAAGGTAAAAAAGGGTGTTCTGCATCGGAGTGGGAGGAGATGGAGGTCAAGCGCGAGGGCAGCCAAAGCGCTTTCCCAACGCAACGTGATCCCCTGCTCTGGAAAGCAGGGGTGGGCATAGCGACAGTTAGGGGGTCCGTTGCATCAGGTACACACTCAGCGTTCCAAGCGTGCACAACCTCTTGAGGTTAGAGAAGCGGTCTGAACCCTGCGTGTTGAAATAATCGTGGCGCATGGGAACTGTTTGGTGACCGGGATTTGTCACAACCTCAGGCCATGGGAACGATCATCGATGGGAATGGGGCGGCCTTGGTCAGCGGCTCACAGCTGCACTAACCAGCCGCCACCAAAAACCAGATTGACTTTTCAGCGCTCTCTTCCAACAATGTCCTCAATCGAGAGGGTCAAATGGGTATTATTATTTTCTAAAATACGGCTTCATATGCATGGTAATCTATGTACTTGTTAACGTAAAACCCCTGGAATGAATCAAGGGTTTTGGTATAGTTCAGCGTGTGAGGTAAAGGTTGTTGATCAAAAATGGGGAGAAGGTGGGCAGCGCGCACAATGCTGTCGATATGGATAACGGAGACATTTCGATCCGCACCAGAATAATCTGGTGTTACAACCCACATCCCATTATCAGGGTCAGGTTGATCGCCGAACGTTGAAAACCAATGAACGAGAGCGCACTGGTGGGTCTCCCCACCAATCGTGAACGAAAAGAAGAGGAGTGCACGTGCAACCAGGAGGCCGCCCATGCCCGGGTCCAGGCTTAGGCCGTTCGAAACGAAGATACAATCATATCGCGGCCCAGGGATCTCTCCTCGGTTCCAGGACGGTGTTGCTCGTATAGTTTCATGATACATCCCTGTGGTCGCAGATGGGTTGGATGGAGCGCAGAAGATCGCACGTGCTGAATGGAACACCTTGATGTGCTCTGCACAAGAAGCAGTGGTTTGGGGGAAGTCGGAAGGCGGGATGATGTCAACGGCATCAGCGTCAGCATCGGAAGCCATTTGTTGGAAGAGGTATTGGTGGACAAGATCTGGGAGGTTCGGGTAACCGATGTGTTGCCCAAGGCGGTCGAAGCTCTGGGGGTATTTTGGGGCTAAAGGTGCCAGGGACATAATCAGATTCCAGTCAAAGATAAGTTCGAGAACAAGTACTCACCTGGTGTCTGAGCGAGGAAGACCTCATTATGGATCGCATCTTCATCTACTGGTCCAGACTGATCATCGTCGTCGTTGGATGGAACTGGGTGGGGAATACGAGGCTGCCAAGTCGGAGACTTCAGGAGACCTCGTGCAGTGAAGCGCACTCGGGCGGCGGTCAGCTTCTCTATGCGTCGATTTGTAAGCATGATTTGGTGGATGGCGTTGTATCGGCTTGATCGTCGCCATGGACGCTTGACTGCGGCGATGTGCTTCGACTCCGTGATAGATGAACACAGCCCGTTCGGGGCACCAAATTTTTCAATGTGTCGTCAATAGTGAATCATCGCATGTTGGCGGGGCAGGGCAAAACCTGCGGTTGTTGGTGCTCGGACACCGAGCACTTGGAACACTGTGCGGTACTTGTGGAATCGTTCGAGGGCATTGTCGAGGGCGTCCAGTGTTTTTTCGGTGAACATGCTCATCCGTGCGATGTAACAAAAGTCAAGGTAACCATTGAAACACCGAATAACGTCTTGTGGCACAAATCCTTCAATGGCCGACATCCAAACCTGGGAATTGGATGTGAGCCACAACAATCGCGGTGTGCAGGCATTTTTCAGACCTTCATCAGTGCCTTAGAATCGTTGCCCGTCCATTGCTGAAAGTTTCTACCCTGTTTGAAGCGGCGGAGACCAGGGAATGGCGGGGCCAAGGAGATCCTAGCGGTAGGTCAGCATGCTTGAAGTGATATCACAGGAAATATGTACAACTCACCGCCGATCAATTTCGTCCAAAATTGTTTCGCTCTTTGCCTTCCCATGTTCTTTTTCAAGAAAGTCTGCTACCCACTCAACGAGGTGGTCTTTGAAAACTCCCTTGATGAGCTGGTGGAGGAGGTCTGGGGTGATCAATTCGTAGATGTCTGCATGAGGAAAGTGTTCGGTGAATGGCTTGAGGGATGGCGGGATCAGAAAGTGTCAAGCGCCAAGTGAACAGGCCAGTAACCTACAATTACGTTGTCAACAATCCCGTAATTTTCCCATATTGTCTTGGAGTCGAATGCGGACTTGCATGCATGGGTATGCTCCTTGGACCGTAACATAGGATCGGGTCTGTCAAGGTTATCGGGTGGGGAGGTACAGCTGGTGTATTACAGATGAGATATGGAAGTCAACAAAAGAGAAAGCACACACCGCACACACCACCCGTTGACCACACCAGCCAAAATCACTTGTTCGGGATAATCAGCAATGTAGGGCCCAAGAACATATACTGCCCTTCGGTAGTGACCATCAGGACACATCACGATGTCTGGTTTTGACATGTATGGGCGGAGCGGGCGCAGGATTGTCTTGATAGATTCATGCATCAGCTGCCTACGGAATGACCGGAACAGGGCACTCCGCCCGTCCTTTCGGCTACCTAGGAGAGTATGTGAGAGAGTAAAAAAGTGAGGAATGAAGCTCTTACTTTTCGGTATAGCCAAAAAACCTATAGGAATGAGGGCATCGCAGTGTGCACGACGAATCGAGTTTTTTACATTTCCGGGTGAGATGTATAGGGGGTGAAATTCGTTTAGACCCGTTGCATTGGATGCAAGTGTCTTGTCGCTCCCGAAAATCAAGGGGACCATCATCGCTCCATGGAGATCATGGTCCCCGCCGAGCTTATCCTAATATGATCTTCGTAAGCCGAGTAGAACATAGAACGGAATTAAAAACCTGCCGCTTGTTCCCATGCCCAATCACCTGACATCACGTCAGACCGCTGCCGAGATTCATCTTCAAATTCCATGTAGGGGGCGTAGTCAAATTGGCCATTGAAGGTGGGGTTTGAGATCATGTTGCGTATCACAGTGAGGGGGTCACGGTAGAACACAGTGTACTCCTTGACCATCCAGTCAGGAGGGTTCTTGGGCGGGTGGACACCAGAATATTTGGCCGAGAAGCTGTGCCATGGGGCATCACCGTCCTTAATTGCGTCGATGGTAGCGAGCATATGCTGGTGGTTCTCGAATGGTGCACAGTGGTCCACCGTTGTTGACGCCCACAGCTGCATGAGGATATCAACATCCCCCTGCGACACTTCAGCCTTCTTGAAGAGAAAATCCGCCGTTTCGAACTGGACTTGCGAATCGAACGGTGCCCAACCTGATGGACCATCCGCTGTCTGCGAGGGTGGCAGGGCTCCACTTTCAAGGTCGTAGCCCTCTTGGTCACATGGAGTGCCTGTCACCAGAGCATTATCAGGGAATATTGTAAAACTACAAACATTGTTTACCGACCATCAATGAATGGATGGCGCACCCGACGAAGGGGCTTATCCCGCTTTCCGAACTTCTCGTGGTGCTCGTGTTTTGTGTTGATATGTTGGGTCAAGCCTCCAGGTGAGCGGCAGACCTTCTTGCAAGTGGGATAAGGACAGTACCAGTTGCTGGGCATGAGTAAGCGGCAGAGGAGGAGCGTGTGGATAAGTGTAAAGAGAGGGAGCCAACTGCCTGGACTCTCCACATGGTAGATGGAACACGGAACACGGAACACGGGTAGGGTCAAACATATGTAGGAAAAATGTCATGGTGATTAGTGGACAGATGGAAAGACTTCGTTTCAGGTACCAGGTCACTTACCGCTGGGGAGGCCGCCTGGTTTTGCCTGAGTTCGGATTGCTTGACAGTGGCCGTTCTTCAGAAAATCAAATAAGTCCACATAGCCTATTTGCCGTTATGTTGGCCCTAGGATGAAACGAAGCGTGAGTGCCGTTGTTGCCAAAAAAAAAAAGTCATGCCAATGTCGGCCTGGTAACTGGGACAGGTTGGTACGGCATACACATCCAGTCGGAACACAGAGCGGAGAAGTTTGGACGGAGCAGATTGTTCTATAAGTAAGATAATCCAGACGTACCTCTGCCCCAAAATCCCAAAACCCATTTCATCTATCCAGCGTCACTCACTCTATCTCGCTTCTAATTCACTACCATGCAACGCTCTGATCGCAAGCGTACCACATTGACACCAGGTGTGGTAGACCTTCCGAAACCCTGGAGAACTAATGCAGAAGTCGCCCTCGAGAAGAAGAAGAAGAACGACGCAGCTGCCGTGAAAGCGGAATCCAAGCGGCTGGCAGCAGTTCGGGTGGCTGAACTTGAGAGACAGGTGGCAATAGCGCAGCGTGAGGGGAGTGGTGTCAATGCGCTCATTCCCAAACAGCTTCGCAAACGGCCAGCGACCATTGCAAGCAGAGACGTGAGTTTTTCCGATCACTGATCAGATAAACCGCTTGCTCAAACTATATACCCCAGACGCCAGCAACTCCCCCAAGCTCTGGACCAACCATCACCCCAGCAAGAACCCTGTCTAGTGAGCACGGAAAGAAGAGGAAGGCGGACGGACAACCAGCGGCCATGGTAACCAAGAGGAAAGGGGGACCAAGGTACGCACCCAAATATAGTTGTTTGACTTCGCACCATTAACAATATTCACAGATCCTCTGCTCCTGCAAAGCCAAAGGGCTTCAAAAACCATCTTGCCCATAGCCTCCCTGCCCCCGAGCCTTCTTCTGACGAACCGGAGGTCACTGCTGACGGTGGGGATGACAGCCCTGAGGGGGATGGTGAGGACGAGTTCGGATACCCCGGAAGCGATAGTAGTGTGTCGTTGGTGCATGATTATATCTTCCTCAGCAGCGACATTTCAGGTTAATAACATCAACTACAGGTCAGCGTCACACACGCCCCTGCGAACGACCAGACCTCAGATCATCGTCGCCAAACATCCCGCTTGGGAGTAAATTCCCTCCCCGAGGCTATACGTCGCTCATTTTCCGACACGTTCATTCCGTGTGTGGTCGCCAAAGTCGGCTGTTCGTCTGCACCATGGCAACGCGTTGAGGTTGGGGTCCTCCAGAATCTCTTCACTCTCGTTTACCCCAACCACGACCTTACAATCGCCAGGGGTGATGCGCTTGAGTCAGTGGTATGTTCCGTTGCTCCTGATGCATCATTGGTCCACGCTCACACCTCTCAAGACTAATTCAAGGATTATGTCCTTCAGGAACACTATCGCAAGATGGGCACTGGAAAATGTTCAGGCCTATATGGGACGTTTTGACGTTCACAAAACCGAAGAATATGTCACATCAGCGTTCTCCTATCACAGAGAAATCCCATTTCTCTATCGTACCTTTCAACCCACGGAAGAGGTGGAACCTGACCTCAAGAAGGAACCCGGTGGATATAAAGTTGTATGTCACCTTGTCCTATTTTCCATCGGATCCCCCTAACCAGCCAACAGATCCGCCGTGGACTTTTTCGGCATCAAGTTATCCTCCAGACAATGTTGGCGTACTATCAGCACATCAAGTCAGATATCGACACCGCCTGCCAAACCGGCATCCACCCCGTTGGAATCCTCGCGCTTGTCTGTGCAGCAGTACGTACACCACCTCTCACTTATTCCTATCAGATTTAATGATCAATGCCAATTAGGTTGCACGTGCACTCCGAATGCATGAAACCGGCGTTTTTGTCCACGACTCAAGTGCATTTTCTGAGAAGGATTGGGGAAAGGACACCGCGATTTACCTGAAGCTCATCAAGGAGTTGTCAGAATCCCGGTGGACAGCGTTCTACTCTGCACTCAAGCTCACCGCAGAGATCATCAACGAACTTAGGATGCTCCCAAAGGCAAATCCGGAACCCCCCCTGCAGGATGAGGGTTATCACATTCGGGACTCTGATCCTGTTGAACCCGGTGAGGATGCAGATCTAGATCTAGAGTAGTAGTCATGTACTTATTACTTTTCGGGGCCAAATGATACTTATTTCGCACTTATCACTTTTCGCACCTACTTTTTTACTTATACGAGCACTTAATTGGGGCGGGGGTACCCTGGCTTAATAAGTGACTACTTATTCCGCTTATCGTCGCTTTTTTCACTTTTTTCCACTTAAAAAGCAAAATTGACGTTGACTGATGCATATGAACATCTTACCCACCCCCGGCCTGGTCAATCAACTATCTGCGGACAGACTTGCCTGAGACAAAACCAAAGCCAACAAATACCGGAGTGGTCTGAGTCTGATCGCGTGAATAGCAAGCCAGGAAAGGGAGTTCGCAGGACGACGCCTTCCCTGCACCATGGCGTTCAGCAGCCGGAGGCGAGTCAAGAAAATGCCAGAACAGGCTTAAAGGATAGCAAAATCGCCCAAGAGAGTGGGGATTGCATGATTTGGCAGACGCGGTGGGGTGCCGAAATGAGCTCCTGCTATAAAACGGTGTCCCGGCGACAACAGTCCCGATGCTAGAGGAGGATGCCGAGAACGGTGAAGGAGATGATGACGCGTGCGACGGAGGTGTTGATGGACCACACGTACCATGACAGCCCGCAGGTGATGAGAAGGAGGGCAATCTGGAGCATTATAGGAAGAATCCAGACGAATAACCGGAACGACCAGAACGGCCATTTCCCCAGACCGTCGAATTTGCACTGGCGGTCGCCACAGCGTTCGATCATCAATCCACCGGTGTGCCAAAGATACCGGCTCAGCTGCTGCTTTCCCAGCATCGTGAAAAATGTGGCCAGCAGCGACATCAAAAGGCTTGCATACAGGGGGTCTGAGGTTGTGATGATCTCTGTGCGGGGACTGTTCCATGCTGGAGGAATGGCGGGGTCTTCGTCTGGAACGATAGATCAGTTGAGGCTGAGGAGAATTGCGCGGAGGTAGGTTTCTGACAGTTCAGCGGAGTCTGGCGGGAGCTTGGACTGGACTTTGATGACGAAGGCGGAGCTGACGGCGGGAAATGGACCGGCCTGGGAACCTCGTCAATGGGCGATGAATGGAACGCGGGGGACGCACGAAAATCAAGGAGGTGTTGAGGTCTTCATTGCGCCTATGCATGTACTCGGTGTCATACTCCGTCATCTCCTGTTTGTACGTGGCGTAGAAATCGAGCTGGGTCATTGGTCTCGATGGGTCGGAAGTACATTCACAGGGCTTGTGAGATACTACGATGGTGTTGAGTCAGCTACGGTAGATCCTGCGCATCTGTAGAACGTACCATTGAAGGTCAACATCGACCGGTTTCGCATTTTTCTCGCCACTCATCGCGATATCCTCTAGATCACTGAATGCAGGTAAGCAATCAAACAAATACGATAGGGACCCACTTGATGGATCTAAATGATATCCAGACGCACCAAAGACGCCGCAATTCAAAAATGCCAAATAATGAGGTGCGAAGTCCGGATTCCCAGGTGACGGCAGGAATCGATCCGGCGATTGAGGCAGGGGCGAATGTGAGCGCAGGGAGGGGGCGCCCGAGCTAGGGGGTTCTGCACTGCACTATATACCAAAAACCAAATGTATTGTGGTGGCGCATAAATGCGTCATGAATGCGGTGAGTGCGATAACTCCAATGGAGCCTGGAGGAGAGCGAGGTGGAGGTGTTCCGACCGCAGTGACTGTGACCCAAAAGGGGTTACCAACGGAACGGGAGTGCCGATCCCGATCAAACAAACATGTACAAAGCTGATGGGGGCATCTGGTTAATATATTCTTGGATACATTGCCGGAAATTTGGGGTAATATGATGGCCGGTTACAAGGTACCACCAGGATCTCGAGAGTCATAGGTATGTATATAGCCTTATAACGGGTTGTAATCTAGCTTGGGGAACTGTACCGCTGATGCTAGATTATAACGCCGATGACCGGGTGCAACGGTTTGCCGGACTTTCCACGATTTGCTGATGGTTTTGCTCGAAAACCGACCGACCTTCTGAACTACCGGGGCCTAGAAGGTTCGTAAACCCACCTATCTCATGCCTGCAAGTTGCTGGTGTCATCCCTACACTTGAACTTTTGATTTCATTGGGCTACACTGTGCGGAGTGCGTCAGATATTGGGGAGTAAACCTCGGCTAATGGAACCCTACTGGAACAGATATGTATATCTCTAGCGTTACGGATAGTCACCATGTTCCAACTACGTAGGGGCTAAATATATTTTCTAAGATATTTGCCTGGCAACCCACGACCTCAAACCGGCGTTCGTCGTCCGCGCTCTTGTAGGTCGAAATCGGACAGAACCATCCCGGTGGTTGGTGAATCTCAAAACTCGTCATTCAAGGATATCTACTACAAGCCGTTCCGCAATATAAAATAATACAATTCCTTATCAAAGAAGTGATTGAGATGGAACTCCGTGCTGAACTCCAGACTATTTTGTGCGGTCAACTTCGGGTCTGCCCGGTCACCATACCTCGGGATGAGGGGAGCAGGGATCCGAGCTTGCAAGAGTGGGAGCACATCCCCGAGCCGGGTACTATTGGACCGTTATATACAGGAAATAGCGCACAGGTCTGCGAGGTCTGTGGAGGATGTGCTTTTCCTCGTTGGCGGAGAGACACCGAAGAGTGTAGTCATGTTTCAGCAGGAGGGGAAGAACTGAGGACGCGGATTTCTGGTGTCCGGGTGTGTGGGAAATCCCAGGCGTCGGCAGGGGAAGTGAAATTCCGCTCTGCAATGAATCTTGCATCTTCCCAACACCGTGCCAACGGTGCCCATCCGCGGACATTTGAACCAGCTGTGCGAGGCGGGATACTGCCGTGGGGAAAATAGTAGAACCGCAACTCAAGAGGCGAGCGGCAGCTCTGGAAGGCATCATCCATTTCGTTGGGTTCCGCAGCGGACAATCCCAAATAGTCGTCAGCGCTTCTCTTCGATGAATTTAGCGGGCTGTTATTATGTGTGGGGTAGTACCATCTCAACCGAACTGGCTGAGCGTCCGTCTGTTCCGCTATGTTGGCGTGTCTCGGCTCTGTGACTGGGGTCTATATGTAGGGGAACAGGAATCAAAATGTCTCCTGCTTCGCGCACAACCAACTTCTTCTGCGACGAGTCGCTTCCGTTTGGGAGGCTCAAGTGGGTTGGCGGGTACAGCCTGGTATCGCGGTTGTAATCAGGGAGGTAGCCGATCCTTCAAACGTGCCTAGGCCTTCAGTCCACGTACGAGTTCCACGATCGTTGATCAGTATTGTTTCCTAGGTTTCTTCCCACAGCTTCGGTGACCGGTGACCGGTCTCCTCCAGTCTTCCCTTCTCGCGATGAAATGGGTTCAAGCGGACCCCTGTCTCGTTATTTGTCGTTCGACCCGAGATGGGACCCTTGGGAAAAATTTTCCCCAACGAAAACGAGCGTCAGCGTGCATACAAAAGGCTCAGGGATTTGTATGAGGAATCCCTCAGCGATCCCACACATTCCCCGCTCTTCTACTACCTACCCCTCACCTCGCTCTTCACGCTTTGACGACGACGATGTTGTTCTCTAGAAACCTCCTCGCAACATTCCTCGCCGCCGCAGCAGCCGTTGCCAATGGAGCCCCCGTCGAGCCCGGGCAGCTACACTGCGAAGCCAAATATGTATTCTGCGAAGGGGAATATTGGCAAGAGCGTTGTGTCTATCCCGAATCCGTAGTATTGAGCAAGTGCCACAATTTTGGCCTTGATTACAACTTGACAAACGTCAAGTCTTTCGGACCTCCTCGTGGCCTGAGTTGTGTCATTTTCGTGTGCGTCACAGTGCCTCTTGTTTTTTTGTCGTTTCAAGAAACCTTTTTTACTCGTTCTCGTTGTGGTTGCGCTATAGGTCCGAGAGCTGCTCTCAACTGCTAACCGGAGTCACTTCATCGTATTACCCTGGGATTGATAACATGAGCAGCCTGGACGAAAGATATGCGAATGGTTTTTCCTCGTTCCGGTGCGACCCCATCCCTGTGAGTTATTTCCCCTTCAGGTGCTCGTGGTCTTACTCAACCATTTGCAGTAGTGGCTTGGAGGTGCTACTCCCATAGAAGTACTTGGTCGCGTTATTACAGAATCTCCCGAAAACTCTCTCCCTCCCTTTTTTTCTTTACGACAGATTGGCGAGTCAGTGTAAGCGATCATTTAGCTTGAGCCAAGGCAAATTCAACTCCTTCGCCCTGTCCCCACACTCGTTATTCGTCCCCGCACTTGTTTTCGTTACCGTTCGGGCGGCCCCAATACCCAATATCAATTCCCAGTTTGAAGCGAGCAGTGCCTGGGTGATCTGCGGTAATCTCGCGCTGGAACAATCGTGTCAAATTCGGACGAGATGGAGAGGGGCAATCCAACCCACCCGTGTAACTCGACGGTGGATATAGGCGAAAACGTTCGGGTGCTTCATGATTAAAACTGGACCAACTTCGAGCTAATTGTTGGTCTTGGACCTCTCCTTGTCCCCCGGATCCTTCGACACTTCCTCGATCAGACTCCTGAATTCAGCTTATTAGAGAACTTCCAGAGGAACTGAGCATTCGAATCGTGGCTTGATGCGCTGGGGGAACCGTTGATGACAGCCTTGACTTAAGACTTGGTGCAATGGAAGTGGCTTCCCATGCGTATCATCGCCGTCTCCCCTCTATTCAACCATTGATTCGATCCAGGGTTTGAAACCTCGACTGGGTTCGCGTCCAAGGTGATTGGGTCGTAGAGACCGAAGTTGTCCGACACAACTTCGGGAATATAAAGTTCATGGACACCGGGACGAATGGTGTGCGGCAAGGGAAACTGTACTAACCGCAGGAAGCTTACCAGGTGGGATGAAAATCCAGATGCCGGTGGTGAAATATCGCCAAGAAACTGGAAACGCTGTCCCACACTTCGAAGGCATCAAGTTTTCCTCACGCGGGAGCAATGGCTCAAAGAGGCGGAGAAGTGCGAGGAAGATGGGTCATTGCGGACGTGCGAGGCAATCGTAAAGGCTACGGTATCGATGGAGATCGAGGAGGAGGATCGACTGGACACCTGGATGGGAGACGCTGGATCTGCTGAGGGAAGAGGAAAGGTCGGAACCGCCCGAGCGATCTTGGCCTACGCCCTCAAGGTATTCCCGGATCGGAAGGTTTTGTGGTGGGAAGCCGCAAAGCTGGAGAAAGCCCACGGGACCAGGGATTCTCTCAACGCGTTGTTGGTGCGAGCCGTGCAA
>Ga0307515_10005168_pt1 | contig 26530 bp, 9 predicted proteins | sample 17_EM_MG_FD_194513 | JGI IMG/M metagenome (GOLD analysis project Ga0307515, IMG submission 194513) | Populus trichocarpa ectomycorrhiza microbial communities from riparian zone in the Pacific Northwest, United States - 17_EM | ecosystem: Host-associated > Plants > Roots > Unclassified | place... | reverse complement strand
GTAAATTTAACTACTGTTATTACATCATGAAATAAATAATATTGATATCAAATATTTTTTATTATTCCATTAAACTATATGCAATATCATTACATACGAAATTTATCCAACAAGGACTATGTTTTTCATGGTTTCTTAAGCGCGCAACAACAAAAACTGAATTTTTTAATTTATGTAGTGTTATTAAATAATAAAGATTGTGATATCTTTATTATTAGAATTGCGATCAAATTCCACAAATGTTATGTCATCATGCGATATCTTTCTAATTTATGTAGTGTTATTAAATAATATTAAATACTAATTTTTCGAGTACAACACAATTTTTTTAAAAAAATTTACAATTTCATTACAGTACGAGTAAATTTAATTTATCTTAAACTAATTTTTTTAAAAAAACAAAAAAAAAATATTGTCCACGATTAACTGCACTAGTGTTGTTCGGAAAAAAAAAACTAAACTTTTTTCATTGATTAAAAAAAAAAACTGAACATTGCAACAGTGGAGCATGGCTCCACTGTTCCAAAAAATAACCATGAGAAGCAGCAAATTCTCTATTCCTGCGGTTGGGCAGCAAAAACCAGTAGGCCCTACCAAGTAAAATTAGGTTTGCTTCATTTACCAAACATCAAAATGTGTGGCTGCGGGTGAATCTCACCCGCATCCACAAAACCAAACAGCATCTTAGAGTTTTTAAAATGTTTTTGAAATTTAAGAGAAAAACAGATATTTTTAATGCTGAGTTAGTATCTTACAATATAAATCTACAACCCAATATTAAGTGAAAAGATTAGAAAAATATGTGAGGGACCTATAAATAACTTTAAAATAGTCCCTGGATTTTTTCATAATTTCTGAAAATTATTTGAGGGTTTGTTTGACAAAAGCACAAAAAATGATGATATAAACATTATTGGAAAATCAATAAGGCGTGTTTTTGACTAAAAGTCAAAGGCTTAAAAAATACCTTAAGCATGTGTTTGGCAAACGTTTCTTAAAGACAAAATATTATGTTTTTTCTTTGATAAAAATTGGTAATGCCAAACACTGCTCTATTGAAAAATGGGCTCATCCCAGCCACGTGAGTTGGGCTTCCTAGCCCAAAGACCTAAGCCCATAAATATGACTTGAAACCAAAAAGAAGATAATGAAGATCAAATGGAAAAAAAACATTTGAATTTGCTCAAGAACACCAATAACTTATGAAGAAACCCATAAATGCTTATTCAAAAATAGACAAGATCAAATCGAAATGAAGGCACAAAGACATGTAAACACATTATTCAAACAAAAATTTGAGGTTGAATCATCATGATAATCAAGAAAATATTATGATTATTTGTTTTATGCAAAAAATAAAACAAAAGAAACGAAGATAAAAAAAACCCTTAAATCGGTGTTTTTAAGCCATAAAAATCTTAGATTAAATATCAACAAATATGCACGCACATATAAGAACCATTAATTGATCGAAATGACTTGGAAAACAACGACCTAAGACAAAGTTCAATGGATGAATGTCAACCCAGAAAAGTTAGCAAACCCAGAATCCCAACAAAAAGTTCTAAACCTAGAAAAATACAATAAAACTCAGAAAAGCAACCTAAACCTCGCAACCTAAGCTTACGTATGCTTACTATGAATTGTTGGAATAATCAAAATAATAAGAAACAAAAGATTAAAGGTAAAAATAGCAAACATGAACCATAATGACAAAGCCTCTCCCTATTTATAAACATTGTTTCATTGATCATAAACATTGTCTTCAAGCTTAAACAACATGTCTATAACTTCAACAAAACCAGCAAGCCAAACTAAAACAAGCTAAACCACTACAAAAATCAAAACCTAAAACATATTGTCATAACTTCCAACAAGATTAGCCTAACATTAAAGCATGCAATAACAACATTTTATACTAACATTTTTCATTCCATAATCATATTCTAACATATCAAAACAAAGCAATAAACAAAACTTGAGCATATACAAGCTATATTCAAATCATATTTAAACATCCCAAAACAATAATCATGGCCTTCAAAATAATAAATGACTTCAAATGATATATAACAAATATTATAAACAGTAATATAAAAGATAAAAATAAAGAGGGAGGGCGTGTCCTCATCAAGCTTCACCTTCTCATCAAAGTTTTGAAGGTTTACCTAGCAATGAAAAAATTGATTCCATCTCTAGATTCCTTGCTTTTTTTTCCTTTTGATCTCCAGTTTCTTTTGAATCTCATATTGATACCCTTATTGCTTTTAAAACACATCTTTGTTACTTTTCTTTTCCTTCTATTCTAAATATTCTTTTGACTTTTTTGCATTTTTTCTCCTTTTTTTTCTATGATTTTCTCTCCAATTTCTTTTCAGATCCTCCTTCTATGGTGTGCTCAAGAATAACCCTTTTATAAGCTAAACCAAACCAGAAATGCCAAAACCATAGTGGTTTTGCTAAGAGTTTGTTAGAGAAGATTCTTGCTCATTCTCTCATCTAATCTTCCTAGAAAGGTGTATTCTGGTTCTTTTTATCTTTTTGTGAGTTTAAACCTTTCAAGAGAAGGTATCCACGAAGTTTAAGCAATCATGGTGATTTTCTTCTTCAATCATGGATGATCGAGTGAGTTACTTTGGAGAGATCATTGTGACAAACTGGATGTAAATTTGGAATAGGAGTAGTTGATCCTTGTAGAGAAAATGTATACCTACAATGGGGATCAAATCTCATATGATTTGGAGGTTTATAACTCTACATTCATTAATTAAGATGTGGGCTCTTGATCAGCTTAAAACTGTTAAATGCAAGAGAAGTTGACCAGGGACAAGATGTTGTTGAGTTCATTAAGCCAAAATAGTTATAAAATGTGTGATGATGATAACTAATCCTTATAGAGGAGGTGTTTCCATGTCCATTAGTGGTGGTTAGAGCCCTTGAGGTGGTCGGAGATGTCACGTTCATTCGCCTGAAGTTGATAACCCGATCAACCTTCTCGGCTGAAAAAGATGGCAAACAAAGACTAGACGATATGTCACTTATTCTCTTTATTAAAGATGAGTGGCATGTTGTTCAAATTAAACCCTAGAAATTAAAATTTTATAATTAGGAGTTTGCAAACTTTAATTTGGTCCTTGTTGTTTCAATTCTAGTAAATGAACCCTCAATTGATTATGAAACTTCTAATTTTATGTAATTGCACCCTTGGAAACTTTGATTTGACTCCTCTAATTTGAGTGCCTTTTTTCAAATTAGTCATTGGTTTCTAATTTGTTCAATTTGACCCCTATTAACCATCAAACTTTCATTTTTTTTCAAATTGACCCCTGATTTTGACTGATTTCAGTCCCCAAACTTACGCGCCTTTTGCAACTCCACCCTTGATTTCATCTAAATAAACTTGTAAAAAATAAATCTGGCCCTTTAAAATTCCAATCTTATCAATTAAGCCCAAATTAGGCTTCAAAACTTAATTTTTCAACAATTAAATTCTTAGTAAAATTAATTTGACCCGTTAAAAGTCTAATTAAATCCTTAATTATGCCCATGATGAAATCAAATTAACCCATTAAAAATCCAATTGAGTCCTAAAACTTAATTTTTATGTAAGTTTGTCCAAAATTCATCTTAAACTTGCATTGTCTTTAACATTTGGGTTTTTTAAATGTGTATTTGAATTTCCAAAGTTGCCACAAACTCGGTTTGGTCACTCTAGCTCATATTTATGCATGTAGATCCTTCTTCAGCTTGTTTTTGTTAACCAAGTTGCTTGTTCATTTTTATTTTTGGGGAATTCAAAATTGGGTTGCGATATCATGCATGATCATCGTAAAAAATAAAATCTAAATGGCTCATCCCTATAGCTAAAGAAGAAACATTTTTTTTTTTTGGATTTAACATCAATTTTACTATGAGCATTAGAATCACTATGACCATGAAAATACAATTAAAAAAATTTAAATTAAAAAATATAAAAAATTATATAAAGGATATGTTTAGTTAAAACAAAGATATCAGAAAATTGAGAACATCTCGGCAAAAACAAGGATATCTTAGACCAAGAAGTTTCATCCTAGACCAAAAGATTTTATTTTAATTTTTCAAGTTCTTATTAAAAAGTCATATTGTTAATATAAAAGATATGTTGGGTTAAAAAAATATATGTGAATAAAAAAACTAGCTAAAAAATATTTTTTCAGAATTTAAATCGTTGTACTTTTATTATTTATTATAAGTGTATCGGAATCAAATAAAAAAAATTTAAAACACCCCTGGACCAGTAACAGTTTCCATGTAAACGCCGGTGGTTTTGAAATACTAGAAAATCTTCTGAGCAAGAATATTAATACGGCCCACAGATTTGGCTATTTTTTCCACGATTCTGGAAACTCCACCCAAAAAAGTATGCACGGAATCAATAAAAAAACCGCTGCCAACAGATTTGTTTCTCTTTAGAGTTTAGACCATTCCATTCCTTCGTTGTAATAAAATGAAAAGGTACGGACACGTTAACTTGGAGCGGACATCAAGTCTTCAAAATCTCTCGTCTCACGACATGCTTGTATTTTTTTAAGGAAAAAGCAGCCAACCCCACGTGATCTGACGATTCTTCGATGTACCTAATTAAAGTAGGCTTTGTTATTGTCAATTATTGTTGTGACATAGTTCAAATTTTATTTTTTAAGATATATTAAAATAATATTTTTAAAATTTTTAATATCACTTAAGAAGATTTAAAATTAGAAAAAAATTAATTTAAATTAATATTTTTTTAAAAAAAACATATCGTGGCTGCATAAACAAACAAGATGATGACATGGTTTAATTTGCCACATCACCGTTCATATGGGCTCAACTTTGTTGGGCCATGAGCATAGTAGTATATAATTTCTTCCGAAAGTGACGACACCTGGCAAGAATTGAACGAAACCTTGAAGTTCCAAGCGCAAGCAAAGGTACTGGTTTTTGCTCATGGCTCGTTTGCCCAAATTCGTGCACTTGCAGCATGTTTGATACCATTTTCCTATTAAAATTAATTTCATTTATAGTATTTAAATTGCATTCAATACGTTAAAATCATGTATTTAAAAGAGATGTATTATCATTGAATTTATTTTATTTTTTACAATACCATATCTTTTATTTTATTCATTCAAAAATCTCTTAATTTTTAATTTTTTTCAAATACCATAACCCTCTTTTTTTCTGCATCTAATTCCTCTCTACTATTATCATCTTAAATAATCCATTAAATCAAAATTAAATACCTCATGAAAATAATGTTTTATTGTGATACATATTTACTCTTGATAATAAAGAGAAGAGTGATACAAAAAAAGATGGGTATTTTGAAAACAAAAAACTAATTTTAAACATCCATCTCTCCTATTTATTTCTAATTTATTTTTATATAATTTTCTAATCAAGGATAGTGATGTTATCCTTGATGGTTGACATCAAGTGTGATAATTGACTCTCTTTTTTAAAAGTATAAGGTATTATTTTAATTATGTCCATTAATTTAATTGTTTCATTATCAAGAATCTTTCTTAAGTCGTGTTTGGTTTTAAATTAAAAAAGGTTGTCTTGAGAGTACCTTTCCTTTTATGTGTCATGCTATTTTGTTTGAGCTTTCCTCCACTTATTTTCGCTAGTTTCAAACGACATTTCTGTTATGTATCATGCTATTTTGTTTTATTGTTTTTTTTTTTTTTTCTAACTTAGACTGCAATATTTTTGTGTTGTCGAGAACTTATTGCTTCATTTATCTTTTATGTTATTTTATGTCAACCTTCCCACTTTCTATTTTGTTTTTTTTTTACTCTTGCCTAAACAACACTTCTTTAATCCCATCGTTGTATAATATAAAATAATTTTTTATTAATACTTCCTAAATTTTTTATTCATTCATACTTTCTATATCACATTTAAAGTTGGCATGGCTATTAATTATGATTTAAATGCAGTTTAATTCTCAAGGTTATCTTAAAAATATCTTAACTGATCAGATTTTGAGTTTGTTCTTTAATAATCATGAGTTTAAGTCTTATTAGGACCACTGAAAACTTACATGGTTATTAATTTCAAAACTTGTGGAATTAGTCGAGGTACATGTAAGATGACCCGAATAATCACATTAATAATAATTAAAAAAAATTAAATGCAGTTTGTTTTTTATATTATCATTTTGTATTAAAATCAAAGAGTTGCAATATAAAAAGTTTCATGGATATACTAAATTTTAGATATTAATGACTCCACAAATATTGTTTCAAGATTTCAACGTTAATAATAGAAAGCTTAGCTTGTCTTTAATGATTAATTACTTTGTTTTAATTATATTATTCGAATAATACTTCTTTTTCTCTCTCCTGTTTTATCCCAAATGTATTTTAATTTTTTTAATGCGAGGATATTCTCAAATTAACTTTCAAATATTAAAATTGTATAATTTTCTATTTACATATTTCAATGTAATTCCATACATTAATATAAATTATGTTTTGCAACCTGTTATAGCATAGGAACTATTGTCAATAACTATATAATTTTATGGTTAGAAATAAGTTATCATATAAGGAAATAGAAAATTCTTAAAGTCAAGATAAAACACACCACGCAAGATTGCAATACATGCCTCATTTATAGTTTTTGAGCATTGGTAATGTCGATTAATTAATAGTTGGTATAGCTCTAGGCTTGTTAATTTGAAAATTATGTTTGGTGTTTCTTATTTCTTATATAGAATTGTATTGAAGTTATCGATGATATGTATGTGCGTGTTTGTATATTTACAGAAAATTAAATACTATTTACTAAAAGAAAAGATGTGCCGACACAAAATATAATAGCGACATGTAATTTTAACATGTAATTTATATTTGTTTGGGCTGGATGGGAAGGTAGTGTATATAATACAAAATTTTATCACCATCCCAATCTTCTTCCCAAGGATTTTTTAAACGATGTAGTTTTATGTTCACAAACTCATGAAAACTAAAGGCCTTCACGTATGAATTATGTTCGTGATGAGATTACTACATGTTTAATGTAACTATAAAAGTAGATACAATGCATCATTAATGCAATGCACATTAATGTAAATGCAAAATAATAAATTAACGCGTGTCCTTTTTTGTTAGTTTATTAATAATGTTAATTTTAACCACAGTTGTAACTAAACACCTTTTATATGCTTTTTTTTAGGTTCTAATTCTAACCAAACACATATTTTAATTAAACCAATCCCAATTAAAAATATTTTTTTAAAATCATTTTTTTTTCAAATTACATTCATGAAAGTTACCACAATATAAAAAAAAACTCTAACATGCTTGGGAGCTCCTCATAATACAAAAGGTGTATTTACCGCAAATTTAAGATCCCACGGATCTTATGGAAGACTGAGAGAATGTTTGAAAGTGTGGTAAAAGTTGTGTTTCAAAGTATTTTTTGTTAAAAAATATATTGAAATAATATATATATATATATATATTGAAAACATTATTCTTATAATTAACACATTAAAACAATTTTTAAAAAATAAAATTTAATAAAATGCCGTTTGGAAGCGTTCTAAACGGCCTCTGACTGTTCCCATAAACATCCCTCCATGACCCGCGCTGCACGCCTCGTCCCTCGCCTACCAACTTTCCCACCTTAAATACTCTCATCTCTCCTCCCTAAAAACAAACCATCTAAAAAAAAAGTAAGGAACTCTCATCTCTCACTTTCCACTATGCAAAAGAGCGCTTCAGCTTCTTCATTAGGCCCAGGAGGCCTAGACCTGTCTCAGATCTTCTTCAAACCAATCCAAAACACATCTCCGCCATCACCCACCAAACGCCACACCAAAATTTCTGTTATTGGTACCGGCAATGTAGGCATGGCAATAGCCCAAACAATTTTGACGCAAGACTTAGCTGACGAGCTTGCCCTTGTTGATGCCATACCTGACAAGCTCCGCGGAGAAATGCTTGATCTCCAACATGCTGCAGCTTTTTTACCCCGCACCAAAATTCTTGCATCCACTGATTACTCTGTCACTGTTGGATCTGATCTTTGTATTGTTACTGCTGGGGCTCGACAGATTGCCGGGGAGTCGAGGTTGAATTTGTTGCAGAGGAATGTTGCAATGTTTCAGGGGATTATACCTCCACTTGCTCAGTATTCTCCTGACACGATCTTGATGATTGTGTCGAATCCTGTTGATGTGTTGACTTATGTGGCCTGGAAGTTGTCGGGGTTTCCTTCGAATCGGGTTATTGGATCTGGTACCAATTTGGATAGCTCCAGGTTTCGGTTCTTGATTGCTGATCATCTTGATGTCAACGCCCAGGATGTACAGGTGAGGACATCGATTGATCTTGTTTGTTATTTTTTTTTTTTGAGTAGTTATGCAAAATCACAATTTATCCCACTGCATTTTTTTCGAGCGTATGTTCAATTTGATTTCATGTCACTTTGTTTGAAGCTTTGGTGCGGGAAAGCTGGCAGATAATACATTGAAATTGAATTCTACAGAAAAGAAAAAAAAATTACAGAATTTCAGTTATGCTCTGTAGAATTTAGAGAAGAGATAGAAGAACAGTAGATATTTTCTTCATTAGTTTGTGTTGTTGCAGAGTGTTTTTAAGGTAGAAGAAGTGCACAACAGATGCCAAGAATCGTGCAGGGAAGTTACAATACAGATTTTGAGAGATTTGATGTAGCTAAACTTTAGGAATCAATCTTCCCTTAAACAATCTCGCAAACAATTATCTCTAGCTGAACATTAGGAATCAGTGATTGTAATTTTCTGATGATATTGTGCAATCTTGTTGTCCTGCTGATATGCTTGATGATTCACGTTTCCATTTCCATCATTTACATGCTTGTGCAAAGTATTTCTGTACATTTTGATTAAAAGAAGAAGAAGAAGGAAGTCTCATGAGCAAATCATGTGGTCAAAATTGAAAATTGACTTTCGCTATCTGCGTTTGAATTTTTTAATTGTTAACATTTCTTTATAGGAAAAAATATTTCTGAATCTTTACTTTTTCTTTGGTAGGCTTACATTGTTGGTGAGCACGGGGATAGTTCTGTGGCATTATGGTCTAGCATAAGTGTAGGAGGAGTGCCCGTATTGAGCTTCTTAGAGAAGCAGCAAATACCCTATGAGAAGGATGCACTGGAGAAAATCCACAAAGCAGTTGTAGAGAGTGCATATGAAGTGATTAGTCTCAAGGGCTACACATCTTGGGCAATTGGGTACTCAGCTGCTAACTTGGCTCGGTCCATTCTCAGAGACCAGAGGAAAATCCACCCTGTTTCCGTTCTTGCAAATGGGTTTTATGGCATTGGCGATGGGGACGTGTTCTTGAGCTTGCCTGCACAGCTAGGTAGAGGAGGGGTTTTGGGGGTGACCAATGTGCATTTGACGGATGAGGAGGCACAAAGGCTCAGGAACTCTGCTAAGACCATCTCGGAGGTGCAAAGCCAGTTGGGACTTTGAGGTCAGTGGACATTTGTTCTATTCGTTGCGCTTTGTAGGTAGTATCTTGGCTTGTTTTCACTCGTAACTTTTATGTTTCCAGTTTTCATTCAGTGTTGTCATTTGTCAGTATAGATACATTTTTGGGAAATGTTTCCCATCCATAACGAACTAAAAATGGCTTTGTTTTGCTGTTGCAACAATTATGTGGAGTGATTGCGATGGTGATATTCGTCCTGTCACTCTTGCAAGAAGAACTTGGACTGTGGGAATTTATGTTGCAAAAGCACGCTGGCTTTAAGACATACTTAGCCAACTGTACTGATTGGAACTCTTTTTGGAAAATCTGCAGCATTCATTTCAAACAAGCCTGGTTAGAGCATCTAGAAGGAGAGATGTTATTTAGAAGATTCAAATCTGTAATATAGCTTTATGAATGGGGGTGTGTGTGTTTTGTGTTGTGTGTTTGTTTAGAAGAGACAATTATATTTTAATATATTTGATAAGTAATTATTTTAACAACTCGATATGATTTAATTGGCTTGACAGGTTTAAAGACAACTCGAAATATAAATATAATATTTAAGGATGAAATGGAAAAAAATTCAATTAAAAAAATAACAAAAAAACATGGCTTGACAGGTTTAAAGACAACTCGGAATATAAATATGATATTTAATGATGAAATGAAAAAAAATTCAATTAAAAAAATAACAAAAAAACAATTCGAGAGAAAACCTGAATGAATTAGCTAAACTCATGATATAGATTATAAGATTAAAATAATTTTATAAAAAATAAATTAAAGAAGTATAATTTTTTATAAAATCAAAGAAAAAAAACTAGTAAAAAAAAATTATTACAATGAATATTGTTTTGCAAGGTTTTAGCAATTTTACAAGATATGTAGAAATAATATATTTATAAAAGAAATAATATTTTAACATTTTATTTAGTATTTTTCTTCGAGCATGTTAAACGAAAAGCTAAATTATTTTTTTTTTAGTTTTTATTTAGCACATTGGAGATGCCTTTACAATGGCAATTCCCCTCAAAGAGCCATTGCTGTTACATTAAAATGTAATAAAATACTTAGATTAGATTACTCGCTGTAGCCAATTCATGGTAACTTAATTTTTATTTGTTTATAACTTTTTATGCCCAAATTAATAATCAATTTTTAAAAAATTTGTTAAAGAAAAAAATTCAAGAAAAGAGAATTGAAGTGTAAAGGAAAAATCTTATAATCAATTTCAAATTCACTAGAAAAAATTTAGTCCATCTACTTTTATTTTTTTTACTTTGCAATCCTTTTAATTTTTGAAATTTTAATTTTAATTTAAAAGTTTGCTTTCTTAACATTTCAATTTCGAGTTTAAAAGAAAAAAGAAGAAGTCGCTTAAAAATAATAAAAAAGAGAAAAAGTTGATAAATAGATACTTTTCAACCACTAAATATATATTTCTTTGTGTCAACAAGTTCTATTTAACAAGAGGCGTTAAATGATTATGATTTATTTTTCTTCTAAAAACATGTCTGGAAAAATAGATCAAGTTTCATTTAGATTTTTTTATTCGGTTGATTTTCATTTTTTTAGTGATTTTAAAGTATTTTTGGGTTGATAAATTATTTATGGAATTTCTTATGGTGTATTGGATCAAAACGGCTTATAAACTAGGTTTTAGGGTTCAAAAACTTGGACCTTGATTTTCTATTAACCAGAGGTGACCAAAAAATATAACAATAAACGACTTGTTGCTTGCTTAAAAAAATAAAAACAAATGATGTCTCGGCTGCTCTCGAGAAAAAAAACATGTGCGGGCTTACGCTTCAAAGCCTAATGCTTTTTTATTAAGGCCTAGGCCATTAGTGTATGGTTTTTTTTTTGTTTTTTTTTTAATCTATTTTCACTAATTGTTTCTATCCATTTAGCTTTGTTTTTTTATTTTTAAAAAAAAAATGATTGATTCTTTTATATTTTTAATTGCATAATATTTTGAAGAGGTTAATTTGATTTGTCTTGAATCTTTTTCCTTGTATATTTTGTATAGATTAGGTGTTTTTGTATACATTTTTTTATATAAAAAATAATTTGTTATTAGGAATAAGAATTAGCCGCGAAGATAAAATAAATAAACACTTAAAATAAAAAAAATATAATGGATATAAAACATTTGCAAGTACATTTATATTTTATTTCTACTATAAAAATTAACTTTTTATTTTAATATTTAATTAATTTTAGCAAATTTATCTGCTCATAAATTCCTTAATTTATTTTATAAATCATAAATAACGTATCTTCGCTCTTTGATTAAAAAACATTATATTAATAATAGAATTTTATAATTTGTTTTTTTTACTCTATAAAGTTATTATGGTTTAAAACAAACATCCCAATATTAGATTATTATTCACTTTTTTGAGTATTTTTTTATTATATAAATAATAAATAATTTCACCATAAAAAATGCATGAAAATCTTGATCCCACCCTTGTTGCAGCAGAGACCAGTTATCTGATAACGCACGACAACCGCAGTTAAGCGAAGGGGATGTCAAGACTCGAGACCAAGTCCAAAATCCAAAACAGGACAACTGACCTTTGGTATCTCATGATTGGTGGTCAAAAATTGGAACACCGCGGCTTCTTGGAATTTGGAATTATAAATCAACTCAGGGATAGTTTGGTTTTTTTTTCCCTTTCAAATTGCAGTCTAGATAGTTAGTGATTTGGAGCTTCTCAAGCTCCTAAGAGAGTATGGTGGATCATGTTCCAAATCTTATTCTTGGTTTTGAATGATTTGGATTAAGTGAAAAAATAATAATTAACAGTCAAAATGTTTTTATTTTTATGATGCATTAAATTCAATTATTTAATTTGAATTTAATGATTTATATTAATGAATATAACAATCAATATTATATTTGAAAGCGTAGTTACAAAACTCTACTCGGTTTGTGAATTAATCTGTTGATCCATGAAACTAAAACCTAGTCAATGTTATTTTAGAGTGTTTTTTTTTAATATTATTACTTGGATTAATCGAGTTAATATTAAATCTATAACTTCAATTTTAGATCGATCAATCTTGAGTTTTGTAACTAAATAGCTCGATAGTACAGTTAGTTTAAGAGTTTGAGTGTGTTTTCATTGTGCTTTTTAAAAAATATATAAAATTTTTTGTATTAAATTATTTTTTAATGTTTTTTTATTTTAATATATTTATATAAAAACTTTAAAAATAAAAAAATATTATTTTAATATATTAACAATCACTGTTAAAATACCAAATAATCCAGAAAATAGTGAAGCTTACCAAGCTACTGGGCTCCGAGCCCAAAACATTACACCGCACATGTCTGAAACGCTATCGTTTAATAGACTGTCGTAAGCAGAAACAACTTCTTTCGAATTGCTGAAATTCGTCAATTCACAAACACTCGGGAAAATCACCAGATAGGTAGTGAAGATTGGCTGACAACAACAATAGTACTTCAGGAAGTAGAAGAAGGAAGATCGAGCTAAATCTAAAGCCGAAATGGCAGGTAGATTGAGCAACGTGGCTTCACGGATCATGGGAGGAAACGGCGTCGTTAGCCGCTCTGTCGCCTCCTCTCTTCGCCTCCGTTCCGGCATGGGCCTCCCCGTCGGCAAACACATCGTCCCCGATAAACCCGTTAGTATATATTAACTATTTTCAATTTTTTACAAAAAAAATCAAATCCATAAAGAAAATTCATTTGGGGTTTTTATTCTTTCAGATTTCCGTGAATGATGAGCTGACGTGGGACAATGGGACTGCGTTTCCAGAACCTTGCATAGATCGAATCGCCGATACTGTTGGAAAGGTAACCAGTGACTATTGATTTTATTATTATAACTTGTAAATATCAATTTATTGATTTTCCTTTTCCTTTTGGGATTCTTTGATGGTAATAGTATGAGGCCTTGGCTTGGTTATGTGGAGGTTTGGGATTTTTCGCTAGTCTCGGGTTGTTAGTTGTGTGGAATGATAAAGCTTCTACGATTCCATTTGTAAGTTAAATAACTCATATTTTGGTTATTAGACCCCCCTCCCCCCTCTATCCTTTCATTCGGATTTAAATATTTGATTTGCTTACTTGAATGGAATCGATATTTGTTGGTATTTTGGTATCAATTGGTGAATGTGTTTTTGTTGGTGTGTTTAATTAAGTGGAGAAATAAATTTCCTTTCGAGTCATAACCGATATTCACACTTAATATTATCAAGTTAAGCTGTCAACCTTGTATAATCAATTTAATTTCATGGTACTTAGCTGTAGTGCAAACATTAGTTAAAGAGACAAAACCTTGATCTCTTTGGAAGTGAATTTCAACCTGACTAAATTACAAGTTAGGACATGATATAGTTCTGAACTTATGCTTTCAGTAATGATGCAATATAAATGGCTGATTCCTCTGATTAACGCGACACTATCTTGCAAAGTAAATGACCATCAAATGAGGGGGGTTGAATTTAAGACCTGCTTGGTTATAGAGCTCTGATTTCTGTCCTAATTCTGTGATTGAAATGTTACTCTAGTGTTCTAGAAAGAAAATTGCACATGTCAGGATAGTCATGAATGTTTAAAATGTTAATAAGATTTAGCTTTGGTATTTGAAAGGAATTGGTATCTGTTGCACTTTTGATATCAGTCTAGGAAACTAGTTCTTGTTATTGAGTTTTGTGATGTGAAAATACGTTGTCTTTTGAGTTGAAAAATGCTGTATGATGACATCTACTTCAATTCAACTTTGTTTTGATGCCATGGTAGAGGACATGTCGGTGGTTCTTAGAAGCTCCTGGATGAAGATTTATCAACTTCATGAGGTCATTTTGTTTCAATCAACCCTTTCCTAGTGTATTGCTTTTGGTGAAAGTGGGGAAAGCAGATGTGCTTTCATAAATGACGGCATTTCCATTGTTACATTGGATAAGAGCTATTAGATATGTGCTTAAGAAGTTGGTATTCATGTCAAAACTATTATTAAGTTAAGCTCTTGAACTAGTAATAACCATCGAGTTTCTATAATACTCAGCTTCAGTGCAAAAAATATTGAAAAAGATAAAACCTTTGTCTTTCTGGAAGCAAAATTTGAGCTGACTAGATTACAAGTTAGGACAAAACATGATACTGAACTTAGGATTCAGATGATGACGCAATAGCAAACAACTGATTCCTCTGATTACTCATATGACCTTGCAAAAATTAGTGATGGGAGTTGATTTCTTATAACTTTAGGAAGAAAACTCTTGAGTGAGAATGTGATGTCCATGCTCCAAATCTAAAGCCTCACACTTGACAGAGAACCATAGTTTTCCTTTGATGCATCTGTCTTGGGTTTGTCCTTTATCCAATTATAGCCACAGCAGATTACTGCTCAGCTCAGCTTAACTCAACTAAGTCACAGGGGATGAAGGAGTTTAATTTTGAAGTGTGCTACATTTGAACACAGCGAATCTATTTCCTGTTCAGTGCTCAATCACTCCTCCACTTTAGGACAAGTTTTCAATTATCTTTCAAAATTCTGCAGTTTTATACTGATCTGAATTTCCTATGTCTTTAAGTATGGGATACATTAGAACTTGTAAACTTGCAGGAACTGCCTATTCTAACAACTGCTAGTCATTGATAGAGTTTATATACCCTTTCATATTCATAGTGCTTGATGATACTTGAGTCTGTCTTGTGCTTTTCCTTAGGGAAGCCTGATGTTTGTTTGTTGTCACTGATTCCAAAAGCAAAGGTTTTCCTTTCGAGCCAGTTGATATGCCTCTGTATATATGAAAATTATCCAGTCATTAATATCACACCCTATGTTTGTTGGAGAAAAAAGTGGAGCTTTCAGGCAAAAAATGCCTATCCTGCTAGGAATTGTGAATCTAAACTGCCACCACATCACATGATATAGGTTCTCTGAGGTGAGATTCATCTCAAAACTTGATTAGAGTATTTGAATATCACTGGTACCGATATACTTAGACTGGGTAATTCAAGCCCATGTATTAGAGTGGAAATTCAACCTGATCATCTCCTTAGAAAGCTAAACCAATTTCCTGATATGTTTTCCCAAATGTACAGTCCTTGAGAATTATAGGGAAAGGCTGGAAAAATTTTTGTGGGAAGCATCCTGTTCCCTTGAATTTTCTTTTGCATTGGCATTATGCAAAATCTAATTATTCTTGAGAGATACCAATTGCAAGTTTAAAGATATTGATCAAGCATAAAAGTGTTTGCAGCAGAATTTTGAAGGTCCTATCCATTTTAAGAGTATTTCATTTTGGCAGTCTGATGTCTTTTATCTTGTCTATCATTAGTGGAGCTATGTAATTTATGGTAATTTTTGGGCACTTCAATAATGATTCTGCATTCATAGTGTATGATGATGTTATGCTTCTGCCTTGTGAATAACCTTGTTATGTTTTGTCAAATATCACTTTATCTCATCAGCTGCATGTGTTTTCTTGTTATAACTTCTTGTTTCATCTTCATATTTTGTTCTATATAGAGTATTTTATGCTTAACATTTTAGGCATCCTCTTTTAATGCAATTGTGCTGCTTCTGTGCACTTTAAACATTTTTCTTATTCAGCACTTTACGTTTCTGATGCTTGGGCGTGCACACACTCAACATTTTTCCTGTTCCACATTTAACATTTCTTATGCTGACAACAGCATTTTTCTTTTCTTTTTTTATTCTTTTGATAAGGCACCGAAGGTGTATCCATATGACAACCTGAAGGTGGAGCTTGGTGGAGAACCGTAGGGTTGATCTAGGAGTGGTTGTATTCCTTCTTGCTCTTTCTCATGGCTGTCCTCTTTTGTTCATCATTTTGCCTTTGTGAATTGTGATGGTTAGAAATAATGGCTGTGGCTGAAATTAACATCAAACAAACAGACTTTTAAGTTTCTCAAAGCTGGTTCTCAAACAAGATGGTGTTCCTTTTTTCAGATTCCTTTTTTATGTTTCTGCCAGTAAATTGGATTATTTAAAATAAGGGTGACCATCTCAGCTCTAAGCATGTGGTTTGCGGTTTTTGTAATCTCTAACCTCTTGTTTTATTCCTTATCCCTTGATTATATCGTGGATAATTTTTTGTCGAGCTTCGATTTATTTTTTCGAGAATAAACTATCTCCACTGAGTTCCCCATAGACACGAAACTTGTAGAGTTACTGATGGCAGGACTTTGGCCACCAATGAGCTTTCTCTTTGCTCTTCTTTTTGCCTGACTCTCTCTCTTCTTTCGTAAAAGTCAAGGATTGAAATATAAAACAGAGGGTTGGATAGAGAAAAACATTTCCGTGTTTTTGAAACATTTTGGTGGGTTTTTTTGGGTTGATAAATGAGTTTTTGGAGGTTCTAAAAATGTTAATTATGTGTTTTTAAATAAAAATGAGTTGAAAAAAAAAAGAATTTTTTTTTTTTAAATCAAACCTGAAATTCTAGCCACTATGGTGTGTGGTCGAGGCATGTGGGTTTAGGCTAGAAGGCCTTTGCACACCTGAGCCTGGAATTTTTTCCCCTTGAATTGTTGACGGCTTGGATTTGTTCTCTCTTGAATTGTTTTGCTTTTATTTCTTTTAGGGTTTTTAAATTTATTGTTTTTTATTTCATTTTTAAATTAAGTTTTCTTTTGGTGATATATAAGAGAAAATGTAAATATATAAAGAAGAAGTTTAAAACAATTTCTTAAAAACAATATTTCATTAGATATTTGAATTGCGAAACAAGATTTATTTTTATTTCTTAAAGAAAAACCAGCTATAATAAACTACACATACGGATATCAAGTTTCCCTTGGTAATTTCACATGATTATATATATATATATATTGATGATTGTAGGCGGTAGATTTGCGGATTAGATGATTGAATTCATAGTTTTTAGGATACAAGGGTCTGTTTGGTTTTTGGTTGTCTTAGAGGTGTTTTTGATTGGAGTTTTAGCTTCTTTTAAATATGTGATTCAAAGTCATTTTCCACCACCAATGTTCAAGTCACCGCCGCCACCATCAATGATCAAGTCACTGCGGCCACCACCTCCCTCTATCACTACCAAAAGGCACTTGCCCTAGAGATACCTTGAACTTTCAATCGCCCTGTCTGGTAATAAATAAGATATCTGCAGTAATGCATGCATTTATGGTTCAGACATTAACTTCCATCCCAAAGACCATTGACTTGCTATGCACTTCACATGCTTCGGCAACTGCAAGCATATGCCAGCTCCTCTGTTTGGTCACAACCTAGCTTAATGCATTGATCAGTACTGTTGATTTAACAAAACAAATTGACTGTACTAATTTGCTTCTTCAGAGATTAATCCTTCTCCCTGTTTTAATTTTGTCTATGTCGGGGAAGATTAAAGGATAGTTTTTAAGGCTTGAAGTGTTTATTTATTTTTTTTAATTTTAAATTAAGTTTTCTTCTGGTGACTATATTTATCTATCATATTTTGATAAAAACAAAATTTATATTTTTCTTTTGGTGACATATGAGAGAAAATGTAAATATATAAAGAAGAAGTTTAAAACAATTTTTTTTTTTAAAAAACTATTTAATTAGATATTTGAATTGCGAAAAAAAACTAGCTAATATATATGTTCAACCAAATTTATATATATTTTATAAGAGAGGTGATTTTATATTTATATCAATGTTCGCTAAAAGTCCCTACTTCTCCCTTTTACTCTCCGATGCCTGTTTGCCTTGGTAATTTCACATGATTATATTATTTTTGATGATTGAATTCATAGTTATAAAATGTGGGCATGTTTGTATAATATCACTTCTATTTATGATTCTTTTATTATAATATTCCCTTTGTTTTATATTATAGCTTCCATAATATATAGATTCTTTGTAAAATCGTTTTATCACTGGATTTTATTTTGTCAAATATTATATATACAGCAACAAAACAGCAATATTCCCAACCAATCCTTTACTATTAATTTATAAAAGTCGAATTTGATCCCATTTCTTTTAGAATTAGTTTTCATGCTTGCAAAATGTGTTTTCAGTTGCGGTAATCGAAACATCGATAAAATAGCTCTCAGTTTTTTTTTTTTTAATAGTTTAGTGTTAATGCATTTTTGTCTACACTTCTGATAACTCATTAACTTGACTAACCTTGGGTTCCAGAGATCCATACATAACAAAAAAGAAGGTCAAAAACAGATTGCAAAGCTTGCATGCATGGAAGATCTGGGCAGCTTAGATCCATGCATGAAATCTTTCCTGACCAGCCATATTACTCTCGCGGTCTTAGGGATTTAGATCTGGGCAGCGACAGTACTGTGGATGCTATTATGGCGAGGACAAATAAAATATGTACCTTTTCTTTTCTCATGTCTCCCTAGGTTGTATACCATTCTCGTGACCAGATTTGACTTCATTTTTTAAATTTCTCATTTTATATTTCGGTGATTGCAACTTGAATTTCATTATTTATTCAATTTTTTATTTGGCTATTTTAATTTTATATTACGAGAAACAAGTTAGTCGAATTAATTTAGGTTATCTTAAGTTAATTTAAGTTTTTTTTATAATTAATTTTTTTAACATTTTATCATTTTGCATTACATTATAAATCCAAGAGCTTCGCAACTTTTCGCTTTTTTTATGGGGTTATTCATGGTATGGTTTTTTTAATATTTTTTTATTTAGTTTTGGTTTTTTTCGTTAGGTTTTTTAAAAAATTATTTTTATCTCAATCTCATATCACAAACAGTAAGTTAACCGAGCTAATCTGAGTTAAAATTTCTTTTTTGATATGTTTTTTGAAAATTATCTTCTATTTATTTTCGTGACTTTGCATTGGATTATTTGGCATAGAACTTTACATTTCGAACTCTGAGCTGATTGTTCTGATACTAAAATTAACTATGAACTACCACAAAGAGACGGAAAAAAGAGCATGGAAAGTCAACTAGAAAATATTCGATCCAGATTTATTACCTCCAATTTTCCCGGCTGCATGCATGCTTATGGTTCACGTCTAAGGATTTTTAAAAGCCAACTGGTGCTTATTCTCCACCTATAAAACGCCTGACCAGCCACTTCTCTATTTCGTACCACCGCCTCTCACATTCTTTCTTAAACCTCGATCACGGTCCTTATAGTATCTCTAAAACATTCTACAGTTTTAGATATATGGCTTCAGGAGCACTAGCCTCCAATGCCCTTCTCCTCTCCCTCTACATCTTATTTTTGGCTTTGCTGAGCTCCGCTGAGTATTGCCCACCATCACCACCCAAGGTCAAGTCACCGCCTCCACCACCACCCAAGGCCAAGTCACCACCTCCACCACCCAAGGTCAAGTCACCACCTCCACCACCACCCAAGGTCAAGTCACCTCCACCACCCAAGGTCAAGTCACCACCTCCACCACCCAAGGTCAAGTCACCACCTCCACCACCACCCAAGGTCAAGTCACCTCCACCACCCAAGGTCAAGTCACCACCTCCACCCAAGGTCAAGTCACCACCCCCACCACCCAAGGTCAAGTCACCACCCCCACCGCCACCAATGGTCATGTCACCACCACCACCAATTGTCAAGTCACCACCGCCACCAATGGTCATGTCACCACCACCACCAATTGTCAAGTCACCGCCACCACCAATGGCCAAGTCACCACCACCACCAATTGACAATTCACCGCCACCACCACCAATGTTCAAGTCACCACCACCACCACCTCCATCACTACCAAAAGGCACTTGCCCTAGAGATACCTTGAAGTTGCAAGCATGCGCAAATGTGCTGAATTTGTTGAAAATCTTTGTTGGTGAAAAAGAAAAGGCCAAATGCTGCAGCCTCATTGATGGTCTTGTTGATCTTGATGCTGCTGTTTGCCTTTGCACTCGAATCAAAGTTGATCTCCTGGGCCTTATTAAGTTAGACGTTCCTGTTGCCGTGGAGTTGTTGCTCAACGAATGCGATAGGAAGGTCGCGGAAGATTTCAAGTGTCCGCCCTCCTAAGTCCTTCAGTTTAATAAATTGCCGCGTATAATTTAGCTTTCCTTGCTATCTATCCCCACCTCATTTTATTGTTCTTTGGACTTTAGTAGCAAGGCTTTTGCTGGCTCGTGCCTTAAACATTGTTATGTCAAAAACGCTGTAATTTGCGATTAGTGTAGTGACTAGCTTGAAAGGCTCCTTTTGCCCTTTCTTCCTAGCTCGTAATCTATTTCTAATATTATGCTGCAATAATACGAAGTTTGATTTATGTTCTCGCGCGTTTTCTTTTTTCTTTTAGTAAGCTGACATATGCCCTTCGTGCGTGTGAGTTCTACCATTCACTAGGGCCGGGGTGACATCGGTAGGTAAATTGTCATTGACTTACCACTGTTGCATTTATGCCCTTGCATTTAACGTGGAATATCAGATTACTAACTGGGATAATATCAGAGAGGTTCTGATTTTATGAATTATGCCACAATGGAGCATGGGCCGCATGCATGCAGTCAAAATTATGCACAAGCAAACCATATCTCATACGTGTATGCAGTTGTTTGGGGTGGTGGTTATTCTAGCTAATCTCACTCTGCAATATTGTGATTGAAAGTCGTGAAATACTTCAGAAAAGAATTGAGTTTTTTCAAGCCCGCGGATTGGTGCTGCAAAATACTTGTAAACACATGAAACATTCTGATATTTAAGTTAGTAAGATGTAAGAACAGAAAAATAATATGCGTTAAATAAAAATAGCAGGAAAATATAAATGAAATTGTATGTTTTAGGAAATCTTGAGTGATCGTTCGTAGTTTTAAAAATTATTTGGTGTTTATTTGTAGTTTTATTAGAAGTTAAATGGTTGTTGATGGTTCATGAAATTGTTGGGTGGTTAATGATGATTCTTAGAATTGTTGGGAGATTGATGATCATGTATAAGATTGCATGACCAAGCCTTTAATGGTTGTGTATGGCGCCCAAGACTTATATGACCTTCTTATCCTTACATGTGACTAGGGTATTTATATACCATATTCTTGAATTTACTATATGAAGAAGGAAATAATTTTCCTAGAAAATTATGTCATCGCATGTTGGGCCAAACTTGCCATTGGAAGAGATATTGATGACAATATTTTCATAGAAAGTTGAGAGTTGGTATGCTATGCACATCATTAATTGGTAAAGATATTGGCAATTACAATATTAGGACATAACCATTGATTAGAAAAGCGGTGTATGCATTGCATTGAAAAAATTATATGCATGGAAAGTTTATGTGCACGACTCATAAAAACTTGAAAAAATGCATAAAGATGTGTGCCAGGATAAGATTAGAAAAAACAAGGTGAGTTGGGGTCTGAAATTCCAGGTTTCTAGCCATTGGGTAAGCTCATACGACCTCAAACAATCAGTATGGCTGGCATGTACGTGCAATCTTTTTTTTTTAATATAATTTTTCTAATCATCACAAACCTTATCTTTAACTTTAATGATATTAAATGTAATTGGTCTTAATGAAATTATCATTTAATAATTAACTTCAAATTTACTAAAATTTGTGACCTAGTATACATACTTGTGTTTTTATTTAGAAGTAGGATAAATACTTGTTTAAACTATAAAGTAATTTATTTTGCTTTGCTTTCTATAAGGTTATCTTGGTCTCATGAACCAAGTTATGAGTTTGCGGGTTAACCTGGGTAGACTCAAGTCATTTTAAGGTGTCCTTTTTTTAGATTGAGTTTTTTTTTTAATTTCATCATTCAACAATGAGTTTATTGAGAATTGATTTTTATAATTTATTTCAATTTTATTTCTATAGAGTTATCTTAGTCTCATGATCTAAATTAGAGGTTTGGCAAGCTAACCCATATTGAATCAGGTCTTCATGGTTTACTTTCTAAGAGGATAGTCTGATCTCATAACCCGATTAATAGGTGTGGCGTGTTAACCTGACTTGACTCGGGTTATTTTTTGTGTTTTTTTTAATTGATTTTTTTTTTCAATTTCATCATTCAATATTGAGTTGGTAATAAATTAAACTTCATAATTTATTTTGATTTACTTTCTCTGAAGTTATCTTATGACCCGAGTTTTAGGTTTGACAAATTAACTCGGATTGAATCAAATTGTTTTTTTGGGTCTTTTTCTAAATTAATTTTTGTTTTACAATTTCATCCTTAACACTGGATTGATTAAGGATTGAGCTTCAAAATTTATTTTAATTTGCTTTATTTAGGGTTATCTTGGTCTCATCACTCAGGTCATAGATTTGACAAGTCAACTCGGGTTGACTCAGGTTGATCAAATATTTTTCTGTATCAATATTTTTTTAAAAAATATCATCTTGAATTTGTTTTAGTCAAACTACGATTTTATCGGCCACTCAGGTTGTCTTTAGACCTACCAAGTCAATCAGGTCACATTAAGTTAATCCCTGTATGATTTACATTTTTTCTACTATAAAAACATTAATAATGGTTGAATATTTTTTACATTAAAAAAAAACTGGATCCAACTTGCAGCATAGCGCAAGCCAACAATCTAGTATTTGATGAAAGAGCATGTATTGTATAGTTTATCATAACAAAACCATTCTATTTAAATTATATATCCAATATTAAACAGGAGAACATATAAGTTTAGATAAAAGCATGTCTTGACAAACTTGAAATCAAAACTAAAAACATATAAAGATTCTAGCATGCATACAAAACATTTATTTAAAGAAGCATAAGATATAGAAATACAATTCTAGTATGCATATTAATATGTTTTAATCAAAATAAAAAAAGATACTTGTTGAAACATTTTAAAATAACAAAGCTTTTGTTGTTATCAATGATAAATTCTTTATTCTTAATACTTTATTTTAAAATAACAAAGTTTGCTGGTAAAAAAACAAGAAGAAAGAGAAGTACACGGTAACTGTAGGTTGCATTGACTTGCAAAATCAAATTTGGTTCGACTTATCAATAAATGCTTTCGAAGTTGTTTGTTGTTGTGTTTTATCTTATTATTTTAGTACATTTTAAAAGTATATTTGATAAGAAAGAACATTAAATTAATTATTTTTCAGTGTTTTTCAAATCAAAAGTGTTTTTTATTAAATAATAAATCGTGGTCACCAAAAAGTAGAATATTCAAACTTGCAAATATCAGATCCTGACTGATGTGCAGAGGATTCTTTTAATCACCGCTATAGACATGAGAACGAGAAACTTTGACGAGTTAGATATGCGAAAGATTATTGTATGTGGGAGACAACTAATCAATACAGGAAAATTATAGCAACAGTGAAAGATACTTGAATAAAGTCTTCCAAGAGGGAGGTTGAGCCAAATTAGTCACCTCCATTTTTCCCGGCTTCATGGTTCACGCTGAGGATTTTAATAGCCAACTTGTGCCCTTCTCCTCCCCTTGAATCTCGTCCTCTTCACTTCGGTGAGATCTACCTATACCTATAATTGCCGCAAGGATGGCCTAGAGTTGAAAGCATGTGCAAATGTGCTGGGTTCGGTGAGGCTTGGAATTTGATCTCCACGAACATATCCTTCCTGTAGCCTAGTTGAAAATCTTGTCAATCTTGAAGCTGCTGCTTGTCTCTGCACTGTCATCAAAGCTAGCGTCTTCGACTTTATAAAACTAAACATTCCCGTTTCTATGCGTTTACTCCTCTGCGACTGCCACATGAAACCTCCAGATAGATTCTCGTGAAGAAGAGCGGAAGATAACAAGTTTATTATAAATTAAAATCTTTAAAAATCAATAACATCATAACTTAACTACAGGAGACACTCAAAATATTTCATGTTATTCAAGCTAAAATACAAGCTTTGTATTTATATTAGTGCTAGTCTTTGTTAAAATACTAGCTACACAGCTCTATTTATATTAATATTTGATCTAAACCCAATAAAAATATAAAATTCCTAAATTAAATAAGAAAAAATAAAATTTATAAACTAAAAAAAGAAATATAAACTCAATTAAACTAATCGGTTTCCTCGAATTAGACAGAATTCATTTTCAAGTTTAAATTGTTCTCACCTCAATCTTGTGGATATCTAATCAAGGCTCTCCAATTTTTTTTCTTTCTTCATTTTAGGTGTATTATAGTTCTATATTTCAACTCAAGTCCCTTTATATTACATTTTACATTAGAAATATCATTATTTCTTTCTCATTAGCTTCTAAAATAATGAATTGCAATCCTCAAACATGTTTCATCAACATGTATTGCATCCATACTTTAGCGGGGTGCGCGCAACGCGACATCGTTTGGTGACGGTAGAGGCTTTTGTCGTGCCTCTTGTGTGAGATGTGGTGTTGGAAAGGTTTTTTGATTTAATCATAAAATTATGATTAATGTTGAGGAGTCGCCACCTAGTATATGGTCATTAGGAACCTATAGTCTACGAGAGTCTGGGTAGGGGACTGGTTGTGCAAGGGGAAGACGCATCACCCCCATTACACCCTACCTAAGGTAAGCTGCATTGTTGTTTGATTGTTTTCTAGATCGAGTTTTTATTCGTTGGTCTTTTCTAAAGTTCAAGACATATTTCTCTTCATGAGAGAGTTTCTACCTTATCGAGTTAAATCCTAACCGTTCTAAAATCTTAATTTTAGCATCGCATTTATTTACACCTTGTATCTTTAATTATACCTGAGAGTGTACTTTATCGTATAATTTTACACCCCACAAATATTAAAGTCTATATTTGGACCCTAAAAAAAGATTGGAAAAATGTTTTTGATATTTTAGCCAAATCCTAATGAATGATCATAAACTGGTTATGACATCCATTTTTTTGGATTTTCAAAACATGAGAAAATGCAATTTCTTAATGAAAATATGCATTGAAAATTTTTAGGATTTGACCATATGCATGAAAACAAAATATTTTTTTTTGTTTTTGAAAAGGGAAATTAATTTAAAAGTATTTGAGATTTTTTATAAAAAATGTTTTGAATTTTTTTGAAATATTTCGGAGAAAACCGGGTATTTTAATACCGGATTTTTATTTTACAGTGTAAATATACAACCCGATATTATGCAAAATTGGTAGAAAAATATTTGAGAAAATCATAATTTTTTGAAATGATTTTTGAATTTTTTTTGGATTTTTTATATTATAATATATATTATTATAAATAAATATATATACTAAATATACATGGACTGGGTCGGCCCAACTAACTGGGCCGAGCCTAGGAACTTTGGGTTGGGCCAAATCCTTTTCTTTATGGGGTCGGACCGAACCCAAATGGTTTGGCCCAGGCCCGCATGGTTGCTAGCCCGACCCAGCAACCATGCTAATTAATTATGCTGCATGCAGAATGAGAATTCGTTCTGCATGCAGCAACTTGGTTGCAGCAAAGGAGGGGCGATGCTACCTGATGCTGGAGTGGCTAAATGGATGCCTGGCTGGTCGAGACGGGGAGGGACAAACGTGAGGACGGTGGCTGAGGCTGTGGCAGAGATGATGACCGGTGGCAGAGCAGAATGAAAGAAGGAGATGAAAATCTACAGGGGGAGAGGGACCGGTAGTCGCAGTGGCTGTTCTACCACTGATGAAGATTTGGGTTCGCAAGGAGGCTGCGCTGTCATATGTTGGTGGAGGAAAAAGGTGTCTGTGGGGTCTTCAGGGGCTGAAGACACGATGGAGAGAGAAGGAAGGGAGGAAAATGTTGGGTGGGAACCGGGGAATGACTGGTTTTTAGCCGACTTTGGACCCGATTTTCTCCTTACCCAGGCCATGAAATGCACCCCTATTTATAGGAGGTGGAAGAGGGACAATGTGTCTTTAATGGTGCCAAATCGTGGCCTTTGGTTTGACTGTAAAGGATCCCAACCGTTGGTTCAAAGTGTGCATCGTGAGTTGTCAAATCTGCAGGAAAAGACCGTCTGAGTTGGCCTCTTTAGGCCGGGGTCGATGTCATGTTAATAGGCCTGAACGTACCATACTCGAGGATATAGGGATGTTAGGTGACCATTGTGGTGCATGTGTTGTCAAATTTGGTGGACATATGAGGTATTAAATGCACCTTAAAAGTAACTCCTTAGCT
>Ga0307515_10005167_pt1 | contig 26536 bp, 26 predicted proteins | sample 17_EM_MG_FD_194513 | JGI IMG/M metagenome (GOLD analysis project Ga0307515, IMG submission 194513) | Populus trichocarpa ectomycorrhiza microbial communities from riparian zone in the Pacific Northwest, United States - 17_EM | ecosystem: Host-associated > Plants > Roots > Unclassified | place... | reverse complement strand
GTATCGCCCACCTCACTACAGGCTATCGGCGTGGTTACAGTAGCGTCGCCCCATGTGTACGAGAGGGCTTGATAAATTGGCTGATCATCCAGCCGTGCATGTATGATGGATACTCGAATATTATCTTGCTGACGGCCAGGTTTGAGATGTAATAATCTGACCTCGCCCTGGTCCTTTAGAGGTAAATATTGATATTGGCCTACGAATGCCATGGTGAGCCGTCGACTTATCTGAGAGCTGATTGCAAAAAATCTATTTGCAATATGGTTTAGGGGTCGTTCGCAGCCTCAGAGAACCTCTTACCTCAGCAAGCTCCGATCTGATCGTGAGGCGACTGTTCCAGTTCAACTTGAGCCACAAATTTTTTATGTTCCTCTGACCGTCCAAAAAACACGCTAAAACTAGGCGCACTTTACCAAATCGGGAAGGAACGCGTTCTTTCTGCCGGACTTTTAGTTCAGATTCAAAAGCGTTATTAGATTGCAACCAAAGAAGTTGTAATTTTTATGGCCCGTGCGCCGTTAGTTTTTATCTTGAGCAAAGTTAAAACCAAGAAGTGAAGAATCCAAGTGCAATTTGCACAAAGTAAAAGAATTTCCTCAACCGCTTGCGAGCAACACCAAGGGTGATATCTCTTTAACCATTAACGTGGGTCAGTACAGATTCTTCTCATTAGACAGTTTATACATGAAACCAACTCCTCTCTGTACGTTTTTCGAGTGCACGCGCAATAAGTAATTGTTACGAATTATTATACAAATCTTTGTTCACGTTTCACAGAGCGCAAACTTCAGCCATTCCAACTACCCGTACTTGCTGCCTAATTACTTTGTCATAACTTACACACCCATTCGACCTTTGCCTTATTAAACGTCTGAAAGTCACAGTTCTCTATCCCTCACATCAAATTTCACGTCCTCGAACTCATATCAACGTCATGTTCTCGATCGTCGGAAATATGTCCTCAGCTCATAACACAAATGCATTAAAGTCAAATAGGGAGTTACATACTCTCATCGAATATCTGACCAATGATGAACTCCAGCCTCTACAACACCGCCATTTGTACTGCAAAGCTATGCTAGCTAGTGACATACTGGTTGATTGGAGGCACAGACGAAGATCTGAGGTCTCGAGAAGCATGAGATTGAACCTAGAGAGAAGAGAAAATGGGTTGTCAGCCGAAGCTGACATTGTGGATCTCTTCAGTTGTCTGTGGCAGAATGCACCCAACATCTCTGCCAGGTTTTCCCGTCCCCCCATCATATTAGTGTACTGTTTTCGCTCACTAGACAGATGTCCTCAGTTCGTAACAAGTGTTGAGTAATCACGCGGGCAGAGAACCTCCTCAAAGACTCACCTTCGACAGCCAATGATGATCTTGTCATTCTATCCCCTAACGGCTTCCATTACGCTCAGCAGCTTTGCTGCTGCTTTTGCGCGTGGACCAGCCGATGTCAAGACGATGGATCTGAGGCCTCGAGAAGCACAAGAATGGACCTAGAGAGGAGAGAAATGGTTTGTCAGCCGAAGCTGACATTGTGGTATCTTTTCAGTTGTCTGTGGCAGAATGCACCCAACATCTCTGCCAGGTTTTGCTGTCCCCCCATCATACTGGTATACTATTGTCGCTCACTGGACAGATGTCCTCAGTTCGTAACAAGTGTTGAATAATCACGCGGGCAGAGAACTTCCTCAAAGACCCACCTTCGACAACCAATGATGATCTCGCCATTTTATTCCCTAACGGCTTCCGTTACACTCGGCAGCTTCGCCGCTGCTTTGGCGCGTGGACCAGTCGATGGTCAAGGCGTTGGATCTGAGGTCTCGAGAAGCACAAGAATGAACCTAGAGAGAAGAGAAAATGGGTTGTCAGCTGGAGCTGACATTGTGGTATCTTTTCAGTTGTTTGTGGCAGAATGCACTGCCAGGTTTTGTCGTCCCCCCATCATACTAATGTACTATTGTCGCTCACTGGACAGATGTCCTCAGTTCGTAACAAGTATTGGATAATCACGCGGGCAGAGAACTTCCTCAAAGACCCACCTTCGACGACCAATGATGATCTTGCCATTTTATTCCCTAACGGCTTCCATTGTGCTCAGCAGCTTTGCTGCTGCTTTTGCGCGTGGACCAGTCGATGGTCGAGGCGATAGTTCTGAGGCTAAATCGGAAGGGAAGAGTCACCGTGAGCACCTAGCTGGAAGTCTGGCTACTCATTGAAACGAAACCCCTGGGCAGGCAATATCAAGTCGTCTCTCTTCAAGTGGGAAGGTAGTCAATCCCAGGAAAGAGCGTAGGGAGTGTATTAGGTTATACCAGTGAGGCGAGATTGTACAGAATGGGATAGAAAACCTGGCAATAAACAGTTTAATTAGCTAAAGCTGATGTCTTGCGGACTTGGGGATGAGGAGCAGGAGTTAGAAACTTGTTGTCAAGGAAGACGGCCGGTCAATATCATGGAGCAAGTCGGTGGCACTAGGCAAAGGCAATAAAAAATAGGAAAAGCATGGCGTGGGTGGAACGAAGGGGACGGATGTCCGAAGTTGAGCAAGCTCGCTGGCATGAAAAAAAAGAAGAGTTGGAAGAATCGAGAGAAAGTGAGGGCTTTTGTATGCAGTGGTCGAGGTTTACTCTTGGCCCCGGAGTTGGTGGAGCAACAGATCCATCAGAAGTTGCTTTCCAACGATGGTTACATGGAGGAACCGCTCTGCTCAAACATAGAAGGTACACTCTACAAAGTCGGAGCGTTACATCAATTCATGGCAGCCGACACGGGCACACCACACACATAGGAAGTAAGTTAGGCAACCATAGAGTACGGTCTTTCCCATACTGCCTGATTTATTTTGTCATGTTCGCTCCCGTCATTTCATTTCAACTTTTATAAGCAAGCAGATACCTTCTCGCGGCGGAAATTGCTCCCCAACGGTGAGTGAGCCTTCCCCTGGGCAAACACCTTGCCAGAAAACCACTATGTTGGGAAAGCTGAGGTTGAAGAATTGCCGCCTAATATGACTACCCCTTTACGATGTGAAATAAAGGCATTAAGCATGGAGGAATTGGAAGGTGAAGGATTGGTTGATATGTTTATGATGAAACTCTCTCATTATAGTGAGACTGAGCAAGAGATGGTAAAAACCGCCTAACATTGGGGAGGAGGATTTGGTAAATTAAGAAGTTAATCGTGTGAATGAGGAAAGCGGTATCAACGCTTACTTTGGCAATACAGCGGCTAAGTTTTAAAGTGGAATAATTCAAGCTGAGCTAGCATTGGCGTGGAAAAGTAAAACGAGGGAATTTACTGTGTGGGGGGAGAATTATTCGGCGAACAAGTGCAACATTATTTACAGAAAAATAGAACCTATACGCTTGGGCTGAAGTATGAAAGTTCAGTGAAAAGTAGAGGCCTAAGGATAATTTCGGCCATCTATAGGACCTGCAAAACATCTCTTATCATCGCATTAACTTCTTTTCCAACACTATTTTCTAGAAAGACGGAAGACATGGAGAACTGTAGGCGTAGAAATACTGACACACTGAACACTAAATTGAAGAAGAATAAACACTTGCTGGAGGAATTCTTGCTGGAAAGAGTCATTGATAGGGAGACTCTAGAAAATTACTATATAATATATATCCTAGACACCGATTCTTTCATACAAAACGCTGGATATCATTGCAAAATCGCCTAGTCCTTCCATTCATGTCCCATTATCTAAATCCGGAATTTCTGAAACCGCCGTATTTCCTGTCGTAATAAAGCTTCCTACGACCTAACTGCATGCGCAAAGACCTTTGCTGCAAGGTCGCCCAACAACCGGGCCTTATCAGCCTGAGGCAATTCATTGAATACTGCGTACACACTCTTTCCTCTTGCATCCCGCACTGCACCTAACCTATTCCCTGCCACAGCACCTGCAACGGCGCCGGGGAAATTCGCTATAATGAAGCCCATTGCTCCACCACTTAACCCACCAATAAGGCTCCAGAACTTGCCCGTGGGTTGTGCCCGCTCGCCCTCTGCCATACCCTCTTCACGTAACATCTCCTCGAAGACATTGCCAAACTGTTCGTTGCTGAAACGCTCATGTTCCTCCTCACTAGGCTGAGTGTTGGGGCCACCACCAAAGCCGAACGCAGACCAGGGGAAACCGCCGGGAGTAGATTGTCCGGGTATCTCTTCCTCGAAATCTGAGGAACTGCTGCTGGTAAAGTCATGAAACTGCCGTGCTGAATCGTAGTCGCGCCTACGGGTTGGGTCTGAAAGGGTATAGTAAGCGTCATTTATCTGCTGGAATTTTTTGGTTCTTGTGTTCCGCTCCGGGGAGTCGGCTGGGACGCGGTCGGGGTGGTATTTAAGGGCTGCTCTAGAGGAGATGGAGGTTAGCAATGTTGGGTAGCTTGGACAATGGGGCATACTTTTTGTAAGCATCTCGAATTTGTTGTTGAGTCGCCTTTGCGTCGATTTCTAGCGTAGCATCTAAGAGATATTGTGAGTTTATTTCTTTATTGCCGGGCCTATAATGCTCACAGTAATCTACTGGCGGTGCTGTTAAGAGTCAGCCTGGTTTCTAATTGGGAGATGGGACCATAAATTACCAGACATGTTCGGCGGACTTTTTACAGTTCTAAGCTAGCTGGATTTTGAGAATATTCGAGTAATATAAGGCAGGATGCAGTGAGTGGGTATTTCTCAGGGCTCTGTATAAGGTGGAAGGTAGATGAGAGCTGAGACAGAACTTGACCCCATAGGACGCCCGCTAAAGCATCCATTTCCTTGATGACGTTTTCGCTTCAGCCACGCGGCTTGACCCTAAGCACGTGAGTGGCTGTGCTTGAGGTCCCTTTCAACACTATCATGATTTTTTTGTATACAAATCAATTCAGATTGAAATTACTGATAATAAAAAGTTATTCCCCCGTCTTCATTGTCGAACGTGTCCTTTATGTAACTTTCCGTTGCATCAACAGAATCACCCAATCACCGTCTACTGGTGATCCTCTTTGCTTCCCCTTCCCCTTGGCGGTGGCTGGGAACACCTGCACGACCTGCATAAGAGCGAACGAGGGTCCCAACCACCAAGAAGCGGTCAGTGAGGTACATAAGCCCTTGGTGATCAGCTTCAATCCCCACAAGTTCGCACCCAAGGTCATCTTAGTCGAAAAGTGCGCAATTGTTGCGCCATCGTCTGTCTTATTTCCTGCATCTTCTGAAGAGTTCTCCGCCGTCAATCCTCCGATCCGACACCTGCGTCTCCGCATTCACGTTTACGAAGTGCAACCTTCTCCTAGCTGAAAATTTCAGCTCTCAAGTCGCGCCAATTGCAAAATTTCAATCCTCTTCATTCTCGCTTACCATCAAGCTCCACAATGAGCTGGTTCTCACGCTCCGGCTCCTCTAGCCATCGACCATCGTATGCGCGCTCATATGCGGGCTCCTCCCATTCTTCGCACGGCCGCTCAAGCTCCCATTACAAGCGTCGTCCGCGCGATGGCTATATTCAGCGTATGATATACAAGTTCAAACACCTGCTCCACAAGCTCTATAATTATGCGCGCCGCCACCCCATCAAGGTATTCTTCATGGTGATTATGCCGTTGATCTCAGGCGGTCTTCTACACAAGGCTGCGAAACAACTTGGGATCCGGCTGCCAGATGTACTGAAGGGTAGTGGAGGAGCGAGCAAGGGCGGTGGGGGTTACTACGGAAGCGAGGGATATGGAAAAGAAGAGTCTAGCGGCATCGGCAAGCTAGCAGCAGGTATCGGGGGATTAGGGAGCATGGCGAAACTTGCGCAGGCGTTCATGTAGGAGGATTAGGGGTATTATGAGGAGGAATTGGCGTGTGCACCATGTACAGCCCTTACGGAGCTTTCTACAGCATCGACTTGACCATACCCGAACGACTTCAGCATCGTCCTCGCCCTATAGTCCTCCAAATTTTCGACCCCCTGATCACGGAGATTCGGCTTCATGAGAGTGCCAAATCGCGTTCAGGTCTCCGAGCAGTCTTCAAATAACTGCTCGACGTACCACCGAGCTTGCACTGGTCTTGCGGTTGAATCTCCCTCCCGTCTCCACCAGCGGTACCCTTGCTCTATACGCCGGGCGTCTGCTAGTAATAGTGCCAACCGTCAGCTCGACAATCTTTGGGGATACTTGGACAAACATAGTAGCTTCAATCATCTGCCCTGCAACAGTAATTGTTAGCGGACGGACGGACGGCCCCGCAAACGTGCGTAGCGTGAGCTGAACTGATCTGCCTTGTATCTTTGGTGCGTGTTGTTCAGAGAAAAGTTTCTAAGCGCAAAATCTATCAACACCTCCAGGGTCTGAATCCAAGTCACTGCAGAGGCGGGGAAGAAGTTAGTGCTGGTCTTTCATTGCCATCTCTTTGTTTTAGAATATCGGCCGCCTATGGAACGAATGTATAGTACGCGCTTATGGTGGCTAGCTAGTCTTTCGATATATACCCATGTAGATGTCGTTATGGTATTTGACCAGGTGCTGATAAAACCGTCTTTCTCAAAGTCACGTGAAATACGCATTACTTCTCATGCTGATGGGATAGCCTGTGATTAGCCGTGCAGCAGTGACAGGATACTCTGGGCCAATATGTGATTGATTGCATTATCTCAACGGGAGATTTTTCAAAGAAAGCTGAGAGGATTTAACGCAAAACAGATTCCGCATCTATATAAGAGTGCATGAGTTCACTTGACCACCACTCTGTGGAAGACCAGTATAAGGACATGACGTGATGGACCGTCTGATTTCTCTTTTCAAGACATTCTCTGTGGTATATGCCCATATGCCAGCCCTTAAAGTATTCTAAGAGTCTTCAAGAGTATATTATGGGTACGGCATGAATAGCAATAACCTTTCGATAAACCCATCAATCAACGCACAATCCTTCGCGATCATCTAATACAATGTCTGTAGCGATGAATTGTAAATGCTGAGTACATTGCGCCACAACATGCCGCCCCTAACTATGTCCAAAAAAAAGGTGGCTTTCAGTACCCAGAAGGAAAATAGTAACATATCCCACTCCTCTGCAACGATGCGATCCAAGGCTCAGGTCCTTCGCTCCAGCTGCTGAATTTACAACCATTATTACCACGTGGTACCGGCTTCCACTTGTTTCATCTACATTTCTGATGTCTCGGAGCGAGTTACTCTTCCCACGTTCGTTTCAGCCAAGCTTCCGCACTCTCACCTCACGAATCGCGCACTGAGGCCCGAAAACGCGTCCGGACTGTGTCGTCCGCCCATCAGGCCTGCAAAATCTACACTCTCACTGCTGACATGCCTCATTCCATTACCTGCCGAAACAGCTCCGGCATCTGCATCTTGACCGCCCACGGGCCCATTTTGGGTCTGGCCCTGTGGCTGGCCTTGGCCCATGGATGCAAAGGGATTCATGATTCCCGCCGCAGGGCCTGCGGTCATGGTCGCGCTCGGGATTGGCATCGTGACACTGCGCTTGTTCAAGCTAGCAGCAGGTGGTGCGGTGGTGCTGGATGAAAGGGCGTCAGAGTGGGCAGGCGTGAGATGAGGGTAGTTGTAGAGGGCGAGAATGGAGGACTTATTAAAAGATTGTTGGGCTTGCTGCTGTTGCTGCGCCTGGGGTTGGAATTGTGGCTGCTGTTGAGGCTGAAATTGTTGCTGTGGTTGGGACTGGAACTGCGGCTGCTGTTGGTAAGGATTTGAGGGTTGGAATTGGGAGTTCGCGTTGGGGTTGAACGATTGTTGAGGCACTTGAGGTTGCTGGTGCTGGAATGGAGCATCCTGCTGCTGGTGCTGTTGGAACTGCTGTAACTGCTGTGGTATCTGAGACTGCTGTTGGAAAGGATTTGGTGCTTGCATTTGTGCAGGAGGGAATGTTTGTGGATTTTGTGGAGCCTGATAGCTCTGCGTTCCTGGCGTGCTCATGTCCTGATGTTGGCGCTGATCGAACGGGTTCGTCTGAGTAAATATTTGAGATCGTGATGACCTTAAGAATGGATTGCTACCACTAGCGGGTGCTTGCGATGTTTGAAGTGTTTGTTGCTGAGGATAAGGGGGTTGTTGCGATAAAAAGTTATTATATATTTGGGGTATCTGAGGCACTGGCGGTGGAGTAAATGAATGCTGGAAGGGGTTGGTTTGCTGTAGTTGCTGGCTTTGGCTGTCATAACCTCCCGTCCTGTTCGGAAATAAGGGCTGTTGCTGTTGGTTTTGGGAAAGCTGATCGAAAGGTTGTTGAGCGAATGGTACCTGTTGCGAAGAGGGCAAAAAAGGATTATACGGGTTTGAGGGTGAGACTAGATGAGAATATGAAGGCCCATTTGTCGCCATAGGTTGAGTTTGTAGCGGCGCAGCCACGTGATTCTGTTGCTGTTGCTGGGGTGGCTGTGGGGCAGAATCAAGTTGATCAAAAGGGTTATTCGAAGACGTTGTAGTCCGTGTTCGGTCTATCGTGATACCATTGACATTTGATTTCGCCGGTGGAACAGGTGTGCTGCCTCTTGCTGTAGTTGACCCTCTCTCTCCTAATCTGATCAGAGCCTCAACAGCTTTGTCTAAGTTTCCATTGAGGCCCTTTAGTATGGTGGCATTCCGCTTCTCATCCGGAAATCCCATATCTCGTAGCGTTGCCAGTTTCGATTCAAACCCATCACTAGGACCCCCAATATTTGACCCAAAAACTCTCGAGGCTTTATTTACTCTCGGTGGAGATGAATCCTCCGGAAAACCTCCGAGACCGGGCGATATAGGCGGTGTGACCGTCTTAGACATTGGGAAGGTCGAGGATGCAGCTCTGAGGCCAAATCCAAATCGCTTTCCTGGTTTTGGAGGAAGCGGCGGAGGTCGGTCTTCTACTGAGCTTGTGCTTCCAGTATTTTGCCTTGTTCCAGGTCGTGATTCGCTGGAAAACGCTTTGTGCTCGTACTTCTGTCGAATGAACCTCTCCATTACTCCATCAACTTCGTCCATATCTATTGGGATTTGCGGCTTGGTGTTTCGTGGGTTGAAGTGACGATTCGACTCCGTGTTGCCTATCCGTTTCATATTCTGTGGATCATTAATAAGATGCATCATCCGCGGAAGGTACGGTTAGACGCACATCGACTTGCTCATTGTTCCAGCTGTCCATGCTTAACGATTTAACTTTTGATATATGGGTACCCAGCTTGCGGTGCAATGCGGCGCATCGCATACACAAAAATACACCCAACTAAATGGTTGACCAGACATGTCAGTATTAGCTTTTGTGTTATCGATGGATATATCTAGGGAGTCCAAGTTTCGGCAAGACGCGTTGAGAAGGAAGAGTGTTTTTGAAAAGGAAATGAGGAGCTTTAACTCACACTCCAGCTGGCCCACCCTATGCCACGAAGTCAGCTACTGGACAGCATTACAAAGAGCTCAAGATGCCGACTGACCTGGGTTCCGCGTGCCGCAATCTGCGCATCGATCATTCCCTGGGACTGTCTTAATAAGCTCCTGAAGAGCGCGCTCATTGCGCGCTTGTTGGCGTTTGTTCAGTACGGAAGCCATGGCGAGAATCAGTACAGGTGGTTGGGAGCTAAAAGGATGCCGAAGCGGCTCTCAAACATGGGGCAGCTAGACTGGCGACTCTCGTGACCGAAGGCGATGTTCATGTCACAAAATAATCCGGGGTGCACTAGGAACGGTCCATAGTAGAAAGAAGAAAGGAGGTTAGGGTCTACCCCCAGTTTTTTTCCACGTTGAGGTGCTTACTACAGAGGGCGACGAGTCGTGTGCTATTGGCGCATTCGGGCAGCCCTCTCACGATGACCACAACGTGGAAATGCCTGCTGCACAGCAGGGGTTTACCCACAAGGCTGGCTATCTACGTACCCTGGGAAGGTACCGCTGATCTGGGCTTGGTTTTATTGCTACAAGAATTATAGGGTGTCACTATGTTTTGGGTCACTGAAAGGACGAATTTCCTATCAAACATAGGAGCAGGAGAAGAACTGAGACGCTCTCCGTAGCTCTCGTCAAAACAATATTTCCAAAAAATCTACGTGCTATTTGTCATGTATGAAGACCATTTGTGATTCGTGGGAGAAAACAGCAAATGCCCTTCTGAGGTACTATATGTTTGGCACGCAGGTGCGCTCCAGCGGCATTGAAAAGGATGCTGAAGCCTAAATGTGCCTCTGTTGGTTCGGTCTTGAACGCCAATATGACCGACCAGCCTATGAAGCAGAGGGTTGGCGGTTGATTATGCGTCCGAAATTATGAAGTGTGTTGGAAAAGAAGAAGGAAAGACGACGACTTTGCCATTTTGCCCGTGGGATGCCGTAGTGCGCTAAAATGCTGACTAAGAAATAAGCATCAAATTCAATTTTCGTTTTTCTGATCCTGCTCATTCCTTTCCTTCCTTCCATTGTGCGCGTCAAACTTCGATGGCCACCGCTATGAGATAACACTCTGAAATCAAAGGATGAGGGTCCATGTGAGAAGAAGATCAATGTTCTGTCGGCTTCTCCACCGCTAGCATCTTCATCGGCTTCTGTGTAGTACCCCACGATTTGCCTGCTTCTTGAATCACCCATGACCTTGGAGCATACTTCATCAATCAGTGGGAGAGTAAAAAAGGTTTTTAGCAGGACCGTGTCTTCTCCACCTTACTGGTTGCCGTCTTCATAAGCCAGTAAGACTTTTATATAAGACAAACATTCTCCTTCGCAACGAACTTGTTACAATTAAGACGATGTCAAACCCGAGAAACTAAATACAATACAGATTTAGGGGGCACTCACGGGTTGATATCTTTTAAATACGGTGCTAACAGTCACAATTCGCTGGTAAGGAGTCTTCAAGAGGCGGAGTCAACAATTATGCTTCACAACCTACCTCTTTCTTCTACAATGCGTCCAACCCATGCAATTTGTTAAAAATGTAATTGCTCGGGCTAGCGAATCCACTTGTGATAGCAGCCGCTTCTGCCTTACTCTCCGGTTGTTTTTGCCGCGAAAATATTTCCTTTCCTACGACGCTTCCATATATTGGTGTCGGCATTTGTGGCAAAATCCATTGCCCCTTTTTTATTAAAAGAATAATAGGCATTAGTCACCCGTACATCTATACTACAGAAGTCAAAGTTAAGCTAGAAACTAAGTTTGGTTTAATCACAGGCGGCGAAGACATAACTGGGAATCTGCTCGATCGTATTCTATCCCGCGGTTTCGCTGGATAAGGATGGCTATGTGGTATATCTATCAATTGTGACGATGAGTTTAGGATAGTCGTAGGATATCTAGGTAAGATGGATTCAAATCTAACGAAGGTGCAAATAGATCTGTAGCATGAAGTAGTGAGCGGATGTGAAAGCTGGGCTGGATAGAAATAGGGAGTAGTTGATGTCCTGTAAAACATGTTGGCGGGTTGTTTCTCGTAACTAAATACACAAAAGCACCGTATCATGCCTGTGAACTTTCAGGTGCTTTGAAAGCTCGTATGAGAGGTAACCCTCCATGGCTGGTGATAAGTCGAGAAAGTGGTTCGTTCCTATGGTGGACTGGAGATGTTTGTAGTAGACAAGATGGAATGCTGAATAGCCTATATTTATCGGCATGGTTCATGAGGGTCTGAATTTGAGATTCTGGATTGTAAATCGTGTGAATCTTTTGGTCCACATCATGAAAAGCTCAGCGCCAACGTTTTGGAAATTTGGGGGTCATGCGGAGTACATGATCATTCACCGTCTTCAATTCGAAATGGGGCCTAGTAAGAGTACAGGAATAGAGGTAAGAAAAGTATTTTACATTTCGGCTCCACTTCCCATCCCTTACACCGGAGCTGAAAGACCTACCGGCTGTCAACGCACAGACCGAACACCCGTCAACTTTATAACCCTGCATGGCTGAGAACGGTCAGCACGGTTAAGGCGTCCCCTACCGAGTGCCATATTCGGCCAATTGTAATTCAAACCGCTCAACAGAATTAACATATTAGTGATTTTCTATCAACCTGGCTTTGCCCTTGCAAAGCATGGGGAAGTTTAGAAATATGAGAGTATACCCCAGCATTGGGTGATAAGGGGATAGAATAGGCGGCTGCTCCGATTCAGCTGCCTTGGGATTCAACGACAAGGAAGCCTGCGGGTGTCGGGATTAGACCCCCGTCCAGAAAACCATTTTGACCACTCATATTCGAACTTTTCAGGACTTTGCTTCGCGGAGCCAGCACAGCTATTTAAATGCATCTTCACCCTCATAATCAAACTTTCGGAGCTCGGAGCTCAGCGCCCCAAACCCCAATTAGAATAACCTTCTTCATATTGCTTAGACATCCTCGATTACTATTCTGTGCAAACCTCCAAGGGAATAGAGCCAAGATCCAACATTAGATCCGCGGCAGATTATGCCTCCCAAGAATGCCAATGCTAAGCTGATGTGATGATTGAATTAAGGTCTTTCGTAAATACCGGATAATGTAGCACCGGATTTAACACTGTTGTGATGATAGCTGGAAAGGAATCGGCCTCCAGTGGTCTAAGCACCCTCTATGAGTCCACCTGAGACATCTTTTAACTCATTCCTCGCTCATGACCCTAGTACATGGCAGTTGAAGCATGCACGCAGCACCATCGTAGCTCCACCGACCCGGAAAAGAGTGGTTATTATCCTTGGAATCACGCTTGGTAGAAGCTCGTCTGCGTTTGTGGGGGCTCAGCAGAGTCACCGGAGTGGGGTCTGTTGCTTCTGCGCTGCATGTTTGGGTATCGAGGCAACTATTTGGGTGTTATTGAGCAACGGAAAGACGGTCAACAGCACTTGCGGTATTTCACACGAGGCGGATGTTTTGGTGGCATGCTGCTAAGAGGGTTTTTGCTTTCGATTTCAGCGCTTTCGACCAATTTGTGCGATGATTAAGTTCTTTTATCCTGCTGGCGTGCCGCTTTCGAGTCGGGGGAGGCTTAGACGGAGGCGGTGAAATTTAGGTGTGAGTCGTAGCCACAGTGACTTTTGCTTTGACAATGGGCTCGCTTGATTTGCTGGTGCACCCTACGAGAGCGTCCTGGACGCTAAACAGACCGCAACACCACGAACCCTTCCACAATACTTTCCGCAAGAAAGTCGTGGAAGTGGAAGCCTACCCAGTCCCGCGCTCACCGACCTAAGCGGTTTTGGTCTCCGCACACTTTGATCTTGTTCTTCTCCCCTCAACTGCCGCCCCCACACTGTGAGATCGGTGAAAGCGGCCATAATAAAGGCCTTAGGCCGTGAGCTTGGAGCAATAAACGTCATGCCCCCTACCGGGAATCGCAAAAGGTCGATGCGCCAGCAGCCCCGACACAAAGAGAACGCGGTTGGCACGAAAAATTCTCTAGCTACTGCCTGTCTGGTTCGCTTTCCCCCGTTACGCTCTGCATAGCTCGTGTCGTGCTATGGCGTGGATGGGTGTTAGTCTCTACGATCTGAAGGCAGGAGGGCAGAAACAACCGGAGGCTGAGGCACTGCCTCCCTTTGATTTTGGTATTTGCAAGAGATGGCTTTCTTAAATTCGCGGTTATTTCAAAGCTCGTGAGCCAATAACGTTGCTGACTCGGCCGTCTGAGTCGGATGGGTTTCGGGGCTGAACCCGTGAACTCATCGACAGGGTCGTGTCATCGCGGCCCTCCCGAGGAGCCCTGCCATTTCAACGGTAACGAGAGCATGCAGGTACTTCCACTGATCTCTAAATTCATCTGGCTTGTAACGGGAGGCTTCTCCTGCGCCCAAGGGGTGGCCAATGACGTCCTGGCCCTCACTGGTGGGTGCTATTCGCCCTACAAGGCTGGTATATGGGATTAGTATGTTCTTACCCTCGGTGCTGATCTGCTGGCCGGAGTATTTGTGATTGAGTTAAACGTCATGGAACCCGATCTGCGTATTGGCTCGACGGGGCCTCCGAGCTGGCCTCTGCCGGCTCTCTGCTCGTCCAAACCTTCCCTAAGCGTCTCCGCAGTCTTCAGTATTTGTCTGCTCCAGGGTGTCGATGCCTAAAAAACGTTGTTGACTGTCGTTGTCCGTTCGCGTGTTAGTTTATTCATGGTTTGCGAATGAAACTTCCTGCCCAATCATGCACCATGTACCCCCCGAAGCTCACAGTCTCCAACGGTTTTGAGTCAAGGCTTTGCATCTCTATCTTCGCCAGCTCCGCTGTCCTGGGACGACCTGACATCCGGAATAGGCCACTCGGCCTTTCTAGCTTCACTAGTCAACGGTATGTATATGACGTTCCGCACTTTACTTAGGACTCACCTCTTCCCTATCGTGTTTGTTGGTTGTTTCAGCTATTCTTGTACATTTTCTTTCAGTCCATTGTACTATCGAACAGTCAACCATCAGGCACCGAGCACTGACTAGCTGAATGTCGAAGATCTCGTTTTCCCCTCTCACAGCCCTTCGTAGACGTTAAACACCTTTTTCTCAACTTGGCCTGGAGCCAGAGTTCTGCAACCTGGGGTGGGGCGGCCGTAGCTCCTCCGAGTCGCTCTCTAGGCGCGAAGTCTTCTCAACATCTTCGTACTTAGATGAGGCATTCCTTGACACTGAAGAGGAACGGACTATACGACCTTACGAAGAAGAGTACTACTTCGTATCCTCCTCATAGAAACTTGTCGCATCGATTTAAATCCTTCTCCGATAAGCACCAAAAGATGTCGCAAAACCAGCAAACGAGTGACCAGCAGTCTAGAGGACGAGTGGAGTCACCAAAGGGAGAAGCATCGCGAGCAAAAGGAGATGAATGGTCGGAGGTAAAGGACCCTAGTGAGAGACGGAAGATTCAGAACAAACTTGCGCAGCGACGATTCCGTAAGTAAAGCTCCATTTACCTTCTCATATTACCCTTAAGATCGTTCATTAACACGCATCGCCTCTGCAGGAGAGAAAGTAAAGGAACAAAAAGAAGAGACGGAACGAGAGGTCGAAAATCAGAAACGAGCAGGCAGTTCCTATGCTTCCCCCGAGCCAGGAGATCTTGATCCAGGCCGTGAACTATCCGGACTTCCTTGGGGAGGCATCTCCATGCGGCACATCGTCGAGGCCGGAAAAACCAAAGAACAGAACTCACAGCAAAGTTCCCGTGAGAATTCGGTGTACGCCGCCGCTTCACGAACGGGAGGGAGCTCGCGGTAAGCAGCCCCGCCGGTGTGAGTTTTTCCTTCGTGTCCCATCGCAACATTGACTGACCCCTTAGTAGACTCGGCCTACGCCTTACGGATCAGTTTGCCCGAGGATATCCAGCATGGAGGTACTTTCCTTACCGTCATCCCAACTGGGGGATGCGGTGATGCGGTGATGCGGCAGGAAGAGCAGTCTGCGAAGGAGTGTCATATTATTTTAGGATGGTTGCTTCGTGGTGCGGGCACCCATGATTTCGAACATTTTGGTGGCGTTTGAACGCATTTTCGGGATGGATTAACGGATTTACGCCCGTCATGACGTGGTTAGGGATCGAGGAGCTTGCTGGCAGCTCATAATACCTTTCTTCAGACATGTATTTCACACGCCTCTTCTTCGCCGCACCAGCACTTGGCAGATACACCGCATTTTCTAATATCATTACATCATTTCCTCTCTTTTCACATTTGCCAATCACAGCAAGAGTAAATTTATGCCAACACTGCGGCACCACCGGGGAGATTTACGCGCTCGGTAAGGAAAAAAACCCCCCCGCCATATGCTCTCGTTGCCAACTTCAACTGGAAAGGCATCGGGGTCGCATGAATATTGGCCCCGGACAACCCGACTAGATTCCGACGAGCGGCACAATATTAGTATGGGGCAGTGGTGACAATGAGGCAGGACAGCACCGGACCCCTTGGACCCCCTTAACAGGAACAGGAACGTCATACGCCATGATGCAGATTTGGACAATTCAGCGAAAGTCAGCCTCGCTATGTTTGATGATTGTGATGCTCTCTGCAAGCTTACTGGACGACGCTGCGCCCAGCACTTTACAAACGGTAAATTTAGATGCAGAAAGGCTGCGCTTTTGGCTGTGCTGTGGCGTCGGTAGATCGGGGAAACGTCTCGGGCCCTCCGCGGGGCACGCCTTGCCGTACCTCACCTCCACAGGAACATTTCCCGACTTTACATCCACCGCTTTACCAACTGTCGACAACTTCGACAGGCCCATAACCACCACATTGGACTCTGCGGCACCTCTTCGATATGCCGCTTCACGGTTTTTGTAGCCGCCGAAGCGCGTGTTCCCTGCCAATTCCACGCCGCGGCTGCCTTCGAATGTTTCCCCAGGCAGCTTGTGCTTTTACTGCTTCGAGAGGACTTTCAGGCACCAATACCTTTTTGCTGGAAACTAACCATTTCCTGGTCTGTCAGTGGCTGACTCTGATGTGCGGCACAGTACCTCATTTTCTAGCACAGGTGAAAGGAGCTGTAGCATTCCCTATGCAGAGCTCTGATCGGGCACATCATACTCTCATTTTCCGACGAACTATGCCACACAAGAGAAGGAACCATTGAGACGCTCTCTAACAGCTATCACATTTCATACACAGGTTTCCTTGCGGCGTTAAGGATCCCTGTGTTGTAAAACGCCGCAAAGAGGCTGGCGATCTGAGTTCTTGTTCATTCCTCCCAAGGATGCGGCGTAGAGTTCAGATATATAGAACGTGAAAGATCGCAGTCCAGCTTGAATCACCAGAAGACAGCAATACTTTGAATTCACTTTCCTCCATGACTGCGCCTTCAGAAGATCTCGAGAAACTGACCCTGGGCGATCGCGGGATGGTGCTAACGCGAGCCGGTGCTGCTAGGGCACGTGGTTCACCATCAAATCGGCGGCAGGGCTCTGGGAACGGTAGTGGCCGGATCATCATCGAATCCAAAAACTCAGGCATTGAGTACGATGTTGGTGGACTTGATGAGGTTGCTCGAGAGCGTGCCGAAGTGGGTCTCGGCGATGACAACCAAATCGACATGAACTATTGTACCGAGCGAGAGGGATATTATGCCTTTCACATTAGCGACCATATCACCGTTCGGATTGGGACTGGAGAGCCGCAATACCGCATTCCACAGTGCACTTGCGGTGCCAATGAAAAGGGGGTAGCTTGCAAAGTGAGCTCAAACTACGTTGACTATATTTAAGACTTCTAAGCTAATATTTATTTCTACAGCATATATACTGGTTGGAGGACCAGTTGCTAATCGAGGCACCTGATAGCGCCCGTTCAGAGGCTGTCAAACTCGCATCAGACGGCTCTCAAATCTTGAACAGGTTACCATCTGTTGTGATTGACAACATTGGCCTTGATGAGATTGCTGAAAATCGCGGTTGGGTTCTCCACAACGATGGCCAAGATACGGAAGAAGAGATGACGGAAATGCTGTCAGTATTCGAGCCCTCCGGCAATCTCCCAAGCGAATTCAAAGCCGGCACGCCAGGCAATTCCCTCCAATATGTCGCTCATAGCCGAATCTACAAGGAGTTTTCCAATCTCCTAACGCAATACGCGGTTGACAATGTTGGGATGTTCCATCGCCTACGAGACATAATCACACCGGATTTCCAAGCAACTGTCTTCTTCGAAAAGATGGGCAATAGAGCTTCGCAGGCTTTCAAGGCTCTTGACGAATACGTTACACGAGGACCGACAATTGACGAGTCATGTGACGTTATTACATGTGCTGACCGATTGGACGAACTTCTGGAAGAAATTGACGAGGGATACGTGCAACGAGTTTCTAGCGGGCCGCTGAGAAGCAAAGAGGCAGCGAACAAAGCAGCATCTGCGTTGATTGTCATCCTTGAAGGTGTTGTGGAACGGAATGGCGATGCCTATGCTAACACCGCCTGGAAGCGGGTTTCGCAAAACGAACCAGAGCAGGACAGGAACCTCTACCTGCGCCTCATCGGGGCTCCCCTGGAAGCTCACGGGCCGTTCGTCTTGGATGTCCTCAAGAACATCCCACACGAAGTGATTCGCAATCACCTGGAGCGTCTATCGGGCATCGCACAAATGCTCGAGTCATATGGAGCGCCACAGCGATATCGGAACATGCTTCGGATCATCATGTCTCAGGACAGCCGGAAGCGATCGAACCCTGAGGTTGGGGGGAGTAGCTCAAAGAAACCGATGAAGTGAGCCACGGGTTTGTCAGATTCATTTCACTGTGCAAATTTGAATCACGATGTTATCTTTGCTGAAGCTTAGGTCTGTTGGTTTCTGCAGGGTGGTGTTCTGATAAGTTTCCGCGGTAGATTTCCTATTTTCCCTTCTTGTTCGCAGAACAGCATCTTGGCAGGGCCCAGATACTTTTTATAGATTGGTAGATCTTCTCTCATTTAGTTTCATAGACCTTACTCGAGCTTACATTCCCCAAATGCCAGCTAGGTGAACAAAGGATGCTAGCGCGAGTGATGCCCACTAGGTGGCTTGCCAATCGGACCAAAGACAGGTCCCTGAAGAGCTTCTGCGAGTTCCGTTCCCATGATAGTGGGAACACGCCCAGCCGGCATGATTCGTAGAAGCCGCGGAAGCATCCTTACATGGCAAGCTCACGCGGGCGGCCTGTCGAAGCGCGGAGAAAGGAATGGTATGACAAGTGCGCTCTTTTGCTTATAACCTGGGGGTGCGGGCGTTATCCCGGGATTGTGAAGCTCTGAACACGAGCGGACAGCTGCAGCGGGGTGTTGGCTAGCTTTGCGAAAGTTGCTAGAGTTGCCAAAGTGGCCAAAGTTGCCAGATTTTCCAAGGTGATGGACTGGGGTTTAGTCCAAAAGTGTGGCCATGACATGCGGGCTGGCGATAGTTCTGCGGTGATGGGCTCAAAGAAGCAATGCGGGGAAGGCTGTGAATGGAGGCCTAAGGTGGACGGCCTGCTCATCCCTACGCTATAATGTGGATTGGCGTCGAATAGTGCGCGATGCACTGGCCCGCAACAATAATGGGCCTGCAAGATTATCGGACCGGGTGCATCGATGATGTCTTTGTCCCTTGCCACGGACTCTCTTTTTGGGAACAACGCGGGGAAGACCAATCTACTTGCAGGCCTAGCGACCTCTGCACCCGCCAAAAGTTGACGCGGACCCTCTTAGCAGCAACTCCTGAAGCTATTTACATTCCTGCCCTTAAGCTGCTTCTCGAACCACCTTATTGCTTTGCATCCCCAAATTCCCTGTCTTGTTATACTGCGAAACCCAACCGTTGCCCTATCACGCCATCGACCCATCTTTGACGTAGCCTTCTCGCCTGCTCCCGCCAGTTGCCGGGGTCTTGCCTGCAATCGTAAGTCGACAACTGTTAACAGACCGACCGCTCCCCCTCTCCTTCTTCTACCTGCTACTGCAATCTTCCCTCAAACTCCAAAACCTCCGACTGCAGCTACTCCACCACTTCTTGACCCGCACACTGATTCACTCCACAGCAGACAACCCATCATGTCATCGGATCGAAACTCGCCTCCGCCGCCTTCAGCGGCCACCAACAGACGCCGCTCTTCAATCACCGGTCAAACGTTCCAAGAGCTCTTTGGCCGTACCAACAGCATTGGTGGAGGCCAGAATACCACTTCAGCCTACCCAGGCCCCATCACCTCTGCGGCCGCCCAAGCTCAGCGGCGCCGTCTCTCTCTTACCACCATCGGCCTGTCGGGCTCTCCAAACCAGACGTCACCCTTCAGCGCCGTCCGCTCCCGCGCGGAAAGCGTCTCGAGCGCCAACTCTGGTTCGGTTGACGAAAGCCCTTTCGAGGATGATCCGGCTCCGTCTGCCTCAAGTGTCCCCAACACGCCGTTTGCAAGGCGTCTGAGCTTCGGAGCGCGTGCCCTCCGGGATGTGAGGACGAGCAATGGGAACATTGGGAACCCCAATGGTAGACCTTCCGTCGATAAATCCCTCTTTTCCCCGACTGCCAAAGGTCGAGGTTTGTCTTCATCATCGTCCACATTCCCATCCCCATTGCCAATTCCAGTGTCAGCTCTAGTGCCTGCTGCGGCTGCTTCGTCAGCCTCACACGCACCTGAATATGCACACCCAGCGCATTTGAAAGCCCAGTCTGCGCGCAACCTTGATAAACATGAGCTAACGACTCTGTTCTTTCGCACAGGTGAAGGCTTCAACTTCGTGGAGAATCTCCGTTCCCGCGCTGAGCGCTCCTCCATTTCGGGTGCTAACCCGGTTTCAAGCCCTACCGCTCAGCATCATCGTGCCAAGAGCGTGGCGGTTATGGAGCCTCCCGCTCGAGAGATGCCCAAGGCGGTCAAGGTACCTGATCCCTTTCAGGAGCGAATCCTCAAGGGGGATTTCTACATGGATTAACGTAGGCTTGCTGCCCTGACGTCCATTCACGGTTTATATTATTACGACACAAGTTGGCTATCGATTACGTCTCAGATTCAGATTCAGATTTATATTCAGACTCAGGCTATCTGCTTTCTCTTAGGGGATCTTGACTCAGGACACGAGTACAAAATTTGTCAAAGTTCTTTCCAACAAAACCCTAATGGACGAACGATTGAACGATTGTGTTACCGGTCATCATATACCGGAAATGTTCGAATTCAGGCTTTTCACGATATTGGAATCTTCGGCCTTTTGTTTTTTTAAGGTCAGCATTTCTGACGGCCCGTCAGACGTCTTGCCACCGGTATCCGGTATCGGAGTTGAAACCCGATAACGAAACCCATCAATCAAAGCAGGCGCTGGTCCCGTCGCTTCCACGTTTGCTGGTCCTGCTGTCCGCTTTCACGACTTTCTTTTGACGATGCTTAGTTGCTATTGGAAATTTCTTCCCGAAACGGCAACTTGACTGCTTTTATATGCTTAGCCCAGTCTGCACTCTTTCCAATCTACTTCGAACCTGTCTTTTGTTATGTCTTTTTTTATTTTCCGTCCTCCCCCAGGCTGGGAGCCGGACAGGGAGGGGCGTTCTAGGGAGGCTTCACGTGCTCGAAATGTTTTGCTGTTTTTCTATATACTATCCAAGTCTGGCTTACGGATACTGTATGAATTCTTCTCGATGAACGAGAGATTGTGTTTTCCCGCAACGAATCAAAGACAGATAGCTCACCAAGCAAATGGACTTGTTGACATGCGGTGTGCGTTGCGAACAGACGTGAAGGCGAACGTGATAGGTGAAACTCTAACCCAGCAGCTTGAGCAGTGCTTGGCTGCCCAATTGCACGGCCGTCCCAACCGTCGCCCTCACATGGCGGTAGCTTTATCTCAACCTCTGCAGCAGCAACTGCATCAGCAGCCCCACATGCTGTGCTCTCCGCCTCATCCCCGGATCCCCGACGTGCGTAAAGACCTCGTTCACCCACCACCTCCCCGTCCCGCTGCCTCATCTTGAACTCACATTGTCACACGCGAAAGCGGCCCGGCACGCGAGCGAAATTACTTCGATTCCATTCATCCAGCATGCTACGCTACAAGATACACGATGCAACGACACCCCGCAACTGAAAACAGAGCCCACGCTTTCCAGCGGAGCGGAAAAGAAACCCGGAGAGATGTCGTAGAACGCCGCGGAATGCCCTCCCCCCCCCCAAAAAAAATAATTCCGGTGAAGCGAATGCCCGCCGGAGGCATTATCAAATCTACAATACCCGCCCCCCTAAAAAAAAGAGAAAAATACTAACTGTCAACTCTGGGATATAGAGCTAAAAGAGGCTGAGATGGAGGAGATGAGAGAGGGTCTAGGATAAGAATGAGGATGAAGATGAGGATATTGGTTTCAGCACACCCGCTCTGCTCGCAATGCCTGACACAGCTCTACAAACAGTCAAACGACAAAAAAAAAACCGTGCCCTCTAGCCCATCTACCGGCGCCGTTGGGGGGAGGGGGGAAGGGAGGAGAACTGCGGATATGTATATTTTGGCGCAGATGCTACAGCATTTTTCTTCCCCTCCTTACTAAACCCCCTCTTTTTCTCTGAAATCTCATCCGCACGCTCAAAACCGCTCCCTAGGCCCATTCCCATGATTCTCAAACAGATCCTCCAAATACGCACTCGGCGCCCGTCCACCCGCCACGGCACTAGCCCCGGGCAAGCTCAAATTGCTCGAGCTACCCACGCCGTGCCCGTACATGCCGCTGCCGCCGCCACCGCCGCCACCAACGGTGCCCGCGACGCTGCTGCGCGTGTACCCGACGCTGCTCTGCGTGTACCCGACGCTGCTCTCGCCGCGGGACGGCGGCGGGCGCTGCTCGAACGGGTTGCCGCGCGACGGCGGCAGGCCGGGCGAGCCGGGCGGCGAGATGCCCATGCTGCGCGTGCGCTGGTACCCCGCGCTCGCAGGGCCGCCCAGGCCGAGCAGCGAGGGCGGGGCGCCGCTGCCGCCTACGTGCGTCATCTGCGCCCCCGCGGCCGGCTGCGCGGAGCCCGAGGCGTAGTAGCCCGGGGGGAGGTAGGACGAGGGGCGGTTGGTGGAGGCGTGGAGGCCCGAGCCGGCGGTGGGGGAGAAGAAGAGCGAGGAGGCCGAGGGCGCGGGTTTCGGCGGCGTGCCGCCAGCGCCGCTGCCCCCGTTGGAGGGGAAGGGCTTGGGCGGCGCGGCGGACAGGCGGTCGAGCGACATGGTGCTGGAGGCGCCGACGGTCGTGTACAGGCCTCTGTGCCCACCGGGCCCGTGCAGCAGCGACTTGGAGTCGGCGAGGTTCTGCGCCAGCGCGGCGCGCTTGACGCTGCGGTGGAGTGACCAGGCCACCAGCCCGCGCCATGCGAGGATCGCGGCGCCCATGAAGCCCAGCGCGGCGCCCACGCAGATGAAGACGGTGCCGTCGGGGAGGTTGGATTTCTGCATGAAGGGCGCGTTGGCGGTGTCCGGCACGCCTACCGTGGGGTTCAGGGCGCCTGCGATGGTCGGGAGGCCCGTGAGGTGGAAGACGGAGGGGGACACGGTGCTACTGAGGTTAGGAGCGCTCGTTACGTCGACGGTGGAGGCAGAGGTGCTGGATCCGGCTGCGGTCGATGGGGCCGCTGAGCCTCCTGAATTTGATGTTGCTGTTGTCTTCGCCGCAGCTGACTTTGTGTTGCCGGTGCTCGTTGCTTTGGCACTCCCCGACGTTGCTGTTGCTGTTTCATCAGACTGTGACGCAGTACTGAGGTTCGGCAAGCTGGTTGCCGCGTTTGTGGCTGTGGTGAAGAGGAGTAGGAGGACGGAGAACAGGAGGCTGAAGGGACCTATTGACGGCCCTCTCGAGGGCCGTTTTGCGAGCATCATGGCGATGAATACGGTGTGGATAGATTGGGACAGTGGTCGTTCAAGGGAACAAGGAGGATATGTAGGAAGTGGCTCGGATAAAGGCAGAGTTTGCTGACGTTGCGTTTCAGGAGATGGGGGCTGAGGCGCAGTCGTCGAAAGAGTGGATGGTCGTCAAAAAGGCCTATGGATGAAAGGAGTGACAGAATAATTGGCGCCGACAAGAGTCCTATTTCCACCGTAGTTGTTGTTGGAGTGATGATTATGCAGGGACAAGGACGAAAGGGAGCGAGTGGTTGGGGTGATGGACTTGGTGTTCGTCGCAGCAGATCGGTTCCTGAGCAGCCAGCGCCTAGGCGGGGCCGGACGGGGCGTAAGGAGGGAGAAGACGAGGTGTCTTTTTTATCGAATAGTGGGATAAATTGTGGAATGATGATAATGACTCGCGGCACAAAACAAAGCAGTGTGATTTATTGGTGATACAAAGATGTGCAGCGGGGTGCAGACGCTGCAGAAACCCCAGCGGCGGGCAACTCCCCAGGGAGTTGTTCTTGTTTTGGCCCTGCGGCTCGTAACCAGGGAGAGCCGACAGCCACAAATGTTTTTCCGGCCTGTCATTTTTTTTTAGAAACACCAAATCCATATCGCCATAGAAGCTGCAAATCGCATACTGACCCCGCAATTTTCAATATGGGTGTCGCTAAGAAGACCAGGAAATTCGCTGCAGTGCGTATGCTCCCTGCCTAAAGTCGGATGCTCTCAGAACTCATGTTTCAATGCAGGTGAAGCGGGTAATCGGCCAGCGAGATGCACGATTGTATGCAAATGCTCAACCTCAATTCCTGGACCCTCCACTAACGGCTTGATCCCAGAAAAAAGAATCAGCTGGCAGGCGAAGAACAAGCGAAGAAGAAAGCCAAGGGAGATGAGCTGGTTCGCCAAGTGTATGCGCTCCGTCTAGCTCTCAAATGTCTCAAGAAACATTACTGACCACAGCAGGCCACAAGTTTCCTCATCACTCTTCTTTCAGGTATTTCTACCACATCCAGATTCTATTCTGGGCTGCATACTAACAGCTGCATAGGCCAACACCGCCCTCGTCCCGCCCGTTCGTCCTGCCACGCTCTCTCCCCGCCTCCCCCACCTCCACTGACACCAGCTCCCAGTACTCTGTATTAATCGACACAAATTTCCTCAGCCATACAGTGAGAAACAAGCTCGACATCCAAACGGTACCTCACCACAACCTCGCCTCATAACCTGCTCTTCTAACATCCTCTAGGCCCTCATGGACTGTCTATACGCCAAAGCCACACCGATAATCACATCCTGCGTAATGGCCGAATTGGAGCGTTTGGGCGCTAGATACCGCATCGCTCTGCGCATAGCCCGCGATGAGCGGTGGGAGCGGTTAAAGTGCGATCACAAAGGTATTTCCCCCCCCCCAAATCTTACCCCTGTCACCGCTCCTTCACCAGTTTGGCGGTCGATGGCTGAGTTTGCGGTGTGTAGGCCACTATGCGGACGATTGCATTGTCGACCGCGTCCTTAAACACCGCGTCTATATCGTCGCTACTAACGATGTCGACCTCAAGCGCCGCATTCGCAAAATCCCGGGCGTGCCCATCATGTCGGTCGCGAGGGGGAAATACAATATTGAGAGGCTGCCTGATGCGCCGGAGCGGTAATGACTGTTATTGCTAGTAGGCCGGGAGTTTGGTTTACTTGAAGAGGACATTCGGGAGCTGTTTTAATTGCATGGCGGGGCGTTTGGTATATTTGGTGTGATAGATAAAACGGGCGGGAGTTGGTATGTGCATGTGAGACTTTCTGATGACGCAGGTATGTCAGACACCTAATCCAATATTGAGATACACACTCAATACTTGATGTCCTAGTTATCCCCCCCATGAGTAGCTTCAGATGCTTAAGATCCTGCATAAGTTCCTCTGTAAATTCCGCTCTAAAATAGTCTAGACGGTTGTCCGAAGCTCATCAGCGTAGCAAGAACTAACGGATGATCCTTCGCGTGACATCACTGCTGCAAGCAGCCTCTACGTGCAAACCGTTTGCACAAACAGACAAATGGAACGTTACAGAAGTTTGCACAAGTTTGTATGTACGCATAGGACCTATATTATATGCCTTCTTTCCTAGTTATCCGCCATTCCATTCCCATCAGGACTGCTATACTTCAGAGATAGCCTTACTTACGACTCAAACCAAGGCCTCCTCTTCAAGGCCTCTCATCACGAGCAATCAAGCAAGTTAGCCCAACTCGTAACCTGCGCGCCTGTTGTAGAACCTGTCTCAATTCATAGCCAAGATCAAATAGATTTCACTACCCAAGACATCGCGTTTCTCTCGTCCAACATCAAGGCACCTTTCGACAGTATCCGCAGCCTGTTCGATCACCTTCGAGCCCACCCCGATCTAGTAGAAAAACTGAACGCCACGTATCCCGCCCGAGGCGTCTTCAAGACCGCCGCGACAACCAACCCAGCCGCCGACCAAAAGTGAACCCTCGACCTCTCCCCATCACGCATCGAGCGCATCTCCGCAGCTCTCCAAGCTCACTAGCATCTACCACACCCGCAACCTCAACTTCCGCCTCTGCGACTACAGCCCCGACATTGCCCGACTAGCGGGAGTTGTATTCTCGGATGCTATTATGGAGGGCTGGATTGATGTGCGGTGGTTTAAAGAGGTGATGGGAAGAAGTGGCGCTGAAGGGAGGGGAATGAAGTCTTGACTAATAGAGAGATGGGGACTCAGGATGATATTGAGAAGCTTTTAAGAGGGTAGGTATTCCGGTGGTGCATCTACACAGATATTTTCGCTCGGCTTCAGCTGGATTGTTGGTGGCTGTTGAACAGAAATGCGATACCAGACTAGACAAGCTATTTGACAAGCTATAGATAGATAGATGACAAAGAACTACATTAACAACCTATTACAAGATGAATCTCTATACGGCCGTTAGATTTTCAGATTGTCGCCAGCAACCGTACAAACAAGTGAATAATACGACGCATCGCCCAGACTTTTCTGTCAAACCTCAGCCTTACACCGCACCCTAAGCCCTGAACCGACCAACACCCATCCATACCAGCTACGCCCGACCAGCCGCTAAAACACCCAACGTGGCTTAAATCCTAGATCCAAATCAAAGCCCAATTTCTAGCCCAATTTCAAAAAAAAAAAAAAAAAAAAGGGCCTGAAAAGCCCCAGAGCCCAACACCCCAGCCCGAATCCCAAATCCCAGATCCCAGCTCCCAGCTCCCAAACCCTAGATCCCAGATCCCGATCCAACAAATTAGCCTTAATCAAAACCAAACCTTAACCCCACTCCCAGCAA
>Ga0307515_10005166_pt1 | contig 26541 bp, 21 predicted proteins | sample 17_EM_MG_FD_194513 | JGI IMG/M metagenome (GOLD analysis project Ga0307515, IMG submission 194513) | Populus trichocarpa ectomycorrhiza microbial communities from riparian zone in the Pacific Northwest, United States - 17_EM | ecosystem: Host-associated > Plants > Roots > Unclassified | place... | reverse complement strand
GTCCGAAGACCCACCACCGCCCGACCTCCCGTCCTCACAAGAGGCGAATCGACAACGACATCGATAACGATAACAGCGAGGACTTCGTCTCAAACCCCATCGAGCAGTTACCCTCGCTCCTCGCGAATGACCTGTTGGCGACGGCGGTCTCGGAGGTCCGTTTACAGATGGATGGGTGGCCGGCACCCCACATCTTCGGGTTGTTCGTGGTACTCGTAGAGCCCCCAACGAACCTGGGCCTCAATACCATTGAGGGCCTCCAAGATTACCTTACCGAGTTATTGGTGAAGGTAGGGTGCCTGGCCAACAATGGGATACGTGGGACCACCACCCACTGTTGGCATGCTTTACTGGGTAAGCGTTCCCACGTAACTCTCCACATATCTGATTTTTACATTTTTACAGTGTTAATCAGCGGCCGCGACGAGCCTGGGAAGCGGGCGGATTGGGTACCAATCCTCAAACTGCTCAAGAAATCTAAAAAGCGACTCATCAACTGGGACCCTTCCGTTCCCTTTCCTTCCAATGGCGTGTTTCCAAGATTGCGCCAGACCTACAGGAGTATGGTGAAGATGTTCTCCAATCCAGACCCGGCTTCTAGATTGCGCCTCGTTCCAATCGAAGGCAAGTCACAGGATCTGTTCAATTCTTGCTATAGTATTGACAAGAATCCTTCAAGGTCCATGTACTGATGACACAGCAGTCATTGTCAATACTGTCCATCTGAATGCGGTTTGTCATGGGTGCACGGCGAAGCCAGAGGTTATTACAGTTGAACCTTCGACTGTATCGCAATGGTCTCAGCTGATCAGTGCCGTTCGTGGGCCCGGTGCAATCGCTCAAAGCGCCGCCGCTGCGCCGACGACTCAAGGATTAGGCGTCCAACCCACTGATCCATTCCACCTCGGTCACACCTTTTCTATGGCCCCAAGGACCTTCGACCCCTCCCAACTCCCTTCCATCCCACCAGATGGTATCTTTACCCCTAGCGAAGGCATGGGGCTCTACGAGAGCAATGCGCAGAGCCTTCCCTTTAACTTGTTTGCTGCCCTGGAGTCCAACCCCCTGTCATTTGTTCCGCCATCATTCCAACATTACGCCAGCCAGAAGCGAGTTTCCCTGTCGTTACCAGCCCAGGATGAGCGACTCAAACGCCGGAAACTTGAGACAGGTGACAACCATCTGCTCAGCCAACAAGTGGGGGCTTGTCAGGCTGACCATCGCACCATGGCTGTCACTGGTAATGTTCAGACAACTGAGCTGAATTTCCCAGCTGCAAACCAAGGGCCGGCCAATGCCAGTATATATCCTATCCCATCCTCCTCGTCACATCGTCCCCAAGGGATATCTGACAGCGAGTATATCAGGCTGCTTCAGGCGAAGATCGCGGAGGGTGATGTACCATCGCTTCATTTCTAGGGTGATTCGCACTGGTTCCCCTTTCCTTTCATCACCACCTTTCCATTGTTCCATTTCTTGGCGCATCAACGAGTGTATTCAAGTAAAATAGAATTTAGTTCCAATTTATTAGTGCATATGAGTGGATGCCTCAAACTTGACAAAAAAAGGTGATTTCGCCTAAATTACAGAGCCGCATACCCTATGTCTCTGAATTCTGTCTCTGCATGCGGACTCGCTGATTGTACGATTTCGTCCATTTTGGTAGGGGCTTCGCGGTATGATAAAATTCATGAATTATATCTCCAAATCGTTTATATGAGTGCTGTATGCAATGATAAGCTATGAGAGCTGGCCCAACAATCGCCAATTCGTTCGTACGATTCAGTCCATTTCGATAGGGGCTTCGCTGCATAATAAACTGCATGGATTATATCTTCAAATCGTTTATATGAGTGTTATATGTGATGAAAACCCGTGAGAGGTGACCGAACGTTCGCCAATTCCTCCGTGTGATTTGACGATTTTGATAGGGTCTCCAATATGGGATAAAATACATGGATTATATCTCGAGTTCACGTATGTGAGTGCTATATGCGATTATGCTGATCCCACGACGGCAAATTCACGCTCCCCTATGGGCTCGTTCGTTCGCACGATTTCGTCCGTTCCGAGCAACAAGGCCTTCGCTATGCGTGTATTACATCTCTAATCCATCTCTATGAGTACTGTATGAGTACTGTATGCGATTATGCTGACGCCATGTTCACCAATTCGTGCTGCCCCTATCGGCTCAGTTTCACGCTTGTTCTGCTCATTCTCACTCTGGAAGCGACTGTACACTAATAGATACTATATTATACTCATAATAGCTACATATACAATGATTTCGTATGTGGAATTCAAGAAAAACGCAACCCCCCCTGAAACTTCGTCATTTTGCTGCTCACGCTGGGGTGTGGAGTGCGAAAAAAAAAATGCGTATACCAGGCTCTCTCTCTCTCTCTCTCTCTCTCTCTCTCTCTCTCTCTCTCTCTCTCTCTCTAGAGAGCGAGCGAGAGGAGAGGAGGAAGAGTGAGAGTGAGAGTTGGTTGGCCGGGTCCCACCCTGGCCTACCCTATCGGCCCCACGCGTACCAACCACCCCTGGCGCCCCACCGCCCCCGGCCCACTCTATCGGCCTGACGCGTGTCAACCGCCCCAGCCTACCCTATTGGGCGAACGCATGCCAACCACCCTGGCCTGCCCTATTGGGCGGCTGCGTGCCGACCATCCTAGCCTATCCTATTGGGCGGCCGCGTGCCAGCCGTCCTAGCCTAGCCTACCCTATCGGCCCGATGCGTACCGTATGGGCCTGCATAGGTTGTCGGGTCCCCCGCCTCCAGCGGTCGTCGAGCATGCCGTCTTAGAGCATACAAATGTTTCTCTCATTTTATGGCCCTTTCGGCGACGCATAGAGGATCATCGGGGCTGCGCGCGCACACGCAGTAGATATATTCAGGTAAATTAGGAATAAATCTATTTACCTCTCGAGCGATTACTGTTGATGTAACTAGTGAAATTATGTAAATATCTTTCACGATATCACCCATTCTAGGCCGCCGCGTGCGCCCAAAAAAATTCCAAAAAATTCCAGATAAATTCCAGATAAATTCCGAATAAAATGATTAAATCACAGATAAATACACAACTAGACTACGATCAGGTATTTTATATTTTGTACGGGCCGTATCGGGGCCCCTGTTGTTTGGAACTCCACTGCGCATCGTCGTGACGGCCTCCCTTCAAGCCAACGCCTCATCATGACGCTCTCTTCAAGCTGACGCCATGTCAGGACGGCCTCTCTTCAAGCTGACGCTGCGTCTCACATTGACGGCCCGTCATGACGACCTCCCTTCTAGCTGACGGTCTGTCATGACGCTCTCTTCGAGCTGACGCAGTGTCATGACGCCTTCTCTTCAAGCTGACGCCGCATCCCAACCGGACGGCCCGTCATGACGGCTCCCCTTCTAGCTGACGGCCCGTCATGACGCCCTCCTTCTAGCTGACGGACCTTCCCAAGCTGACAGCCCGTCGTGACGCCCTCGATTCAAGCTGACGCTGTGTCTTGACTCGAGTGGACGGCCCGTCGTGACACCCTCCCTTCGAGCTGACGCTGCGTCTTGACTCGAGTGGATCGTCCATCATGACGGCCCCCCTTCAAGCTGACGGCACGTCGTGACGGCCCCCCTTCAGGTTGACGGCCTGTCATGACGGCCCTTCTTCAAGTCGATGGCTCGTCATGACGACCCTCCTTCGAGTCGACGGCCCGTCATGACGGCCCTCTTTCGAGTTGACGGCGTGTCATGACGATGCTGACGCGCCGTCACCTTCTGCAACTTACGTTTTTTTCTTAGATTATCCAGATGATGTAATTGATACAATGAGTTATATATTTTTTATTCATGCTATCCTATAATGTATACAAAAATTATCGCGGCCCGAAGAGCCTGCTCATAAGGGGCCATGAGGGTGGCGAGATGAAGATGGCCGTCAGCAACAATGTTGACTGCTGACTGCTGACTGCTGATGGCGGACCCCTTCAGGGGGGTAAATCTACTAGGCAGATTGGGGCCTGAGAGGCCCCGGATTAGAGTGCCCGAGGTGAGGGGAGAGGGGGCATGGATGACATTGCGGTTGATTACACTTCCACCGGCTATCTAGATAAGCACCTTGGAATATTGATACACGAATATGGCGCAGAGATCGATGCAAAGATTGTCAAGGCAGTAGTCACACGACATCTGGCCTTTAATTTATTCGATACTGAATTACTTCCACTCCATTCCACTGTCCTCTTTCGGCAGCTCCGACATCTTGAGCTCACCTGCAAATCTTATAGTGAAATCCTCATGTTGCCATACCTGGAACAAATCAAGGGGCTAAAAATTTCGGACGGATCTATTCCTGAACACTCCTTGAACCGTGGCTTGCCATTGACTGATACTCTCCAGTGGCTTGAACTGAAGTTTGTATCATTTTCCTGGATGCTTGGGAGGACCTTCAAGGCCCTGAGAGAGTTCAGGGTTATTGTGCCACCACACGAACCCGAGAGCCATTCTAGGCATGAGGGGCTGCAGGTCGACCTGCCTGCCTGCACAATATTACAGTTGGATGACCATTCAATGAACTATCTCTGCTTCCTCTCCTGTTCAAATGTCCAAATCCTTCGCTGGTACCAAGCCATATTGCAGACCTTTGATTTGGAAGCATTCAATTCATTATGTGATTTCTTATTCAATCTTTCCTGTTTGCAAAACATTTATATCTCTGTTCCCCAGGGGTTGGGGATAGATTCCTTGATTGAGTTTGTCTTTTGTGAGGCATCAGAGCATGGATTATGGCGAGAGATCGAGAGTGTGGCAGTCGAGATCGAGTTCATGTCTGTCCCAGAAGCATCTGACTTCATTGACCAGACAGTTGAACACCAGCCACGTTATGAGGAACGGTGGGAATCGTTCACGGTCACCAAAGAAGAGTGGACGGTGATATTCAGGTCATCCATGTGAATGCCTTGTACAAGTGGTAGATCAGGAGCACTCTCTTCGCCGTTCAGCTGTGATACTACATTTTGCTTTCAATTGGATTGTTTGGTACTTTCATTCAACTTTTACAAGGCTCTTCAGCGCACCCTATAATAAGTAATTAATTGTTGGGGCTAAACAGTGGTAGACTCAGTGCGTGAGCAGCAAACTCATAGATGTATTATGTACCTAAACAGTGCTCTATGGTACTTGGTCAGAAATGTACATGGCCACAGTAGTGCGGAGAATATTCTTACAGACTCGGTGCATAAACAGTGAACAGAGTCTAGTAAGGCCGTTGACGAGCGGTTTTTATACCAGATTGCCCATGACAACACAGGAGTAGGCACATTACGATTCTCCGTGAATTAACGGAAGGGAGTACGTGACCATGTAACAGAAATGCGTACCAGAACCCATTCATCAATATCATACCTAGGCAAGGCACGAAGCGCCTATTTCCAACAATAATAAGCTTCCAACTATCCACAGCCAAATCACGAACAGATCGACCCTTCAAATCATCTACTTCAAGTATGACCTTAGCCATGGACCATAACACAGCTTAGGGTGTTATATCCATCAAGTATAACAAAAGAGAAGCCAATTAGATCACATAGAAAATGAAGGTGAATGCTGGATGGGTGACAAATTCCTGCACTCAGGACTGATCATCAAGGGGGGAAAGGGTCCACGAGCGACAAGAAGAGGGGCGAAAAAAATAACACATTGGCATTAGGACATGAAGCGAGTATAAGACGAGCCCAGCCGCATAGTCACAGGTGAGCAAAAACGATGAGCAAAGCTAGGAAACACGAAAGGATGTAAAGCTCGTACGTTCATAGGTAGTAAGGCATATATACAGGCGGGCGGAGGGACCGTCGGTAGGAGGGACGTGAATCGGGTCGGTAACGGATTCGCGGTGGGTGGTGTGGACATCCCCCGCATTTACACTGTGTTTGCATAGTGTCTGCCTTCACTTCATCCTCATACTTCTGGCAACCGATAAATATCCAGCAAGTGTAGGGTTTCTATTTAAGCTTGATCCTGTCGTCCGCCGTGGACAAATAATAGTGGACAGCGGGTGGTGTTTAGAGAGAAGGAAAATAATGGCTGGAGGTTGACACAGCGATACTGGCAACAAATGCGGTCGACGCAGGTGAGCGGAGGTGAGGGTCATCAGAACAAGCTTAAAAGCAATGAGAAAGCGCGATGTCAAGTGGACAAATGGGAAACAAAAGAAGGTGATACGCACATGTTAGTGCATGATCAGCTTCACCATAGGTGGCATGGGTGCTGCCGATGGGGCTTGTGTGGGTGATGGACTTGTAGGCGGGCTATGAGGTCGAGTATCAGCGAGATGGACAGTCGAGGAGCACATAGATAAGTTGAGGAAAAGGGGGCTAGAGCAATAGATACGCACAAATAACCTTTTGGAGGCACCTGATGCTGTTGGTGGCTTGATGTGGGTAGTAACAGTGACCGAAGCTGGGGAACGAACCCACAACGTTCGTTGGGATGGGAGAATACCCATGGTAGCTCGAGTGCGAACGCATGGACGATTCGCGCTCCATTTCACTCGAGTCGACGAACTGCCGTTGGTGGCTGGCGAACTGCGACTGCTGTTCACCAAGCGCCTTACTGTCGCTTGAATCATCTTCAGTGGGTAGGACGAGGGGCGAAGTGAAGATGAGGGCGTAGCCGCTGGTGCAGAGGAAGGGTACGAGGACACCGAGAATGTCGGGGCGAGAACAAGCTCGACCTGATTGTCATGGGCGAGAGTGAGGATGAGTAAGTAGGGTCGTTGTCGAGGGGATTACTGCTGGGTGATGAGTGGGACGAGAGACGAGTGCGTCGACAGTGGGTGACTGGGTCACCCTGCATAATCGGCCACCCGACGGGTGTCTGCCGCTCTCAGCGAGGGCCACCCCCGAGGCGAGACGTGGGTCTTTTAAACCTATCAAACGTAGATGAATGTGTAAATATACAGTCAAAATTGTCTAAATGCATGACTGTATAAATGCATAACTGTCTTAATGCATGAGATTTTGCTGGAACGGACCTCGTTCCTAGGCTGTAAATGCATAACCTGTCTTATGTACTATTGCATGCGGTCCATGGTGCATTTATGCATTTAGACAGTCTAGTTCGAAGAACAAAATAGATGCTCAGCACTCACAAATAGTACTTTAGAACTCTATCATGGGCTTGGCAATGCTAGAAATGGATGTACGCTTAGTTATTTGAGTCACCTTCATCGCTTCTCCTCTCTCTTGTCCAAATGGCACCCACCACAATCAATAAAAACAGCAGTCAACAAGCTAAACCAGGTCCTAAGACCAGTCCAAGTACAGATACAGCACCTCCAATAGGAAAATATGGACTGAACCCATGCTTCCTGTTTGGCCATTGGAGGATAATGACATGAAGGATCTCATTGAAGCAGTAAGTCCTCGCTTTAAACACTGTAACTGCACCTCAGGCACTCGAATCCGGGGCCTTTCAGGCCCGGCTAAGCCTAGTAAATTTACCCCCTGAAGGGGGGTCGTCAGCAGTCAGCAGTCAGCTTCTAGATGAGGACGTCAGCTTCTAGATGCTGACGGCCGTCCTCATCTCTCCCTCTGTGGGCGGGCTGCTGGGGTCGCGATAATTTTTGTACGCACTTTAGGATAGTCTGAATACAAATATATAATTTATTGTATTATTTACGTCGTCTAGAAAATGTGAGAAAAATTGAAAGGGGAACCGTCATGACGGCCACCCTTAGATCCTTCCGGTCCGTCATGACGGGCGCCTTAGGTGCTGACGGGCCGTCATGACGGCCACCCTTAGGTGCTGACGGTCCGTCGTGACGGGCCCCCTAGTGCCGACGGGCCGTCATGACAGCCGCCCCTAAGATGCTGACAGTCCGTCATGACGGGCCCCCTTAAGGTGCTGATGGATAGGGGCCCATCATGACGGCCCGTCAGCATTTAGGGCGGCCGTCATGACGGACCGTCAGTACCCAAGGGCGTTTGTCCTGACGGACCGTCAGCACCTAGGGGGCCCGTCATGACAGACGGTTACACCTAGGGGCGGCCGTCATGACGGGACACCACCAACTAGGGAGCCCGTCATGACGGCCCGTCAGCATTTAGGGCAGCCGTCATGACGGACCGTCAGCACCTAGGGGCGCCGTCATGACGGACCGTCACACCTAGGGGCGGCCGTCATGACAGGACATCAGCACCTAGGGGGCCTGTCATGACGGGACATCAACACCTAAGGGGCCCGTCATGACGGACCGTCAGCATCTTAGGGGCGGCCGTCATGACAGCCCATTGGCACTAGGGGGCCCCGTCATGACGGACCGTCAGCACCTAAGGGCGCCGTCATGACGGATGGTCACACCTAGGGGCGGCCGTCATGACGGGCCGTCAGCATTCAGTGGGGTCGTCATGACGGGCCGTCAGCACCTAGGGCGCCTGTCATGACGGACCGTCAGCATCTAGGGGCGCCCGTCATGACGGGACATCAACACCTAAGGTGCCCGTCATGACGGACCGTCAGCATCTTAGGGGCGGCTGTCATGACGGCCCGTCGGCACTAGGGGGCCCGTCACGACGGACCGTCAGCACCTAAGGGTGGCCGTCATGACGGCCCGTCAGCACCTAAGGCGCCTGTCATGATGGACCGGAAGGATCTAAGGGTGGCCGTCATGACGGTTCCCCTTTCAATTTTTCTCACATTTTCTAGACGACGTAAATAATACAATAAATTATATATTTGTATTCAGACTATCCTAAAGTGCGTACAAAAATTATCGCGACCCCAGCAGCCCGCCCACGGAGGGAGAGATGAGGACGGCCATCAGCATCTAGAAGCTGACGTCCTCATCTAGAAGCTGACTGCTGACTGCTGACGACCCCCCTTCAGGGGGTAAATTTACTAGGCTTAGCCGGGCCTGAAAGGCCCCGGATTCGAGTGCCTGAGGTGGTAACTGATAGGACTCAACTATTATCAGGCAACAGAACTCCCAGAAGATGACAATCTCAACACCCCAGTGGAGGAAGCACCACCAGCAATGTGCCAAGAGGTTCTGGCAGTGGTAAAACTCCTCTCAAATGTTGCTATCAACCACAGAAATGAGAAGGAGTTCCTTCAACTCTTCAAATCCCTCTCACTTGCCTCAGAAATCCTCCACAAAGAAGCTCATGAAGGAATGACCACCACCCACATCACCAACTTCTTCAGTTCAGTCTCTAATCAAAGGAATACAGCTACAGAAATGGAAATGGATGGCATTGCCATTCTTGTGAGTGATTCAGAACCCGAAGTGCTTGATGGGAACAATTCTTAGTGAGTTCTTCTGTGATTTTTCATTTGTGTTCTATTTATACTAATCAAATACAGTCTACCATCATTGCAAGAAGGTCTCATGATAACAACAGACGTCACCCAAAGTGATGATGGGCGCAGCTGGATTTCGGTCGATGAGTAGACTACTTTAATGTATTATATACATTTTTTGGTGTTTTTATAGACTAACTCGGGTGCCCTAATGCGCCCCAGTCACTCGCTCTCTATTCCTGCATAACTCTCTAAATGCATGCGATTTGGCTCCAATTTGGCGTCCACCGACCGCATGCATTTAGACAGTTTTCACTGTACCTTCCTCTTATATATTAGATTTTTTTCAGGTGTGCACAACCACGGGAAGACGCATCCCAACACTCCGACTTGTGAGGTCGATTTTGTGGCCAATAGTAATCAATGAGCTGTGGCACTGCACTGCCCTGTCGTGCCGCCAAAGACGGCTTCTTGCCGAGCGGGGTGGTTAAAGTTTTACAACGATCGACTAAAATAACGTACCTTTATGATGTATTCGGTATTCAGGAGACAATACAAAGCAAGAGGTCGGTTGACTCAGCCTCGCGCTTAAGCGCCTGCTCTGGTGCGGCCTTCGGTCCATTAGAACGATGGCTCAACGCCCCAACTCCCCAAACTCAAACAACTGGACGGGCTTCTGTGAATGGTCACCCTAGCCGAGCGATGCAGATTCAAACTGAGGAAGTGTTGTTGATAATGTGAACGAAGCAGCGGAAGAGCGGATGCCAGACAAGACAGCGATGAGAGAAAAGTTGAGAGAGTGGGAGATTGTCCGAACTGTTATCTGCTGTAAGCAAGCAAGTAAACGAAATGGATTCCATGTTGACTTAAACATCCCAGTTATTCCCGGAAAGTTCTTAGGGGAGGACAATTTAGGAGGAGCCATGACCAAAACAAACAAAAATGCAAACCTTACCGGGACTAGGAACAGGAGTCATCATGATTATTATCATTCAATCAATACATCGGCGTTCCGCTGTATCGGGCCATGGCTGAATGAGCACAGGGATAACTCTTCGCTGATCAAGCGTTTCATTTTTGGGTGCCTCGCGGCCAATTCATGTGTGCCCCTCAATCACCGACTGATATAAGGTTCATGATGTTGAGTGCAGGGATGATGGGTCATGCAGGGAAGGCGTTGTTAGACGTTGGCACGGTCGAAAAATGCTTTTCCGTACAAAATATAGTAACGTCCTCTGCACAGGCGAATACTGGGGTCAAGCCCGTTATGATAATGGGAGGTTGGTATGATTGGGAGTCTCAGCGAGGAGCACGAAGGCGTCGAGGTTGAATTGGAAGGCAGATCTATCCTACGTAGACCCTACCATCATGTCCGGTGGGACCCTGGAACGATTGACAGATTGACAGGTCCGGTCGTGTGATGGTGTGATGGGGGCTGAGGTTGCGGCTGACTCAAACACAAACGTGACATTCAAACTCCGATATTAGTCTTGGAGCTGACCTCAACCAGACGACCAACAGACGCGAAAGGCAAGACACATCAACGACTATACTGCAATGGAATTTGTAAGTACTAGTGTGACCTGAGTTGGAAAAGTGTAGGAAAGCGGGGGAGTAGTCGTTAGTGACTTGGTGCGTTTTGGCCGCCCTGAATTATTCTAGTGAAAATCGGGGGCTAACTGCAATGATACACAGGAGCTAGCTTTGCATGGAATGACAAGGAGAAGAGCGAGCAAGGCGCGTCTGGAGGGTCCAGAGGGGCTGAACCGTCGATTGCGGATAGGTGACGATAACGTGAGTGTTGGGTTGGAAGCGTACTTGGCGTAAGATGTAGGACGTGGGACGTCTATGTGGTAATCCAAGGTATATGACGCGCAAAGACTCACCCGCAAAGCACCAGCTTGTCACCTTGCAAGCGGCCTCGGCAGCTCCAGCAACTCTTGCCATTGCCAACACCATTTTATATGTAAAATGTAATAATTTTTATTATAATTATAAATTATATACATCATTATATTCACTACGTACGCTGATGTGCCCTTTCGAACGGCTGGCCGCAGCCTCAAACTCAAACCGCTGGCCATTTTCCAATATTTTATACATAATAAACTATTGTAAATTATAATTGAATTATTGTAAATTATAACACTAATTATAACACTAATTATATGACCAAGTTCGCCATGGCTGCCCCCAGCCTCAATCCCAACACCCGTCACACCGTCACGCAATCATCAGGTGGGGTGATTTGGGAGGTTCCGGGGTCCACCGGACAAATTGGTAGGGTCTACATAGGGTCATTGGAAGGCAGCCATCATGGAATTGACAAAAATAATATGCTGATGCCCTTGACACTGGATGCTCGATAACGGTACTGTCCATGATGCACCGACAATGTTGGGCCGGGATTGAGGCAGTGAGTTCGGAGCGACCGAGGTCCCCATCGTGGCGCGGCGAATTCATTCAACAGCCACCACCTTAGATTAAGTAGAATTAGACCAGGAATCGTCAAGGGCCCCATTACTGCCCTGAGTACCAGGATAGAAGGTGCGGTGCTAAACGGGTGGTATGATGTGATCGACCACCCGACGGCGGTCAGGCAAGTGGATGCCCGTATATTTTCTCCGCTTTGGAACTTAAGATTTGGTTGGAGAGTGCGCTGCGCCCGTCAACACGGCCCATAGCCTGGTAATTATAATTTTTACATCCCATCCGCCGCTGTATGTGTACTGCCACTACCGCTGTCGTCATCAGGTATACTTGTATGCCAAAGAATCAAAGAACCAAAGTCAATCGTGGTGTGGGGGTGATGCCTTCCCCCGACGTGTCGCTTCCGAAAGGGTCCGTTTCATACATCTTTGCGGTATTTAATCTCTCTCTTCGACGCTCAGTATCCAGCATTCGCATTCGTCCCTTCCGCTCACCTGTTAGTCGACTTCCGCTCTGATTGTGTACCTCCTCTGACACTCTTTTGCTGTAGGACCACTCGTCTCCAGCATCTTTGTGGAATTCACGAAATTCCCCAATAACTCTATTTCCTCACTAGTACTCCGGACGACTCGCCAGACAACATAGAACATGGCCCCCTCCAAGCCATTCGGGCGCGGCTATCTCCTCGTCTTCTTCCTTACCTCTTGCTTCTTCTCGCTCCTTGTGCACGGCTTAGGCCCCTCCGGAGACCAAGGATTCGACCACTCACTGCGCAACAGGGCCCACCACGACGAAGCATATGATAACAAACCCCTCGCTGTATGTACACAATCAAATCAACTCTTGATATATCCAACCCTCCCTCTCTAGGCCGTGGTAGTCCTCAAGGGTCCATCAACTGTAAGCGGGACGCTCAAGTTTTGGCAAAACCGTCCCGATAACGCAACACATATTACTGGGACCATCGAGGGCTTGGCTAAGAAAGCTCAGCGGGGGATGCACATCCAGTTAGTTTTCCTCTCTCGCTCTCTCATACTCCCCACCACTATCAACACTATGCGCACTAACTCTGGCTAACCCACCGCACAGCGTATTCGGCGACCTGACCAATGGATGCGCCTCCTCAGGCCTCCACTGGAACCCCAAGAACGTCAATCACGGCGGAGGAGGGGATAATGAGGGACATGACACATTGGCGACTTGGGAAATATCCAATCGGATGATCAAGGCGTCGCACACATTAATATTTGGTCCAAGAAGATTACGCTGTACGGTGATCTTGGTGTGATTGGGTACGTCCCATGCTTTCCTTATGGGTTCAGGGAATGCGGTCTCTAACAGTTCACTCTGGAATGGAACAGGCGCACGCTTGTAGTTCATGATGTATGTCATATCCAGCGTACACTGAGAGGCACCAATAGCTGACGATGGGGCACGGAACACAGGGAACCGACGATCTTGGTAAGAAAGGCGACCCTGGCTCGCTCTCAGTTGGCAACTCTGGTAACCGGTCGGCGTGTGGAATTATTGGTGCGCATTAGTTTCTGCAGGGAGTCGAGGGCATAATTTGACATCTCTTCGTTTGCCACCTAGGTTTTGCTAATGCCACAGTGCCTACGTAGACACACGAAGTAGGCGATATGATGGGACTAATGAACGAACAGTACTCTTTCTCTATTTATCAATGGACGATAGTCTTCGCCCTATTTGTTTGTATGAAGTCCTTGATTGATAAAGACAAGGATGAGATTTTTGTGTATCCCTCCATATATATTCGCGCTCCGGTGTGCACGAACCTTGGCGGCCTGTCTTGAGTTACTTCACGGAATGATACGCCAGGGTACCTTCGATCTTGGGGAGAATCCTCAGAGTGTTGGAGATGGATACGCCGTGCCTTATAATAGCATCGGTCTTCCACTTGCCTTCCATTCCATTCTTGTGGCTTGGGACGTCGTCGCTTCCATTTCTCGTGGCTCGGCTCGTAATTATTGGTTATTCTTTCAGGGTACATAACTCGGCGCTTAATAGAGATTAGGTACTCACAAAACGACTAGTCCGCATTTTGTGTATCATTATATGACGTTAGGGATGGAGACATTCTGTGTTGATAATATATGCATGGAAGACGATTTCAAGATTTTCCTATATACTTTTTTGTTCACCAACGTAATATTGGAGAGGCAGGTGGTACGTGTGTTTAGCCGTTCTCGTCTTTCACTCCCAACCACAAGAGCTCGACCCACGTGATCGATAGGTTGTGACTATCATATTGTCTCTTTGTCAGAAAAGCCTGCAAGTATTCTACAGGAATCGTGTGAGTCGTTGAAACCTCGAATGCTTTGTCTGCACCACATCGGGTGCCTCAAAATTAAAGTGAAGCTGGAATGCGTTTGCAGAAGTGAAGGTAAATACAGACAACAATCTATCTGGTGGGACAACGCCCTCCCGCGCATTGGATCAACCCATCCCGCCGTCGCTATTCTCAGCCCGTGTTCGAGATGACAAATATGGAGATCTACCCACACGTTATTGCTTCGATCCTTTTCTCTGGAATGTTCTAGGCATAGCAAGCTAAGTGTATTATCGATGATGGATGACCACCCTCAAGAGGAATGAGGCTGTGGTAAAACGTGACTGACCTCCACGCACCTCATCGACGGTGTCAGCTGTACACACTTCATTTGTAGAATATACACATAGAACACTATCGCGTATTCCCGTACTCAGACTGACCTGAATAGGCTGCCAAGGCGTCCATCAAGCTGAAGACGCGCGCGACGCACTCATTTGACCTGGTAGCGCTCGTCTGTGTTGATTCTGGATTCATTGGGGTAGTCAGCTGGCCAGGCTCTGAACCGTCTGCAAAACCCTAACGCTTGTCACACGCGAGGCAATTAACCGCGTGAAATTAGCACCGCGAGGGAGATTCCCAGACTCGTCAACTACGCCTGCGCTACTTTACCCACCACCGCGCTGGTCAGTCCCTAAGCGATTGACTGCTTCGCTCTTGAAGCACTGCACGCCGCACTCGAGTCATCGCTCTAGGCTCAATTGCCCCGCCCAACTTCAGCGCCTCACCATCAATTTCTCCTCTTCAAACCGTGTCCTCGCCGCTATCTCACTCGAAAAATAACCCATCAACGCTCGGATATGTCCGCCATTGACCGGGCCATCGCTCCACACTGGTGGGTCACCGCTCCACACTGGTGGGCCTCCGCTTCACACTGGACGCTTCTAGTCCCGCCTTCCGGAAAAACCATTAATACCTACCTTCCTATGGAACTTATGCGAGATATCTTCCTATATTGCATTGAATCGAATCAAATGAATTCTGGTCAATTGGCTTCTGTTTGTCACTACTGGAGGTCTGTTATTACCACAATCAATACCATTAACGACCTTCCTATGGAACTTATGCGAGAGATCTTCCTATATTGTATTGAATCGAATCAAATGAAATCTGGTCAATTGGCTTCTGTTTGTCGCTACTGGAGGTCTGCTATCACCACATTGCCCAGTTTATGGTCCACCATGACGGTTGGAACTTGGACAGAGAGGGAACAGGTTGCTATTTGGTGGCAGAGAGCATATCCAAAGAGGGTTGTCATTGACACCCAGCGAGATCGTCAGCTGTCATCCAATGCTTTGCCATTTGCCGCACTCCAGGATGCTCTTGCACACACTCACCAGTGGCATGAGCTTGCAATTTCCTCATTTCCTCCTGAGAATGCGGCTAGTCAGCTTGGCGTCCAAGTCGCAAGACCAATGAATGTGTTGAAAGTGCTACATATAGAAGCTGGATGTATGCATTCTCCCTCATTTGCTCATCTGCTCAATCTTGTTCCAACCGAAGGTCCTCTCTGTGAGATGAGGCTCCATTCCCCATTTATCATCACCCACTTTCTCCGACCCCATTGGTTTCCGCTTTTACGGAATCTCCTAGTGCTGATTATCAATGGCAGAGATATGAATGAGCCATTTGAGCTTCTTCCTACTTTTACGCAGCTTCAGACATTTGAGGCTGATCGTCTTCATCTCCCATTTTATGAGCCAAATACCAATCTCCCTCTTCTCCATACTCTTCGGAAGCTGCAGCTTAGAGCCTGTTCAGTGCAATGGATGGCTGGGAGACAATTCCCATGCCTAAAGGAGTGTGCAATCCTCCTTCCTTGTCATTGGGAGCAAATTCAGCAGCATGAGGTGCAATTACCTTCCTGCAAGAAGTTGGAGTATCGTGGTTATCCAATGACCGCAGCTCAATATTTCCATGCTCCCGAAATGAGAGAAATGGAACTCAGATCTCATGATTGCAATGAGCAGAGGGTCTATCGACACCTACGGCATCTATGCAGTGTAAATGGAAGGATTTCCAACCTCACTACTCTACACCTCACATTTCAGTGCAGTGAACAAGTCTTAATGAAGGTGCTAAAGTATTTGATCCCTCTACAGGAGTTGGCCTTATCCATTACCTATCCCTCACCGTCTTTCCAATGCTTTCTCGAGTCACTGATTGCGAAACCATCTACAGATGAATGGCCTGGACGGTTATCACCGAGAGATTATCATGAGGGGTGGGAGAAATGGTGCTCCTCTCAAACCTGGCATGCCAATGTTCTCCCGCACTTGAAATACCTGGAAATACTGTGCCCCAAAGGCTTTTCTCAGTCCTCGCGCCTTGACAATTTCCCATTACTTAGAGCTATTGGATGGACAAGGGCATATCTGACTCCTTCTTTGGAGCATTTGAAAGTATGGGAGGGGAGAGGGAGCATGGATGACATTGCAGTTGATTACACTTCCGCTTGCTATCTGGATAAGCATCTTGGAATATCAAGTAGAGAAATTGACGCAACAATTGTCAAGGCAATAATCACACGACACTTGGCCATTGCGCTTCCCGATACACCTTTACACGCACTTTATTCCACTACCCTCTTTAGGCAGCTCCTGCACCTAGTGCTCATCTTCAAATCGAATCATGAGATCCTTATTTTGCCACACCTAGAACAAATCAAGAGGCTGCAAATTTCGAATGGATCCACTCCTGAATATTCCTTGAACCTTGACTTGCCATTGACTCATACTCTCCAGTGGCTTAGCCTACATAGTTCAACATTTTCTTGGATGCTCGGGAGGACCTTCAAGGGCCTGAGAGAGTTCAGGGTTACTTTTCCTCCAAACGAACTCAAGAACCATTCTATGCATGAGGGGCTGCAGGTGGACCTGCCTGCCTGCACAACATTGTATTTTTTTTACTGTCCAATCGACTATCTCCGATTCCTCTCCTGTTCAAATGTCCAAATCCTTCACTGGCACCAACGCAAATTCCAGACCACCTTTGACTTAACGGCGTTCAATTCATTACATGATTTCTCATGCAATCTTTCTTGTTTGCAAAACCTTGATATTTTGGTTCCCCAGGGTGTGGGGATAGACTCCTTGATTGATTTTGTCTTTTGTGGGGCATCGGAGCACGGAGTATGGCAAGATATCAGGAGAGTGAGAGTGGAGATCAGGTTTAATTCTCCCTCAGAGTCAGAAGCATCTCGCCTCTTCGACCAGACAGTTGGACACCAGTCGCATTTTGAGAAATGGTGGAAATCGTTCACAGTCACCAAGAGATACGATACATACTCCATAAAAGTCGTAATCAATACATCTATGTGAATGGTCTTGTACGAGTTGTAGATCAGGAGCACTCTAGCTTTGCTGATATTTCATTTTGCTTTCATTTTGATTGTTCGGTACTTCCATTTGACTTTTAAGAGGACTTTCAACACACCCTATGATAGGTAATAAGCTTCCAACCATCCTAGCCAATTCATAAACAGGTCGACCCTTAAGTCATCTACTTCATGCGTGACCTCAGCCATGGGCCATTACACAGAGGATAACAAAAGGGAAGCCAACTAGATGACATAGAAAATGAAGGTGGACGCTGGACGGGTGGCATATCAGAGCCTCAGGACTGATCATTAAGTGGGGTGCATGAGCGACAAGAAGCGGAGCCAAAGAAATGACACATTGGCATTAGGACATGCAAAGCGTACAAGGCGAGCCTAGCCACATCGTCACTGGTAAGCAGACTGAGTGTTCAAGGAGGACATTTCTGAGCGTCCGTCACCAACGAGCAAAGCTAGGAAACACGAGAGGATGCATAACTCATTCGTAGGCAATAAGTATACAGACGGGCAGGCGGACGAGGGACTGACGGTACGCAGGACGTGAATCGGGTCGGGAATGGATTCGCGGTGCATGGTACGGACATTCCCTGCATTTACACCACATTCTTCTCCTTACTTCATCCCCGTACTTCTGGCAACCGACAAATAGCGAGCGAGCGTAGGGTGTCTATTCGAGGTGACTGTAGAGTTGGAGTGGCTCACGATGACGTACGCGAACGAGGCTATGACAACGGTCGAGTGACACCTGATGGGGTCGAAGTCATAGCAGCGTTCGCAATTGTGCTGGTGAGTGTGACTTGGGTTGGGGTTTGCTGTTGCGCTGCGAGTCGCTGGCATTGTGCACATGTTTGACGTGCTCGGTGAGTAGCTTGGTCATGTAGTCTGTCGTGGACAAATAATAATAGATCGCGGGTGGTGTTTGGAAGACGAGGAAGAATAATGGCCAGTGGTTGACACAGCGATACCGGCGACTAATACGTGTCGACGTGGGTGTGGCGGAGGCGATGATGAAGGTGGATTCAGAGCGTCATTGGGGAAAAAAGCAATGAGAAAGCGCGATGCTATGTGAGCCAAGTTGATAAATGAGGAATGAAGAGGGCAATACGCAAATGTAGGTGCATGATCAGCTTCGCGATAGATAGCATAGGTGCTGCCGATGAAGCTTGTGTGTGTGATGGACTCGTAGGCGACGGTGGTAGGGCTATGAGGTCGAGTATCAGCGAGATGGACGGCCGAGGAGCACAGAGCACATAGATAAAGTGAGGAATAAGGACCATGCGCGATAGATGCGCACCAAATAATCTTTGTGGAAACACCGTGCACTGGAGATGACTGGGCTGGGCAGTAACAGTGACCGAAGCTGGGGAACCCAGGAGGTTCCTCTGGGCGGTAATTATCCATAGCATCTCGATTGCGAGCGTATGGACCATTCGCATTCCTTCTCACTCAGACCGAACCGCCGTTGGTAGCTACGACTGCTGCTCACCGAACACCTTGCCATTGTTTAAATTGCCTCCGACGAGTAGGACGAGGAGCGAAGCGAAGAGGGGGAGACCACAGGCGATTTGGGAGATGATTGTGTAGGCATGTGCTTTGAGTGACTTGGATTGAGGCAGAGTCGCTAGATCGGTTGAGGAAATGGCCGCCAAGAAAGTTGGGCGGGGAGAGGTTTGACTTGATCATCGTGGGCGAGAGTAAGAGTGAGCAAGTAGGTAGTTGTCAAGGGTGCTACTGTCGGCTGATGAGTGGGAGAATAGTCTTTGTTGTCGAGTGCGCTGTGACATAGCGGGCTGGTTGTCTAGCTGAATGGAGTGCTCGCAACGAGTAGTGAGTGTGCAATGGACGGGATTTGTGGTAGTGAGGGACGAGTGCGTCGAGGCAGAGTTGCAATTGGTCGGAACTACGGAAGACGGTCGCGGCTGGGGGGGTAGGAGGTTCACCGTGAGGGGGGAACTAGAGATACTGAATAAACCACAAAATGCCACGTTGGGGCATGCCAGTCAGCACTCTAGTGTTGTTGAGAGATGACCTTGTATTATCAGGTCGTAGCAGGAGAGCGAACTGCGAATACTCGTTGCGCGACGGGAGTGCTGAGATGAAGAAGGATCGCACGACGTACACAATGAGAATCGCCGTCTCTGGCTCATCCAACCACCTCCCAATCAACTATTGATAGAATAAGCTGCTTGAGATGCCTCATCGGTCCCGACGTTCGCCTACTCGATATTGTGTTTCGGATCCGTTCTATGCTGAACAGAACAGCGAGAGTGGGACTAGCGGAATGCAAACTCGATCTCCATTTCCGAGCTAGTTTGTACCATCCAAAGCCTGGATGGGTGTCGAGTTTGCATCCAACGCGGGGCCCATGGACTCATGGGTGGAAACTAGAGCACAGAAGGGGGCGTACGACATAATGCGTGGGGTGTATCGAGTGGGTGCGTCTAGTGCAGAGGTTGATCGATTACCATATGTGTTCGAGCGGGTCCCAAAGTGGTGGGTCTGGTACGCGGTGGGGTAAAGTATTTTGAGCCGATAGGACGGTAGTTCGTTGTTCACGATACCGCGAAGTGTGGCCATATATGGATCGAAAGTGGGACGAGGGCCGTACTGGTCCTTAGAAAGGCGGCAGCAATTGGCGAAGAGAGGTAAAGTGTAAACATAGGGAATAGTATGCACACGGAGAGGACATATACATACATACGATGCTCCGAGGGAATAAGGAATAGCGACAGCCCGTGCGCAGGACATGGCGCGTGCTCGGGCGTGCCATGATATCAGACTTGAGTATGTCACGAGTAAACTGCCATGGTCTTGTATGAGAGGACAGCAGTTAGGTGTTGTAGAGGCGAAGAGGCGAAGAGAGTGGATGTCGGATCGCCTGCGAGTCGTTCGCGAGAGAGCGTGGTTCACAAAAGAGCCTCATGCAGAAGTAGCAATGATTGAGGTGCGGTTTTATTAGGTGCCAGGGAGGTCGGTTGACTCTAGTCCGGGGTGCTCTTGATGATGTTGGAAACTAGATTGCTTGTGTGGACTCCCGATAAGACACGATGGACTAGAGATGAGGAGGGAGAATTTTAGCCTGAGTGCTGTCATTGTCTAGAACGAGCGACCCACAACACGATCCTATCTCTCCAAGTCGCAAGGGTGGGGTGCCGTTGGGCAATGGAAAGACTAGCGTATTAGTCGAACCAGCACTGCTTGCGAAGTATATCACGTCGATTGATATCCCAAGGAGGTACGAATGACTGTGAACATGATGTTGTCGTCGTCACTGTCAGCGTGGATGTGGTGGGACCCTTGCTGGCTCAGTTGCAGCAGCGAAGTGCGGTTCAGGTGGTCATAGTACACCGGTGATCAAGGCGCCACCGACGGGTAAGAAATATTGGGTAGAAAGCCTGTGTGCTTTGTCTCCACCTGCAGCCTCCGTTATTGTGCGGCTAAGATCGCTCCGGATTCGGCGTTTCAAGGCGCTCGCGGTGACAAGTTCGCTCGGTCAGAGGGCGATGTTAAGACGAACACTAGAGTGCACAAGACAGTGAAGGGACTGTATTTCCCTCTCCACCACCGTCTAGACCGTCGCCCGTTCACACTCTCTCTCTTCGTGCCGATCGTGCCATCGCCATGTCTGACACGGACTCTGGCCAATACCGAAAGTGCGGTAACCCGGTCTATGCCCTGTGGACAATAATCTGCGGCCTGTACCGCTCAGCAGATGCTTCGCTTCGCCATGAGGCCTGGCTTGAGTTCCTCGCGCTCCGCAAGTCCTCCGCCGAATCCCACAACCGAGATTTGCAACCGCATAGAATCGCGTTATGCGAAGATCGAATGTATCACCCTGGACGGCCAAACAGCTGTGCAGCGCAGTGAAGAACTCTACCTATTCGCTCTTCTCTCTGGCCTACCGTCCACATTCGTCTGGCCCTCACCACCCAGTCCGACCTTACACTCGCGAAGGCTACCGAGCCCTGTGTTCGGTTCGACACGAGCCAGAAGATCCACTTGGCGAAGACTAATTCTGTTAATGCAGCAAAGGCCCTCTTCTGCTGGAAATGCGACTCCCCCGAGCACCTCTCATGGCTGCCCCCATGCTGGGACGCCAAGAATCTTGTTGCCAAGCGTAACACCTCTTCCCACTCAGGAGGAGGTCGTCATAAATACAAGTAGCACCCTTCTACCTCGGCCTCCAACTCCAACGCTACCTCCACCCATTTCCGCCGCTTCTCATGGTCAGCTGGGGTAGTTGCAGCCTCTCTCACTGGTACGTTGCCCATAACTTACTTGTGGATTTGCGACTTAGACGCCTCCAGTTCGATGACTGGCTGCCGGTCGACGTTCATTTCGCTTTCATTTGGGTTATTTGGTATTTGAATTTGACCTTTAGGAGGACTTTCAGCATACCCTATGATCAGCAATAAGCCTCCAACTATCCATGGCTAACTCTTGAATAGATCGACCCTTCAAAATCTCTACTCCAAAAAATGAAAGACAGGCATGACTTCAGACATAGAACATAACATAACTTGGAGCGTTACATCTCCTAAGATTAAAGAATGGGAAGCCAACTGGATCACATGGCAAGTGAACGTGAACGCTGGGCAAACAGCAGATTACAGCACTCAGGACTATATATCATCAAGGGGCCAAGGGTTCAGTGAGCGACAAGAAGAGGAGCTATAAAATGACACATTAGCATTAGGATATGAAATGAAGATAAGTCGAACCTAGCCACATATCAGGTTCCAAGAGGACAGTCTGAGCGCCCGTCAACGATGAGCAGAGCTAGGAAACATGACAGGGTGTATAGCTTGTTCGTAGGCAATAGAGTATATACAAGCCAACGGGCGGACGAGGGACCGTCGGTAAAGACGTGAGTCGGACCGGTAGTGATTCGCGGTGGGCGGTACGGAGATCCCCACATTACACCGTGGAGCATAGTGTCGTCTTTCATACTTCTGGCGACCGACAAACATCGAGCGAGCGTAGGGTGTCTATTCGTGATTGTAGAGGTGGCGTGGTTCACGATGAGAACGGCCAAGTGCACCTGCCGAAGTCATAGTTGTCGCAGTGCCGGCGTTGTGCATGTGCTTGACGTGCTTGGCGATTTACTTGGTCCTGTCGTCCGTCGTGGACGAATAATAGTGGACGGTGGGCGGGGTTTGGAGAGAGAGGAAGAGTGATGGCAGGAGGTTGACACAGCGATACCGGCGACGAATGTGTGTGTGCCAACGCGAGCGCGTAGCGGAGGTGATAATGTAAGGTGGATTTAGAGCACCATCGGAACAAGCCGAAAAACTATGGGAAAGGGCGATGTTATGTGAGTCAAGTGGACAAATGGGAAGCGAAAGAAGCCGATACGTACATGTCGGCACACGATCAACTTCGCCATAGATGGCATGGGTGCTGCCGATGAGGTTTGTGTGAGTGATGGACTTGTAGGCGGGCTTGAGGTCGAGTATCAGCGAGATGGACAGTCGAAGAGCACATAGATAAGTTGAGGGAGAGGGTGCTAGAGCGATAGGTACGCACTAAACAACCTTTTGGAGACACCTGGCGCTGGTGGTGGCTCGATCTGGGTAGTAACGGTGACCGAGGCTGAGGAACCCGCGACGTTCGTGGAACGGGAGAGTATCTATAGTTGGTCGAGTGCGAGCGCATGGACGAATCATGCTCGTTCTCATTCAAGCCGACGAACCGGCGTTGGTGGCTGGCGAACTGCGGCTGCTGTTCGCCAAGCGCCTAGCTGTCGCTTGAATTGTCTTCGGTGAGTAGGACGAAGAGCATGGTGAAGATGAGGGCGAGACGGCCGGCGCAGAGAAAGGGTACGAGGTTTGGGCGGGAACAGGCTCGACGTGATCGTAATGGGCGAGAGTGGGAATGAGTAAGTAGGGCCGCTGTCGAGGAGATTCCTGTCCGCTGATGAGCGGGAGAATGGTGTTGTTGTCGAGTGCGCAGTGGCGTAGCGGGCTGGTTGTCTCGCTGAGTGGAGTGCTAGCAAAGAGCGGTGGGTGCGCAGTGGACGAGATGTACGGTGATGAGAAACGAGTGCGTCGGGGCAGAGTGTACAACTGGACTCTGCTGCTGGAGGTGCTCTCAACGGGTCTGGGGACTCGATCGCCTGTGTGGATTCCGATAGTGCACGATGGACTAGGGATGAGGAACGAGTATTTTAGCATGAACGCTGGAATTGTGCAGAACGAGCGACCCACAACACGATCTAATCTCTCCAAGTCGCACAGGTGGGCGTGCCGTTGGGTAATGGAACAGCTAGCATTTTAGACGAGCAAACGCGGCTTGGGAAGTATACAACGACCCAAGAAGATGGAGCACCGTTGCTGTCGGTTGAGGGTGTGCTGGGGTCATGACTGGCTCAGCGGCAGAAGGTGATCAAGGCGCCATCGCAGGCAAGTCGGTCGTTGAACCTCGGATGCTTTGTCTCCGCTGGAATGTGCTTATGGATGTATGCCTGCGTTTGCAGAAGTGAAGATGAATGCAGACAACAATTTAATTGACAAGATATCGTGGTCACTCCCAGCTCGTGTACTAGCCGCACGCCGCGCGATTGTTATTGCTTTGATCTTTGTCTCTGGAATGTTCTGGGCCCCCATCTTGTAGCAATCGATGGCCGCCCTCAAGAGGATTGAGGCTGGGGAGACTGTCCTCCATGCACCTTATCGATGGTAGTAGCTGTACACACTCCATTTTGCAGAATATACACCTAGAATACTATCGCGTATTCACGTACTCAGATCGGCCTGAATAGGCCGCCGAGACGCCCATCAGACCTGTGCAAATGTCTTGTAGCGCTCGTCCGTATTGATTCATTGGAGCAGTCAGCTGGCCGGACTCTGAACCGTCTGTAACCCGTGAGGCAATTGCAACCGCGTGAAAGCAGCACCGCGAGGGACTCGTCAATTACGCCTGCGCTGCTTGTTTCCCCACCACGCTGGTCAGCCCCTAAGCCATTGACTACTTTGCTCTTGAAACACTGCACGCCGCACTCGAGTCATCGCTCTAGTCCCAATTGCCCCGCCCAACTTCAGCGCCTCACCGTCACGTTCTCCTCTTCAAACCGTGTCCTCGCCGCTATCTCACTCGAAAAATTACCCAGCTACGCGCAGGATATGTCCGTCATTGACCGTCACCATCGTAACTCGGCCATTAATGCTGAAAAGCATGCCCAGCGACGTATGCTCCGATTCTGGCGTTCCGGAAAAACCATTAATACGTGCCTTCCTATGGTAATTATGCGAGAGATCTTTCTATATTGCATTGAATCGAATCGAATGAAACGTTGTCAATTGACTTCTGTTTGTCGCTACTGGAGGTCTGTTATCGCCACAATCAAAACCATTAACGACCTTCCTATGGAACTTATGCGAGAGATACTTCTATATTGCATTGATTCGAATCAAATGAAATCCGGTCAATTGGCTTCTGTTTCTCGCTACTGGAGGTCTGTTATCACCACATTGCCCAGTTTGTGGTCCACCCTGATGGTTGGGACCTGGACTGAGACAGAGCAGGTCGTTGCTTGGTTACAGAGGGCATACCCGAAGAAGGTTATCATTGACCCCCAGAGAGATAGCCAAAGCCCATCTGAGGCTCCAATTCTTGTTGCACTCCAGAGCTCTCTTACAAGCACGGGCCAGTGGGACGAGCTTACCATTTCCTCATTTCCTCCTGAGAACTTGGCGAGTCAGCTTGGCGTCCAAGTCGCAAGCCCAATGAATGTGTTGAAAGTGCTACACATAGAAGCCGGATGTATACATTCTCCATCATTTGCTCATCTGCTCAATCTTGTTCCAACAGAAGCTCCTCTCTGTGAGATGAGACTCCATTCCCCATTCGTCACCACCCACTTTCTCCAACCCCATTGGTTTCCTGTTTTGCGGAATCTCACAGTGCTTATTGTCAATGGCAGAGATATGAATGAGCCATTTGAGCTTCTTCCTACTTTTACCCAGCTTCAGACATTTGAGGCTGATTGTCTTCGTCTCCCATTTTATGAGCCCAATACCGACCTACCTCTTCTCTGTACTCTTAGGAAGCTGCAGCTTAGAGCCTGTTCAGTCCAATGGATGGCTGGGAGACAATTCCCATGCCTTGAGGAGTGTGCAATCCTCCTTCCTCGTCATTGGGAGCAAATTCAGCAGCATGAGGTGCAATTGCCATCCTGCAAGAAATTGGCGTATCATGGTCACCCAATGACCGCAGCTCAATATTTCGATGTTCCCGAAATGAGAGTGATGGACCTCAGATCTCATGATTGCAATGAGCAGAGGGTCTGTCAACACCTGCGCCGTCTATTCAGAGTACATGAACGGATTTCCGAACTTACTACTCTACACCTCACATTCCAGTGCAGTGAACAAGTCTTAATGAAGGTGCTAAAGTATTTGATCCCTCTACAAGAGTTGGTTTTGTCCATTACCTATCCCTCACCGTCCTTCCAAAGCTTTCTTGAGTTACTGGCCGCGAAACCATCTGCAGATGAAGGGCCTGGATGGTTCTCACCGATAGATTATCATGAAGGGTGGGAGAAATGGTGCTCCTCTCGAATCTGGCATGCCAGTATCCTCCCGCACTTGAAATACCTGGGCATACAGTGCCCCAAAGGCTTTTCTCAGTCTAAGTGCATTGAAAATCTCTCATTACTTAGAACTATTGGATGGACTAGGGCATATCTGACTCCCCCTTTGGAGCATTTGAAGGTGTGGGAGGGGAGAGGAAGCACGGATGACATTCCGGTTGATTACACTTCCACCAGCTATCTACATAAGCATCTTGGGATATCAGGTAAAGAATGGGATGCAACGATTGTCAGGGCAAGAGTCACACGACATCTGGCCATTGAGTTTCCTGATACTCCATTATTCCCACTCCATTCCATTGTCCTCTTTAGGCAGCTCCGGCATCTTGAGCTCACCTGCAAATCTAATCATGGCATCCATATTTTGCCATACCTGGAACAGATTGAGAGGCTGGAAATTTGGAGTGGATACATTTCTGCACATCTGTCCCCTGCGCCGAGGGTCTCTTAGGCAGTCAAAAACGGGTGCCTGTAAGGGCCTAAAGGCCTTTCGCAGGCTGCGGGCGTGGGGCTCGCAGGCTGCGGGGGGCCTTTAGAGGGGGGCT
>Ga0307515_10005165_pt1 | contig 26542 bp, 21 predicted proteins | sample 17_EM_MG_FD_194513 | JGI IMG/M metagenome (GOLD analysis project Ga0307515, IMG submission 194513) | Populus trichocarpa ectomycorrhiza microbial communities from riparian zone in the Pacific Northwest, United States - 17_EM | ecosystem: Host-associated > Plants > Roots > Unclassified | place... | reverse complement strand
GTCACTGCCGCTGCAAGAAGAATCAAGTTCAGTGTTCAGTGTACTGTCATGCTGATGAGTATGATTGCGGAAATTTATCGCCACTTACAAATCACATTGGTAAATCGAACCCCGGGTCCAGAGCGAGCTGGGTCAGCTGTCAGACTGAGTGCAAGATGACTGAGTGCAAGAAAGAGAACCAATACAACAGTTCAAGGACAAAATACAGCAAGAGTGACAAGGGGACGGCATGTGCAGGGGCAGGAGGAAGAATAGATTGAGCGGTTCGCTGGGAGTGTATACTAGTAATTGAACTTGGTACACCAGTTGACCACTTTGCCAGTAGGTTGACCCATACACCAAATCTTCCCATTGGCCAATAGGTTAACCTGTATACCAAAAGATCGACCGCTTTGCCAATCGGTTGACCTGTTGGCCAACGGGAAAATTTGGCATATGGGTCGGAACACGTATCATATAGGAGGTGGATATTCCCTGGGTTACATGTTTGTTACGGGTCTATTCTGTTTTGTGTCGATATTTAGAGCAGAGATACAGAAGCACAGAGTTGAATGTAGTTTTGTTTCAATCATACTGTATTCACTCTATCTAGAGTATGACAGTTCCCACTTCCCCTTCCCCTCCAGATGACCGGCTAGATGGGGGAGATCTATTCCCCTGCCCTTCCCCTTTGTATTTCAAACAGTGCATAAACGAAACACAGAACGAATGACCTAAAAACAAAAAAAGAAAAAGTAAAGGAGCGGCAACCTCAACCTCTGCTGTCCTGGGCCCAGGTCCAAATGCACCGTCTGTCGGACCGCTGACCGAGGGTCACTAAAGATAGCTGTTTTTGTGGCTCCTTGCCATTGCGAGTTAAGTGCAATTGGTAGCATAGTGCCACTGGGAGTTGAAGTCAATTTTCTTCTCAAATACAGTGTTAATATTTCCATACCTTTCTGAACTGGTTCTGTTATGAGTTATGAATTGCAGCGGAGGCCACGATAATGCACGGTGGTGTGAATATGTTGACGTACAGTCGCGTTAAGAAAGTGAATGGCCACAGAATGCGGGATCAGCATTCGGCTTGGCCACTTACTTTCTTAACGCAACTATGCAACGAATTGCTTTTTCGCACGTGTTGCATCAGCATTCGTGCGCATGGGTTCGACGAATAATCAAAACATTGAGCAAGAGACGATTTTTACATCCGTAAGTCTTTTAAATTTATCCTGTCTACAAATTCCAGCATATCTTCGCTATCATAAATGCTTAAGTACCTTTATTTACTAATTAAGCTATGACTCCGAATTCTCGTCGGCGTCTAATTTTAAAAAAAGGCTACCCAGGTTGATATGCCCGCCTCAAAAACTTACACTTTACAATTATTCCACTTTTCTCTTAATAGTAAATCTATCAAAAAGGATTTGCTTAACCGTAGATTTTATGTATACCTAATAGAGCCAAGGCTTCTGGTATGATACAGTTTGTTCGCTCCCCAGACATGCAGCCACTTGTAATTTTGGAACTTCTCATTGCCTGTGTTTTGGTCCCAGTTGTTAACGTCTTTTGAGCACTTGCTCCAACCTGCAAGTCCAGACGAAAACAACATATATCATTCTGCTCTGCTTTTTCATTGAACGACAGGAACTCAAAGAAACATCCCTAGATCCCAGAGAAAATCCTCACAGCCTCAACAGCAAATACCGCCATGATTTGTAAAATATCCATGGCTTTGGCCTCACTGATTCCTGTGACAATGTACCCCAGCGGAATAAATAGAAGTGCCAGCAGAACCAAAAGTCCAAACCGATGAAGCTGACGCTGGCATTGGATTGCTTCCTCCTGCCTGCGAGCTAGATAGAGGCGACTGTCATAGTGGTTAACGTCGGACTGGACAGCTGGGTTAAGAGTTACTATGTGCCTAGCCCTTAGGATTAGAGAGAAAGAGAGCAACGTACCTTGAGATGGCAGCATGTTGGGAATAGGGACAGAGGCCTGAGGGCGTACTTGAATACGTCTCGGGAGAGTTGGGAGTTGATGATGGTTGCTGACAGTTGTCGAATTTGAGCGAGGAAGCGATAGCGCTCTTGGACGGGGTGCCGATGCATGCGTATCTCCAGTGGGTTGAGACTGGACTTGCGCATTCTTGCTCGAGCTCTGGTAACGAGAGCGATCTGACATATTGTGTATTTTTCGTTCGTTGTGCGTCGAGGTGGAGTAGGTGGTAATAATCTGAGAGAGGCTGAGGCGGAGTGATATAAACCAAGTATTGGAGATGGGTGCGGTTGGATGTGGAACTTCTCTTATTCCGATGTGGTGCGGTGGTGATCAACACAACGTCGTGCCTTAACAAGAGCCTATGTGGAAGCTGATAAACGACAGCATTGGGCTCGAATGCGCTAGTGAGTTTCAAATTGTGATAGCTCATAATTTGATAGCATAACCACCAAGCAAATCCAGGGATATCTCGGCTTACACATTAAATTTGTGATAGCTCACAATTTGAAGAACTCGAAAGCTGTAGTACGACGTCTTGGCGCTTAATTATTGGCCTGTTATGATGACATGGCGCAGAAGTTGCATGGGAATTGTACTTTACAATTTGGATTCCGCTTTTCGGCACTACGGTAATTTTATAATTCTGCCCCACACCCGGCGGGAAAGTATCAGTGATTTAGCAACCACTTACCTAGGTAAGTACCTACTAATACTATTCTCGTTAGCTACTTTGCTTGTATCGTTGAAACACGTTTGGACTCCAACATTCTTAAGGTCACCAGCCGAATCCCAAATCCCAGACGCCCCCACGCCCCACATGTGGGGGGTTTCCTGGGAGATCGTCCGTCTCCTGAATTCGCGAACATCTGCACGTAATTCTGCACCCGAAAATTCCTTGTCATTCTAAGCTCCAATTAAAATAAGGAGATTCACTTCAGTCGGCTATCAGTAACGGGCTGAGTAACGATTACCGGTAAACGGGTTTGTTTCACCGACTAAAGAGGCGAACTACATAATTTATACAACTTTTCAGAACCGAAAATAAAAACTCCAAAAGTTGACGAGAAGGTCAAAAGTTACGTAGTAACGATATCGAAATACGGCAACTGATATTAGAAGTTAACCCCCTGCCTATTAGGGGAGGTTCACTTCTTGATAAACGGCTCATTTATTCGATGTTGATTTTTGAAAAAAAGGGAGCTGGATAACCCTCAAATAAACTGGTTTGTAGTACCACCTTTAGCAGAGGCACTGCAATCGTTCCCGTTTACACAGAATCGTTATCATAGCGTGGGGCTGATTTTGCAGGTTCCTGTACTCCCAAGACACTAATTATCACTAGTGCTCTGAATTTAAAGTTTTTAGTCTATGGGGAAGGTTCACTTGAAAAACACACGTATATCCAGCAAAACCGCTGTTTATCCAGAAACGGTCTCTTAAAAGGATAAACGTATAAGTGACCCTCCTATTGTAACATCCACACCCACAATGAAATATGTGGCCGTTATTCCCTATTTTTCCTTTGTCACTGATCAGTTGCCCCCTAATCTTCCTAATTCAACCCTACATGCGTATGTGCTTTCATATCGTAGAAGCTTCCCAGTTGACTTGCGCATAGTACCGTTTCCCTACCCGCACGATGCATGCGGGTTACCTTAGATACGCCGTCCTCTGAGAGATATTCTACCGAGCGTCAAAGTCCGTGCGGGGTTCTGAGCGTGATAATTGGTTACAAAACCACTTAAAGGTGTTTTTTTGCAAAGCGGGTGACCGTCAGAATAGCCATACGGAGAGAAGAGGTTTCTACGGGAAGATCGGCATTTATATGTGGAATGGGTTCAGAGCTATAAGAGTTGAGACAGGATAGGACGGATGCAGATGCAGGGGGCTGGATAGTAGTACTATTAGGAAGCACGGTGTCAGTGATATGGTCGATACTGTATGCGGGAGGCAGATGGATGGAGGCAAGGAACTGATCGGGGTGGGATATTGAAAACGGTTATGGGTACAGTGGATAAGATGTTGGATCGGAAGAGAAGGTTACTTGTAAGGGGTACGAATAAGGTGCGGCTCAGGGCACGGGCCCGCACGTGGCAAGCACCTACCCGGCGCTAGCTATAGTGGCAGGCAGACAGATCTCCGGCAGAGATCTACCTGTCACTCCTTACTATTTCGGAGTGGGGCCGGAATAAGTGGCCTAGAGCCCTCCGTAGCGCAAATGGAGAGGTACTACTCATACAAATCTCCAGGTTGCAATTGGTGGCGGCGGGGAAACTCAGGAATAACCTGCAATTAGGCTTTTATCGCTGGCGCTAGCCCCAGCGATAAACCGGATGATAGACTAATTCAGGAAACCATGTTAGTCATGGACTCATGGCTGCAAGCGGCGTATGCTATGATATGCATACAATTATAATAACCCTACTAATTTAGACTGGCGGGAGTGATCTATAGGAATCTGATCTGTACTGATGTTTTGAATGGATAGAATTGCACTTTAGACATTTTGTTGCATATGTGCATGTAGATACCCTGACCTACTCTGTGCGCGACTGCTACAGATGGCCATAACTTCACACACGGATAAGTACACAGGAACCAAGACGAGCTCTCTTACTGAATACAACCAACTATCTTCGTATCAAAGTAACACATTTTTCTATCTACGGATTGGTTTCCTCGAATTTTGGTAGTTTTGGTGTATGCTAGCTTGATTGGATTATTGTGTCCCATGCGCTACCTACTTATTATAGAGCCGTCAGGAAGGGGTAATATTTAGACCTGGGGGTATGAGAAGGCACGATTTTCAGCAATTAAAAATTTGCCTCACTTTCAGTCAAATCGTACAGACCGTTGTTTGGCATTCCCCCTACATGCGCACCCGCAGGGTTTTTTGTTTTGTTTTAATCATACGGCATTCATTCTATCTAGAGTATGGCAGTGCTCGATTCCCCTCCTCCTCCGGATGACCGGTTAGGTGCGGGAGCTCTCTTCCTTCTACCCTTCTTCCCCGTTGCACCCGCAGGGTGGCGTTTAAGATTTTAGATACAATTACAAGCTACTTGTCTCGTCCCCAGGCTCTCGTTGCTTTCACTCGCAGGCTCGCTCCTGTGGATAACAACGAAGTACGAGTAGCCACACCACTGGAGGCTGGGCACGAGACAAACCGTCACATGATTCCCCCCAGTTTTCAAAGCAACCTCACAAAGTGCCTTTTAGGACATTACCACCTTCTTTTTTTGGTTATCGATGTATAACACGCAACAGGGGTGATACATAAAATTAAGATTTGAGCATGGTAAATCTTAGCTACGTTATGTAACTTATTTTTCTCCTAACCGTGCACCACAGCGTTGATGGGATGCTACCTTTCGTAGTCGATCCAGGGAAATATATAACGAGATTTCTCCCAGGAGAAAAAATACCTAGAACTTGGACACCCACTTTCTGGCAAATTACTATATGTTCCGTACCATTGGCGGCCCTAACGATTCGCGAACCGTAGAAGCTGGTTCGCAACATTTACAGCCCAGTCCACAAACCGGAGAGCGTTTGCAAGCCAGTTCTCATCCACGACCACTGATTCTTGCTACATAAAATCACCCTCTACCCCACCCCCTTCCCTAGAGTCGTGCTATGACTTTGGAAATTAAAACCGGCCTCAGTTAGGTGTTCTAGAAGCTTAATTCTCATCAATATATAGCACAGGGAAGTATATGGATATCGAGGTCGCTCTTCAATCATCGTAGCATCGCGTATCACTCGTTTTCTTTACGTTTATACTATTGCATGATAGGTCTCTGTCTTCTGTGGCAAGAGATGAGTCTCGTATGGCCAGAGATGAGTCTCGTATGGTCAGAGATGAGTCTCGTATGACCGGAGATTACTGTCGGCCTGAAGAGTCTATACATAGATGCGTACGCACGCATTCACACTTGTACTCATATATATATGGCCTTGTGGCACTCTTAGATAATATACAATCAAGCTTCTCTAGCATCATTATTTGAACATATACAAACCTATCGTTTGTGGGTGGTTGAGTTGGTAAATTGTTTCGTTTCCAGTTTTACTTATGGAAATGGAATTGCCCTCCATATAAAGTACGAGTATGTACATATATCGGCAGACAAATAACTACTAAGTGAGCTCGAGGTGGGAAAAACAGAGGAGGGTTGCAGCCGGGCTTCCCAAACGCAAACGGGCACCGGTTTTACGATCCGGAGGCCTCTAGGTTGCAACCGTCGTAGGTCGTCAACCATACGGAACATATATAACTAGGGATTATCAAGAACGCCATAAAATTGGGTATCGGCCTTTGCACGTTTAACCCTCGGAACTTGTACTCATGGTCAGCGTCAAATATTTTTCTATTGGGAGCTACAGGGGATCCAGAGTATTGATTCTATCAATGCATTTATAGAATAAAATCCTCAACGCACGCTATCTTAAGGCGGATGTGCTGCAGTATTCCACTAGGGAAATGGTCGGTTTTGTAAGACGTTAGGTCAATATGTAATATAAGCGCATCTGATTGGCGAACGCGCTAACGCACCCTAAAACTAGATCGTAACAAACGAGGAGAAAAGGTTCTCTACGATGCAAGGCAGTGCGCGCTGGTTGCACAGGCTGCAAACATTTTGACAGCTATACGTTGATCAATCCATCTAGTATATAACTGTTCCATGATAAGCAAGTGATAAGCACTCCCTGCCAGTTCGGTACCGGCACAGATATGCATGCATTAATGCTTATGCCGGCAGGTGGGTTGCATACATTCCGAAGTACCAAACTGACATGACCCACGGGTAGTTGAGCGGCTGTATACACTATCTAATTAGGGAGCATCCTATAGACTCTGAAGTTCAGATTCACAGAACCTGTAAAGCGGCTAGCGAATATTGGGTTAGCGGATCCGAGGAATTGCGTAGGTGTACAACTATATCACATCAGCTATGATTGGTTGCGTGCAATCTGCGAACTGTCCTAAGTCTGGACCAAAACCCGACTTCACGTAGAAACAGAGTAGTTCACCAACGTTTGCGGCTTCCCAGAGAATCCCAACTTAAGAACAATGTAGTGTAGGGCTAATTGAAAGACTCTACAAAGACAGACGGAAACAAAGCAGACCAGAATTGGTACACGGTGGTAGCCTATCATACGGCATGGCTACGCACTAGCGAATATATTGCCGGCTGACGGCAGGATTGGTCCTGAATCTAGAGCAAGGGTGAAGCGAGTTTCAGTAAAAAGGTTAGAAATTAACAGTAGCGAGGCTGTCGCGATTCGCGATTCGCTTTAATCTCGTTCCCAGATCTCTCGGCTTGCCGGAGGCTAAAAGAAGCGGCTGGATTTCGAGCATAGACTCGCTTATAACACCACTCAGTATCGTTTTAATCGGCCGGAGTACAAAAGCACGTGACCAACATTGAACTACTGGCCAAATTTACATCTTTCGTAAGTAGCCTTTTTGTACCAGAAGCTTGTGTGTTGAAAAACGAACGGCCTTGCAACTGTATCTAAAATCCGATATTTTCTAATGATACGCCCTCTGCTTCCGTACCGCAGTACACGCGTCCTTTTGGCCTCTGTTTGTGCTGATAAAAACACGTTGCCTTGCATCAGTACTGTCGCAGGGTTTGTGGTCGATACGGTGCTAGGATATGACAGAAATTTTCCAAATAACCCGAATGGCTTATTTTTTCAAGTATGCAGTGGCAACCATGGCTATAGACTGGTGAAGGTTCAGGTGCTTATTCTTCCTCCTTGTTACTCTCTCTCTCTCCACATCCACTCCACTTGCCATTCAAACTTCACGGATACCAGTATATATTCGCCCTTGCGGGTATTTGTACACTGTTGCGTAGAACTCACCGCTGGAATGTCAGATTGCCTTATCTATTCACCCCGTCGTTGATAGATTTTACCGGGCACACGCTCCGGCTGGCTCGCGTCCGCTATTGCTTCCATCCCCGTACTATGCTCTGGAGCCTTCTCCAATATGCTGCCTTTTCGACATGCTCCATACTCTAATATCAAGTTGAATTGAGCGGAAGCTGCTGGGCAGTCTATAGTCTAGAGCAAGACTTTTGCATCGTCAATGTTATGTCAATAAATATTTCTCCGTCTCCGGAGCTCATGTACGCCGCCTCTCAGCTCTCTATTCATCTAGTAGACTCTTCTCTTGGACCTATCTCGGTATATCAATCATACCCTCCCGGATGCTGGCCTGGGGTATCACCTTTGCTGCAATCACTTTTTCACCGTGTTTCATTATGACAAATTACACCGCCCGTGTGCTTAGCGTGGGTGATTTGCACTTGTTGTCCGAGAAAGTTATTATGACGTTAGTCAGCCAGGTGAGTCTGAGCATTGAGCTCACTATGAGAGGATGAGCCGAGTCCTTTCGAGCATACCTTTGGTATTGAATCACTCTAGATTGTTGCGGGTTTGGCTGTCGTCTCACATTCCCCGGCAGTGAGAGGGGTGGGAGTGCTTTAAATCTGATGATTCAAAGTTCGAGCCTAAGCTTGGCATATCACATTGCATGGCTTTCTTTGGTTGTACATATCTCAACATGATGCTACCATTGTTTGAGAGTCATCTCCGATTCCAGGCATGTTTACCCACCCTACTTTAAATAGTTTGACCGACTGTTCTTTAAATGCTTCTACCCAAAACTTCACTTGTGGGCTCACTTTCAGTCACTCCCAGCATACCAGCAAACAAGCCGTTTGCTCTAACAAGCAATTTATCTTTGCGAATATCAGTCCAACCGTTCTTTACCAACATATAGACCTTCTAGATGTTGGAGATCACCCACACCCCACAGAAACGAGTGAGAATCTGAGAGAAAAAATGCAAATGTTTATTGTGAACTTTATAGCTCGGAGTAACCTATGTATACGCGCACGAATGGAGATTGGAGAAAGAGAAGAAAGCACTAGATTTTCAACGGAAGAAACCCTACGAGTGATGGTATATGAAGCATGTAGATCCGTGCCAGTACACTTTACCCAAAATTAAAACGTACAGAGATGAAAGGGACCTATCGCTGCGCCCTAAAAATAAAATAGACTAATACTACTTGTTCAGCGAATAGTATACAATAATGTCAAGTGGCTTTCATCCTCAGAATGAGCACGTTCAATCTCAAAATCCCAATCCAAATGGAGATGTACCGGTACCAGTAACCAGCCTAGGAACTTCATCTTTTCCTCACTCAAGTTCGACAACTATCGACAAGCATCTACCTCTAGCTCTTCCAAGACGCATTCAAGTATACCCTCAGGCCACCGCCCATATTTCCAACATGTTGGAATCTCAAGGTTTCCTTTCTTTCTTCCTAGACTCTCGGATGCATCGATGGAGGGACATATATTAGCACTTGACTCAGTTGCCCACCTCAACACATTTCACCATAATCAACGATATACATCCTACGGAGATGAGGAAGCGGTCTTACTTGTACATGGACATGCTGTCAATGACCAACGTCGACTTCACCGGTTTAGGCTTTTGGCGTTATTTGCGTTGCTATTATCCCATTCATGTTCAACTAGAATCAATGAAGCGAAAGCCATGGATATTTTACAAACTATAGCAATATTTCCTGTAGAAAGCCGTGAGGATGTTCCCTTGGATCTAAGGGTGTTTCTTTTAAGATTTCTATTAAATGTAAGGCTGGTGCGCATGTCAGGATGATTTCCGTATTGTCTTGTGAGTGGCGGTGCACATAATCAGTCTCGTATTGCAGCTAGGTATATCCGGGCCCGTTTGTAATGCAGCCTCCACCGATTAATTACCGTTACACAGGCTTATACTCTTTCCAAATGCTAAGAGCTCTATCGATGTACCCGTACTCGAGTATGGGCTTAAAAATCGGGAATAAACACGCGTCTCCTAAAACAGCGGGGGTGGGGGGAGGTGCTGAGACCAAAGATTGAAAATATGATCTCTTTGGTCAAAGCTCCTAAAAGAATTCTTTTTTAGCCAATGCACCCATTCCTTAGAGTTAGACTAGTTTCAAGCTACTTAATTTCCGTTCCAGATTCTTTTCCGATGTTTAGGCCTATGCCCGAGTACAACACTCCAATGCAAGAGCGGCGAGGCACGATGAGTAAATTTGGTTATGTCTCGTCATTCGTTGGATCGTGATATTTCTCCTTTGGCCTGCGAAATGTGACATTCCTTATCGTTTGTGAGGTTTTCTCGTGCCCAGACTTAGGTGGATGTGTAGCGCGCCTGTTGAGTTGCAGCCTCGCAAGCTCGGCGGCTCATGTGCCACACTATGCGAAGCAATATACGAGCTAGCATGCGGCTGGGCACGAGACAACTTCGGAGGAAAAGAAGCTTAAATAATAGCTTGTGCTCGCCTAATCAAGAGTTTAAACTTTAGCCCAGTCGCGCCGAGACCAGCCACACCGCAGATAACCACTAAGGGCGACGAGACAAGCTACCCATGAGATACTTGATGAGGCTGCGATTAGCAACATCTAGCCGCACATTAGCGCCAAACAGGTCACTCGAACGGCGGCACCGGTAGTACGGACAGGCGGTACAGCTTTGAGCGGTCAACCTGCCCCGAACTGCCACCTAGTAACAAGCTCTCACTTGTCAGGACTTTTTGTGATAAATTACGGGAACAGGTTAGCAGGGGCTGGTCGATGTCGCCCCAAACGAATCAACAAACTCCAAACGAGCACACACACACAAACACAATACTGTAACGGGCGGTGAGGATGATACGTCAGGTGTCAAATGGTGTTCATATCTCCAAATATAATATAAGTGTCAGTGTCAGAACCGAAGTGTATCATGGTCAATATCTGTCATGGCAGTGTTGTATCTACAAACAATCAGTCAGAGAAGGGGGGTCCGAAGTCAATTTTTATCCAAAATTTTAGTAGACAATAATTATAACAGAAAATTAAGTTTTTGCAGAGGCACAAGCTATTAACACTGCCGGGGCACCTTTTCTGCTCCACAAAAATCACCACCATTTGGACACTCTCCACTGTCAACTACTATTGTATCTCTAGTATAACATGTCAATCTTACTCTGTATCAGCTATAAAATGTGTCAGACAGCTGTTGTATCTTAAAAAATTGGTGTCAGGCGCCGACACTGTATCATCCTCACAGTAGGTTAAATCCAGAAATAATTCCATATATCGATAGAATAGCCTCTAAAGTACAATTATATCGTGTCGAAAATTCAGGCCGTGGTTGCTGGTTATCACTCTACCAGGTAAAGGCTTCCGCTATAACCATATCAATTTGACCGCTTGCGGCAACGATTTACGTACATATTTTCCTGCTTCCTTGCCACCACCAGTCCAAGTGGTGACCTCTCTGCTCTAGGTCACTTATTTCACCTCCCTCCGAAGTAGTAAGGGTGACTGAAGACTGGCTCTTCCGAATATCTACTTACCGCTAGTGCCGGTAGGTGCTCGCCACGTGCGGGCGCGTGCCCTGTGCCACACCTTATGTGTACCTCCTAGACGCTGCCTCCTCTTCCAATCTAATGTCTTATCCACCACACCTATAACCGCTCTCAATGTTCCCTCCTAGGATAAAGGAAGACCGAGGTTTGAGTGAGTGTGTAGCGATTGAAGGTTGGGTTATTATTAACTAAGGTTTGGAGTAGGCGCTTGAACCCACCAAATCTCAGGTCAAACCCAGAGCGCGGGATTGGCCAGAAAATCAACCTCATACTTGGCCATACACATGGGCAACAAGACAAACTTTCCCTTGTCTTGGTCCTCAAAAGTGTCAGAGTAATGGCTTATTTTTCTGGTACGTTACTTATTTTAGGCGATAGCGGGTGATGTCCAATGATGACCTGTGGCGCGGGAAATGTACCATGTCGATGCTCTCATGCCCAGACTTTTTCGCCCCGCTCGCAAGTTCGTTTCTCCACGGAGTGAGTCTGGAAAGTCTGGTATGCGAGAGCACCATGTCGACGGTTATCCTGCGCTTTCCCTACCACCAACCAATTTTATCTTTGTCGTTTACTCCAGATAAGTATATTAATTCTGCAAATTCCGCGCCATTCCGCTGCAGGGGATTTTCACGCCAATGTAGAGCAATTGGACTTAAAAGAACGTTACTTGATACAAGGGGACAGTATCGCAATGCAGGCGCCACCGCCGATGTATCTATTGGTTATGCTGTCGGTGGAGAAGTACTTCAAAACTGCATTATGCGTTGCTATACTTTCCCCCCACAACTCAAAGGCTCTTAGGCGTGGCGTCTGCTGCAGAACAAGGAAAATCATGGTAGGGTGGGAGTGGCGCTACGTGTTCTCGGGTATGGAACTAAAATTCGGAAAAACCAACGTGTGTCTCAAACATTGGAGTGCAGTCTTCAGGGCAGAAGTATGGAAAATGCAGGGTTGTTGGCTGGTCAAAACTCCTATACTTGAGCACCGAGCTTGGCCAATCGCGATTGCTCCTTCAACTTGGCTCTGTTTCATATCCTTTCTGATTTTTACTTCCATACCTGAGCAATAGCATACCCGCAGATCCAGAGTTCCGTTACTAAAACTTATGAGTTCTTGCAGCCAATGCTGCATAATTGCGCCCTTTCGTACTCGGGTTAGGTTGTAGAAGATTGGACGTTCCTTTTCCGGCAAGTTACGTACCACCGAGAATTGGTATTTGGGTCAGGCTTGAACTCCAGCTTGCGCGCAAGCTTACGCCAGACATAGGAAACAAGTCCGAAGATAATAGAAGCTTTGTGTTGCTGGCTCCACTTTGCGTTCAATCAAATTTAGGGCTCTTGCCTGCATGTTGGTCGCTCACCAGCCACTCGGAATTTACGATGTACATAAGTCTACCAATTTTGCATTTTTGCTCACTTTAAAAAATTAAATATACCAGGAGATAGAGCTGCTTCTGCAGAATATAATTTGGAATTCTGGTGATAGAATAAAGAATGGCCTTTGGGAACAGTTGAGTTTGAACCCGACTCTTGCGACGGGCATGTTGTAAGATCGCACTGTGTTTGTGACTCTAGTTCGCACGGTCTTACAGAACGTGGTCTAGAGTCAAGCTAAGAGGAATAGCAAGGGTTCTGGAACATTCTAGCAGAAAATAATACATTGTGTAAATTTTAAAAAAAAGCAAAACCCCACTTCCTGGTTGGCTGCGCAAATGACGTTTAACATTTGAGCAACGGACGATGCGATATGTGAGGAGTACTTCTTCCTATGCGCATACAAGTTTCGTGTCGGTAGCGCTTTCCTTCTAACAAAATCTCTCGATAATGAATTTTGACTCCGAGTCGAATTTGAAACACAGCAGCAACCTTAACTACCTAGCGAAATACAGGTTTGATGGTCCACGGACTTGATCACGATCCTTTATCAGTACCATTTTCGAAATTGGACTTAGAGGAAAGATTTGCTCTCGTCCGTATAGTTAGACCCTCATCTATCGAAGACTTTCATCAGGTTTAGGATGGGCATCAAAGCTTTGGTTTCATAAACGACTGGCAGTAGCCAATTGCGACTGGATTAGTTCTATCTTCCGCATGCTATCCCGCCCTTTCCCGGTTCTAGTCGACGCCGTTTTCCCCAGATTTTCAACTTTAATATTCATATATGTCTGGCCTTGATTAATTAAACTGGTGGTTATGTATCCGTTAGATCATAACAGCCTAGTTATAGACATGTATTTTTACACGTCATCGCGCGAGTAGGCCAATCGGCGATACTCTAGCTCGCCACATGAGTATTATAACCAATCTACCGTGAGGAAGATAAGACTAAGGCTGTATGACAACGGATATCCACCACACCCAGAAATATCTATCGACTCACAATTCTGCAAGAGGAACCTTTGTATAGTGACTCTATTGCAAAATTGGGATCTTGTTTACATTCCCCTGTGGCCGTCTCAACCAAACCGGACCACACTTCCGTCGCCTGCCCCACCGATCTCATGATCATTCCATCCTGTTCCCTTTCCACTTGAAAGTTCAATACCAATTAAGGGCTTTTTGCATCAGAATATGTATAAAGGCCAACTGCACGGGAGTTAATGTTTCTTAGATATACAGCTATTGAAATGATGAATCAAAGGATGCGCTGGTCTTGTTTCCACGGTATAAGTACTCTCCATTCACGCAACATATTTGCCAATAAACGTCTACATTATCAAATGGCAGCAAATCCTAGCAAACTGAGCGCGTACATATCGGAACGCGTTTTCATCGGCAAGAGTCTCAAGAAAATATTGTCTATTCCTATCGAGTTGGTGTAATTGGGGCTCTATTTTCTATTCGGGGTGAATAGAACTATGGGAAGTCCTCCAGTGCAGTTACGATTTTGTTCTGTTCTATGAACCTTAAGTCCTTTGTATCGATTAAAGTAAAGACCGTACGCGTCGATACTATCTTCCTGCAAAGATTTGATCCACGAGTTCCGGTAGGATCTACGGCGCACCAATGGTAAGGGCCAAAGTTTAATAACTAGAAATTTAGAAAGAAATCCAAGTTCAGTCATTATTAATTACCCTACAATGAACGATAAAATTCAAAGAAAGGTTTTATTAAACCTTGAAAACCACCCTGACGATCTCCACAGCCAAGACCGCCACGATTTGCAAGATATCCATGGCTTTGTCCTCACTAATTGCCCTAACAATATACCACAGCGGAATAAACAGTACTGCAATTCCCACCAATAGCACAAGATGAAGACGACTCCGGACATCCAATACCTGTCCATCATATACATCTAGGACTACTTCCGCGTCGAGATTTTGGGGCATGGGGCGGTTGTTGTAGGGCGGGACAGCTGGGTCCAGTATTAGTAGGAATGATTAGGGTTTAAATGGGGTAACATGCCATATTGCTGGGCACGGAAAACGCGCTGGAGGTGCGCCTGATCGTGTTGATGGTGATTTTGAGGCTGGTCGCCAGCTTCGGAGCTCGGATGGTGTGGACCATGTAGCGGCGCCGGTCCTTCTTCGGGAGATTGAATATGCTTGCCTTGATTGTGAATGCTGGTTGGCATTGTGGTGTATTATTCGTTCGTTGTGCTTCGGAGTATAATGGATAGTTATAGGTTAGGAGAGATGTGGTCGTTTCTCGATTGGACGGGAACTGGACTGGATTTTATGCGAGGAAGCGGTGTGTGGGTCCATGGACTTTGTAAACGCGATACTGCTAAGCGCTACCAGAACTTGGAATCAGAATCAGCAAACTTCGAGTCCCACCTATACAGATATTAAACATCACCCAGCTACAAGGTTATCCACTCACGCTCAGTTTTTATAGATTAAATGCGGAACCGCATCTGGTAATTGGACTTGTCGATCGGCCGAAGTGACGAATGAAAAAAGCATTGGTTTGCCACACATCGGCATATAAACCAATCAGTGATACTCTTATCTGCTACCTAAGTTCTAGAACCAATTAATAGTAACCGTATACATAAAAGATACCGTTTTCGTATAAGACGAGCAAGGGATGTCTCCGGGACGCGTTTCTATTTGTTTTAGAAGGCTATGGCCCTCTTATGTTCTCACACGCATTCGGTAGTCATCAATTCATCCTGGTTATTCCCCAGAGAAGAACACGACGTCGTGCTCTGCGATACGTGGAGCTTGCAAGCTTGGTAAAGCAAGTGATGTTACGAGTTACTTCAACTGAATTCATAGTAGTTAGAACTAATTTGGTCCAGTTTTTTTTCCCTGGTGAAAAATTTAAAAAGGTGAAAGGTTTGGCGAGGAGGAAGATAGGAAAGAAGACGCGAATAGAAAGAAGGACAAGCACTAACGACCCCAACCTCCTTGTTCTTGTGGCAGGGTTGAAAAAGAGACGTGTGATTAAGGTGGGTGTGCTGTGTCTTGGCAGAGCGTAAACGTACGCAACGTATGACCTAGACATCAGATGATTTCAGTATTTGCATGCGCTTCTGAACCTGAGGCCCAAGTCCCTGAGAGCTACTCTAGCTCATTATGGGGCAGATCCGCAATAAATCGGTACATGGCCACCCCATCGCCTGATCAAGAACCGTGCTGCTCACCCGCTTTGTGTCAAAACACTAAACACTTCCATGGGAAAAATTTGGTAGCAATAGACTCTAGGCGAAACAAATTATGATCCAAAAATCTAGAAGCTACATGATTTCAAGGGTGAAATACACCGAAAGCATATACCTTGGCATTGGTCACTGGGACCTGCTCGTGATCAGAGCAAGCATAATAGTTCTTCCATGCATGCGTTCTTCTCCATCTCTTACGTGTGCCGTGAAAAATACGTAGCCAGCATTTTATATCCGGAGCAAATGGCGGGATAAACTTCGGGGAGGTAAGGGGATGGAGGGTGACCGCGATGGCATATGGTTCATTTCCCAAGCCGCAGGAAGATTAATCCATCAGTAAATATCACCCGCTATCCCTAACGCACCGGCAAACCATTACAATATGCCTCACTCCGACACTCTTTAGGATCCAAGGCAAGGGCGAATTTGATTTATGCAGAATGGACTAAGACTTAGTAACAGACGTGTCTACTCTGGAGGAAGAATGTATTGTTTGTAGTAGCACAGCTTTGGCAATATCAAGAGATTCGATTTTGTGGAACCTATGATACTCTGCGATTTGAGTTACGATTTTTGTCTGATGAGATTCCGATGGTGACTCCTGGCCTCTCTTTGATCTAATTACATAACCTACCTACTGCTCCAATTTATAGGCTTCAAAAGCACACCGGTGTCTATGTCATATATACCTTGGGTCGTAACGACGACACTCGAGTAACTTTTAGCTCCCCTTGTTGTCGTTGTGACTGTACTGTTGTGCTGGTTCAGGCCTTCCGGACTCCCGGCGTTCTCTAGAGCAGACGAAGCTAAGAGTAATACAGTAGATCGATGACTAAGCCAAAGTTCGAAGTGGAAACACGCAGGTATTTTTAAAGCCGAAGAAATATTATTACAAAAATAGTTAGTAAATTTAATTACCGTAGATCAGCGCGTGACGTTAGATCCTAGTGCTGAAACTTAAGTTCACCACTGATCGCTTTTCCAAAGCTCTAACCTCTCGACTCTCGCCCTCTCGACCTAGAATTCGGTTTCCTATCTCCAGGTCTAAACTGCCACAAAATACCCCCTTACATGTCTTCGGCCTTTGTTCTTCAATATTTGCCTAAAATTCTCGGGTCCGCTTAAAGGTGTTTTCTTGGCAAAGCGTTTGCGGATGGTAGAATCAATGGCTAGATAAAAAAGGTGGCGTTTATATGCAGGGTGGGAGTTTACGAACAATGAGAGTTGAGATAAGACGAGATCGATGCACAGTATATTAATATCAGATGCCGATTACAAAGCTTTTAGGAGTTTAAGGTGGCAGAGCGACAGGCAAATTCTCTATCATGTGGAAAGTGGAGACACTTGCAACCCCTGGGGACTGAATAGCTACTAGCTAGTAGTCTTAATGTGGAGCATAGTATTAGGGATATGGTTAATACTGTAAGTTGAATGAAGGCAACGATTTGTTTGGAAATAGGATATTGAAAGTGGACATGGGTGCTGTAGAGAAGACGTTGGATTGAAATAGGAGGTGCGGATAAGGTGCGGCTCAGGGCATGGCAAGCAAGCATCTACCCGGCGCTAGTGATAAGAAGATTTATCTCCGGTAAGATCTCCGGAAGAGCCCTACCATAGACTGTCTCCCGTCACCCCTTACTACTTTGGAGAGAGGCGGACTGAATAAGTGGCCTAGAATCTGTTGTGCGGGCGATAGCAGGTAGGAGGCACGGTTTGGACAAGTCTCAGGGCTGGTAGTGGCAAGAAAACTTATGTAAAACGTAGGCAAATGCTATAATTGCAGCGAAAGTCCTTACTACTGAAGTACTTTAGATAAGCGGTAGAGTGATACCCTATAGCCATGCCCTGAATATCCGACTCGATATAATTTTACTTTAAACGCTTTTCTATCCATGTATGAAATGATTTCTCGATTTAATCTATTGTGGTTGTGTGTGCTCGGTTGGAGTTTGTTGGGCCGACGGCGCCAGTATCGACCATTCCCTGCTAATCTGTTCCCGCAATTCACCACAGCACCTCATAACAGAAGTTCGAATTCAGACATGTGGAACACATTCACAATTGGTCGCTCGGGGTAGGTTGACCGCTCAATGCCCGCATCGCTTGCCCGCACCAGTGCCGCCGTTCGAGTGACCTTTGCCACTAATTATAATATGCGGCTAGATATTGCTAGTTGTATCCTCGTCGATTATTTGCTGAGTAGTCTGCTTCGTCGCCATAAGTACTGGTCTGTCCGCCGTTCGGCTGGTCCCGGCTCAGATCGGCTAAAGTTTAGGTGAGGGCCCTGTCGATGTACTAGTACTTCACCCGAAGAGCGTCGAGCCGCATGAAACTCTGCTCTCGAGGTACCTACGTGTATTTATTCAACGGCACCATTGCTTCCTTTCTCTCGTACCCAGTGGTGGCGAATAAATTCGGCCGATGCGAGCATGCGAGCACGCCCCAGACAAACTGGAAACGAGAGAATTTCACCCCGGTATCGCACAGCTGAGTAAGACTAATACCAATTGTAACAGGATTGTCTAAAGTTAGAAGCGGAAGCCTGAGTACACTGACATTATTTTCTGCCTCTCATCATAACCAGAAAGCAATAGTGACGTACTTTCTAATTCCCCACCCGTTATGTCTGTTTGTGGTAAGTGGGTCCCGAGTTTTCCTCCTGCCTCGTGTATAATTGACCATATCTCATCTCTCATTGGGTTATGATATCTCTCCATAGTCCTGCAAAAATTGACACATCCCGTCGAAGCGATGATTGACACTCTCGCTTATGAGGTTAATAAGCTTAGCCAATCTGGCTAAGTTGCTCGTGCTTCCTTGTGCGGAGCTATCTGGAAAGACTTAGAAGTCTGTGTAACGATACGTAATCGGTGGAGGTCGATACACCCCCACACAAACCTCTACTACGGATCAACCGGCATGGACTAGGAGACACTAAGCTTTATCGGGGCATAACGAGTGATATTACATGCACATATCCCTCACAGTACAATACGAAGTCATCCTGACATGCACACCGGCCTTACATTTAATAACAGAAATTTTAAAAAGAAACACCTTTAGATCCAAGGGAATATCCTCACAGCCTCCACAACAAATACTACCAAAATTTGCAAGATATTCATGGCATTGGCTTCATTGATTTCTCTAACAATGTACCCCAGCGGAATAAACAACAATGCCAACAGCACCAGAAGACCGAACCGATGGAGCTGACGCTGGTCATTGACGTGTAGAAGGAGTGCTTCATCTTGTCTGTGGGGTGTGCGGGGGCGGTTGCAATGATTCACATCGGTCCCGATAACTGGGCCAAGTGTCAGCATATATCCAGCTATCTGAAATTAAGGAGACAGAGAGCAACGTACCTTGAGATGGCAGCATGTTGAGAACATGGATAGAGGCCTGAGGGTACGCTTGAATACGTCTCGGGAGAGTAGGGGGGTGATGATGGTTGACAATTGTCGAGCTTGAGCGAGGAAGTGATGGCATTTTCGGGCGGGGTGCTGAAGCATGCGTATCTCCAGTGGCATCAGGAATTTGAGACTGAATGTGCTCGCTCTGGTCATGAGAGCGATCCGGCATCATTGTGTATTATGCGTTCGTTATGTGTTGAGTGAGGTAGAGTAGATGGTAATGATCTGGGAGGGCAGCGGCGCAGGTGATATAATATATCTGGATTTGGCATTTCTAGCTGCGGCATATCGCCTCCGTTCGCATGTTCTTTTTCTTCTCTATCACTCATATGCACTGCAGGGATACGTTTGCCAATACCTGTGGAGCAGGGATCCGATCGCCAATGCCTGCGGAGCAGGGGTCTGACATCGTTCGCAGCCAATCCGGAGACATGGCGAAAGGATGTTTCGAAATGGTGATGTGGTCGTAGTTTCGAATTGGTGATGTGGTCGTAGCTAAGACCCTATATCAGGTAGTTTGATTTTGTCAAGAAAGCCGCTCGCAGCGGGCAAGCAGTTGCAGTGCAGATTACAGGTGAGCATCTTCAAACGGTTCTGCTTTTTCTTCTTTCTTCACCATCTGTCGCCATTTCTATTGTTGCTTTTTCCAAAAAGATTACTGTACTCGGGTCCTGGACAGTCCGGACGCCCCATTTCTGGAAGTCAACTTTTGCTACGCAACCAGGATATTAACTAGGGGGAGGAGGCTAAGACAACATCTATTTTCTGTGAATCTACACTTTCTTCCTGCGCTTTACCCAGTTTAGTGCGTTGCGCTCTTATTAATTCCCCGTTTAGTAGGAGTTTCTTCCATATATGGGGTGTCCCGACTGATCTTCCTGGACCCGAGTACAGGGATTAATCAATTGATTGACTGACATCGTTTATTGTTGTCGTCGACGTTGCGTTTCTGCCACTGTCTTTTTCCCCAAACACTACCGTACAGGGACTAAGTGATTGATTGACGTCGTTCACCGTCATCGTAAACATTGACCGTTAACGTTACGCAGAGATTAATCGATTAGCTGCTACTCCTCTCACCCCAGCAGAACAGATCATGGCGGTGGCGGCGTTGAACATGCTATTCACTCATGGCGCACGCTCCTTTTCGTTGAAATGGAGGTTTGGAACGGAATTCAAACGGAATTTGCTGGCGCTCGATGCATGTGAAGTCCGGTTTGTGTTTTATGGAAGGTTCTGTCTTTTATTTCTTGGAACACGTTGCCTCGCATCAAAACATTCTCGTCTCACATACTCGGAACTAACCAAAAAGCAAAACGCTGTGCCTTCTGCTCTATCAGTAGGAAGGCGGCTAGAGCTGTAGCAATCTCTTCAGGAAAAACGTAACCAACATTCTTGTCTCACATACCCAAAACTAGCCAAAAAGTAAAGCGCCATGCCTTCTGCTCATTAGTAGGAAGGCGGCTAGCTCTGCGGCAATCTCATCAGGAAAAACGTCCACAAGTAACAAACCACCGCAGATATTATGACCGTCATCCCGAAAATTCGCAACTGGCCCTGCCGGTCTCATCCTGAGCTCCAACGTCCACAATGTAATGATTTTCCATCATTCCCTATTTTCGCTGTCACTTATCCACCGCACCCCAATTATCTTAAACGCTACGCTACATACGTGCGTAATTCCTACATTCAAACCTCAGAAACCCCCGGCTGACTGCTGCAGAGTACCACCTCCTCCGTGTAAGGCGCACGGGGGTTTCTTCTGATACGCTGTCCTCATTGAAAGACTGTACTAGAAAGGTTTGTACGATATTTCGAGTATAACAGTGTTTTCGATACCGAGAGCTCAAGAATGGACTGAAGCCACAATAATCCCTTCGGGCGGATCCCCATGACGTGTCACACACGAACCTTAAGGTCAAATACAATACTTTATATACCAACTCCAAATCTCTAATCCAAATTGTTACAGGTTCCAGCAGTTGCTTAGCTCGTTTACCTTCCCCAGCTGTATTCTACATCATGTCGCTATAGAACTACTTTCTCCACTTTGGCCGTCCTGAGCAGCGCACTAGATCTGATACGAATATACTGACAGAACTTCGATACCGAGGAATTTTAGAACAATTAACTCCACACCTAAACATCAGTTCAGTTATCGGCTCAATTTGTTTAGCTAGTCCGATAGAAACACTTTGGCAAGTAACTGACAGTACTTGCGTCAGTTCAACCAACATAGCTTTTAGTTTAGCCTTGCTATGGATGATAACTACTAAGGAATCTGGAATTTACAGGGCGGATTTATCTGTCTAGGATGATGTGAATCCTTGCCCCTCTTCTCGAATTTTGGTCTTTCTCACTCTACTTTTAGGTCTAAATTGCCAAGAGTAGTGTTGCACACAAGACGAATTACCTCGGGACTTCGTCCCAGATTCTGGTCCCGAGACTGACGAGACCGGCCTATCGACGGGACGAGATATCCCGGGATTTTTTAAAACAAATCTCGAGACTCCGTGAGTTATATATAGTGGAGCTACTCGAGCGAGACTCTTAGCTAGAGCCATTCTCCTAGTGAAGAACTGGCTCGGGAAGCCCGAAGAGGAGGAAGGGCAGGAAGCTGGAGAAGATTGGGTGGACGTTGGGGGGTGGATGCCCATTGACGGTCACGGTAGAGAAGCTGGGGATAGCAGAGAAGCGGCCGAAGTAGGGTTATAGCGGTTTGAATATAGAAAGAAGGACTGGCAAACAGAGGAGGCAGAGTATGTCATGCAGAGTATGTAGTAAGACAATATCCCGGGACGGCGAGTGAGACCACTGCTCAGTCCGGACCACGGGATAAAAAGGTTGGCAGGACGAGATGTCCCGGACCGGCTCCAAACTCGTCTCGTCTCGTCTCGTGTGCAACACTAGCTAAGAGCAGTGTCACTACATGTCTTAGGTATTTTCGCGTTTTCCAATGTTACCAAGAATTATCAGGTCCTTATTAAAGGAATTTGCTGGCAGAAACGGGGCAGTTAGGATGGCTATGCATATATAAAAGTTGAGATCAGATGAGATGAGATCGATACTGATAAGATTGTAAAGCCGCTCGTCGCAAAGCTTAGATTGCATGTGTTTGCCAACATCCCTGATCAGAGGCTTAAGTACTTACTTATCCTGTTCTGGCTAGCGCCAGTGAAAAATACCGGATGACAGAGCCGCAAATTGAGGCGCCTGTAAACTATTGTTCTAGCTGTGGCATTTGTCTCGCACCCAGACCTTCTTTTTTATCACGTGATTTGAGACTCGCTAAATTACTACTTCAGTCGCCGGAAGAGGAACCTTGAGCCTAGCGGAGCGAATTAGGGCTGGGCCGGGTAACGTCTAGGTGCGAGACAACCGGGACTTGCAGCTCACGGTATCGACCATATCCCTGGCTCCATGCTCCTCAACAAGACTATTATCTAATTCCTCAGGTGCTTTAGTAGCTCCCTCATCGCTGCCGACCTGGAAAAACTGTACGCCCACCTGCCGCTCCGCCGCCTTACTAAACGAAAACATTCTTAAAAGAAACATAATCTTAGATCCAGGGAAACACTCTTACAGCCTCCACAACAAATACTGCCATGATTTGCAAAACACCCATAGCTTTTGCTTCATTGGTTCCTGTAGCAAAATAACCTAGTGGAATAAACAACAACGCCAGCAGCACCAAGAGCCCGAACCGGTGAATCTGACGCTGACCATCGACGGTTCGTCCACGCAGAGCTGCTTCCTCATGACTACGAGCAATATGAAGGTGATTGTAGTGGTTTATGTCGGGCTGGACAGCTGGAGTAAGTGTTAATATGGCTTCAGCTGTCTACGTGTAAGGGAAAGAGAGCAACATACGTTGAGATTGTGGTACGTTGGGAACACGAGCAGAGGCGTGAGGGTATGATTGAACACGCCTCGGGAGAGCTGGTAGAGCTGCTGGGCTCGAGTGGAAGGGTGACTGCGTTCTTGGAAGGAATACCGATATCGATGCATCTCCAGTGGGGCCAGGGATTTGAGACTGAACGTGCTCACTCTGATCATGGGAGCGACCTGGCATTGTTCTGTGCGTTTGTTGTGTGTGGGGTTGGAGGTGTTAGTGCGGCCCGGTTGAGGCTTTATATACCACCATGTGTGGCATCGAAAGTGGTCATCCCTGCTTTTCGAGCGTTCGGATCCATCCAATCACGCAAGCCCCAGGAAGACAACATCTACAAATGAGCTAAAACATGCCAAGGATTAGTTTTACCAATTCGGCTCCTGGGCGCCTCGACCGTGCAAATCCCCTACCTGTAAAAAAACAAATTTCAGCCTTTGATAGGGGTAGTGCTTTTGGTTGACAAGGAGAGGTATGGACATAGATACGACTTGGCGAATCAGAGAAGCTTGAATCATTAAAAGTTCGATTGAAATTCTGACACTTAACCTAGACTGGCTAAAATGTCTGTGCTTTCACCTCGTTACATACCTTTTCAGGTTTAGACGTACACTTAGTAGGAACGCTGAAAACAGGGAGAGGTATGGTTTTCATACTAAATTGCTATCACAGGTAACGTTAACATGTCACCCAACATCAAAAAAGTCGTCCGCCTCTGAATATTGCGTGCGTTCTACAGGTCGCACATTCCATATTTTGCTTCGCCTCCTCCCTCAATTATCCGGTAATCTGTGCTTTCCAATCGTAGAAACGTTTTGGCTGACATGTATATTGTTTCAAGATCGAAAGCCCAAGAGTGAACTGAAATCGCAATGAATCTCTTCAGACGGGGCTACCGCGATGCGTGACGTTCAAACTTTTTTGTAATCATTTTGTATTCAGCCGCTTGCGGCTATGGCAACTACTTAAGTAACTATCTTCCACGATCCCCCAATCAAAACGAACCTTAACGCTCAGTGTAGTACCTCATATACCAACTCCAAATCTCCGATTTTATTGTGATTACATTTGACCCGAGTTCAAGGGTCAGAGTTAGGGTGACTGGTCAAATAAACAAACAAACTGTCAGTACTGACAGTATATAAGAATGACAATATCGGTAACGATAAGGAACAACCCAATACCACACCCTAGATTTCAACTGGCGATACAATTGCTCTAATTAGCTAATATATCCGACAGAATACTATGATGGATAACTTGCATCAGTACAGCTAACTTGTCACTCAATTTAGCCTTACTGTAGTGTGTTAAGCATGTGTATTGTATACCCTAGGAATTGAGGCTTGTGCTGCTGTGTCAGAAAAAGCTGCAACGAGGACGAAAATGCGCAGTATCTCATCTATACCTCACGATGCTATCCTTCTTCTCTCTTTGGAGAGACTTGGATGATTCCACCAAGGAATTTTGGCTGTGCAGAGCAGATTCCCTGTCTGGATGATACGGAGGGATTAGTTGCCCCATTGAATATTCAACTCCGATAAAAGCGAACAATTACAAGCGCATAAAACCCAAGTTTCGCCGTTCCGTCGAAGATTCATGAGCTCAGCACAGAAAAATTCAATATACACCAATCTCTACAGCTGGTCACCTCCCACCTCCAACAACTAGGGTAACTTCACTACGATAGAGCACCTTTGGATAGAGAGGTCCCAGCTGTCGGTGAGATGCAGCAAAGCACATAATAGAGAGTTTATGATTTGGGACTAGCAGCAAATCTAGTTCCCAACGGGCAAAGTGATCATATTGTCAACCAATTGGCCGAAATAGGCTTATGAGGCTAGCTTCAATGTCACAACTCTCAATTCTATCTTTATTGGCGGTATAAGGTGTACGCATATTTCCTTGCGTATCCTACCCATTGCAAAGCTAGCCGGCGTACAACACTACCATGCCCTGCAATTGGAACCCGAAGCCAGTGACGGCCCAAAACTAAAGGGAATGTCTTGTGGCGACAATGGATTCCAATTATCGAAGTTCAGGAGGACCCGCTTTGTAACACCCGCAACCACCACCATATGGGTCGGGAAAGGATGGGGTCGACCTCTAGCCAATAAAATCAAGATTTGGAGCTGGAAGTTTGCCTACTCTATACGCAGTCAGTGAGATTATTCCCTGGTATGGTTGGTATGGTTCTGGCTGGATGGTTCGCAAGTTGGAGGATTCAGAGTCTGGCTCATACCCGGTAGCTCACTATGGGAGCCCAACTCTTGTAAAAACTGCGCTCGGGAATAATAAATTGCGAGCTAAGCGAAAAACTGGACACGAAAGCACATAAATCCTCACCTACAGATCTAGAACAGTTTTTGTTGACACGCGGGTGTTGCAATGTGCGTGGAAAACTCGTCAATCGTCTGAATTCTAAAGAGCGAGAAGAGAAAGGAAAAAGCTTAAGTACACGATATTAAGATAACTATACTGAGAGTGGCAGCCCACGTAACAACCAAGCAACGAAACGATGCCCGTCGATGCTCTCGGGCGAAAGCCCAGTATTTCCGTCAACAGTTTTAGTATGTAGGTACTACTATAATCTTGTAGCTATTAATTTATCTGGCTGCTCTATTATATACTTTGTTGATTAAGCAAATCAATCCTTCAGGATGTTATCCAGTAGATATGGTTTCTAAGGGCAAAAAAGACATAACCTCAGGAATCTTTTACCTTAGAACCTGCACGATGTTTTCAATCGTGGAAGGCCAGACACTCACCCCACACCAACTAGCGCCTCCCTCCTTATATCTCTACGTGATCTTATCAGTTATCACCAATTCTACATGGAGTGTCGTACGGCCCAGTTGGACATCCTAGCCAGTGAGACAGCTTAATAAACTTCCAGTGGTTGATCATTTACAGTCGACAATTTGGTAATGTGTCCCACTGGGTAGGCTGTCCCACAGGGCAATCCGACGCTCTACCCGGCTTTCACAATGTTCATCACGGATCCTCTCTATCTCCATCCAACGCATGGAAAAGTGGTCCGTATTCCATTTTGAGACCTGCCGTTTACAAACTGCTACCCCCAATGATTCCACCAGTCCAGACGATCCCGGTCCGCGGTAGGGCTCAGTCCAGTCCGGTCTAATGGGAAGGTCGGACTGGACCGATCCACAGACTGGCAGTCTTGGACTGGACGGGCTTGGTCTGGAC
>Ga0307515_10005164_pt1 | contig 26543 bp, 5 predicted proteins | sample 17_EM_MG_FD_194513 | JGI IMG/M metagenome (GOLD analysis project Ga0307515, IMG submission 194513) | Populus trichocarpa ectomycorrhiza microbial communities from riparian zone in the Pacific Northwest, United States - 17_EM | ecosystem: Host-associated > Plants > Roots > Unclassified | place... | reverse complement strand
TAACCGGCTTAGCGCAGGCGAGGCGCAGGCGAGGCGCCTACAAAACGTAGTCGCCCCGCATCAGAGAACAGCAGAATTCAGTTCTACAGTTCTACTTCATCAAGAACCAGATACTCTTTGCATCCCGCTACTGTTGTTACGTTACTACATGCCCTAAGGACCTTGGCGTCCTAACAAAAAGTGTAAATTGCAGTAAACATTAGGTTCTATTGCGTTAAGAATACCTTTATAGTAAGTTGTATTTAATTAATAATATAGGGTGGGGCGCGTCTTAGGATTATTGTAGCTGTAAAACTCTTTTTTAAGGATATCTATTCTATAGTTGCGGAAAATGTATTTACTAGGTGTTACTAGTAAAATTTACGGAAATGGAAGTAGTATACTTTATATACGTAATTATCTTTACGATTTATTAATAAATTAGGTCCTTTATAGTAAATCTGCTTTTTAGGTTAAGTAGTAATTTTAAGAGTATAATTATATAAGGCCACCAATTTTTAGAGGAAGTATTTCCTTAATATTATGGGCATTTCTAGGTGCCTAACACGCCGATAGATATGCTCTTTAGGGACTAGGAATATCTTCGCAATAATCGACCATAATATTATATAATTAAATTATCTATTAATGAGGATCCAAAGCTAGAGAAAAGAAAGGGGAAAAATAGCAGTGCCAATTAAAGTAGGGCTTTATAATTAGTTACGTAACTATAACAATCTACTGTTTTTTTTACCGCAATCCGCCGAAATTTGTTACGGCGAAACTACTACTTTATTTAACTTAACCAAAGATCCCTAACTCTAGCTCCGTATTTAAGCGCTCCTATCCCCTCTAGTCTTATTATACTAGGCATAATAGCTAAATAAGTTCTATGTTTAAGAAATTGGAATAAATTATAACATTAATATACATATATTTACTATTATCCTCCCTATTATCTCCCTCCTTCCTTCCGCTACCGCCGCCCTACTTACTATAGATGTAGGTCTTATCTAAAGCTATACCATACCTAGCCTTCCGCTGCTTAGTGACTATAATACTGTCCTAGACAATATATACAACTAATGGTTCCCCTTTAATATTAATAAATGCGCTAGAGGGCCTTACCTTGTTTATAATAACTTTACTTCCTTAAAGGTTAACTAAATAGTGCTAACTTACGATAGCCGGATAGCTATAATAGGTTTCTAATTTTGGCTTAATGGGACCTTACTAAGCAAGGATTTCTATATTACTTATTTCGCCTACACCTAAAGGCCGAAGACTCTCTATAATATAAAAAACTAAGTAGTTATTACGCAGAAAGCTTAGATAAAGCTTAATACTCCGGGATATGTAGTGAAATTATATACACTAAGTACTAAGAGCTAGCCTATCTGCCTTTAAATATCTAGGTATCGGTTATTACTTTATTATTTTGTCCTATATCCCTCTAATACAACCCGCTTGTAATTTAAATCTTTAAAAGGATTGTATAATGTAAATTATAGATATTTTATAAGTAGAATTATTTCGCTTTAAGGAGCATCTAAGAACATCTTTATAATAGCCAGCTGCGGTATCTTTATAAATAGGAAGTTACTTCGTACATTCTCCCCTACTTATTAGCCGAATATTATATACATATAGTATAATTATTGCTAAAAACCCGTAAGAAGGGTTAATATATTTCTATTCCTCCTAGTGCCACCTTTAAGAAAACTACACAGATTTAAGCAATACGTTTACACTATATATATAATTCCCAGACACTTTTTCCCTGCTTTCTTTTTAAAGCCACGCTTTTAGTATTAGTAGTGCCTATTAATGCATAAAACCCTTAGAGATTAGAGAGGTAACTTGCATCTAAAGTTAAGAATAACGCAAAGAGGGTTAATAAGACTATAACTATAATATAATATAGAGCTCCTAAGCAATATCCACTAACCTCCCCCCTTTCCGCCTTAATATAATTGGGGAGGTATTTGGTTTTAAATAGTAAAATTTATAAGACAATAGTTGGAATTAAAAAGGGGATGTAGTAAACTAAACAATATAGTGTATAAAGGATTCTTTTTAGTTAAATACTAAGAGCCTAAAGACGAGCCTTAAAATAAGATGGAAGCTTAAATGTAAAAGAAAAATATATTAAGCTTAGAATTACAACCAAAAATAAACCTAGAATTAAGCAGTATGTAATATTCGCAGAAGTTACTTATATTAATGCGTCATCCATAGCTTAAAGTTTCTTAAGTTAATTACCTAGGATCTTTGTAAAGGCTTTAGGTAGAATATTTATAAGGTTAAGTAGTAGGCTCCTATAATCGACATAGTCGTTAAATATAATAGTATAATTTTCCGTCCCTAAACTACAGTTTTTTAGTACTATATTATTTATAGAACTTTATACTACGCCTATAGCACTAGTAATAGCACTATAAGCTACGCTAATAAGGCTTTAGGCTTCCGCAGCGGCGCTCTAAACCCTACTAGGTAAAGAGTTTAAGTTATTTAAATCTGGGATTCCTAAGCCATATAATTAAAGCTATAAACTATCCTATACCTAAAGAAAGAAGTTAAACTATACTTCCGTTAGTTCCTGTAAGATATAATAATAGAGTTGGCCTCCTATAGTTAATATAACAATACCAGTATTTAAGTTCGCCTTTTTGCATATAACTAGGAGTATAAGTGTAAAACATAAGAGAAACGCTGCGATATAGGTTAGTGACGCAACTACTTATAGCTATAATATTTCTTTTAGCATTTCGATAAGATAAGGTATAAGGGGATTTGTTATAATAGTAAAAGGATATAAAGCTACTATATAAAATCCTATTATAACACGCTATATCCCTACTATAATAACCCTATAGAAAAATGCCCCTAGTAAGAAACTATTTCCTACCTTTTAAAGAGTTTCTAAACAGCTGCGGTAGTAAGGGTAGGGTTATTTATCTCTTTCTAAGGAACTACTAACACGATCTTATACGCCTCGTTATCTAGAGGGTAAATTAGGTAAATTAGATAGATTGGGTAGATTAAGTTAATAGGGTAGGTTAGGTAGGCTTTTTTTAACAGCTTTATAATAACCTGGTAGCTTAGTAAAGGCAATAGATAATTCTAAACTAGGTATATACCCTTATATATACGTCCTCTCTAGGAGTAAAAGGTAAACCTAGTTATATTTATATATTCCTTTAATCGCCTTAGTACTATAAGCTTTGTTTAATTCTTTTTTGTTATATATCTTACTTTTTTACATTATAGCGTCGGCCTTTACCCTTAAATTAAATAGTATATTAGTTAAATATAAACGCACCCAAATATACTCTAGCAGAAAAGCACCTACAAATAGCAAATTTTTAGGTCGTGTATACAAAACTAAAGCAAAGACTACTAGAAAGATATCCTCTTAAGGTAATATCTAATATTTATTTCAATTTTCGATTTTCTAATTATAGGTAGATGTTATATTTAATGTCGAGTTATTAGATTAATATATTAAAAAATCTCTCTCTACTAACTTAACTTTAGCGAGCGCTGTATCTATTTAGTGGCGGTAGGTTATTAATTTAACTGACAATACTAAGCATTACGCTATTTGTACGAATATTCTTAGCAAAGGGGAGAACGATAGCGCGCGTATATTCGTTTTGGAACGCTGCTGCTATATAAGCGACTCCTTAGAGCTAATGACCATTTTAACAAACTAACTAATTTATTATAGATTGTTTATAGTGAATATATTCTTAGTAGTGGCCTAAAAGCTAAGGATAAGTTGGGGATAATAGTTAAACAGCTTAACTGCCCTTACTAGGATTATTCTGACTAAGGGGTGCAGAATACACCAGAGATTTTTAGAATTAACTGTTTAATCTACTAGAGAAGAGCTAATAATGCTATTTATTAAACTCTTGCCCCTTACGGTGAGTTCTTATATATATTTAGATGATTTTAAGAAAAGTCTAACTATTATAGGCTATTTATTCTACTATAAGTGTATTAAGAGGTGGAATAACTTTAAATATAGTAGCCGTTGTTTATGTTGCAGAAAAGGCTTTAATAAAAGTCTTAGCACGTTTTAAAAATTTGAAACAGTTTAGTGTGGTGTCCTTCGTTAAATATATTTATAAGTTATTATATTTAGACTTGCGGTATCTTTCCTAGAAGCTAAAGAGAGTGTAAATAGTATTTATTAATTAATTACTTATAAGTAAATAAGGAGAGAAAGCGAATATAATAGAATATTATTAAAGTTATTACTATAGCTTAGGAGTATATAGAGTTGTGGTTAAAATGAATTTTATTATTAGGAGGTAATGCCCTTACAGGTATATACTAGTAATTTAAGTAAGCAAATCTAATTTAAGAAGAGTAAAGCTAAGCCATAAATTAATAGCTATTATAGATAATTAAAACTTTAACACTATAGAAATCTAATAAATCTTTTATTTAATTTAAGAATATAAATAGAACGAAGCCTAGCCCTTTAGGACTATATAACGTACCTAGGAGAGAAATGATAGTGTATGACTATAAGTTATAGTCTTATAATGGCGTCTCCGACTCTAACTACTAACAGTATAATAATACCAAAAATAAATTTATCTACTCCGTTTTCCCTAATTTATGGCGAGCTGTAACTAAAGGTAGGTTATAAGTAAAGGGGGCTATTATATAACCCAGACTATTTAGCTTAATTAAGATATAGCGTATTGCTTCTACGAGAGGCGGTGTTTTAATAATTTTTCCGTTTACCTACTTTATAATTCTCTCTCCGTCCTTTATATAGCCTAGATAATATTACCCAGCCATAATCCTGCCTATTGCCTCTATAAGAGGTAATGTTTTTAAAAGTTCTTTTTTTAGCTTATTCACAAACTCCTTTCTATTCGCCATAAACTGTATAGTATTAAATCGGTAAAGGCATCCAAGATAATTGCTTCCTTTAGTTTTAAAGTCTCTAAGGATTAGGTGGGTCGTCCTAATAATATTATTAACTCGGCAGATACTAAACCACCTTATAATTTATAAATTTCTTAGAACCTACTTCGCGGCCTTTTAGATAAAACCTTACCTTCACTTTATCAAATTTCGATAACTAGCTATTAGAGGCAACTATTAAAATGTTAGGAGTATTAGGAATAGTCTTACTATTTTTATATATCTAATAAAACCTTATAGCAAATTGTTGACCTAAATTAAGGTTTTTTACCACTATTTACCACTGTCTATAGGCCTAGATCGTCTATATAAACTATATTATAGGTGTCTATTAGCTTATAACTAGATGTTATATAAAATGTCTTATTACCTACTTTCTATTACCTAATAGACGACTACGTTATTAGTCTATTTTCTACCTATCTTAGGTATATAGAGAGCTTATAGAGCCCTCTTTAATAAACAGAGTTCTTATTCTAAATGTCTAATATTGACTATAACCGTTTAACACAAATAGTTTTGTGTTAGCAGCGCAAAGTAAAAGGAGTATCGTTAGTTTGAAGAGTCTGTAGCGTAGTAGACGGTATTTAAATAATAGGGCGGCCGCTACTGTTAAAAGGAGCAGTTAAGAAGGAGAACTCTGTCGAATTAATATAGGCTATTAAGCCTTAATATATATAGTTAAGTCAAACGGCTAAGACACCCCTGGTCTATACCCTTAAAGGAAATAAAATAACAATCGCAATTAGTACACCGTCTAACAGCTATAGAGTTTTATAAAAAAGAAAAGCACCTAAGAGGAGGGGTAAGATCTAATTATTGTCAAGTCCGTGTCAGAGCATTGTTATACTTGCAAAGAACCCAGAATAGATACTGCAAGTTGGTATCTAAGCCTTGCTGTACCGGTAGCAGTGGCTCCGGAATACTACGGCAATGGAACGACGCCATATTGAATTTTACGGGCTTAGCATGCATTTGCAATAAGCGTGGTGGACTAATTAGGGCGAGTTATGTACGACTTGGCTTTCTTACCCTTCGCCATAATTTTATTAGTTTAAGTAATGTTTTATGCTCGCAAAATAGAGCTGTGACTAATCTACTATAGAAGGAAACTTAGTTGTTTACGGTTTATTGACGCTTAACGTTATTACTGACCCGCAATTTTGTTCCCGAAATTCTTACGCATTTACTCCACTATATTTAGAACTATAACATCGCCTTCCTCTATTTTAGCCCCACTACCCTCCTATACGCCTTTATTCCTAGTAGATAGTGAGAAATCTTTATTTAGTAAGCTTACTGTCTCTCTACCCTCTTGCACGTCTATATCCTGAGTAGATAAACGCTAATCTTTCTTTAAGAAATCTACTTTCTTTAAACCTTAAAACTACTTAGTTTTAGAAATAGAATAGTTAATAGAACGAAGATCGTCTATTTTCTTATCTAGGAAGAGATTAAAAATATAAGTCTCTGGAAGGTTAGAGAAAGCTTTAAGCACGCTAGAGAAAGACTCCCTGTCTTTGCTAACTGTAACCCTACTATCTATATTTGCCATTAACTAAAGTTTTTAAATAGTATTCGGGCCAAAGCAATGTGCATTAGTGTTATTTCTACCCTCTAGAGAATCTTTAGCAATTTTTTAACCTCCTCTATAAGAGCCTCTACGCCCTATACCTCCAAATATATTTTAAGCTTCTTAAGAGTATAACTTCTTTCCTTTTTAGTTTTTTAAGTTCTCTTTAAAAGAGACTCTACCTTAAGCCTAGGACTATTTGTGGATAGATACTTAGTTATATACTTAGCAACCTCCTAAAGTAGTATAACCCCGCCCCCTTTATAGATACCAATCTCCCGTAATAGTTTTTGCTATATAAATATGGCCAATTTCCATAGTTCCCAGGTTTTATCCTTAAATTCTAGACTATCGCTATTCTAAAGAGGAGGAGGAGGAGGAGGAGGTAGTAGTAGAGGTAGTGGAGTCTTTAAATGCGGAGAGTACATAATAGCTGTTTTAGAGGGGCAATGGTGATTTCGGTAGAATGGCAAGATAATTTTTAAGGCGATAGATATGAAGGTCTTATATAATTAAAACTAGATGCTAAAGAGGGTTTTAAGAGCCTATTTATACGTGTACGGGTTAGGCTGGATTTAACTAAATACGGCCCTTATCTTAAACCCGGTATTGCGGATATATATATTATTTTATAGCTTCCTAATAGGAGTATATAGTATAATATAGCTGCTACAGGTAATAAAGACCAGTAAATACCTATATATAAGGTATTAAGCCGAGACCGTAAATAGGAGGGCGCCACGATATATATTCGGAGGCTGTAAATAGATAAATACCGCTTGCTTTTAGTTATGCTCCAGATAGTAACGGAGTGCGAGATAATTAGTGAGTAATAAAGGTTAGGGATGGCTTAAAGCCGCTATGAGATAAACGTAACTGTATAGAGTGGGGTAAATGCGTATAGCTAGTATGCTTATTATTAGAAAGTTACTAAAGGAGGTCTTACAGCCAATTTATTGGACGATAATGGTACTTAAGTAAGTTAGATATACTTTAAAGTATACTCTAAGCACTAGAAGAGAGTAGATATATAATAATATACGGATAAAATACTTATAGATAAGAACCATCTAAATATGGGCTTAGGTAAAAGGGTTTATCCGCCCTCCGCTTAGTTGATATTACTCCTACTATATAATAAAATTGCCTTCTTATAGACTCTAAATAAGTTTACCCTAGTTTCCGATAGCTAATTATATAGGCTTCCCACTAGCACTAATTTACGCTTTCCACTTCTTCTGTTTAAAGGCCCACTTTAGAAAATAACGGCAAATTGCATTTTCCTTTCCGCTACTAGAATTTTGCTGCTATCTAAATACGTATAGCATATAGTGCTGTGGTAAATTTAAATAGTATTCTACAGCGCTCTAAATTACCGCGCTTAGAATATTAGAGAAGTTTTTAGGAATTGTTATAATAGTAGATAATAAGCCGTGTAATTAATATATTATAACTTACTGCGAAGTGTAAATACAAAGCATTTAGGGTTAGGGAAGAAGACCTTACCTAGTACGACTTAATTATTACTACGAACACTTCCTAGTTGCTCTCGAAGTTATAGACCTAAGGAAGAGTTTGGAAATTAGGCTCTTTAGCTAATATAGTAAAGCGGTAGTTTTAGTAGGTAGGAAGGTTGTTTCTAGTAACAAGAAGCTATAATATTGCTATAGCGGCTAATAGTTAGTAGGGAGTATTGTAGATAACTCCTTTAATGGGCTATGCGGAAAGCCTATTTATATTACGCAAGAGTACTCTATATGGCGTTTAGATGCATTAAGGGGTAGTTTAGCTAAGTTACCCTTTTTGGAATGTTACGGTAGGTTTTAGGACATTTTTCGTCATTAATCCCACTCCTCTGTACTAAAAGTATGCCCTATTCTTCTTACTAATTCCTTATTTATAGGCATGCTGCCTATAGAAGACTAATTAGGTATAGATAAGCTATGACTAGCGAGTAGGAAGGCTGCGGATTAAATAGGCGGTAGAGGTATATACGGTCAAATATAAGACATGGGATGCCTATAGAGTTAGTAGGTATAAAAAGGCGCGGGCTATATAGCTGCTTGCATTTAATTGCTTTTAGGGCTAGGTATTCACTCTAAAGGTCTTCTAGTGGGTTATTTATATATCAGTTGGTAAATTACAGTAGTGGTTACAGTAGTGAATTTTCCTTTTAGTGATCGCCGTTGTTTGGGGGGATTAGGGGCAAGAGCTAGATTGCATATATACGTAAGGCTAATGCATTTACTAGTCCTTATTACTCCCGAAGCGGTACCAATCTTACCTATAGTAAGCCTACATTCCGCTAGTATATTAAGCATAGTTAGGGTTAAGGGTCACCCTATTTTCCTATAGCGTTTTACAGCCTCTAAATATGCTTAGTTTATAACAGGCTAGTGCTATTAAGGCATATATAAGGGTCACCATATATATAAAATGCAGACTAAAACTTCCTAATATTGCCTACTGTAATCCTTCCTTAGCGTAGGAAGTAAACGAGTGCAATGAAATGCTTACAGCATAGACAACTACGAGGGAAATAATAAAATAGCGTAATGGTACAAGTTTATTAACATTAAATTGATTTAGTGTTAAGATTTTTAAAAACCGGATAGCCTAAGCTTAGTTAGTATTAACTTTAAAAGATAGGCTAGGACAAACTATAAGAGTTACTCTATTTAGCTAGGAGGTCCCGTAGAATAAAGACTCTAACTTATTAATTAATGACTTAAACTAAAGAGTAAGGTAATTAGCTAAAAAGGCACTAGAGTATATAAGCGGTAAACTTACTAAGGGCCTAAGTCAACTAAGATAAGCATTATGAGGTTTATTCTTAAGGTCGGGAAAATAAGTTACGTAGTATACTGCACCCTACTAAAAATACTGCCTAAAACGCCCCTCTAAACAATTGCCTGAAACGCCTTCATTAGCGGCAATAACTCTTTTATCTATATCTTGGGTCTAGTCCTAGCTCTATAAAAGAGGCATATTTATAAGGTTTTATTACCCGTCCACTAAGGCTACTACTAAGAAACCGCTCTGTCTAGGTATATTTACCCTAGTATAGATCTAAAGCATCTATTATAATCCCATATAATTTGTATTAGACCGCTTAATCCCTAATAAAAAACCACCTAGACAGCGTAGTAATTAGTAAAGAGGCGGAAGACATAATAAGAAGTCTGGAAAAATGGCTTCTAAGTAATAGAGAATACAAACCGGCTCCCGAGTTGAGATACTTTAACTAGTATATTAGCACTAGGTTAGAACGGGAGATTAGCGGCTTACGTAATAAAGTAGGGAGTTAAATTATAAATATAAGCATTCTTTAGTAAAAACATCTAGTATTTAGTGCTAATAATATACTAGGTACTAACATTTGGCGCCATAGTAAGGCTAAGAGATCCTATTTAGGGAGGATAGTTAACTAGCGAGAATAAGCAGTTACTTATCTCTGCTAGAGTTTTGTAGGGATCCCCCCCTCTATAAGTTTTAGATGGGAAGATAAGCGTACCTTTTCCTCTTAGAATAGCAGTATACTATACACTTAATCGCCAGGCGTTTGTTAGCGGTAATGTTGAATTTATAGTTATATAATGGCTTATAGGTTAAAGTAGCCTAAAAAACAATAAAATAAGTTACTGGCTTATGCTAAATTGCTAATTAAGTGTGTTAAGATTGTTCCGTGTCGAGACCTATTATATTAAAGTTACCTCCCCAATAAAATATTTTCGAGTACTCTGCTTAGGAGAGGTTAGGTAAATTAAAGTTATTTACTAGTAAGGGGGCAAGTAAATTGAAATTATTAGGTGGTGGGAGACCGAGTAAATTAAAATTATTAGGTAGTAGGAGACTAAGTAAATCGAAGTTATCCGTATTACTTAAATATAATAAATCCTAGTATAGTATATCTGTAGCTAGAATATATTGCATTGTAATAGGAGGCAAATTGCCGCTATGTGTGGTAAGTTGCCGTTACATAAGGCAAGTTGCCGTTATGTATTACCGCGGCACTAGCGTAGTAAGGAACCTTAAGTTCCTTACCCTTCTTTGTATTAAAAGACAACATCCATCTATAACACCGCATAGTATATATTATTGTGATATATATATTCTACACGTTGTTAAAGCATACTAATACTAATTAGTAAGCGTGTATAGATTAGGAAACACGTAGATAGCTTAGAAGACAGTTATACTGTTCACCTTACAGCAGATTAGAAGATAGTTATACTTATCTACCTTTTATATCAGCCTATTTTAGTTAAAGAGAAGAAGAGAAACTACCTAGGAGTATTTATTTGGTATCTACGATGACTTCTAGATATCTCGTTTTATCTATTTTAGAAGACTACTGCGCAGAACACCTTACCCTACTTAATTAACTCGAATTACCCCTTAACCGTCTCCTTAACCGCCTTCTTAACCGCCTCCTTAACCATTCCCCTACCTTTACCTTTTAAATATCCTTACCTTTACCCTTACTTACCTAAATAATAAATAATACACAAGATGTCAGGAACAGAGAAAGACTGGGAGGAAGAAGTAGCTAAATAGGAAAATGGGATTAACCTAATAGAAGCCTTTAAAGATGAACTGACTAACTACCTATAATATAAGATGTACCTATATATAGAGATATATAACTAACTTAACTTAATACTCTAGGAATTGTTCTAGGGAGATTTTAAGGACTTTACGGTTGATATTTTTACGCAAATCCCCTTATACTGGCTTTAGTAACTATATAACTACCTAAATATTAGAGGAGTATAGGTTAATATTAACCATAAACAAAATAAAACACTTCCTTAGTCTTTATATAATATAGTATAAGAAAAAGACCAAACTAAATAGAGTAGAGAGATAATTAAATTAGCTAATAATAAGTACGGACCGACGCTATTAAGATTAATTAAGGTATATATAATAGAGAGTACCTTAGAGGAGCAACGATAAACTAAAGCTATTGTAACCTAACTAACTGGTATACCGACTACCTCTACCTTTACACCATCTATTATACCTTAATCTACGACTACGTCTACTTTTACACTATCTGCTACGCCTTAACCCGTAATAATAATATAGTAACTCCACGTATAATCTACAGATAAGGAGAATCGCCCTATTACTATAACTGGCTATAGTAAAGAAATTGCGAATGCAGTTAAGATATACACAGAGGAGTAGAAATACGGTGGCATAAATAAAAGCCTTAACTATAAATTAATAATATTCTATAATATCTGTAATTAAGCGGACGTACCCTAAGAAGCTTACCTTAAGGCATTCCCTACTATGCTAAAAGGACTAGCTTTAGACCACTTCTATATAAACTAACTATCCCGCCTACCATTTGCTAAAGCTTGCAAGCACCTTTAAAATTTCTTTAAAGGACTAGGATTTTAACGTAAGAACCTAGACAAGTGAAACACTATTACACTTATAATAGTAATAGTAGGAAATATAGATAAGTTAATAAGCGAATATCTCCAATTGTTAATTTATAGACTTTGTTAACTATAGCATAGCCTTAGACCTACCTTATAAACTATAGACTTCCTTTATAACAAAATCGTTACTTCTTACTAGGGAATACTAGTATGTAGATATACAGTCTCTGACCCACCAGATAACCTTAAAGCCCTTATTAATAAACTTTAATTGTCTATTATAGTATACAAGAAAGAGCATATAGAGAAGATATAAGCCTTCTTTACAGACTGACGATTCTATAAAAGAGATAATAACTATAACCGCAGTAACTGTAACAACCTTCCGTATAACCGCAACCGAAAGAAACTATGTTACTTTATATATAATAGGGAAGGATATTGCTTATAAAGACATATTAAGGAGGAGTAAAAAGAGTTTAAAGCTAAGTTTAGAACTGCTAATAGAGACAGGTTTAGCAAATTTAATAACTGATTTAAGAAACGACTTAACTAATATATTATGGATTATAAGGATAACAATACCGACTTAGAAGAAGAGCTTAAGGAAGCTTTTTAAGCACTAACTATTAATATAAGTTATAAGGCAACTGATAAGAACTTATAACTGAATATTAATTACTACTATACCTCCCTCGACTAAGTAGAATAGCAGAAAGTAATTTCTATGGCCGCTACCCTAGCTGATAAAGCCTTTAGCTATTTAGTCACAACTATAGACAATATAGTACCTCTTATAACCAACTAGGACCCCTTTACCTACAATGCAACTATATCTACGTTCCGCTATACTGCAGACAAGTTTATAGGTATAATAATTAATATAGGAGCATCTAAATAATCTATAGTAGGATATAGCTAATTCTTGGCATTTTAGAGACTTAATACTAATATATAGCTTAATACCACTATATAAGGCATGGTTAATATATAGTTTGGCATCGGATTAACCTTATTAATTAAATTAGCTAAAGTAATTACCCTAATTAGCATAACCGAGTTTTATATTGTTAAGGTCGACACCCTATTTTTGCTTTACTTAGTAGATATAGATTACCTATAAGTATACTATAATAACCTGAAAAATATGCTAATTACCTTTTAGAGCGAAGTACCCGTCGTATATTGCTTTGGCCACCCTTTCCTACTTTAAAACATATCCCTATATACTTATTTAACTAAGTTATTTAAATAAAACCCCTACTACCTTACTAACGTAGAATTAAAGCGACTGCATTGCTATTTTGGCCACCCTTTAGCTAAGCGTCTTGTACGAATACTTAAACGCTTAGGGCATAATATTAACAGTAAGACCTTAGATTATCTTATACGCTACTACCACTATTATTAAAAACATAGAAAGTCGCCTGGTAGATTTAGATTTACCTTATATAATAATATTAATTTTAACTATTTAATTGTGGTTGATATTATATATATTAATGGCGCACCCCTTTTATATATCGTTAATAAAGGAACACGATTTTAAGCTAGCAGATAGCTGTAAAATATTAGCGCTAAGTATATATGGGATGTATTATAAATATACTAGATTAACACATACCTAGGACCTCCTAATATTATTACACACAATATAGGCAAGAATTTTGTGAGTAAGGAATTTAAACAATACGCTATAATATTTGGAATAGTTATAAGAAGTATACCTATTAAAGCCCACAATTTAGTCAGAATGGTAGAACGCTACTATGGCCCCCTTTGTTGTATATACTATATTATTACTGCAGAACTACTAGATACTAGTAAGGATATAGCCCTATAAATGGCTTTTAAAGCAATTAACGATTCCGCAGGCCTTAATGGTCTTATACTTACCCTACTAGTATTTAGAGCGTACCCACGTATAGTGGAATCCGACGTACCTAACCCTATAGTTATATAACGAGCAGTAGCTCTTAAAAAGGCTATAGAAGAAGTTAAGAAGCTTAGAGCTGAGCGTTAAGTGGCAGATGCCCTTAACATGCGCAACGGACCTAAAATAACTGCAATCTATGACCTACCACTTAACTCACCCGTATTAGTATGGAGAGAAGGATCTATAGGCCAACCTGGCTACTAGTCTGGTCCGCACAACCTACTTAGCATTAAAAATAAGACCTATACTATATAACTTCCCTACGGACCCACTAACTTCCGCAGCACGGTTGTAAAACTATATTTAGTAGACCCTGAGATTATAGAGGATACGCAGCTAGAAGACGATAAAAGTGAACTACCTTAAACTGAGCCTAAACCCCTACCTTAAACTAAGCCTGGACCTTAACCTGTTAAGCGTAGAAGAGGTAGACTACGTAAGTACCATATTAAAGCTAATACCGCGAATATTTTAATATATCTATAAGATGAGGATAATAATTAACTTATAAAGTTTAATTGGTTTGTAGTATTACGCTAGAAGGAAATTAAGGGATTACTTAAGAAAGGAGTTTTTAAACTAGTTAACCCTAAAGATATACTATAAAGCAATAGAGTATTTAACTTTAGATTTGTTAATAAGATTAAGAACCCCGGTTCTAATAAAGCCTTTAAGAAGTTAAGACTAGTTATATAGGTATATAATAACCTAGAAAAAGACCTTATATTAACCTAATTACCTATAATCTAACGAGTTAGCTAATGCCTTATTCTCTGTATTACGGCCATAACTTAGAATAATGGCATATATCTCTACTTACGAGATATTTTATAGGCCTATATACAATTAGCTATAAAACTAAATTAAGATTTCTATATTAGGGCACCTTTTAAACTTAGTACAGCACTTAAAGTCTTACAAGGCATAATTCTAAAGGTTGTTAGACCTTTATACGGCATTCCTAAGGCAGGCAATTATTAGTTTAAGACTTACTATAATTACTATATTAAAGAACTAAATATAAGCCAATCTACTTATAACCCCTGCTTACTCCACCTTAATAACCCCACAAATTTTGGAATAGTTGGTTTATAGACTAATAACACCCTCCTACTAGCTAACTTAGTCTTTACAGCTTTAGAATAGGAGAAGATTAAGAAAGCTAAGTTCCTAATTAAGGAACGTAAGTAACTTACGCTGGAATACCTAATTAAGTTTAACGGAGGCATTATCCGATAATAGGACTATATGATCACGCTTACGTAGGAGCGTTAATGCTAGAACTTAACCCTTGTTAATATTAAGAAAGCTATTATAATAACTAGTTCCAGAGGCACTATTCGCATAGCACTTATACTTAAGGACTAATACATTGCCTAACGAGCAAGAGGAGCTTATATTACGTTTATATGCCAGCCTAAAGCTTCTTTTAATTTATCCTACGCTGCCTAGGTAATTAACCCTAATGAGAAAGATATAAAACTGCTTAATAAGAGGATTTAGTGGCAAATTAAGAACCTAATAAGAGGTTTAAACTTTGTTAAACTCGATATAGAGATATTATAACTACTTATATTTACTAATTCCTTATTTATAAACAATAAGGATCTCTTATTATAGATTAGATATATTTTAGTACTAGCAGACTTATTAAATAAGGCGAATATTGTCCACTGGTCCTTAGTTAAGTGTAAGAGAATTACTAGAAGCGTACTAGCCTCCGAATTATATGCTATGGCCTATGGTTTTAATATTGGCGCTGCAATTAAGGCCACAGTTAAATTGTAATTTAACATTAGCCTACCGCTTATCCTTTGCACCGATTTAAAGTTGATTTATAAATGCCTTATTAAACTAGAAACTATATAGGAGAAGAGACTTATAATTAATGTTATGTGCCTATATTAGTTATATAAAAGACGCAAAATAGCTAAAGTTAAGTGGATTGATAGAGATAGTAACCCTACGGACGCTATAACTAAAAGTAAACCGTTATTAGCTCTTAAGCGACTTATTAACACAAACCGAATTAAGTTAAAGATAGTAGAATGGGTAGAATGTGCTACTAATAATAGCACTGATATAAAGGCATAGGGTAAGGAAGGAAGGAAGGAAGGAAGAAAAGAAAGAGAAGTGTATATATAGATTTTTAAACTATATAGTTGTAGGATACTAGTCCTCTGCATTTTCTAAAGTACTCCTAGTGTAGCTAGAATATATTGCATTATAATAGGAGGCAAATTGCCGCCACGTATGGTAAGTTGCCGTTATGTAAGGCAAGTTGCCATTACGTGTTACCGCGGCACTAGCGTGGTAAGGAACCTTAAGTTCCTTACCCTTCTTTGTATTGAAAGACAACATCTATTTACAACACCGTATAGTATATATTATTGTGATATATATATTCCGCACGTTGTTAAAGCATACTAATAATATCTTTTCCCTTATATACCGAGTGTGATATATTAAATAATTAAGCTCTATTATCTCTATAGCCTAGTAATAAATTATATAAACTGTTTTTAGGATTCCCTAATAAGAAGTTAGAATTTTCTTAGGCACTTAGTTTTACCTTTCCTTACCTATATTATTTCTGGTGGTGTATCTATATACCTCCTATATACGCGGTATTAGGGCGGCCTATTAGAACGCGTTAATAAGATTTACTACATTAGAAACTTATAGATATTAGCCTTAGCTTATAGTGCCAGCACCCTACTTTACTAGAAGCCAGTTCCCCTCATCTCCTTAGACTTAGCTACTATTATAATATATTAGGACAAACCGTCTTACCTTATAGAGTTAAACTGGCTTTATATCTATGGCTCTTAGATAGACTTTATTAGTATCTAAGTCGCTTACTATTTGGTCGCTTAACGGTTTCTAATCCTCTTTTTAGAGCCTTTAAAATCCAGCTAATTGCTCTCTACGCAACAGTAACAGTGGAATCTAGCTAAGTTAGTATCTATACTAATTTATAGGGATCTCAGCAATACTAATGCCTTTTTTGATTAAGCCTTAGGTAAGTATATAATAGTCTTTTAATATATCGTAAATTCCCGCGACTTTAAGTGCTTAAATTAATTTATTATAGTTGGGACCCTTCTTTAAAAAAACTTTTTCCTATCTAAAAGTATATGGTTACTATATAAACAATTACTATTTATTGCTGGATCTTACACTATGTTCCCTATCTCTAAAGAAAGGAAGAATAAGGCACTAGGCCCTCCTAGAGCATCTCTAATTAAGTAGTACTTACTGCCACTAATAAAAAAGGCTTCTATTTATTAAGTGAGCTTCTTAAGCGAGATCCTAATAGTTAAGCCGATTCTATAGAAGTCTTAAGCTATTAATCCTACCGTGTAACCATTTTGGGAGAGCTTTAATAGAACTAATTAAGCAAATCTGCGAAGGATCTTATAATGTATTTTGTTTTTTTTAAGGATTAAGCAAATAAAAGTTATATAATTAAGCGGGAGTTTAAGAAAATGCTTTTGCTCGTCCGTATAGGTTTCCTAAATTTAAGGATTCTAGAAAGCAACTATTCCGGCCTAAACTTCGGCAAGAAAGGTCGTAACTTTATAGCTAGGCCTAGACTTACGTATCCGTAAAAGATTTAAATGTGAAATACTAGCTCCTTTAACGTCAACCTTAAAAGTTATTTCTTTGGCGAAAGATTTTAATTTTAACTTGGCCTAGTAAACCAACTTAAGGACCTTATTAATACTTTAGATTAACTGTAAAAGAGCTAAGTAGAGAGGTAATATCTACGGAATTGGTCGACTTACGCTTGGCTCTATAAGCCCTACTAATTTTTCTTCTACTAAAGCAGCCCTAAGTTTCGTGGCGATATTAGTCATTTTATAGGTATAAGGATGTCCAACAGTAAGTAATAGGCAGAACCTCTTACTTTAGGAGAAATAATATACTAGTATAAAGCACCCCCCTTATATAAGCATGTCCTCGCCTCGGTACCCTATAACTAGCACTTAAACGCTATCCTAAATTTAAATCACTTATACTTAAAACGTGGCAGACGGGAGATCCCTAGGATAAATTAATATAAGATTTAATTATAAGTCTATTACCCTAAAAGCCTTAAACCCCTACTAAGGACTAATTGGATTCTTTCCTATTTTGTTAGAGAATTTAAATCTAAGTGTATTAGGTATATGCTTTAAAACTGCTTTCCTCTAAGAGTAGGGATTAAACGGCTGATGTTGGGTCCTAGCTCCGTTTTTACCATTCTAATACCTTTAGGAATGCTCCCTTTAGGAAAGTTGATGGTTTTAAAGGGTATAGTAAGATTTTAATAAACCTTTAAAGGTAAGACAGGAAGATGTATATAGAACTTATTACGCCTTATATAAGGCTAAGAATGCAAGTTCGCCCTAATCTACTTATTTAATTTAGGTTATTTAGCCCTGCCTTATAATCTCTACCGCTTTTTACCCCAGTTGCCTTGTTACACTAGTCTCCTACAATATACACTCTTTCTATTCCATTAGCGCTTATAATCCCCTTATTTTTATACTGCAATTTTCTTGCATATTAGGCTTTATATTATACTCAATTTACCATTAACCCTATATATTGGGTATCTCTTCTTACCCTCCTCCTATATATTATTTCTGTCTCCTTAGTACTGGCAGCCTCCATTTTCACTACATTGAATTTATAATAAAGGTAAGTATAAATATCATTAGGTCTTCTACCTTTTTTTCTTTACTATTTTATTAGTTCCCTATTAAACTCCTCTCTTAAATTATTTATATCTACCTAAAAATCTCTACAGAAAACCCCAACCCTCCTACTATAAATATGCCGGTAAATAAAACTTGCTAGCTATAAAACCGGGTTTTTCTTAAAGTAATATTAACTAACATTTTATTTAGGTTCCTGAAAGGCAATGCCCAGCCTATCTTGAAAATAATAATAAAGTTTAGGTAATCCCCGGAAAAGACTATTCTCAGTACGGTACCCTAGTAAACTAATTAGAGTATTTAGTAAGAACCCTTTTTTAGCAATTTCTATACGAATTGGCTAATAAACGGAGTGATTTAAATATAAAAGAGGGGATGCTATAAGTGGGCAGGCATTAGAAGGTAGGGTTTACCACAAATATTAGGTTGCTAGATTTCCGAAAATATATATAGTAGTAGCGGTAACATTATATATATTCCCAATATATATGCGAAAGGTATATATAGTTACTAGGAGTTATAGAACTTAGAGTTAATAGATAATTAGATAGAATCACTAAGAATAGACAGGATGGACGATTTTATTAGTTGGATAAAATTGCTTAAGCAAAACGGATACTAAAAAGATCAATACGGAGCATAGAAGAAGAAGCTTTCTTCTTTAATAGCGGAAGCTAGGCTGTCCTAGTTAACTATAATAGAGGATTTAAGTAGCTAATGAGGGACTTTAATAGGCATGGAGGCTTAAGATATTAGCTTTACTATAGTGCAAAAGTGCTATTAAATTAGAACCCAATATCACTATACCCTAGCTATTAGGAGCGCGGGACGTAGGCCGTTAAATGCAATATAGCGTTGTTCTATTGCCGGAGTGTTCTAAAGTTACTACTAGTAGTACAGTAATGCCTGGATATTAACCTGCTTAACAGTAATTAGATCTTACCCTTTTTTTTTAAAAGCTCCTCTTTTTTGGTAAAGCCGTTATATAGTAGCTTTATTTAATCCTGTAATCTAATAAGTTATTATACGCCAGCAGGGATCGCAATTAGCCCTTTAGTACGTTACTTTAATGATATAGTAGGGTGCGTAAATATATCTCACTTAGTATATTAATAAGTGTAGTATCGAGCTCCTAGGAGTGTTTGGAGAGGTTTTCTTATAGGGAGTTTATTAATTTAAGGACGGTGTTACCCTCTACTAACCCCATTATTAACAACTAATACTTGTCCTAATATTTAGGTACTAGAGATAGCTTATAACTTATAGTATGGCAAACTCTAGTAATGGATTAGAGTCTTAGCCTAACGAATTAGGGAACGCTAAAACACCACTACTAACTCCTATTAAAGGGTATAGAGATATAAATTATATTAACTATATCCTAGACGTAAGTTTAGAAACCACTCTACTAATTATATACTTATATGTCTTTAGAGTCCTAAAAATAGTATTAAAGTTACTAGAACTTTAGCCGAGTCTCTTATAATTTATATTACAGATATATATAGAACTAGTTTCAACTTTTTATTTAGGGTATACTCTGCTTTTTATAAGTCTCTATTTACTAGCTAACTATTTCTACTTAGTTAGCATAACTTAAGTTACCCGCACAGTACCCTAGATATTAAATAGTTATATTAAAGGAAGAGAAAATAATCTTACTAATAATATGGGATTACTTAGTTAAGGCTGGTGATTATATATAGGTATACCTATCCCCTAACTAGGATTCCGATCCTTTACTTCCATCTCTATATCTATCTACACTTTCGGCTCCTTTAATACCGCACGTCTCTATAATTTTAGATATTTGGACTATAGGAGAAGCAAACTATACGGTTCTATATGGTCGATTTATTACTATTATCTTTAATAGGACTCTAGGCACTTTCGCTAATTTAGACGTTTACTAGAAACTTAAGGAGTATATAACACCTAGATACTAGAGCGATATTTATAGTAATTAAGTCGTAGCTAATACCGTTACGCCACCATAATATATAATTGTAAAAATTAGACCGGCTCTTAAGGGGAAAATTAGACCGGCTCTTAAGGGGAATATTAGTGGCATAAAAGAGGGATTTCCATTTTAATACTAGTTAATTTTTAGGGGAAAGCTTTTAAGGGTACGCAGTAAAAATTACGAGAGTGCTTTAAATGGCAATTTAATATACTAATGGGTGGTCTATACCTCTTAAGAGGAAGCGAGGGTCGTAGTAGAGGATAACATTAATGAAGGCCTTTTACTTTTAGCTTCTTAGGTAGAACTTAAGGCTTTAAATATAGGAGAGGTAAAGGGTAAACTCTCTAAATTAAGTTATAGACAATTCTTAAGCGGAGTTTTCGCTATCATGGGTTAGTAATTACTCTTTATAATCTTTAACTGTTGTTATGTAGTTCTATTAAAATTTAGTAGGAAAATATAGCCTCTAAAGCCTTTACTATACCAGGGATTTTAGCCTCCCTATCTCTTAACGCACTCCAATAATAACGTGCTTTTATTATTATATTATTACCAGATAATACTATTTCAGTACTTAAATATCTATACTTATTTGCCATTGCCCTACTTCTCTCCCTATAGGTAAAGCTCTTAATATTCTCCTTTTATAAAGTAATAGTATAATCGCTAATATATTAGCATTCGCTTAAGATAGCATAAGTTAGCACCCTGCGCCGACTCTAGGCTTGCTGCCTTTAGGATATATATTGCGGCCTTTACCGCCTAACGCACTATAATAGCCTATATATATATACTCAGATTAGGGCAAGCCCTTTATCTTCTTTAGGTTTGTATATTAGGGACTAGGGTTTAACTAGGTCTAATCTTTATTAAAGCTACTACAAACTTTATATTCTCCCTTTACACTTAATACTAATAAGTAGATTTTAGGATAATAGCTGGAAAGCTTAAATTAAAAGCTCTAGGAGGGTATAGTAAGATCTTAATAAACCTTTAAAGGTAAGATAGGGATATTTAATAATATATTCTTCTTGCCTCCCTCTATACATTATTTTTGGGTTACTGGATTTCCAAAGATGCATATAGGGAGTAATATTATGTATATTCCCGATATATATACAAAAGACACTTATTTTACGTCTTTTAGCTTTATTAGCTAGGCCTTTTAATCTATATAAGAGTAAAAACACATTACTAACTAAAATAATGGCTACTAGGAATACCGCAAGATATAAAAGCCTTTCCCTAGACAGCTTAATCCCCCCTTAGTACAGTCTATACGCATATATAAGCTATTTAAAAGCTATTAGATAACTGCCCAAGCAAGCCGTATATATTACCCCCCCCCTCTTACTAGTTAATATAAGGCGTATATCTAGCTCCTACGCATTAACTAGGACCAAAATTAGGCCGCGGTATACAGCTCCATACTTTAAGCCTATTACTTAGCTTAGAGTTAGGAGGATATTAGTATAATCTAGCATTTCAGTACTTACTAGCTTAGCTATCTAAACGCCTTTATACCTACAATAGCCCGCTAATATATTTTTTTATAAGTAATTAGCGTTCCGTTCTCGTTTTCTAGGTTATTCTACGCCCCCGATTTTAGACTTATATATACTTCCACTACTTTAAATAACTGGAGTTAAACCATATTACGGTTAGCTATGCACTAACCTTCGCCACGCATAATTTTATATTCGCATTAGGTTGCTAACACCGCCTTTTAGTGTATTTAGCGCACCGGATTCGGACCTACGTATACCCTCGCTGTTCTAGCAAGATATCGGCCACGTATAGTATGCTCAACCTTTAACCGGTCTTCGACATGCACACAATACAGCGTATGCCATCGTTTTATCGGCTAATGTATTAAAATGCTATTTTTAGAGGCAAGCTGCTATAACCCACACTCTTCCTTCTCGCCTTTTATATTGCCTTTTAGGCTAAGATATCTAAATAAGCGCACTGTAGCTACTCTAATTCTATATACTATGGGCTCTTAAATAGTTAACCCTTAAGATAAGGCCGTTTAGGAAGCCCTTTAGGTCCGTCTCGACTTATAACAGAAGAAGCATAGTTTAGTTATAGGATAAAAATACGCCTTTTTATTCCTATGGTGCATTTAGGGCGGCCTATAATTTTAAAAATTTTCAAATAAATAAACTTTTCGGCTATAAAAGAGTAAGTAAAAAAATATCCTTAAAGACTACTCTCTTATACTATTAGTAGAAAGTAGAAATATACGGTGCAGGCGGGGGAGATATTATAGTAAGTGTGACTTTGGACTCTGGGACCTATAATATAGTATTTTTATTAAAGTAGATAAGAGAACTCGAGTCTTACTGGGATATTGCGGTATTATAGTATATAACTATAGCTACTGCAGGGCTCTATACAGTAATGAATTATGTAGGAATAGTTATATTAAGAACCATTCTTTACAATATGTCTATTAGTTAGGATGGAAGCTAGAACATAGGACCCAGTATTTAAAAAATCCTTCTAAAATCTTTTATAAGATGAGTTACTCCTATAGCGTTTAGCCTAGTTCAACGCAAGGCGCTAGATAAAGCCATTCTCTCTACCTATATTAACTAACAATGGTCCGCGTGCATGTATGCATATAGGATTGAACTTTTTAAGCCGAAGTATACCGCACTTAGCGTGCCCTTGTTACTGTAATGTAAGCTAGGGATTATGCGATAGATTATATGCTATAGGCCATATTTGGTTTAATCTGTTCCTTATCTGTAATATAAATAAGCCGCAGTTATCTAACTAAACCTCTTTTACGCTATAGTCTACGCCTAGTAACAATAGTTGCGGTACTAGTTACTATAACGATAGTTAACAGTTACTAGGTAACTCTAGAGCCGACATTCTTGTTACTTACCTATATTTATTCACTATATCGCATCTTTCTAAAGAGGGTCCAGATCCTAAGGATATTCTTATAAACGCTCTTATAACTCTTAAAGCCGCCCCTATAGTGGTGACATTTTAAGTTATTGCTGCTAAATTTAACGAAAGTGTTTATATAACCGATGGTAAAAGCTCTGTGCTCGTTTATATTGTAATGCCTCTTAGTAACCACACTATGTCGAATTTGGAGATTCTTCGTAATACGATTTATAAAGAAGGCGTTAAGTACGCAGTTGGCGCGTATAATATTTTCAAGAAAGCCTATAAGAAGCTTCCTAATAGACTTATAGTTCTACGATACTATCTAAGTATATATCCTTTAATAATATGATTTTCTAGATTAATTGTAACGTAGAGTAAAAGATAGGTAATAGAAAAGAAGCCCTTAAATAAGTACTTAAGGAATATATAACAATAGGATAAATTATATAGGTGACTAAAAGCTTAGGCTATAGGGGTAGATAAGCCGGCTCACTTACTACTAAATTAAGGGTTCTATACATTAGAGGTCTGCGGAAATATTACATCCAATTATATAAAGGGATTTTTTATAGGTGCATAGGAACGATTAGAGAACTACGTTATTAAAGGAATGTGTAGTGTGATTAAGAATAGCACTTTATGCAGACTATTAAAAGATATAGAATAAGACATTAAAAAGGGGAGGTATGGGTAGTACTTGCTTTATATAGACGTCGAACCGGTAGTTAGGGCAGTAAACGCATTAAATTGGCTTTATAAGGCGATGCGGCCAAAGATCGGAGGAGGGAAAGTTTAGGAGGCAGTAGTAAGTATAATTGTCTCTGGGTCGTCTAGTATTATAAGCTCCCTTAGTAATTCGCTGCTTTAATATTGGCCTTCGGAGGAATTGCTATTATTAAGCGTTGCCTTAAATATAAGAGAAGATATAGCTAGTGTGTTTAAAGATATGCGTAGCATTGCTGCCACGGGTGTCCCTATGTAGAGAATCGCATATCCTTTAAGGTCGATTGTAATAACGTCTAGTGTTATATATTGTCGCTTTCCTAAGTTTCCAGCTAGAGATAATGGCCGCTTTAAGGCAGACATTAAAGTTTTAGATGCGGTGATTAAGGAAAGCTTAATATTTATGCGCCGTTTAGTAAGTAAAAAGATAGGTTGGAAGATGATAAATATTAGCGACTTAGTTAATTAAGACATAAGTATAGTAAAAGGGTCGCGCAGGCCTGTATAATTAGATTGTCTATAAACGAGAATCTAAAACTAAAGAAAGGAAAGGAGAAGAAGAGCAGCGCCGGTCGAAGTAGAGTTCTTTTATATGGTCTGCTTATTACATAACCGCAAAGTTTTACTAAGTTCTGCTAACTAAGTTCTACCATTTTCTACTAGTGCCGTAATAATAAAAGCGATAAGCCGCTTTGTTACCTAAAGGTATTAGTATAGGTCTTCTAAATGTTTTATATAATGCTTACTTTACTATATATGCAATAAAGCTAAGTTGTAATAAAAAGTGTTATTATTTAGATTTTTAAGAAATGGATAAATTTAGTTGCTTTAGGGTGTAATATATAGGCTAAGCGTTATAAAGGGGTACTTATCCTGTTTTTAAAGTTAGAACTACTTAGCGTGTTTAATTATCTAGGTATTTAATATATACCTACGTTCTAAGCTCTATATTATACAGTCTCCTTTAATTACCTTTAGAGCCAGGCCGTAATCTACTTTAGAGTAATAAAAGGGGGTGCGTGGGCTCTTTAATAGGGAGACTTGCTAGATAGAAACTGGGAAGACAGTTTAAAGACGAAAGCTGAAAGGTATATAATTAATTGCGGAAATTAAAGCCTAGGCAGATACTAAGACGTGGATATAAGGGGTATAGAATATAATATAGAAGGGAATATAATGAGTTTAAATAGAGACAATGCCCCTATTAAATTTTCGGCTATAGAGCCCCCTTCTAGCGTCTTACAGCCACTAGTATAACTTTAGCTAATACTAATACACCTACTTCTTCTGCTCCGCCTTATAAATAGGGAATCTTAGTTCGTGCTATATAGGGACTAAAGGAATAATAGGCTAGTAAAAGGGCTAATATAGATATCGTCTAACCAACTATAAGGTGAAGTCCGTCCTGTAAGTAATAATCCCAAATAATAGACTTATAGACATTTTAGCTGGATAAATGCTTTGGATTCTTTATAGTTTAAAAGGTAAACAGTAGATCTAGTGCTACTTTACATATACTAATCTTCCTATTATAGCAGGGAAGGTAAATATAGCACTATAGATATAAGATCTATTTAAATGCCGTAAGAGATAGAGTTAGTAGGTTAACGACTGCCTATAGTCCCGCTATTTAGCTAGGGGCAATTTCCGTTAAGTTTAGCAAGGTATAACCTATTAGGACATATGCGAAAGGGCGAGGTAGACTTTAATAGGTTACTAAGGCTAGCTAGGAGATTAGTTAATAGTAGCCAACGCAGCTAACACAGCTATCGAACTTTGTGCGAGTAGTAAGGTAGCGGCGGCCTACGCTCCTTTTATGTATGTGCTAGTTAAAATAGAGGCGCATTAATTATTAAGCTGGAAATATTAGTACTATATAGCCATATCATTAATATAGCTGCTAAGACTGGTTATCTTTTGTAGCTCTAGTGCCGAATTTATACTTTAATCTTTACGTAGCTTAATTTCTAGCCCTCCCCGGAGTGACTAAAGCTAATGCTAAAAAGTTAGGCCTAATAGTAAAACCCTAATCCCGGAAGAGCATGACAATATAACTAAGGCGCGTATTTAACGAAAATGGTTAAGGATAATAATAGTTGGACGGTAAGGAACGTAGAGCGGTAGCCAACTAGAACAAGCAATTAGTTTCGCTAAAGAAAATTTAGAGAAAAGGGGCCGTAGGAGTAGGAGAGAAGGGATTATTTAAGAGACCGCTATACGCCTACGAGTATTATTAGTATAAAATGTTAAAGTGGTAGTTAGGGTATTAAATGCTATTAATTAGCCTTATAAAGTACGTCAGGAAAAAATTTACCAGCATCTAATTTTACTTTTTTGCCATTTTAGCATTTTCTAGCATTTCTAGCATTTTCTAGCATTTAGCAGCTAAATGCGGCATTTATTACTAAGTACTAGC
>Ga0307515_10005163_pt1 | contig 26547 bp, 23 predicted proteins | sample 17_EM_MG_FD_194513 | JGI IMG/M metagenome (GOLD analysis project Ga0307515, IMG submission 194513) | Populus trichocarpa ectomycorrhiza microbial communities from riparian zone in the Pacific Northwest, United States - 17_EM | ecosystem: Host-associated > Plants > Roots > Unclassified | place... | reverse complement strand
GGAGAATCCGGTCCCTTTACCCCCCCCCCCCCTGCCTCCACAACCTGGAGCAGTGAATCCTATTCTAACTTGACATACAGGTTATAGTCGTATTGAAGATATAAATGGCGAGTGCGAGATGCTGGCGAAGAAAGCGCTGATAGCGAGATTAAGAGGTGACGAGAAACTGGCTGAGGATTGGGCTGAAAATTACTTGAAGACGTATCAAAGTGCGAAGGAAAGGATGGGGGACGGCGATGTGGATCTGGAAGGATGGATCGAGTTCGCGCCGGCTCCGAACGTCTGAGGCAAGGTTGAAATTTTGAACGGGCGGTTATGCAATGGAAGATGAGGGCGTAGCTGGTGGACCACTTCTGAACGGAGATACCATTATAGAGCAAATGGATGAGATGAGAGTAAAGTAAACCATTTAAGAATCTGCACCGAAACACAGCACAGTATTCAATCACTTTAAGAGGCAAGTAAGCATAAAGTGCAGAGCGCACAACAGAATTGACGACTTAATGGAATTCTTATGTCACAGAACACATGCTACCTTCAGCTAATACTTTGTACAATGCCGCTCCCACTTCACTTCCTGTCGGCGTCCAGCTCCAGTTCTATCTTTGCGAAAACTCAATAAAAGGCCAAGATAAGGCGAGGCGAGCTAGTTACTCGTCTTTCTTGTGGTAGTTGACTTTGTCGTTCCAGAACAGCGTCTGCAGCATATTAGTTTCCAAGCACACGCGTCTCCGCCAAACTTCAGCCATTCCATCACTCAGTGAAATATGAGATGTGATAAAGGGAACTAAACTCACCTTGTCACCGTCACCGAACCAGAAGTTCTTCGCTCGGATGTTCTGATAGGAGTACTCGGGCTGCTCGGAGCGTGGCGGTTCGTGGGCCTTGTGCTCCCAGTGCTCGTTCCAGAGCTTGTAGGCGTTGGCGCCTGAGATGATGAGGGCTGGGACTACGGCACTGTTCGGACTTTGATTAGCTCACTGTTCGCTTTTGCTCGATTCTCTACGAGGCTGCGCGTTGCGCTCCTCTATTCGACTTTGTGCTTTTTCGTTCTATTTCACTCCTTCATAGGAGAATCGGGCGAGTCCCACTAGCTTAGACCCGCGAGTAGTAGAGCTCTGGAACCAAACCCGGGTAAATTGTCGAAGTGAGAAAGGTAGGCTTACTAGATTGACAGCTTGCGCCAGAGATCTGTCGGGGAATATAAACATCAGCATTGGTTCACTTTCCATTCCACAATTACTTCGTTCAAGCATCATCAAGCTTCTACTCTAACAGTATTCGTTCTCCTTTATATCCATCTCTTCCTCCTCACCCAGAACTAAAGTCTTCACACCTCCAACAAACAAGATAGCGGGCCCAAGAACCGGCATTAAACTCACCACTTGTCTCAGTCGCGTGTTGCTTGACAGCTAACCTCTCCCTGTTGAATTCATTATCTGCGGCACCGGTGAGCCCGCTCGGCTCAGAGGAGTAGGGGCGTTTTCGGAAAGCAGTCCGGGCAACGGGCGCGCGCGCCAAACGCTGCGTCGAGCGAACTAGGGCACGCTGCGGGAGCATAGTAGCTGGCAGAGTGGAGAGGGGGGCTTACGGAGTCCAATTGAGTTGGAGAAGCTGGGTGTGGGTAAAGAGCAAGAATTTAGGAAGCTTGAGGTGACGTCGCGAAGAGGTTCGGGTTCGTGCGGCATTTCCCGATGCGAGAGCAGAGATGGTCTTGGCGAACCAGAACTCTTGGCCATCTGACGTCGTGGCGACTTCGCGATTGATGGCGAGGTGAGTTAGACGCGCCTCACAGTGGTAGGCCCTTTTCTTTTTCCGTTTGTCTATGCGATCTCCACCACTTCCTTCTCATCTAAATCCTCACCAGCGGATATGAAGCGTCACAAGACGTAAACCACCGCTATCATGGCTCTCCGCATTACGACATGGAACGTAAACGGCATCCGCAATCCCTTTAACTACCAGCCATGGCGCGAGACGCGCACCTTCAATGGCATGTTTGACATCCTCGAGGCGGATATAGTGGTTATGCAAGAGCTTAAAATTCAACGGAAGGATCTGACGGACGATATGGTACTGGTGCCAGGATGGGACTGCTACTTCAGTTTGCCGAAGCATAAGAAAGGTGCCGAATAACGCCTCCGTCCCTCCCCAGAATGCCGGCGCTAGCTTCAGCACTGGTGTCATTCATAGAGGTGCAATTGGAACAAACACTAATTGCCAAACCCCAGGCTACTCCGGCGTAGGAATTTATACCCGCCAATCCGTCTGCGCTCCCATTCGTGCCGAAGAGGGCCTCCTAGGCGTTCTTTGTCCCCCAGACTCCTCCATACCCTACCGTGAGCTCCCAGACGATCAGTGCATAGGCGGCTATCCCACGCCAACGCAAATCGCCGACCTCGGCGTCGATCCAGCCGTCTTGGACGCCGAGGGTCGATGCGTCGTACTAGAGTTTCCGGCGTTCGTACTGTTTGGTGTATATAGTCCTGCCAATAGCAATGGTATGCGCGACGATTTCCGCTACGGCTTTGTCACGGCACTAGATACACGGATTAGAAATCTGGAGAGGATGGGGAAGAGGGTCATACTGACGGGTGATTTGAATGTCTCGAGGGAGGAGATTGATACTGCAAAAGCTGAAGAAAGTATGAGGAAAGAGGGAATTACTCGTGAAGAGTATTTCGGTGCCCCGAACAGGCGTCTCTTTAATCAGCTGCTTGAGGGTGGTAGAGTGTATGGTGAGAGAGATGAAGGAAGGGAGAAGCCGGTGTTATGGGATATTTGTAGAGGCTTCCATGAGGGCAGGAAGGGAATGTATACGCATTGGGAACAGAAAATCAATGCGCGGCCAGGCAATTACGGGTCGAGGATTGATTATGTGCTGTGTAGCATTGAAATGAAGAGCTGGATATCAGATTCTAATATCCAGGAAGGATTAATGGTGGGCAAACCGGAATTACACTTTTGTTCGTTTTTGGGCTAACGCAGATTCCTAGGGATCGGATCACTGCCCAGTCTACGCAACCTTCAAACAGAAAGTCGATCTGCGTGGCGAGGAGGTCAATATATTTGATATCATGAACCCGCCAGGCATATTTAAAGATGGTAAGAGATTGCGAGAGTATTCCACTAAAGACCTTCCCGCCTTCTCAGGGAAGCTCCTCCCAGAGTTTGACAAGCGCAGAAGCATCAAGGACATGTTCACGCGCAAGCCTTCTCCAGCGGCCAGTAAGAGCAGCATCGAACTACCTACGTTACCGTCAACAATTGTAGACAGTGCTGGCAACACACCAGAGACGGACACGGCGAGCACATCTAATGCAGGTTCTGCATCTGCCAGCCAGAATCTAGCCCCGTCATCGACGGCTCGCTCCACTTCAAGTTCGACGGGATCACCTGAGAAGAAGCGTCGTTCGAATGACTCGCAGCCTACAAAACCCGCGAAACGAACGAAGGCATCCTCTAGCTCTTCCAACACAACCGCGACATTGAAAGGTCAACAATCCCTCAAAGGCTTCTTCAAACCCAAAGCTTCCACCTCCACATCAAGTAACATAGCATCTCTTGGTGCTCTCGAGGAATCTGCATCGAATGGCTCTCCTTTAGAACCTACATTTAATGAGCAGGTGTCTGAAACAGCGGGTCTGACGACAGCTAGCCCTGCTCCTAACACACCAAGATCCTCCCGCAATACCCGCCGCGAAACATCCGATACTCCAACTACTCCTAAGGCTAAACCGTCACCTTCTCCTCTACTTCGCAGTCCTTCCATGCGCTCAGAAGGAATTGATGCCGATTTCATTGATCCTATAGTCTCGAAAGAATCTTGGACGAAACTCTTCACGAAGAAACCAGCACCGCGTTGCGAGGGGCATGATGAGCCATGCATCACTCTCACTACCAAGAAGAACGGCGTCAACTGCGGGCGACAGTTCTGGATCTGTCCGAGGTGAGTGATATAATGATAATCAGTCCAATTTTCGCTAGCCCACAAAATGGTGGTTTGGAGAAATTCCTAGGCCATTCTTCTTTCATCTCAAATGCTTTTCATCTATTCCTAGTTTCATGGACCCAACACACCTTCACCCTTCATGTCTTCCCCACTGCTAGGCAACATTTTAAGTCCACCTTTCCTAGTCGGTCATCTGTCCGCTTTTTAATTCCCATGCGCCTATATTTCTAGTGCATCAATTTACCCTTTCCTACTACATGCTACACACATCCTTCTTTAACACTAACCTTTCACGTCAACAGACCCCTTGGACCCTCCGGCAACAAAGAAAGAGGAACACAGTGGCGCTGCTGCACTTTCATTTGGGCCAGCGATTGGAATGGAGGTGGTGGTTCTTAATCGTGATGACGACCCTGACTAACTTGTGTCGGCCGCTACTCTATCCGAGGCATTAAACGAGACGGTCTACAAAGTCCAATATGCTCCACAATCTAACGACTTCTTGCATTGATGTGGAACTTCACAATATTCTGGGCCAGCTAACAATGACATTTCTGGACTGTCCGAGGACGGCAGTCCAAAAATCCTTTTTTTGCCCTCAATCAAGGGTATCCATCTTATTTAGCCTCGTTATATCAAGGCCGTCATCATTTAATGCTGTGAAAGTCCCGGTCTACGAACAAGTGCAGAGTAAAGTGCAAGAGAAAGCAGAACAAGAGGATAGGCTCGCATCATTTCTCAGAACTTAGGAACGCTCGACGAAATCGAGAGCCAAATATCATCGGATCGAGGCGGCAATCGTGTTTCAGCCGCGCTACTAGCTGAACGGAATTATGGGTAACAAAATATAGGCTGATAATGAAAGAGCTTGGGCTTGTTGCAAGACTAAAGTGTTGTGGATATACATTCAACACTAAGTCTTTCATTTGTGTCAGTGGGTTTGGTATGGAATACAGAGATTTGGAGCATCTCAGTGCAGTGGAAAAGAGGCTAAGTGATAAACTCATACTTAAACAATTATAATCCAATCCTTCCTCATGCACAATGCTTTGAACTGTTTTGTAGAGTCCTTATTACACTGCTACTTGTTTTCGCTTCAATGTGTGGTGCAACTAAGATCTTCCGCCCTTGATTCTCTCTGCTCCCATATTATACTCTTCCCCCACACTTACTCTTGTTCTAGTTGCTCCATTTGTACTCTCTTTCAACTAGCCATAAACCTTCCAGTCTTCTGAATAATTTCTGACCCTTATCTTTGGAGCACTGCTTGTTATGTGAAAGGATGGCGTACCTTCTCAATTCCTTATCTGGCAGCTATCTCACTACCCCATCTTTTTTACCTCAGTGCACTGTTAACTACCACGCCCTCTGAATGGCAATATTGATTCTAGGAAATCACCAACTAGTGCCGGGCAGAGTCCCTCACATTCTCGGCGGCTAATAACGTTACTTCGCACAGAGGCATAGACCCTCAAGAACATTTCCTACCTGAGCAAAATAGTGTGTGCAACGGGAAGGGGGGGCCTAAAATTCATGACAGTGTGATGGACAACGTCTATTGCGGCGGATAAGAAAACTAGGAAACCTGAGCACGGACGAGAAGTGTGGAGGTTGTTAGTCGCTCCTGAGGCTGAGCGTATCCAGCTGCAAGAACTTCCGAGAAGAGGATGGCCGACTGAGCGGTGGTGGAGGCACTAGCGGAAGAGCAGGAAGATAGCCGGGCGGAACGAGATGGGAACAGGCGGGGGAGCCAGGGCTGGCGCTCGTCATCCTCGTCCGCCCAGAGAACATCCCGCGAGTGAGCGATCGGGTCGTGCCAAGGCTCGTTGGAGGGAAACGCACCTCCATGACGATGGCCCCGAAGTGGTTAGTGCACGGACCTCATGTTTCATCCGCCAAGGCTTTCAGCGCCTCCAATGTTAAGATGAAAGCAGGACTGCCACTCAACAATCAAAACAATGCAAGAACTAGAAATTCTTTAAGCTAATGGAAAAGATGATGGCGCATAAACCGGCACTAGGCGGAACATTTGGGGCGCAGAGAGTAGCACGGCGTTGACCGAAAGCAAATTGGGTTTGCAGAAAAGCTTAGACGATAGATCGGAGAAAGGGTGCAACCCCAAGTGTTCTGCCTATACGCCCTGTGCTGCTTTAACTTCAGGCAGTCACATAGTGTCTTTGAGGGGCAACCCGGGAAGAATTGGCAGAGCTATTGTTGAGGACAAGTAAAAACGCCATTTATGCTGCATCGCGATGCAATATTAACGGAAAGATAGGGGTTTGCTTCGGCTGAATAGAGGATGGAAGAAGGTGATTTTGGTGGTATAGAAGAAAGGACTATCAGAACGGGAGCATCCTTAAAGCATTGTTGATTATTTTATCCCTACTCCTGTTTAAGAAGGGGCGGCACTAAGTCTGGATGGCAGTGCTAGAAAATTCCATACCAGTCCACGATATACCACAAATATAATTATATTGAAGAAGTGGTAGCGGATGGATCGTTACAAAGTGATATATTAGGGGCATGCCTGTGGTTGCGTCCACTCTACGGCTGGAAATACGGATTACAGCACTGCTGACCGATAGGGCTACCTTCAAAACTAGCGGGGCCGCAGATGTCAACCAAATTTTGTACGACACACAGGTCAATTCGCCGAACGGGCTTCCCGATATGACGGAGTCTATTGCGACTAGTATGACAAATCTTATCCGGAATATGAGGGGTCAAAATGGATCACAGTCATTAAGCCCGCAAGCGATAGGAGTAGCAACGAAGCTCGATACGTATGTGCATGTTCGGTGGCCTTGGCTTTGTGTCCCTACCATTCTAGTTGTGGCGTCTCTGAGCTTCGTACTTTTAACTATATCTATAACCAAGAACATGCAGATTTGAAGTCGTCCAGTCTAGCTGTGCTAACTCACGGACTGAATGATACCAGTTATGCCATTTTGCCGCAGGCCGGGAGTTCATTGAAAGAGGTCGAGCGGACTGCGAAAGGCTTTCCGGTCCAGTCTCTATTAGGGAGGGCTTGCAGCAGAAAATAACTGGATATTGACGCTATTTTAGCGTGCATAGCCACGATCTAGGCCTAGTTAAGAAGTCCAAGAGTCGTCAACCTTGATATTGACGAGTTCAATATGGTGGTGTAACGTAGTCGGTAAGAAGTGGCCACCGCAAGCATGTGGCCACCCCCATCAAATTCGCGCAACACGCGGCGCGTTATACAATTACAACCTCAATGGCCACCCCACAACAGCAAGACGCCCTTTTTCGAGAAGGCAGACTTAGTCTAGCTATTAATGCTTATAAGTAAGGCTAGTTTTAAGCCCTCCAACCTGCCATAATAATATACGATGTGCCCCGAACAACAGCCAGGCGCCGTATTGCTGGTATTATACTAAAACGCGGTTATATTGCATTAAATCGCCGCTTAACACCTACATAAGAAGAGAGCCTTAAGCAGTAGATTCTATTAATGGATTAACGGGGTATGCTACTAAGAATCGCGATTATACGGCAGATAGCTGGTATTCTAGCTACCCTATACGCTAGGTCTGCTACTATACAACCTATTAACAAAAAATAGGTATATAATTTTATTAAACGCCATAATAACCTAAAATCTAAATTTAATCACAAGTATAATTATTAGTATGCTAAATACAAGGATCCTATACTTATTCGGGGCTGGTTTAAACACATTTAAGATATAAAGATACTATATAGGATTCTTAATAAAGATACCTAGAATTTTAATAAGACTGGCTTCTAGATAGGCGTTATTGCAACTATAAAAGTTATTACTAGAACCAACCATACTAGCTAGCCTAGAACGGTATAGCTAGGTAATTAAGAATGGGTTATAATTATTAAATGTATTAATGCGTTAGGGGGTACAATTCCGCTACTAGTTATCTTTAAAGCAGTAATATACTAAGCTACTTAGTATAAGGACAATATTATTCCATATAATTAGTTAATTAGTATTAGTAAGAACGGCTAGACAATAAATAAGATTGGCCTAACCTGGCTAAATCTATTCTATAAGTATATAAAAGATTACACCGTTAGCACGCATCGGCTGCTTATACTAGATGGCCACAATAGCCACATTAACCCTAAATTTAATTAGTTCTACTTAGATTATAAAATTATCGTTATCTATATGCCGGCGCATTTATTATATCTACTATAGCCACTAAATGTGGGCTATTTCTTAGCACTAAAGCAGGCCTACGGATATAGTGTTAAACAGATTATAAGCCGCGGTATTAACTATATTAATAAATGCGAATTCCTGCTATTATATAGGTAGGCTAGGTAAATAGCGCTATATTAAAATTATATATAGGCAGGATTTGTAGCTACTAGCCTTATTCCATACAGCCCTAATCGCGTGCTATTGTAGCTGCATACCGAATATCAGACACTACCCCGTTTACTATTAAATATATCTTAGGCAGCCAAAACACCTTATAATATTACTAAGCTATAAAAGCAGACAGCCTTGCTAAAGCGCTATCTTAAGTAGCGTATATATAGCCCACCAAGTCTAATAGAATAAGCCCTTGGCTAGCTTATTAAGGGGTGCGAAATAGCGATGTTAAGTACTATACTACTTATAAGCGAAAATAAAAAGCTATATATAGAAAACCAGCGCTAGAAAAGGAAGAGGGTAAAGAAGCGTACGTATATAGCTAAAGGGGGTGTTTTATTAGGGGTAGAAGGGACCTCTTATGCATAAGCTGCACAGGAGGGGGCAGTAGCGGTAGTAGCAGAGGCAGCAGCTAAGTAACCGCAACGAGTATTACGCAAGTGCAGTATATACGAATTAATAGAATATATAGCACGTACGTGCCCTAGACGGCAGGCAACTAGCCAGTAGATAGCTACACTAAATACAATTATTTGTGGTTGAGTAATTCGCATTATTTGGCATTGGTTGCTTGGTGGGGTGGCCACATGCTTGTGGTGGCCACTTGCTTACCGACTACGTTAATTAGATCTTAATACAGTCATCTGCAAAAGATCGTTTAATCGTGCCAAGCCCACGAACAGCCCGCATCGCACCCCACCAAAATTTATATAAGGTGCAATGCTAGCTATTCAAAGACCTAGCAACCATTAGCAAACAGCCGTAAGTAGCTTAAAATAAAGCTTAAGTCTAGCCTAATTAGGATAATTATATAGGATCTTCTGTGGTGTTTTCTATGGCTCTTAGTAAACGTAATAAGCCAGCTAAGCCGCTAATGCGCGCACTAACGCGTCCTAAGCCATTAAAGAAGCGCTCCCATTTAATATTAACACCCTTTATACCGGCACCTAAGAAAGCAAGACCTAGGGCAGCGCCTCGACCTATACATATTTCCCTACCTCTACGTCCTAAAGTATTACCGTTTATGCTATCACCGCCAGCGTCTACCTAGCCCCTAGTAGATATAGATGCAGAAGATAACAACGAGGGAGAGGAGGAGGTAGAGGACGATGATATAGAGGAGCCGCCGGAGCTGCCGGCGGTAGTACGTTTTATAAGTGTGTGGAAGGCATTTAATAGAAAGGAGGTTCTACCTAGGTCTTAATTAGCAATATTAGACTAGAATATACTCTACCTAACTGTAATTAAGGCTTAGGGGGAAAAGCTGTTAAGGGATCTTTTACTACGGAAGTTTGTAGTCTAGTAGCTTAAGGTAATTACTTTATATAAGAACGCGCGAGCTTATAACTTCTATTAATAGCAGATTAATAACTACGAGGACCTCTAGTAGGTAGTTAAGATTATGTAAGCTTTGCAGTGTGTGGAATTAAACGAGTAACTTAATTGTAAATCTATGGGTATCAAGTGGTATAAATATATAAAATGGTAGCTGAAATGGGAACAGTGATCTGTAAGTAATATTAATCTGCGATCAATATATAGGGTGGCGTTGAGGCTGTCTCGGCAGCACTAGTAGTTGGTTACAGATTATAAAGGAGTGGCATTTACGCTAGCCATTAAAATCCTTAAGACTTAACTTTATATTGAGTTTAGTTAAGGAGAAGGAGGTAATTCTAGCGACACCTATACCTACGTTAAGTCAGCGAGTAGGTAATAGATTAAGAGGAAGAAGGACTGCTATATAAGCTTAACTTAATAATCTACCTAAGTTACTTGCTGCTAAAAAGGACGCCGGTAATCACGTCCCTAGAATAGCTAATAGGTAGTCTTATTTAAATAAGCACTGCAGTAACTATCTTGCGACTTATTAGCGTAATAATTAATTATTAACCTTACTAGATTACGTCCTCTATTATTATCCTATTAGCTTAGAAAATATAGCGTGTTAGAACCATAAGATATTAAAGGGAGAGTCTACTATAGATTAGCCTTTATAGAATATTATTGTTTAGCTTATAAACTAGAAAGAGAAAGGCCGTAAAAGTAATAAAACAGAGTAGCTAAAGGAGAAGGATAATACCTTTAATAGTCTTCTTAAAGCTCTGCTATTTAAAGAGCTTAAGTTTTAGTCTTAGCCTTAATCTTAGCTTCCTATATACCCTTTGCACTACCCTTAGCACTACCCTCCGCATCTATATTTAGCGGTTAATTAGCCTTATAATTCTAGCCCTATCTAGTTAGAGACAGACCTAGTTAAGCTGCTTAGATTCTTCTTTAAATAGCTTACTAACTAGCTAGGGTTTAATAACAAGCAGTAGAGAGAGATTCTTAAGCTAATTAAGACAAGGTTAATGGACGAGATGTGGAATATTAATACATTAAAGGCGTTAAAAAGGGAGGGTAAAGGTATGACTAATGAGGTATAGGAGAGGTACGATTTTAAGATAGGAATGTTGGTAAGAATAAGAGGCAAGATTTCTGCCTTTAAGCTATTAAGGCAGTAAATAGATTTAAACTATATATCCTATATTTCTATAATGCGCCTCCGCGTAAGCTCCTATTAATTAACTAATAGTAAAGTATAGAAACGCCTTAAAGCTCTTAAACGTCTTTGCTAGTTAATAGTTCCTTTTAACTTACGCCTTAAGGTCCTTAAATATCGCCTTAATTAGGTTATAATCTGGTAAATATAGTGGTAAGAATATAAGTAGTACGCCGTGTTCCTTATATAAATTGCGGAGTTATGCTAACTTATAAATTAACGCGTTATCTAGAATAAGAATAGATTGTGGCCTAGGGTATAGCGTATAATAAGGGAGTACCTACTGCTCTAGAAATAGCTTAAATATCTCTGCTGTAATTAAGCCTTAGTAGATAAGGTAGCTTAGGTATCCGTTAACTAATAGCGCTGGTAGGATACTTTACTTTTCTAACCTCTTAAACAGGCGAGAGACCTTATATTCTCTTCTAATTAGCGCCTAGCTAAACTTCCTATCGCCTATCCTCTTATTAGAAGCCGACTTGTTAAGGAAAACTAGCTAATCTACCGTCTATATTGCCTGTCTACTAATCTATAATATACGAAGCTCCCGACTTTTCTCTGCCGCGCGAGCCCTAATAGCCTTCCTTGACTAGCAGGCTCTTAATAAGGTGCGGCTAATGGTGGCTACGGAGACTTAAAGACCATATTTATTAAATAGGAAGTCCTGTATCTCATTAAAGTAGGCGGTAGATTAGTCTTTAAGAAAGTTAAGTAGCCTCTATTACCGGTAACGCGTTAGTAGAAACTTAACACTAAGCAATATTAGACTTATAAGTTCTTAATAGGCTAAAAGCAGCTTTAGTCGACCTTGTATAAGACTAGCTGGCGCATATAGCTCACTATAGAGGTTAAGGTTTAATCGTATCTTATAAACGGTAGGACAAGACACGTTAATAGCCTTCGCAATAGCTGGCACTTCCTCACTAGCTTTAATTCTAACCCTAATTCGATATACAACCTCAGGTGCGAGCCTTCTGTCCATTTTAGGCAATAAGTAGTGGATTAAATGCGTTACATAGCACCTCTTATAAATTTTGGTGGGGTGCGATGCGGGCTGTTCGTGGGCTTGGCACGATTAAACGATCTTTTGCAGATGACTGTAACTAAGCACGATATTCCAACGACTCCCCCTTTTTTTATAAGTGATGCCATACAAAGGCGTATTTCTCTCTATAACTCTTCCTATATAGCTACTCTTAAAAAAATTTATATTACAGAAATATAAATCTTATTAAGCTGGGTTTAACAGTAATAAAATAATAAAATTCCAACTTATAACCGCTCAGATATAAGAATTATAAATTCTACTAGTTGCATTTTACCCATTCACGATCAAAAGCTGTATTATACCTCTCCTTTTCTACTACTGGCTTTCTAGGGCCGTAGATCTACCTTTGCTACGTGCATCGCCTGTGCAAACTCTATACATGTGCTCATTTTGATGGGGTAGATATTGCTAAGTAATGCTTGCGCACGAGCATCTGGCCTATCAATTCTAGCGTCAATATGCTGCAAGCTCTCCCTATTGTCTAAAGATGATTCTTTCTCGTTGCAAGGGTCCGAGCGGACAGCAGAGGAATTTCCGGACTAATCATTATTGCCAAAGGAGGATACTACTCCACTTCTGAAAGTAGCTTAAAGCTGGTTGTCTCAACGTGCCCAGTTATTTTTCCAATCAACGGCCAATCAATCGGCAGGTTGCTAACCTAGCTTATTGGCAAAGGTCGAAAATTGGGAAGATAGAGGATCACCGACTTAAGGTGATATATAGGTGGGTAGTTGTAAACTGAGGGTGGCGGTGAGGTGATGGTGGTGAGCTCGAGAGTGGTGTCAAGGTTCGCGTTGATATCTTGAGTAGGTCTTGGTTGAAGGTGTTTCCACGCGAGTTTGGAATCGTTTGATGGATTGAACAGCATCTGAGAAAGGAGCTTTGCGCGTGCCCCAAAGAGGAAATAAAGAGATTTTTGTGCTAAAGAATATATCCTCGATTGTATCATCACCATGCGTCGCGTGGATATCTGCCGTGTTCTTTAGGTAGCGAGTGTCCCGTGGTTGGAAACTTTTTGAGCGATCACCTAAGAGGGGAGAGGCTGGAGTGGATTTCTTGTTGGCAAAAAGAGACGGTAGATACCCTTTCTGAGCAGGATCCTCCCAGGTTTTTGGCATGACTGTTGCTCCTCCACAGCCTTAGCGTTAGATTTGGCGGTTCGAGTTCGAGCCGCAGTTATCTCCCGAAACGCGATCACGCCTTTCAATTCTCCAAATTTCTGCTGGTATTCTTCGGAGACGTTACCATCATCGACGCTTTTGCAAAGGAGCAGCTCGACAAACTTCTCGTTGTTCGATTCGATGGCAAGGTCGAGGACCGAATGGTGATGTGAGTCTATAGCATTTTTATCTGCATTATGCTGTAGTAGCAATTCGCCCAGCTTGACATCTCCCATCTTTGCAGCGATATGGAGGGGAGTCCGACCGGAGCTGTCCTTCGTGTTAATGTCCCCAGGTTCCACACATTCCACGTCAGGCTCGAGGAGCTCCTTCATCACCTGTAGTCGTGCTTCTTCTCCGGCACAGTTGTGCGCAGCGTAGTGTAGCGCAGTCCAATTGTTTTCCATCCAACGGCACATGATTGGATCGCCTTCGGTCAACGCTGCCCTTACACGGTTGGGATCACCACACTTGATAGCAAGCCAAAGTATGGAAAAGAAACTTGAGTCGTTAGATATGGAGCCACGCGTAGAGATGGAGGCTCCCCTACAGCTCGACCCGCTGCGGACTGTATCTGCGTCGGACCTCCAAGTTAGAGTAGGAGCGAGGGGAGATATCTGATCTGCAAGAGGATCTTGTGCTTCCGGAAGACGGTGAGTTTGACTGGCATTCTGAGGGAAGCTAGATTCCTGCTGGACGGTGGAGAGTTGGCTGTTGCGGGCGATTTGGTTTTGTATTTCAAGGCCAACTTGGCTAGAACACCGTCAGCTCTAGCATTAGAGAGGATGGCGAGGATGAAACGAGTGAAAGACCACGAATTGGGTACCTACATGTTTGCGCACATCATACCCGACAACATCCGACTGATCAGATCACCGACATCTCGGATAGTATTCTCAATCTCGCTCTTGTCTCGATCTGACTTCCACTGCAGGATGACCTTTTGTAGGGCTGTGAGCGACTCCCCAGAGCCGAGGCCATGGACCTTTTTGTTCAGTCGGTCAAGCAATTCGTGACATTTTGCGAGTGATGCGCGAAGTAGAGACCAAGGATCGGCATCTCCAGGTCCTGGAATAGAGGCACTTGGGCGCCGGCCTGCTTGTTGACAAGTTTTTTCGACCGTTTCGACGAGCACTTGTAGCTCGGTGAGCTTTTCGACGACCTTCTGGACGAGTTTGTCGGCGATACGTGCTCGTCGGACGAAATCGGTTGTGGCGCGAAGTAGGCTCAAGGCTAGCTGGCTCAACGTCACTATTGATGCAACAGGATCCGCCATAGGGATCAAAGATATGGCAGAAATTTACTGCAGACACAGTTGGAAACTACGGCAGACGGTGTTCAGCCTTGGACGAAGCCTGGGGGGATGGCAAGTGAAAGAAGCCGGCGTCACAAGGCTGAGGCGGTAGGCGATGATGGCCACTTCGAGCGTTGGCGGTGTTCAACAAAGCACATATGGTGGTCCAGCGGGTCGTGCAAGCTACCTGCGAGAGGGTGGGGGCTGTGCTGAGAATGGTGAAGGAGCTTGACCTATCGCATATCCTGAAATGCACAAATTGGCCAATGCGGTTCAACTATCTGCAAGGCTGTACCTCTCCATGTGGGTTCTGCGCTGCCCCGTCCGTGCTGTGCCGGCCAGTTTTCGTCACCAACACCAACCAGAACCTTCCTACCGGCCTTTTAGAAACCCACGTCCGCTGTGCTCCCTGCACATTAGTTAGGAAGCTGCATACGCAGGCGGTCAATCGTTCTGCCAGATAACCAAGGCCTCGTGGTCTGGGGGCTGGCAGTGGCTTTTTCGCGACCCGACTTTTGGAAGCAGGATATTGAGTAGGCTGTACAATATCTATATAATTAGAAATGTAGTTACGAACCATTGTAGTGGCGTAATTAATTGATGAAGTTATCTACTTGACGCGAGGAAGCTGATGTTCTTTGATCGTGTGCACGGGCCACATCTCTTAGTGCAAGCAATAAAGGGTGCACTGCTAGCCATGTCCATACCTTGCATGTCGTTGCCTTCTCTGTCTTATACTTCTGTGGCTTCGGGTCTCAAAGCTCGCCCTGGTTTTGGAACGAAGTCTAGCAAGGCACCCATTCCCAAATAACGTGTTTCACCACTCAATGCCGCACCCCACCAAAACCCCAAAAAAAAAGTATTTATAATATCAACACCAAACGCTTAATTACTTTAAAAAGAGGCCAAAATACTTCTTGTAGAGCAGGCCTTTAAAATTTTTTAATTTTTAAGTTAATAAAAGGCCGTAAAAGGTGGGGTGCGGCGTTGACTGGGGTGTGGCGTTGAGTGGTGAAACACGTTAACGAGGCAGATCTCGAGGCACTTGACACGGCAGAGTCCTTTGCCATGGTCGCTCATTCGCGACTGGATTCAATTGAATATTTATATTAACCCAGCTTTTCCGATTGGTTGATTCTTATCGATAACCTAAGGACCCAAATTGCCGTGTCAAGGGATATATTCCGACAATGCCACTTGCTGGAGAGCCTTGCCCTCTGCCTCGTCAACAACGAGTACAAAGGTCTCACCCCAAAATGTAGGTTGGCCGCTTAAGTACACTAGACATACCCAACGACTTAATTTAAAGCCAACGCCGCGAGACTACAACACAGCCTTGCATATATGTAACTTCAGTGTGGGCTTCATTCTCTCCCTTCAATTTTGGTAGTTTCTCCTCTCCCATTCAGCAATATCTTTTTACTGCGTCAAGAAGTAACACGCAAGGGCAAAAGTACGAGTACCATGGTTATCATCACTTAAAGATCCTCCACTGTGTGCATGGTTCATCGTACAATATATCGCGGACTTCTATAGACTAGCGTCTAGCACACTCGAGGTGTCTAACCTGTCGCAGCTCTACTTCTGGTTAGGGCCGTTTTTTCATTATCCAAACACGACTCTATAATAAACCATGGCGAGGATCAACGGCGACCCAAGTTTAGGTCATCAGGGTAGCTCGGCCGGGGAGGGGGAGGTAAGAATGCTATCCAAACTATACAGGCATAGACTAATGGCTGAAATGCAGATTAGTCATGATGAAAAGGTAACGCATCTACCGCATGTCCTATTTCACCCTATACCATGCGTATTTCTCTTTGATAACTCGTCATACTATATGTCGCATCTGATTTGTGGTTTGAGTAAAGGCTTCCGAGAACTCCATAGACGAAAAGTCTTCAGGCCAGCCTAGTAGCTGCAGTGTGCCTTCAGGCAAAGCAGTAATCACCGTTAGTACAGGTGTCCAGCCAACGTAAGTGCCCTACTCTTATCCCAGAAGTTCCGAGGCTCACCACATAATCAAGAATCGACAATCCACTCCGGATGTATGATCCTGAAGATCTAAAAACTTATGTGGAAGACTTCGCCAGGCGCAACGGGCTACAAGACAAATTCGAGCTGTTGCTGTTTGGAGCTCGGCTCGCACGGGACAAGCGTGAAACTTTATCTACTTACAATGCCGAGCTAACCGAAGTTGAGAAGTCGATCATCATGAACGAGAGTAAGGCCAGCTTCTGGAAGCAGTCAAAGTTCCTCCGAGCGACGATCATAACTTGTAGCCTCGCTGCATCGATTCAGTCTGTCTCTCATTTCTCTTCACATAACTTTGCCATGAGGCTAACGTCTCGTAGGGGCTGGACGCAGAGCGGTAAGCTGAACTGGAAGCTTGATTTCTACAGAACGTTGAGAATCGGATAGCATCAAACGGAGCGAATGTCGGAATGCCACAGTAAGTGTCTTGAATACATCAATCTCGTTTTCACGCTCACCTTTAATCAGGGACATGGGTCTCTGTGTCAACCCAGATTGTCCAGCGAATACCAGGGATTTGTGGGTCTTTGGTATGCTGAATGTAAGAGGACTCCATTCTACTGCGTGCTTTCCCCACTGAAATTGTGCTCCAGGCTATGCCACTTCTGTCCGCCGGACTCCTGTAAGCAATACATGAGAACGCTAGCTTTCTCCGCTAACTTCATGCAGTGGAACATTCATCTCCGACCCTCTCCAAGAAAAGTGGTTAGGTCGACGTGGAAGTATCATGGTCTCGGCACTGATAACCGTCGCCTCTACAATTGGCGCTTCTGTAACTACAAGTGTGGCTCAGCTTGCGGGCAAGCCTTACATACCTTGTGAAGAGTGAACAAAGCTGACTAGAATAGTGTGTCGCGCGATAACTGGCCTCGCTCTTGGCGCTAAGGCCTCAATAGGTAAGACCGATTTCGTGAACCATAGTAGAAGTCAGTCCTATATGTGCCTATATCTCCTCGGTATACTCTAGCGAATGATTCAATTTCTCCCCATACCTTCAAGTTGGCTATTTGCATTAGCCCTCTTTGACACATAAGATTCAACCCTATTTTCATTCATGATTTGGTGGCATGGCTTCCGTCAATACTTCGATTCTTACCCTTTTCTAGTGCCAATATACAGTGCCGAGGTAGCTCCACCGCATATTCGCGGTGCTATGCTCGCCAACTGGCAGCTGGCTGATTCCCTGGGTACGCCTTGACTTCTTTCTGGAACTAAGCGTCGCTTACTGAGACCCAAAAGGGATATTCCTCGGCTTCACAGCTAATATAATCATAATTAGCTATGTCAATGACATTAGCAAGAGCTGGCGAATCCTCACGAATACTGTTCTCATCCCTACAATACCTCTGCTGGTCTTGATCTACCTCATGCCTGGTAGGCTTTTGGCTCTCTCCATGTCCACAACGGGCACAGCTAATAAGACCAGAATCACCGAGGTTCCTGATGAAACACGGCTATTATAGAAAAGCTTTGGAGTCCTTCTGCATCATTCAACCCACACCATTGTTGGCCGCCCGAGATCTTATATATGCACACGCCCAGCTCGAGGTCGAGAGCCTTTTGATTGAGAGGCGGAAGACAAGTCCTCAAGCGGTCGACGAACTCCCCGATCTTGGAGACAGGCTTCGAAGTAGCGATATCCAGCACGTTCAGGACGGCACGGTTCCAGTCGTTGACGAAGAGGCTGGAGCACGCGAGGTTGGGCCTCAGAATAATCCATATACGTACCAGTTCGGCGTCAACGGGTATTGGAGACGGCTGAGCCAGCTCTTCTCGGAACCTCGGTGCACAAGGGCTCTCTTAAGCGCGGCTGTAGCGATGATCACGCAGCAGATGACGGGCGTGAACACGATCAGTAAGCGTCCCAAGCCCACGCCCAAGCACCCCATTTAACCCTCGCAGTGTTTCTTAGCACGACCGTCTACAAAAACTCTTTTGGCGCCGACATCAGTGCTGAAGTTATTGCAAGTGTTGGTTTGGCATTCGGGGCTGCAAACTACATCTTTGGCCTGCCAGCGTACTGGCTCTCGGAAAAATACGGACGCTCGATCATGTTATTGCTTGGCCTCCCCAATATGGCCTGGCTGATGCTCGTCTTCGCTTTCTGCTTCAAGATTCCTGACGGTAGCCCCGCACGCACGCCACTTATCAGCATCTTCGCTGTGATCTTCGTAATGGTGTACTCCCCGACCGGTGGCACGTCCCCTTTCTCGATTAGCGCGGAGGTCTTTCCGCTCGTGACGCGCTCGGCTGGCATGGCGGTCGGCGTGGCGGCGAATTTGCTTGGGGCAGGAATCTTGGTGCTGGTGTTTCCTTGGTTGATGGATGCGATTGGAATCACAGGGGCATTGGCCGTTTTTGTGAGTTGATTCCAAGCCCTCCCTATCCGTCACTCCGTATGGCTAATCTTCTTCCATTGCAGGCTGTTCTTAACCTCGTGGCCTTCATTCTTGTGTTCCTATTTTGCCCCGAGACGAAGGGGAGGACGTTGGAGGAATTACAGTTTACGTTCGACCTGTCAACTAGGAAGCATGTGAGATATCGGGTCGGTTATGTAGGGAGGTATTTTGTGGATAAGTATATAAAATTTAGGAATCCGCCGGCTCCTATTCCGTTCTATAGATGGGCAAGAATTACCTATGAGGAGTAGATGTGTGGTAGGAAATATAAGTAATGAATAATGCAGTACACACCCGATATTTCCTGCCATCGTGAGAACCTGTATTAGCCACAATACCCGCCGAACCTAGCTGCTCCACCCAGCCAAGGTTCACACTATGCAAGACTCCTTTTATGCCAAAGCAAAGGTTGCTGTGTATCGTATCCCCCCACACCTGGCGGTGGTTCTACTAATACCTATAATACAGTATCAGGAGACTCAGATATAGGAGAGCAGTTTGTAAAAGAAGAAATGGATCGTGAACGTTATGTGAGACAACCAGTCAAAAACTTCAATAGGGGTTGGTCCCATACTATTATAAAAAGCCCTTGATTCCGGGATGTAGGATAAGATAATCTTACTAATATGGATATATAGTCGATGGCGAGCTTGGCGCATGATGAGCTTTTGTGCTAGTTTAGACTCCTTGCATTTCAGCACCGCTTTTTTCAGTTCTTTTCCTAAGGTATTTGGTACTGGCTAGTGATCCGACGGCTCTAATTAAAAGACCAATCCGGCCGCCCAATCCTTAACGATCTAGATGTCGGGTGTCGAACGGACTCGTATGTAAATTGATCTACGAAGAAAATGAGGCTATATATACAGGCACCCCTGATCTAACCCTAATATAGTAGTGATCGGCACTAGGTCGACATCGGACAACTAACCACGCTGATCGCGGTCAAGTTCCAGTTTCACCGTCAGACACATTTCATACAATACGAATAGTCCTAAATTGCTTCAGGAGTATTTTTCTGCTCTCAGTACCTCTATCATTTTCATATTTGATCTACTGGATATACCCTTAAAGTTTCTACCTCACCTAAGCCCACGCTGTCTCAGGCCCATTACCAGACGCATTTAGCTCTATGCAGCATACATCAAATAGCACTAATAGCGCTATTCCATTCTCTTCATTTTTATATCAATTTGGGGTGTAATTTCCGAAGAACTGCCAAACCCTTAGTTTCCGTCCTGAACCTCAAAAGATTCCACATCACGTGATATACAATTCCTCAGAGAGCCCCCAGATAGTGCCAATAATGCGGTTACATTGTTTTGGTCCTCTTCTACTACCTGGTCATAAAAGGGATGGAATATACCTGGTGGTATGGATGGATTCAGTATGGTCGACCTGGTATCGATCACTACTATATCAGGGTTAGATAGGGGTGCCTATGACTCACCCACCTCTTGTATAGTCTCTTTTTTTCATAGATCCATCTACACGAGTTCCTCATCTAGTATTTTCCAGTCAACAGTATGGGATTGCCAACCAAATGGATAGAGTTGAGACAGCAACTGAAGATAGCGGCAACGCTGCATTTAAGCTCTACCAACACTTTCCCTATTCACGAAAAGGATGATATATATCTACCGGCGTAGGTGGATTCAGTGTTGCGTTGAAAGATCAATGGTCATGGTTTGTCGATCAGAAATATCAGGTCAGGAACTCGTGCGTCGATTGATCTATGAGACTATCCCTTGCAACGTTGATCCGTGTCCTATTCTTATCGATAAGTTCCAGCCTCAGTTCGTTAGGATCTTAGAGCCGTGATAAGGAATATAAAGCTCAACACACATATATTTCGATATTTACACTCAATCCTTGGTGGAGATTCGTTTGGGATCGGCGTTCCAGCAATCACCCTTCCTACAGAACGGAATTCTGCGAAGCCTCCGCGCAGCTCTGATTCTGGTGTTCGCACGGACCACCTGCAGTATGGCAATAGCAGATTGACGCCATCGAGAATCCAGAGAAAAGAGCTCATGGCACTCCGTTCTTCTAAACCATCCATATCTTCTGCCCACAAAATTTTATTGCATTATGTCCAGGCATTGTCAAATGGCATGGGTAGTGGCCGAACATCATCATTTTTCGCTCTAGAAAACCTATCCAGAGTTTCGCTCAGGGTGAGCAACGAGAGTTATCATGATTGAGCTGGGAACGCTTATGTCAGTATGGCCAGTGATAGCCATCATGAGAAAAAGAAATACAAATCTTAGTCAAACTTGGGTAGTAGATACCATAGCTGCAAAGGTGCGATCAAGTTTTTTTTTTGAGAGTATGAGGAATTTTCATCTACGTACAAAAGCAAGCAATTGAATCCAATGCTTCAAGCACGGTCCGGAGAAAAGTGAGTAGGGAAAGCAACATCTAATCCACCTTATCCACGAACCAAGTCCCTCAAGTGTTAATTATCATTAAGAAAGTTGAAGAAACGATCAAAGTCGCTTTCAGCACTGCGATCGAGGGGAGCTGCGTTAGTGAGTGCAGCAATCCCCTCCTCAGTAAGCAGGTCTCCGTTAACAGCAGAAGGTGCCGTTGTAGCCTGCACTGAGGCTCCATCCGGGTATTGGAGGCCATAGTTGATTCCAAAATCTTGCTGAAGAGGTTGCATCAAACCTGCCTCTGCCGATGGATCAGGCTGGAATGCTGGCATAGGCCGATCGGCATAGCGAATTTGCGCAAATGCGACGTCGCTGTTTAAGTCTATCATGCCGTTACTATCACCAATTAATCCCATAAGCATCTCATTGCTGAGGGCATGGCGGTTGAAAGAGTCGATTTCAAATTGTGTGATTTGAACAAATGGCAGGGTGGTTGAGGGTTCGAGCGCAGCTTGAGCATTGTGACGGTCCGCCATGGATTTCAAGCAGCTCACATTGTGGTGTCCCGGGAAAAGGGCGTATTGTACGCTCGAGCCATCAGCAGATTTTTCGATGTCAAGGTAGTCAACTGTGGCCTTCGAGAGGTCGTAATCGAAAAAATCGCTCGGGATCTCGTCCGGCACAGGAGCCTTCGCAGCACCACGAACAGCTCGGGTGGTGATCTTACGCTGGCGACGCTTCTTTTGCCCCGGCTTGCGAGGATTATATTTATAATCCGGGTGATCTTGTGCATGCTGAAGCTTGAGCTCTTTGGCCTTAACTCTCCAGACATCCTTGAAGGCTTTAGTGCCATTTCGCCATTCTGAGCCGGCTATTCTCGCTGCAGCAGACAGTGAGTCAGTGACTAAGTCTAAAAGACGTTTCAAAAGGGCATTAAACTCACAGATTTCCTCATTAGGTATATCAGGATCCTCAGCTTTGAGCTGTTTGTGCCTATGCGTACGGTACAGGATCCAGCAGTTGCTAGGTCGAGGTATCAAAATTCGTGCTGGCCCAGATGTAGTAGCCATAGCTGGATCACCGCCATCACTGCCATCTGGCTCTTGGAGTGAGGGTGTGGCAGATGCCTCAATGCTGTCCGGGATCAATTGGTAGATATCGATGCCCGGAATCTTGTAGGCGTTCACCGGCATATTAATTAGGCTTCGATAGCGCTCAGCAATTAGCTGAAGACCCTGGTCACCGATGGCTTGAATGATATTGCCAGGAAGAAGAATTTGGCCATTTTTTTGAGCAAGTTGGCTGAGTGCATCCTGCCAAGCTCGTTCGATATATTGCTCATGTTCCCATTCAAGTGTAGACACGAGAGCAGACATGTTTGACGGATTGAGTGTCGTAAAACAGATTGAGTGAGTGTTGTATAACAGATTGATTGAAAGTGTTGCAGAACAATGATTGAGAGTGTTGTAGAACAGATTGTAGCAATTGAAGTGTACAAGAATTGGATGGAAGGGAATGAGAAGATAAGTTGTGAGGGATTGAGAAGTGAGGTTGCTGTGAAGACGATGTGTTGATTCACCTTTTACCTCGTGACTTGGACTTCGATTTAATTCACCTATTGCCTTCTGAATAATCAATCTTTCTGCTTTCAGCTTCATCCAGTTATTATATTCCGATGGCACCCCAGAAGAGAGCCCACGAAGATATTGCCATCACGATGCAACACGACCTCGATATTGCGTACGCCACTAGGACCAAGGCTATTTTCACAGACTTTCTTATTGATCTTGGCCCTTCTGAGCCTCAGCTTCTTGAAGAGTTCGAGCAACTTGAGGATTCGGAGCTTATCAAGGAACTTGAACTTTCTGAGTCTGACGAGTATCTTCCTCCTGAGCCCGCGCTCTCCCCAACTTTACCACCGATGCTAAGCGATCCAAACTCCGAGCCTATCCAATTTTCGCGAATTATATCGATGCCTGCAAACGAGGAGATGCCGAAAATGCTTCTCCTGAGGCTGTCGGACCTCTTCGAATATTATCAGCGAATAGCAAATGTTGGTCTACCAGCTCATCCTAGGGGCAGCGATGATAACGAGGAGGGGGGGGATGAGAGTCTTGGAATTTACTCCAGGCGTGAAATCTTGCGCCGTCTGATGCGGAGTGCTTTGCATGAGCAAAGGACCTGGTAGTATAATCGCTTAATCTTGAAATGGAAATGGTTAATGAAAAGACTAACCTTCCTTCCAGGGATGCCAACGTTGAAAGCTCTCTACTAGGCCTGTGCAGTAATCTAGTCTTGTTGGTTGATGACTCTTGGAGTTCGACCTTTGCACTCAATGAGTTCTTCGGAAAGTATGGAGCAGGGAATGAAATGGAGATTGAGTTTCTTGAACAAAGCTTTCAACTTCCACGGGTTTGTATTAAAGGTTGGAGTAAGTCACACAAAGGAAATGAAAGCCAGAAGACAAGCTAACGGAGCTAATCGATTAGTGTCATGGAAAGTAGATCAGGCAAAGCATCTCTTTGTTCTACAGGAGCGAGGGAGGGAGACTCTAAACCATCCTTCGGAAGGCAGCATCAGGTTAGAAATTAAGGTTGGTGTCTTGTAATTATTTCACGAGAGTACGATGCACTGCTAAAGGGAACCCTGAGAAGGCGAACGTAAGGTGGCTTCATAGCTTCTATTCCGAAGTGTGATCTTCATTTAAATCCATGTCTTGGAATGAACCAGTAGTGAAAAAAATACAAAGAAACATGGCGTTCTTGGCGGTAATATCCAATACCGCCGAGTTCTAAAATTTGCATGCTTTGACAATCAGGTTTTTTTTTCAAGTAAAAATTCTGTAATATTTACCTTAGTTCGTAGAATTCCCATGCCATACATTTTAGTCTTTCCCTAAGACATAAAGTAGAAGCTTCTTCATCACTGTATTACAGCTGCAGTGAGGACAGCAAATCAAGACCATTTAATTAACCACAATTAATACTAGGAAGACCTGCCTAGAATCCTCATCTAGCGGATTAGTTTAAGAGACTTGACTTGTAAATTCTAGCGGGTCTTTTAGGCAGGTTTTATTGGCAGATAAAAAGAAATTTATATCTACTTAAAGTCCGTATAAAATTATTGTCGACCTGAATCGGACTTCCTTACCACCATCGTACTACTGTCTGTCGACCTAGATCGTATTGACGTACTTTGTCTCAGTTGTCTCTTAACTTGTGACTAATTACCGTCTTTCTTGATTTCGTATGTCTCATCGAATATCTTATTACCTGTTTCCATTACATTACCGACTAAATAACGTCGTCGTCATTCTATTTGCCGCCTATTTGGTGCATATAGTGAGGCTCTAGAGCCTCTTGCAATAAGACAGAGTTCTCATTCCTGATCGTCCGTTCAACAATTATCTTGTCGATTAGCGATACTATTAAGTATTTTAATAACATTAAGAGCAGCGAAAATATTTTCAAAGGCAGTGTGAGCTTCTTGAAATCTTAGTTAACTACCCTTCCATCACTTAGAATCATTTACCTATTCCTAAACAAGATAAATTTAGTTATGCGTCTAACTCATCAACAAACCGGCCTGGAATTATCTGGACAAGGCAGACAACATGTGCAGCTTAAATAGGCACAGTGAGTTTTTCTTGCACCAATATTACTTCCTGCGACCGAAAAATCAATCGCCATTAGGGCCACTTGTGCAAACAAAGCAGCCTGTGCAACTCGAGAGCCATAGCCGCTCATATTTGCCAGTGTTCGCAATGATAATTTTATTCATTGCTTCTTAACGATATATTCATTCATAAGGAGTGATAATGATTGGATAATCTGAAAGTCCTTATGAATGAATATCCATAATATTATGAATATATAGAAAGACTTAAAGCTCCTGTGATGTAGTAAGATGTAAACATAGGACCAGTTTTACGTCGTATGTTCTTATATATACGCAAGAGTTAAATGCTTCCGAATATTTTCTGGAGCGCGAAGGACAATCACCTAGCAACGCATGAGGCTTAGACTAGCGAATATTGAGCGATCAGAGTGCTTGAAGTCATGGGTAAGGGGAGGAGATGTAAGAGGTTGGAGGAAAGAGCTACTGGTGAATGCTAAGGGGGGATAGAGGCCTCTGTGGAGACTTTGACTGCTACGATTTAGTACAACACCATGCCAAGACTGGTGATCTACAATATCGCAATTATTCATTCATATCGCGATAAATCAGCTCTCTTATGAATACGATGCGATAAGTGGTCAATTTATTCATTCATTCATTACTGCGAACACTGATATTTGCTTAATGAATTAAGGTAACGAAGTATCCAGTTGAATGGTATATGCACTATTTTATCACAGTATATACATATGCCAATTAACAAGTATGTAGGTTAAGTCCTTCAATTCCTACTTGAACGAGCCATTTGCTGACCAGAGTTGGGAACAAGCAAGTAAACCAAGCTGATGGATAGTGCAAATTTCGTGCACAGGTTGACGTGAGCGCCTTGCACGATACCACAGATCGTATTGATGGCCTTGTACTTGAGCTTTTACCACTATATAGCACTTGTACGGCATTGCGCACGACCTACAAGCCGGCTTGCTTGCTTATTCCAACTCTGATCATAGGTCCGACAGTAGTAAACCAGTCGTTGAACGTCCCTCTTTTTCATACGGCCTCGATCTAGCCTTGCTGACCCTACCTTAAAAAAATGGTGTAATGAGCGCCGAGAATACCGCTTAGCAGCGCGAGGTTCTTCTAGGAATCAATAAAGGTCAGGCGCCGGAGCGACCTCAAGCTTCTAAAGCGAACACACTTCACGATAATCCGCCAGCCAAGACCTCGATGATTCAAGCGAGTGAGGATGTTTGGGGCCTTGAGATGTGTGCTCCGTACCACGACCTCTTCAACCCCAACTATGGGGAGTCGCTGGCCTGAAACCCTTATGAGGGCGATGAGTTTATTGCTTGGGGTATCAACGGTGCAAACTCATTCAGAGACTATGACATGTGGATGGAAGATCGTGATGGCCGCAAACAATAGGTGGGTTAACTGTAAAACTTCTGGCATTGGGTTAGCAACTGACTTTCTCTTCTCGCAGACTGTAGGGGTCTTCTCAACAAACTTCTTCTCTTCTACGACAATGAACGGCCACTTAAATTGGACTATGGAAACTTCTCTTGCCTCCAGCTTTTTCTGTACATTCGATTATTTGCATGAGAGACGGGAAATTGGATAGTGACGTGAAATCACTTTGGGTAGAACTGCCTATCTTGCGGACAGGATCCGGACAGTAACTCTTGGCAGTAACTTTACTGTCCGAATCTTTTGATCGACGGCGGCTCAGCAGGCGGTAAAGGAAGCCAAGACACTA
>Ga0307515_10005162_pt1 | contig 26547 bp, 21 predicted proteins | sample 17_EM_MG_FD_194513 | JGI IMG/M metagenome (GOLD analysis project Ga0307515, IMG submission 194513) | Populus trichocarpa ectomycorrhiza microbial communities from riparian zone in the Pacific Northwest, United States - 17_EM | ecosystem: Host-associated > Plants > Roots > Unclassified | place... | reverse complement strand
GAGTATAAAGGCTGCCAATGAAACCAATAAAGAGAATGATGTACCAAAGTTAATATTTTGCACATAACAGTAACATATATGACTGCGACCATAAATAGAAAAACCCGAAAAGGAGAACCGGAGACTGGAACCGAGGGGTCTAGCCAAACCCGGCAAAACCCGCGGGTTGACGGGTACGGGTACGGGTTTGGCCCACCATGATGCTCCAGGTCGGGTTTTTGGACTGGTCTGGAATCGAACCGAACAGTTTTTCCGGTCCAAACCCGGACCGCTGGCGGGTTACCCGGACCTGTTGCTAACACTACTTATATGTGGCCTTAGTGTCACCACCAACTGAAGCAGAATCCTGATTTTATCTTGATAGAGGATGGTATATCATGCCATGCAGCAAATTACACTGTATGGGAATAGTACAAAGAGGAAATTCCAAAAACTGAGTGGCCACCCTGCTCACCAGAGTCCAATCCTATTGAATGCATTTGGACCATTCTCAAGAGAAGGATTCAATGACGCCGAGCCTCTGAACATGTCACCACAGTTACCAAGATGAAGGTTGTCGTGAAGCAGGAATGGGAAAAAAATCGCAGTACAAGAAATTAACAAAGTAATTCAGCAACTACCGAAGATTATGCAGTGCTGTTTGACAGTTGATGATAGTAACAACTATCATGCCTAGCAAGTCCGTCTCTGTACTCTCTTTCATTCTTGTCCTGTGCTGCAGCCTATTAGTTTTTCCTTTTCATTACTGGAGTTCCTTCTCTTTCGCAAATTTCTTTTGTATAGCCATGTTTTCCATTACTTATATTAATCTCCCACTCTCTAGCTTTCATTTGGACCTATACACTTCTTGTTTGGAGTTGAATTGGTGTAGATATTGTTTATTTTATTGTTACCGACCCTACCGTCACCGGTAGCCACACCCCCGGCGTGGGTTAGGGTTAAAACATGACCGAATACTTGGTGATCTGACGAGTAGTGATCTCGCAACCTGTCGTCGTTCCCCCGTGTCTGCTCACAGCTCACATAATAGTCTTCGCAAGGCGTTTACATGGAGTCGCTCTCTCGAATATCATCGGTACTTGAATCAGCAAGAGATTTAACTCTCGAAGCAGCGCAGTCGGCATCAGCTGCTGGCAGATCGGGCCGCCGGGATGGCAAACAGCTGTTATCGAAAGAGACGCGGAAACTTCTAAACAGTCGGATTGACCGTGAAGTTTTGGACGGTCTTCGAAGAGTCATTACTGTAAGCTGCAAGATATCTTCTGGTATCGCTACACCGCTAATAGATCCAGCTGATGTCCCGCGGCATGGACTGTTCTGAGTTCTTCGCCGACGTCGTCAAGAATGTAGCTTCACCAGCCCTGGAAATCAAGAAGCTAGTTTACATCTATCTCCTCCGCTATGCTGAGTCCGAACCAGACCTTGCGCTACTTTCAATAAACACGATTCAAAAAGCTTTGAACGATCAGAATCAAGTTGTGAGAGCTATGGCCATCCGAGTTATGTCCGGAATCAAGGTACCCGTGATTTCTCAGATTGTGGCTTTGGGTATAAAGAAGGGCGTGACGGATATGTCGGCATATGTCCGCAAATGCGCGGCTTTGGCAATCCCAAAATGCTACCAGTTGGATTCAACTACCATGCCGCAGTTAACGGATCACCTGGGAACCCTACTTGGTGATAGAAGCCATTACGTGATGGGCGCTGCGGCGATGGCATTTCTCGAGATATGTCCATTTCGATATGATTTGATACACCCGCATTATCGAATCCTGGTCAAGATGCTGATAGATATGGATGAGTGGGGTCAATTGGCGATGCTCAGGCTACTGACCGGATACGCAAGGAAAACCTTTCCGACGAAGCGACGAAAGAAGGTTACTAATGGCGAGAGTGCATTTTACCTAGATGGGGAAACGGTAGGACATTCCGTCAGGACGCAAGATGTCATACAAGATATGGATCCAGATCTGGACCTATTTCTGAGGGCTTGTCCACCTTTACTGCAAAGCCGGAACAGCGCGGTAAGAACTCAACAGATCTAGAGGAGGTTATTGTGCTAATGATATTCAGGTGATTGTGGCTGTCGCGCGAGTATATCGCCATCTTGCCCCGTCTGAATATTTCCAGCAACTTTCAGGGCCTCTGGTTAGCTTGCTGCGAGCACCAGTCGATATTCAACATATTGCACTCATCAGCATTGTTTCCGTTGCTCTGGAAAGTGCTCAGCCGTTCTCACCGTTTGCGACTCATTTCCTTGTCCATCATTTGGATCCGCCTTATATATGGAGACTTAAGTTGGAGTGTTTGACACTTATATTTCCGTTCGTAAACATATACACCAAAAACCTGATTTTATCGGAACTGGAATATTTTGCGCAAGGATACGATAAGGAGCTTATCAAGGAGTCTGTAAGGGCAATCGGACGATGTGCTCAGAGCAAAACAAGAAATGCGGCCCGATGCCTGCGTGTTCTCCTAAGACAAGTGGAGTCATCAGATGGAGTACTTGTGGCCGAGTCACTGACTGTGATTCGGCACATTATACAACAGAACCCAACCGCACACTCTAAAACGGTCATTCGCTTGGCAAAGGCTCTTGATACGGCAACAAACCCGACTGCGCGGGCAAGTATTATTTGGCTCGTCGGCGAATTCTCCGGTACGGATGACGGCAATAATGTTGCGGCAGACAGCCTTCGGATATTAGCGAAGAGCTTCTCATTGGAGTCAGACCAAGCAAAGCAACAGATCGTCCTTCTGGCCGCCAAAGTCTATGCACATCATCTGAATCGGGCGCTTGTATCTCCTGCCAATAGTGATGACGTGGACTACAGTGAGAGTGATGAAGCTCCAAGAGATACCATTGCATTGCTATTTTCATATATTCTTTTGCTAGCAAGATATGACATGTCCTACGATCTTCGAGACCGAGCACGGCTGTATAAATCTCTACTAGTGAACCCGTCCTCAACTCAACTCGCGACGCTCGTCCTCCTTGCGCCAAAGCCAGTACCACAAGCCCCAAGCCCGTCCTCCGGAAGAGAAAATCTCACGCTTGGTTCTACAGCCATGGTTTTAGGAAAAGAAACCATAAGGGGCTACGAGCCACTGCCCGATTGGATCAGTGTTAGCAGGGCGCCAAGTCCATCCTTGAGAGAACCCCCGGTGACGGAGGGGATGAACCCGAAGAGTGGACTAGCAGCTATGATTGGAGTTGCTTCTCGTAATAGTAGACGGTCTGATAGTCCAGGATTCGGCAGTCTCCAGCCTGGCAACAGCCCAAAATTTCCGCAACTCGAGGAGAATCGGGAGCTGATTGTGGCACCTTCGAAGTCGAACGGGAAGGTAGAGACCACTTTGGAGGATTTTTTGGCAAGTGACCACGGGTCGGAAGCAGAGAGTGAGAGTGAGGAGGAAAGCGATGAAGGAGAAGCGAGCGATGATGACGGAGAAGAGATAGAAGATGATGACGATGACGATGACGACGATGAGGACAAGGGCGAGGACGGAGATAGTGAAGACGGGAAGGAAAACTCGCAGTTGTAGGGTGGATCGAAGTGAAAATGGGCAGGGGGAAATTTTTCTTTCGTACTTTTGTGTGATACGTGTACCGGTGCCGTGTCTGAATGCATATGTTGTGTGTTAGATGCAGACAATTCCTTGAGAGGATGGGATGCTGCAGCTAAGTGCACGATCTACCTAGGTACCTATCATAATGCAAATACAGAGGCAAGATACGACGTAAATAGATATGTCTCTTCGTTACCTGTGGTCAGGATTCGGATGATCAGTGGAGGATAAGCCCCCTCGTTCTCGTCGAGCATAGCTTGCTCTAGCGGTGATTGAGTTGTCATGTCTTGTCTCTCTTGCCGTGTATTGCACCAGTTGCTTTCTGCTGACGGCTGCCCCCTCAAATCCCTTCACCCACTTCTTATAACATCTCGTTTCCCCACGGTTTACCCTTCTTCTTTCCAATTCTATTTACCCTCGTTTTCGTCTTTCTGGTCGCTATTTTCTTTGTGGCACAGGTCATTACTCTCGACAACCTCACCATTCTCTAATTCCCAAACTTGCAAGCCAATACCACCTAGAGTTGCTAAAACACCCCAACCCGATCTCAGAACCTCGATACTCTTTAGTTTATATGTACCCTTTGTTTTCGACGTCCAAACGAGATGGAATTCACCATGGAAGACGTTGTACAGAAGCTGGAATCGCACGCCGAGTCCATCCTTCCATTACCTACCATCAATGGACTTGCGATCGACCAGAGAGTAGGAGCCGTAACTCCCGCTGCGCAGAGACTCAGTAGACCACTTGGCGCAATTGATGTACCCCATAAGAAGGTCGAAAGAGTCTGCTGCATTGGCGCTGGATATGTTGGTATGTCACTTTCCGTCCGTCCCTTGAGGAAGTTAGATGCAACAGCTTGCAAATAGAAAGTGCGAGGTGTACTTTGACCTTGGCTCAGCCTAGCCCTGTCGCTGTGATAAGCATTTTCCCTGCAATATTTGCTGGAAGGTGATCTCAGATAGTGTTGCTAATTGTGACTTTCTATCTCCAGGTGGTCCTACATGCGCTGTTATTGCATGCAAAAACCCGCATATCCAAGTAACGATAGTGGATCTCAATGCCGATAGAATCGCTGCTTGGAACTCGGACAAGCTTCCCATCTACGAGCCGGGACTCGATGAAGTCGTACGGGCTTGCCGGGACAAGAACTTGTTCTTCTCTACTGATGTCGACAAAGCTATCCTTGAGGCGGATTTGATATTTGTCTCTGTCAACACTCCTACTAAAACCAAAGGAGTGGGTGCCGGGTATGCTGCGGACTTAGGATACGTAGAGAGTGCCACCAGGCACATCGCCAAAGTTGCCCAAGGTCACAAGATTGTGGTCGAAAAGAGCACTGTTCCTTGCAGGACAGCCCAGAGCATGCGCATTATTGTAAGATGTACCACACTAGCAATACCTAGTTCAATGACTGACGATGGTTTCTTGCGGTGTAGCTTGATGCAAATGCTCGTCCTGGTATTCACTTTGATATTCTCTCCAATCCCGAGTTCCTTGCGGAAGGCACCGCGATTCCCGATTTGATGAATCCTGACCGCGTCTTGATCGGATCTTTGGACACGGACCCTGGTCGATCGGCAGCCGCATCTTTAGCAGATATCTACGCTGGGTGGGTCAGACGCGAGCAAATCATCACTATGAACCTTTGGTCATCCGAGCTCTCTAAGCTTGCTGCGAATGCCTTGTTGGCACAGAGGATCTCTTCCATCAACGCCCTTTCCGCCATCTGCGAGGCAACTGGTGCGGACGTCGACGAAGTTAGTTATGCCTGTGGCCTCGACTCGAGAATTGGACCAAAGTTCTTAAAAGCCAGTGTAGGTTTTGGAGGCAGCTGCTTCCAGAAGGATATCCTCAATTTGGTCTATCTCAGTGAAAGTCTGCACCTCCCAGAGGTTGCTGCTTATTGGCGCCAGGTTTGTTGCTCTTCGCTTTAAATTTTGAGCATGATCTACTCACACAAAGTGTCCCAGGTTGTTGAGATGAACGAATACCAGAAGAAACGCTTCCTTAACCGTATCATCTCTTGCCTCTTCAACACTCTTACGGGTAAGAAGGTTGCCATCTTAGGTTTTGCCTTCAAGAAGGATACCGGAGATACTCGCGAGTCGCCAGCTATCACTCTCTGCAAGTATCTCCGTCACGAACGCGCCAATGTCTCTATCTACGATCCCCAAGTTTCCGAGAGTCAAATCTGGCTTGACCTCACCGAGCCGGGAATCTCTGAGGATCGCGCCGAATGTGAAAAGCAATTTAGCATCGTCGATGGTCCATACTCTGCCTGCGAGGGAGCAGATGCAGTAGTAATTTGCACAGAATGGGATGAGTTTAGAAACTCGCATCTCAACTACCAGAAGATTTATGAGACGATGAACAAACCTGCATTTATTTTCGATGGAAGATTGATCTTGGATCAAAAGGGATTGGAAGCTATTGGGTTCCATGTGGAGACTATTGGACGACCCAGAAGCAATTTCCAGACGCCCAAGGACTGGGAGTAGATTAGAGGGTTGAGGTTTTTTCTTGTTGGTGTGGTTAGGTTTACTTCTGTAGACGGTGGGCATGTTTTCTTTCACGTCCTACAATCTTAATTATACGCGGCGAGATTTATGAGGCATAATGCGGTTTGAGTTACACACTCGTAACTGCGAGTTGACGAAAACCTGGAATAGAAGACCAATCAAATTCTGAGCCCATGACCGAGTGTAGAGCCATTATTCAGCAGCAACCCCAATTGTCGCTCGATGTAGCTCCATCATATCTCTTCATTGTCTCGTTCCATTTACTTACCCAAAACCATGCCACCGCAACGCAGCACCATCTCCAAGGCCCGCCAAAGAACCCTCCCCTTTGCAACTAAAGTCACAAAGCCCTCCCGCAGCAACAGTAGCAGCCTTAAGAAGATCGTTGGCAGTGTTGCAACTCAGTGGTCCGGACTCCCATCAGCTGCATTCCATCTCATTGACAGTGTTGACCACGACTCTCGAGAAAAGCCGCCCATCAAGGACACTCCACTTTGTGATAATGAAACCGCCGCCCGCAAAATCCCTCATACCGGTATCCGAAATTACTACACCACCGTCCTCAAGAGCCGACTTTCCTCTCCTGGTCATACACTATCCCCTCTTTGCCCAGTGTTATACCTCTACTAATACATCGCAGTGCATCAAAACTCCCTGGCGCTCGAAGAAAAGATTCTTAGACACTTTGATCTTTCGTCTCAGTACGGCCCCTGCATTGGAGTTACGAGAGTCAACCGGTGGAAGCGAGCCAACAAACTTGGATTGAAGCCCCCAATTGAGGTGCTTGCAGTTGCTTTGCAAATGGAAGATGAAAACGGAAAGGCCAATGACGAGAGGAATCGGGATTCGAGGAGAGCCTATATTGACGACTTTCTTTCTACCAAAAGTACGTAGTAGGCCCAGGATATAAGAGAAGAGTTTGCTAGTCTTGCTTGATTTAGCTGTACTTCTACTGGGCGGTGATTTCGGTTCATTCAAGAATAGGTATGTTTGGATTTTTTGTCTGTGTATTGTGGAGGGATGTCAGTGATACCTTATTTTGTTCAGTGAGGGATACAGGCATTTGTGCACCTAGCGATGGCATGTCAATTATGGTGTACGTAGAAGGTTTGGTCTTTAGGCAGAAATATGAGATAATTAACCACCTTGATTCGTCCTCTCTAATCCTCTTCGTGAATCTGGATGACAGACAGCACCTCCTTCATATCCTGCCAAACAGTGGGAAATTCTCAAGATAAGCTACAAAGTAATAAGTGAATACGCGTGCGGAAACCACACGGTACCCCCCGAAAAATAACTTTCTATGCTCATGCTGGTTCTCTCAAAGTTGGCCCGAACTTGCTTGCCTCTTGCTCTTTCGGGCGTGTGCTCTGATGTTCGCTTCAGGATATTAGTGGCTCATTCTGGGGGGGTATCTAGATAACAACTCGCATTACCTCGTACCCCGGCCATTGATCTCACGTGATTTCATACTAACTGAAATGGTGAGTCTGATCCAGATTGGAACCATGAAAAAAGTAAGGTGAAAGGGCCTGGAGACATCACTCCACCAAAAATTCAAATTACCTTTGAAGAGCTGAGCATTTGGGGGGTATTAGTTTCTATCTACTTGAGTCAATGCCGAGTTTTTTTTTTAACAAATTCAATGAAATTTGGACTGTAGCCATTTGCACCCAGTTACTCTCCCTGCCTTTGAATATGTAGTATTGTACAGATTGCTTACAGCTCCATACAAACTCTTGTTCCCCAACTCAAAATTCTTCCTTACAACAAAAGCTAATACAAATGCAGTGTAATGAGCTTTTCACGAAACTGTTAAGATGTTGATCTGGTTGTTCCAAAAACTTTCATCTGAAGTGAAGTCTCTAAGCTCTCTCACATCTTCCTTACCCTTGCCATAATTTTTGCTTTTTGTCTTTTCACATTCATCTTAGTAAATACCAGACAAAAATATATTTGCAAGTCAGATTTAAAGCCTGCATTACCACTCATCATCACAATATTTATTATATTATTTTACTATAGGGCTTAGTGATAACACTCAGTTTGGATTTAATTCAATAGCAGCTTTTGTATAGGACATATACAAAAGCTAGTTTAGGAGTCATTATATTCACTATTATTGTATACCACTACAAGCCAGCTGAAGTACTGCATAAATGTGAATATAGTACATGCAATTGGTCCTACTTTCATTCTATGTCTATTACCATAACCATTATCAACTACTCAGACTTCCATCTCCAGTAGCTAAGCTTAATCATCTACTCTCAACCTGATAATATATAACTATATAATGGGAAATCCTTTGTATTTATTATATTCATAACCATTACAGTTGCCATATTCAGATAGTATTGAGAATGTAGATACTTTTCTAGCAGTTAACTGTTTTTGAGCAAACTATGTATATGACTTGGCATTAGAAAGTTTCTTTACAGCTAGTGTAAGCAATGGGTCCGGGTAACCTGCCAGCGGTCCGGGTTCAGACCACAAATACAGTTCAGTTCAGTTCAAGATGAATTGAAAACCCCAACCCGCTGCCTATTGGCAGGCCAAACCTGTATCGGTGCCCATCAACCTGCAGGTTTTGCCAGGATTGGCTACACCCGTCAGGTCAAATCTCCAGTTCCGCTTTTTGGGTTGTTCTGTCTATGGTCGCTTTCAGATATTCTACAGTTAATCGCAAAATATTAACTGTCGTACGTCATTGTCCTTGTTGGATGTATTGGCTGCCATTATAATGATAAAAAATGAAGAGACATGTGCCCTGCCCCATCCTGGAAATGAGTGTCAATGGAGCATCAAAGATTATTGGTCTTGCATCTTGGTGAATCTGAGTGGCGATTGGTTGCAGACATTCATAATTGAGGTATTCACTACCATTATAGGCAAAAGGGGAAGCGACACAATCCCTGCCGGATCATAAAAATGAGCATCAACTGAGGGTCAATGATTTTTGGTCTCGCATCTTGGGTAACATCAGCAACAACTCTAGTTTGTGTCAGAAACACGTGGGTGTTCCGGACCGCTTTGATGGCTCTGATGGAACCTCATACCATTTGACAGAGAATTACACGCTTCCTGTCACCCAGGCGACGGGTCTGAGTTTACTGGACTGATCTAGTGGCCTTGAGGTGCACCTGGGAGCACCTGGGAGCACGTTGAATCACTGTAGAGGAGTCTGGGAAAAACATCTTCTTTGGGAATGCTGCTGGTGTGCCTGGAAATCATAGCTACTACTTATCGTTCAATGATTTTGAAAACTTATACATTCAGTTCATATTCTCATCGATGTATCTATCTATCTATATAGCTACATATCGACACATCGTATATCTGGACTGGCAGCACACGGCGATTGTCAGCAATCCGAGGTGCGCCTACAGATGACGATCGACTGAACGTCCACCTCAGTTACCCCTGTATCTCTGTACACCGACCGTCGCTCCTTAACGATGTACTTGGAGGCTGTGAACGAGTGAGCTGAGAGATGCACTTGGAGGCTGAGATCGAGTGAACTAAGAGATACATGTGGAGGCCAGGATCGAGTGAAGTCAAGGATACACTCCGAGGTTATGATTGAGCATGTATGAAGATACGCTTGGAGGCTGAGATCGAGTGAACTCAGAGATGCACTTGGAGGCCGTGATTGAGCGAGTTTGGAGATGCACTGGGAGGCCATGATTGAGCGAGGTTGGAGATGCAATTGGAGACCAAGATTGAGTGAACTCAGAGATGCATTGGGATGCCGTGATCGAGCGAGTTTGGACATGCATTTGGAGGCCGAGATTGAGTGAACTCAGAGATGCTCTCCAAGCTGTGATCGAGCGAGTTTAGAGATGCACTTGCAGCAGGCTATGATCGAGGGAGATTAGAGGAGTACTTGGAGGTGGTTGATCTAGAGGCGGTCGATGGGAGGTGCGCCAGGTGCTGAGACTCTATTCATTGGTCTGTTCACTTGAAACAGTGGGAATGTGACGAGGTGACTTTACCTTTGAAGCTCTCATGGAGATCTGGCTGGTGGCAGTCGATCTGTGGGGAGGTATGCCGGAAGCTGAAGCTATATCCAGGGGCCTACTCAAAATCGAGAGAATGAAGGGATGACAGACAATCATAGATGTATGCGGTACTCAGTGTATGCTGCACTCGGTGTATGCTGCACCTGGTGTATGCTGCACTCAGTGTCAACTCATGATGATGGCATGGAGAGATAGAGTGGGATGACTTAAATTTTTGTACTTGCAATGATGGTGGAGTTGTGGACGAGAAAGGGAGAGATGGGCTATGAAGATGAGAACGATATGGAGGATACGAGCAGACCTGAGGAATAAGGGGTATGACATGCCCGTTTGGGTTTAGAAGACCTCATATCGGTGATATTACCCGCCGGATCGGGACTCGTACCTGCGGGATCAGAGATAGTCAATTGACTCGCACACGAAATTCTCTTCAGTCCCAGATTCTCATGATGTTTTCCCCCATCTCCTCTGATTACTCTCTTTCTTGTGCTCAACTCTACCATCACCTAAGAACACAAAGTTAAGTCATCCCACTCTATCTCTCCATGCCATGATCATGACTTAACACTGAGTACAGCATACATCAAGTACAGCATCATCCCAAAATCAACAGTCTCCCGCTACAATCCAGTATCCTGCTCCCCACCAGTTTCCCATCTCTCGGTGGATGTTGTTGTATCCAAGTCTCTACATTCCCACAATTACAAGTTAACCAATGAATAGAGACTAAGCTGCCATCCCACCTCCCTCCAAATCGACCTCTTCTGAGTACTTCTCTAATCCCGCTTGATCATAGCCTGTAAGTGCATCTCCAAACTCACTCAATCCCGGCCTCCCAGTGCATCTCTGAGTTCACTCAATCTTGGTTGCCGATTGCATCTCTGAGTTCACTCAATCTTGGTCTCCAATTGCGTCTCCAAACTCACTCAATCACGGCCTCCCAGTTCAACTCCAATCTCGCTGTATCACGGCCTCCAAGTGCATCTCTGAGTTCACTCAATCTTGGCCTTCAAGTGCATCTCCAAACTTGCTCGATCAAAGCCTCGCAGTGTATCTCCGAGTTCACTCGATCCTTGCCTCCAAGTGCATCTCTCAGTTCACACAATCTTGGCCTCCAAGTGCATCTCTTAACTCGCTCAATCAAGGCCTCCAAGTACATCGTTAATGAGGGATTGCGGGTGTACAGAGATACCGGGCTAATGGAGGTGGACTGAGCTACGGGGAGTCCATATTTGGGAGACCCCGGGGTAGATAGACATCATCTCATATTCATCTCCTCTGGATCCACACCATTGCGTGGAATCTCATGGCCGGGTAGTATCATCTCTTCTCACTATCTTCCTAGGCTCCTCGAGCTAGAACCCTTCTTTCTCACGAATTCCGTTTTGATGTCGCTATTGGTGTGGCGGAATGTCGATGGTGGGCTCACTGCCGTCTAGCTCCATTGTATCACCACAACAGCCTCCAACTGGTGCATCTCTCGGTGCTCTCAATGGGCATCTCCAGATGCTCCTCCCATTATGCTCGACTACCATCTGTGGCCAGATTGACCGTATGTACAGATATAGAGATACGTAAATAATGCGTGCTATATTATGAGGTAGCGAACCTTGTGACTGTAACAGAGACGAATATGATAGACGAAATGCCTTGTGCTTATGGAACCCTAAGAACCACTGCTTTGAGAATATGGCACCAAGTCTCCCACAGAGCTGCGCCAGAATTTGACTATTCTAATAGTCAAATCTGGTAGCATCCTGAATGCACCTCCATAACTGCAGGTGCTTTCAGGAGCACCCGATTTACATTTTGCCGATGTACCCAATGAACCCATTCCGATGTATGGTCACAGTGGGCCACAACGGCACAGTGATCGTTTACAATGGGATACCGACATAGTGGGAAGCAACGGCCAAACAGTGATCGGAGGGCGATATGCAACGCTACGTGTGGTATTGGTGCCGGGCGCGAAGTAATCTGCCACCGGGTTGTCTATGACGGCTCTGCCGGAGCATGTCCACTCTGAGGCCGCCATTCCCTCCAGACGATAATGTCTTTCGCCAATGAATCAATGTGGCACTTGATTGCAGACATCTATAAATGAGGTGTTGGCAGCCTTTTTAGGCAGATAAGCAAGAGATAGTCCCATGACAGCCTCCCAGACAGTAACAATTTATTTCATTTACAATGCTGCAACCAAGAGTTCATGAGCGTTTTAGCCTATAAAAACAGTGAAAACTTTATATGTAAACTATAACAGCCGCATCATGCTTTGATTACCCATGATGCAGGGCCAACAATCGTTGACTCTCTGTTGACGATCATTTTGAAGATGGGACAGGGACTGTGTCGCTATTGCTTTGCCTATAAAGGCGGCAAATACTTTGACTATGTATAGCAAGAACCAAATCACTTTTTAATAACCTTACTTACAAGGCCAAAAATCGTTGATGCTCTGTTGACACTCATTTCCAGAATGGGGCAGAGTGCGGGGCACTTTCTCTTTTGCCTATTAAGGAGGCCAATACCTCATTCCTGAATGGCCACAACCAATTGCCCCTCAGATTTCCCAAGATGCAAGCCCAAAAACCATTGACACTCCATTGACACTAATCTGGCCATGGGCATATCGGCAATGTGTAATCATTTCATTTGGCATAGTATATCATTAAGGCAGCCTTTCTATTGTCTTCATGTACTTTCTCCTTCATCGCTATATTTTTCTTTAATAATACATATGAATATATCCTTTAAAATATACTTTAAAGTGTCTGCTAATTGTAGATAATAATACACTCAAAAATCCCATTCCTTTCAATCAATGCTAGTCTTCACTTTCAGGTTCACTCAATAGGCTGCTGTCATCAGCAAAATGGATGTCAGCTGCATTACTACACAGCAGAAAGTGTACTAACCAGTGGATGCTCCTTCATCGGTCAGCAAATCTGGAATAATATCTTTATCGTGCTTGCGATCCTTGGCAAATGCATCAACATTGAGAAATTGAGTGCTGTGAAGAGGAGTATGTATATACACGTATCCAGGTGGCACACCTTCTATTTGGGAAGCAAGAGCTCCCTCAGTGCCACCAGGTGGTACAGGTGGGATTCCGGGCGGAAGTGGCATCCGTTCTGGTGTCGGCTGTTTCAGTCGATCTGGTGGAGGTTCACCAGTGCCTGTGCACCTGAAGCATGTCTATGGATTCTGTGCTGTTCCATTTTGCAAGAAAGGCAGCCGTCTGTTTGATTTTCATGAACGATAGCTGGGTGTCTTTCTATCACAGCCTTCACTTTGCTATGCCCAGAAAACTCAACTCCTTGTTTCTTCTCTTCTCAGACTTTGGACTGAGGTTTTTTGATTAGGTTTTGCATTGCCTCTATTGTGGTGCAGGAAAAGCGTCCTTTGGCCAGTTTGGCCATATTCAAGGGAAGGCGCATGTTGGACGGTTCTAGCTGTACCCGACCTTGTTGCATTGCCATCATGGCAGACATGTTGAACACCTACAAGAAATCAGTTGCTGCATCTACATATGAGATTCAGTTATTACCTCTACCATATACACTTCTGGAGCATCCTCTATGGAGTTCGAAGCCTGGTTTCCACACTCTTGGGGACACTTATCACGAAACTTGTCTGCAAAACACCCAGAGCTGACAATATCACAATGTACGATTTCGCAGACCGCGTGGATGATTGCCTTCCTTGGCCATGGAGGTTTCCGATTACAGGCAGCTGTGAATTGGTGAGGTAGCTCCCGACGTACACCAGATGTATAATCAGTTGTTAGTTGACACCCGACTACCTCCATATGGATGACTCACATCCCCTCACATGCTCTTTCTTATCGTTGCTGCTTCCATCTTTACAGACCATTTTGAGATGTGCATCATGGGTCATATTTTCAGTGACTGCATTGGCAGTGTCGTGGTGCACTAACTGGTGTCTGCATTGTAGCTGTGTCTCAGCGGGTGGCATAGTGGAAGAAGTGCCAGTTGTTCAGCTCGATTCCAATCGTCTTGCACCATGCTGAAGAGTTTGTGGAGACATGATCTGCAGCTGTGGAAAAGGAAAGGAAGATGATAACAAAAAGAAGTGGGAAGTCCTAAGGAAGATGATAACAAAAAGAAGTGGGCAGTCCTGAGGAAGATGATAACAAAAAGAAGTGGGACGTCCTGAGGAATATATAGTTAGCTTCAAGTCAAAATGGAATGAGTAACAGCCAACTTGCACATTCTACTCAAGATAATTTCTAATGGGTATAGCTGCAGATTGCATGGGTTTCCAACCATCCTGCGATTTGCACTGAGTTGGTCTGATGTTGTTTGTTTGGTTACAGGGATAAGTCGAGGTGAATGACAGCCGAAATCTCCTGTTTGTAAGATATTGAAAGCACATTCCTCGACAGAAAGCATGTCTGGCGATGATTGTCCCCAGAAATCGCCGGGATCTTACATGAAACAGATGCTAAACATCACATAATGTTCTACCATTAGCATCGCTATTCCCAATGTAGTGACCGTCAAAAGCCAGATTTTGCTTGGTTCAAGTTGATCAAGCATACCAATCTTGACATAAAAGACGCAGCTTGCCTTCATGTGGTCCATATCTTGCAACATTTATCATCTTGCCTGTCAACAAAGTCAACACGCAATACAATGGTCAATGCTCCGAAAAATGACCTCTCGCCACTTCCGGCGGAAAAATACAGCGAAACAACAAAGCATTCCACATGACGATTTCATCAAGCGAATGAATGGAAGAGCAGCTTGGAAGCTGAAAGGGTCCAAGCCCTAGGAGCATTGCGCAGCATACAATCTAAAAAGAAGCTTGCGGCGGAGAAATGAGGAGAAATGCACTTTTTACGCAATGAAAGGAAAGAGAAATAGATTGAGGGTTATGTGGATTGGGAGACTGATGTGGCTACAATGCAAGTTGAAGACGCAGTGAAAGCGGTTACGCAGGAGCAGGAAGATATGAGAAATGCTGAGAAGGTGGGATTGACAACCAGGAAGCCCGAAAAAACAATGGAGGAGATGTTGAATGCTATCAGAGATAGTATCAGTGATCTTGCAAGTTCTGACGCTGAGGAGGATGGAGTAGATGAGAAAGGTGATGCAGAAGATACAGAGCTGGCGAAACTGAATGAAGATGATGAACCTGGCTGGGTGATGGGCACAATCTCCAAAATGGCACAGCATTGCATGGAGAGTGTTCGGCAAATGCAGATGAAGCTTCGCGGATTGACGCAACCGTGACGCGGAGACGCTACCAACAACTTCCCAGAGAGAGATAAGAAGTACAGAATAGCCGAATGGATGGTACTGGCAGTTGTTCAGCTGGAAACGGATGATGATGTAGCCGCATCTGCCCCGACAACATTTGGATAGCGTCTGGAGACTCTTGATATCGTCTCCGGAAAATCGCCCATACAACAAGGCACTTCTCGACTATGAAGTAGTCATATGAGCCTAGGATCATGTAAACCACAGCCCCACAAACGCATTGGGTCTCTCCAGCCCGTAGCAGAGCCCGATTCTTCGCCAATATGGGGTTTAAAGCATGGTGAACCCTTATGTTTTACCCCAGCATATAGCGTCCCTCACTAATTACCATTTAGAAATCAGATTCCGACGAAGAAAAGGTGACAGCTCATGTGTCGCCAGAGCAGTAAATAGGCAACTCACTATTTTTGATGACCTATCTCTCAGAAAAGCAATTCATGTACCTATTTTGCTACCTGTTAGCTTTTGCATGATTTCTGTGATGAAATTGTGACAAATGATAATTCGTCTGTGCATGTCCAAAGGTCGCATGGGCCATGCAAATATTCTAGATTCCAAATATCATTCACTGACAACCAATGAACTCGATATCATCTAGGCTGTTACTGTTAAGTCAGAAAGTCAATACTAAAATAGAGACCAAATTTACTAACAAAATTTAAGTTAGTGATGTCATACGTGTCATCAAAGGAGCAGTCAAAGTGGAATGCACACTGGGAAGAATGACAACCATCATGCTGCATTGATCCATCCATCCAGCTGCATAATTCTGCCCACAGAGCAGCTGCTCATGGCCGAGCATTTGAAGATTGCTTACGGTAGGTCATGGAAATTGAGGAGGATAATGTGGATAAGGGAAGGTGAGGAAGTCGGGCTATAAATATCAAAAACCAGTGTACGGATCTACATCCAGTAAATTGCTCGCCAAAAGCTCTGGAACGTGATAGGCATACATCATGTATCACTCACATACCATGTAGAGTGGTGGATCAGAAATTGCGAGGCCTCGAAGCTTTTGGAGGCAAGTATCTATACCTAGAGACAGTACATTGGCAGTCAATAATGACTGTATGCATTGTTGCATACATTTGTTGAGCATCCAATGATGATTAGTATGTGATTAAGGTGAGTGTCAACGGAGCATCAATAATTTTGAGCCTCACATTTTCAGCAATCAAAGGGCTGCGTAGTCACATCGTTCCAAAGTGATTGTAATGGCCGTGTTTATAGGTAAAATGGCCAGTGATATGCTGATTGCCCCATCCTACAAATGAGCATCAACGATGTGTCAACAATTTTTGCTTATGTCAGTTTGATAATAAATGACAGAATTGGTGACAGTGATACATAATCAAAGTAATGGCCGCTTCAATAGGCGAAAATGCAAGCGACGACATCGCAACAATCTCCTCAACATGAGCGGCAAGGCGTGTGAATGATTCTTGGTCTTGCATCTAGGATAATGCAAGTGCTGTGCGATGACATTAACCAATAATCAGAGTATTGGCTGCCTTCATCAGCAACAATGCTATTGCAGATATCGCTAGCACCTCCTAAAAATGAGTGGCAATGGAGCATCAATGATTTTTGGTCTTGCGTCTTGGATAATCAAAGGGCAGTGCAACCGTGTCAACCAATAATCAAAGTACCGGCTGCCTTTATGGGCACAAATGCCACAGATGATATTGCTACCACCTCCTACAAATGCATGTCAACAGAGCATCAATGATTTTTGGTCTTGCATCATGGACAACCAATGTGCCATGCAACGGCATTAACCCACAATCACAGTACAGGTTGCCTTTATGGGAAAAAATGCTAGTGACGATATCCCTACAACCGGCAAAAATGTGCATCAATGGAGCGTCAACAATTGTGGGTCTAGCTTCTTGGATAAGTTAAGGGCTATGCAACGGCGTTAACTCATAAACATAGTATTGGCCGCCTATATGGTCAAAAATCCTACGTACGATATCGCTGCTGCCTCCTAAAAATGAGCGCCAACGGAGCATCAATACTTTTCGTGGGGGCTCAGTAATGTACACACAATGAACTGCATTGCATCGTTTCTAAATTGAGTTTTACACAGTCAGTCTTTTCAATATGTCTTTGTATACAACTTCAGAAATATGCATGCAATGTCTCACAGATCTGACATTTTTTGCTTGCAGCTTTAGAGTCAATATTTAAGAACCAGCTATCTACTTTACTATGAGGTAACTTTTGACGGTCCCTCATGTTGAAATACCCAGGTATCAAATTCCTGCCCTGGTGACTGACTCAAAATCTGTCAATACCTCATTGCTAGAGGCTATGATATCTTCCAAAAATGAATGTGTCTTTATTTGTGATTTGAGCGACATTACTTTTCAAACCATATTTGATGCTTGGTGGGCTTCTGAGAATGTAGGCTCGATGTGTCCTACTGATTGGTATAATTCAAGGCATGCTCCTTTGTGGTGGTTTTATTCGCACTGCGGAATCAAGGAGACTGGTAGCCCTGGCATGATCTGCATCGTTTGTCCTCATATTCTTTGCCAGCCATCAGAACATGGTACCAGCACAATGTGTAAACACTTGCTGGCAAAAGCTCACATCACAAAGTTAAACAAATTGACAGAGTCGGGAGTTATGGAATTGACTAGTTCAATGGTCGACGAAACAGCTTTGGCCATACTGAAGAGACTAGGATGTTGAGAAATTACAATGGTAAGTTCACTAAGGAAATTCATACTCGACATTCAGGTTTTACCCATATTAACTGAATTCATAGATGAAATGCTCTAAACTGGCAGCTAAGGACTTTGTAACTTCTGAATTTCACCAAGACACCTGGAATCGCTACCTTACGTTGGCATTGCTTTCTGCTCACATTTCCGGGAACTCTATATTAGAATGAAAGCTATGAAGGTCATATAAACATTTACAATACGAGATAGTGATACTGTCAGCCACCATCCTTGGAATCATTTGCCGGCGGGAGTACTCACTCACAGCGGATGCGAATACGACACAATTGCTGTCAGGAAATAAAGTTAGCGTAGTGCTGGACCGGTTGACATTGATGAACAAACTTGACACAACGTCGGTCATTCCTTACTATGTGGATTGAAATTGTGCATTGTGAGAAGTACACTTCGCGTTCGGTGAGGTTGATAGCCTATTCTTATCCTTTATCAAAAGCGAATGATGGATGATTGGTCAAGGGTCAACATACTGCGGCAATGCTAGCCATACATTTGAAGGAAGTTCTTGACTGTTTTCAGCTTACCAATGGCTGTTTAGTTGGAATTACGACTGCTAACACTTGGTCAAATTACTCGATGACTTGCAAACTGCAATCAACCTTTCAGGCCTCACGCATCCAGTTGCCTGCATTGAGGAACCACATACCATGCATGGCGCATGTCATAAAGCTGGTTACAGGTGTATTCATGAGCAGTCTCGGTGTAAAAAGCCGCACCAAGTCTTGGGAAGCCCACCAGCGCGATCAACAATTGGGAGAGAATGAACGCATAGACATTGGGAAGAGTCAAAGACTGTGAAAAGTGGACAATGCTAGAATCATCAAGGTGTTGGCCATGAGACAAGGTTTAGCAAAGATTATTCAGAAAGTATGTAATTCAAGAAAGTTTTGAAACTCTTGAAACTGACCTTTATACATGGCTGGACAACCGAAGGCATGAGCTGGCCGGCCCTGGGCGAAGAACCTGTGGTTAAAACCATTATACTGGATGACAAAAGCACAGCCAAGAGAGCCGCACAAGGCTGGGCAAGTGAGAAAGAAGCGAAAGTTGGGGCGGGAGTCTCAATGTGGTGGTGGTCAGATGGATCATGCTCTGACAATGGCCGAGTGGGAGCAGCAGCAGTGTGCAAGCATGGTAATGAATGGAGGACTCGCCGCAGTGATCTGGGCACTGGACGTATAGAGGTCTTCGATGTGGAGCTGTGGGAGATTGCACTCGAGCTCAGTGAGACAGTCAAGAGAATAGAAAGACTGCCAAAGCTCAGAGTGAAAACTGTGGCATTCTTTAGCGATGCACATGCTGCAGTTCGACGAACGGCACATCTAGAGCCGGACCCGGGGCAGCAATGAGCAAGGCGGATTAATTGGAGAGCACAGGCTCTCCTCGCCCACGGCATCACAACCGAGATTTACTTGGTTCCATGACACTCCAGTATCTCCAGAAATGAAGACACAGACCGTGAGGCAAACCTCGCCTCAGACGCAAGTGGAGGCACGGCAATAGAGCTACCATACACCTCGACCTCCAATACACCTAGATGAATCTCCGAGGGAAGGTCAGCACCCAGAGCAAACTGGGAGGCCGACTAGTGCAGTAAGCACTTCAGCTACACACTCAAGGGCAAGACGGGGACCAAGAGACCATTTCCAATGACAAGCGTGAAGTCGCTGGTTGCCAGATTTCACCGACATAAATGTGGGGATGCACCCACTGGAGTCTACCTAGCACGGTACAGCCACCGAGAAGGCAACAAATTCTGGAGGTGAACAGGGACAGCGGCCCAGACGCGGGAGCACCTCTTCCACCATCGCAGCCAGTGGAGAGACCAGCAGAATGCACTCTGGAACACGGTGGGAAAGGTGACAGGCTGGAATGCAGGCAGATGCTACCACATGCAGATCTCAGAGTTGTTTCTCACAGAACAGTGCGATCAAGCGGTGATTGACATCTTGGCAGCGACTGAAGTTGGGAAGTTCCCGCCCAAATGATTGGAGGTATGGAGTGGACGCTGATACTGACTCAGGTGCGGGGAGTGGCAGCAGTGGGTTCATATCTTTTCATTTCATTTCTTTTCTGTTTTTGTCTATCTTTTAGCTTTCATTTGTCAGCAGGGATGAAGGGTAGCAGGGGGGGAGCTCCTCCATTGAGCTGGCTCGCCTGGAGGCGGAGGGGGTATCAGGTCCTGTCATACTCAAGTAAGAGTGCATACAGTATTAAAAAACAACAACAACTGACCTTCATATAGCAGAGAATGCCAGCTGTATTGATTGTGCTGACACCGGGTTCTCGAAATGAGATCATTGTGTGTCAAAAAGCCAAACTATGAATCACACTACTACCTATGATAGATGTGAAACACGGTCGAATTTGACACTAGAGTCACTTGAGCAAGCCTCCCCACTATGAGATTTCACCCGTGAGTGGTTGAAGAATCGAACATACAATGATTATCAGCTACTCTTCACAACACAGGATGAATGGACCATCGTCAAGTGCGACCTTGACGTTGTCAGGGCATTCCGATACTGGGCCCTCTGGATGTCGAACAGGCAGATGCTTACTCTGCATCAAGTTCTCACCATATACAATTACATGTTCAATCATATGGATGGCTTTATGCGAGCTTTAGCTAAAAAGAAGCCTCAATGGAAGGAAAACTAATTCTTCGCGGCAAAGCTTGCGCGACAGAAGCTGTTGAAATATTATGCTGATGTCACTGCAACAGCGGGTATGTTTCGCATTTCAGCACATATCCTCCATCCTTTCTGGAAGTTGCGATCGTTTAGGAAGTGGGACAAGGGAATGAATATTAATCCTGAGGTTGAGATATCCTATACTACCCAATACCAAGAGTCGTTTCTGAAGTATGTGGAGAATGAATACTGTGCCAGACATGGATATTTACCTGTCAGTAAACCCAAAAGGGTGCACAGAAATGATCTCTTCCCCATGGCTACGGCTTCAGGATCCGGTCAATCTCATATCGATCCATACGAGATCTCCAGCAATGAGGAAGAATACGCAATGACTAAAAATGTGCCTGAAATGACACCCAGATGAAGCAATCACGCAGCATGCTTATAGACAGCCACAAGGATCATTTTGAATGCCCCTCCTCAATCACTGCAGAACAAGGGGTAAGTTAATCTGACTCATAATCATTACCACTCCGACCAGATGGAGATCAGGAGTACATTTTGGATACCAGATATCACCGACTGGCAGCATCAACAGGAGGAAACACATTCAAAGTACGCCGATCTCACCAATGTGGCAAGCAACATACTTTCTATCATACCTGATTTTGTTAGAGTCAAGGCCAGTTTTTCCCATGGGTGAGATGTTATCACTGGGAGGCAGAAAAACACCACAAGTGATACCGTTTGCGAAAACATCGTACTAAGGCAGTTTGCTTCAACCTATAGTGGTATATTAGCGGGTGATGACCCAGCATTGGATATGATGAACACTGAAATGACTTGGAAACGAAGAAAGAGGCGGAGGAAAGAAAATTGAACTGAATTGCCAAGGTCCACGACTTTTTGGAGATGGGACAGGGCAGCCAAAACCTCCATGCTACACAGATGTAATGTCACGCTCAAAACAAGCAGATGACAGCCATAGGATACATTTCAGATATGGAAGAGATTGTCAAAGCATCCTGGTAACTCTTTAAACATGATGGTGCGGCTGCATTTAAATAGTCGCAAAGATCACCTTTTCCACCAGCTTTGTGTGCAAAGGACCTCCCTGGAGGACAAACTCAAGTATTAAATGTCCGCCAGCTAAAAAGAATAGACCTTCATCCAGCCCAATGTGATGAGTCTGGTGCACTGGAAAGAATTTCGGACACAAAAAATTGGCTTCACTTGAATGGCGCCTTGGAAAATTCAAATGGCAGCAACGACATTTGGGAGGCAGACATTGAATCTGGTATAGAGCTAGGTGATTGCATTGAGGATCCCGAAAGCCCAGATCAGAGGGACGTGAGTGCTGCACCAAATGTTCCCAGATCGATTCGGCCAACACGGAAGTCAAAAAAATAGGCTGAATGAGGGTTGGTGATGGTCAATTTAATGGAACCAAGAAGGAATAAGAGAAACAACAAATAATAGGACAGAATGCATCAATATGTTTCACCAGGATCTTTATGTTGCTTGACCCAGAATTTTGTTCAGAGATATATTATGAGAGAATGGTGAGCAGTCGGATGTGAATACTGGTTGATACACTGATGTACAGCAGGCAAAACGAATCATTTGGAAAGATGTATAAATTTTGATAGAATGAGAGCCACCGGTGCAAGAATATCACTGGGCTCGGCTTTGCCAAAAGACCAAGTCCCAATCAGCCAGAAAGGGAACCAACTAATTCAAATAATTATGAATGCAATTATTGATGGCAGCAGATTTTGAATGGACAATACATTAAAATGAGGGTCAATGGAGCATCAACGATTATGATAGGGGTGTTCCCCTACCAGCGATGAAGGTACTTGTGATAGTTAAATGAATACATGTCACGGGGTTACTCTTGGTCTAGTCACGTGATATCCATAACAGCCGTTCACGACGTCACCGGTAGGTCAGCCGTATTTTTCTTAGCGGAAATACATTAGGGTTGCGTGTCGATTCAATAAGCGCTTGAGCTTAGCGACGTCATTTTTGACGATGCAGCTATGTCGCCATAACAGGAAAGTCTAGGCTTCAGCGGTGTGTATAGTTTTCAACCACATTCAACCACCTAAACTAGCGGGGCATGTTTGATTGGACTGGAGATTACTCCGACTCACAAACAAGGCAGTCCATAGTTAATAAGCGAGTATGCGGGAATTCAGACTGATTGCCTCAGGCGATGAAAACTATCAGGGTATTCCCCGGCCAAAGAGAACGGTCTTGGCCTAAGCATCACGTGACTGAGGGAATTATGATGTTGGCTGAAGATAAGAGGTCTGAAGCAACCCTGCTCATTGGTTTGAGTTAGTATGCAATGAAACGTCGGACTAGTATTGAATAGGAGCTGTGGCGTCGTGTTCTACATTGGCATAGTATCGGTTGGTCGCCGATTGAATCTATGACGCAAGCCAAATACCCTTTAGGGTGAGGCATTAATTGTGATAAGCACTGCCGACTATGATCGGCTGCTGTTCCAACTACTGTTCAAATGGAATGCGAGATGTCTAAGTGCACATTTGATCTGTCATATTGTCTGACTTGATATCATGCGATGGATGGCCTGATTATTATCAGGAGTGTGATGCTTTGAAACCACATTGCATGAACCCAATAAACTGGGATGCGCGGCACCTATCACCGGGCGCATGCGGGAATGGCATGACACGACCGTGATAAGCTATCAAGCGCAATAGAGTCATAGTGCCGACGTATGGGTGTACAAACCCTCGACGACAACTATAAAGAGATCGCATTGAGCGGGCAATGGGAAGAACAAGCTGAATTAGCAATCTGCAGTCAACAACTAGAACACCGAAGATGATTTGAAAATATTATTAAGAATTCTACTCTATATATCTCTATCCACAATTACTTCCTTATCACACTCTCGTGACTTCGCTCTGTATACCTGGGTACAGAATTACACAATCCGAATACACACTCCAGGAGAAAGTCGAATCCTATGGAGATTTCATCTCCGCTTGAGATGAGGAATGTTTGACCCATATCTCGCGAGTGGTGTTCTGTAGAAACATTACGAACGAATCTACTACCTAGTAGTTTGGTACTTGTCTCCCGGGATTCTACCCTTCGAAGAGTTTCCCAAAGTGCATTTGTTTTCTGGAGAGTAGTAGTTTACAAACAGGACGGGAACATCAACACTTGGAGGAGAGTCTTTGAGGTTCCAAAAGTACTTTGGAACTGTACTTTAACATTAGCTCTTGAAGAAGGTCAAGAGGTTGAGTCTTAGGATAAGACGAGGAAAGAAAGAGTTTCTTAGATTAGGCGGCTGAACTCAATTCAATACATGTTGTACTGAGTATTGGGATTAAGAACCACCGCAACAGATTTTTGGTCCTGTATGTAAGGTAATTGAAAGGTGATTTGGTCACTGTTATGCATAACTGATGTATAGACAGCATTTGTAGGCAACAGAGATAGCGACTTGGTCACTGCCCCGTTCCGAAAATGAGTGTCAACAGAGCATTCACAATTTTTAGTCTTGTAAGTAAGGTATTGGAAATGTTGTTTAGTCGCTGTTATGCATAACCGACACATTGGCAGCCTTTATAAGCACATGTGAATGCGACACGGTCACTGCCCCATTCTGAAAATAAGCATCAACGGGGTGTGAATGCTTGTTGGCTGTGCATCTTCGGTAATCTAAGTTGCGATTGGTTGCAATGATCCATTGAGGAGATATTGGCAGCCTTTGGGGTCAAAAACAATAGTGACACGCTCCCTGCCCCATCGTTCAAATGAGTGTCAATGGAGTGTGAACGATTCTTGGTTTCGCATCCAGGGTAATCTAAGTGTCGCTTTGTTGCAATAATTCATATCTGGAGTAATAGTGGCCTTTTCAGGCCAAACAGTGCATGCCATCGGTGTTACCCCATCATGAAATTGATCGCCAATGGAGCGTCAACAATTTTGATTGTTGCATATTTGGTAGTCAAAGCATCGCACGGATCATTGAGTACATAACAGAGCTATTGACCGCCATTATAGGCAAATATACAATTTATAAAAGGATAAACACGGATTCCAAAATAATTGATCTTGCACACTGCAAAACATGCAAAAAGACACTGCTTGATGCTGTATAAGCGGTTTTGATAAGATACTATTATCAAACAGCAAAAACAAGAGCATTAGATGAATCTACAGATGGACCCGCTGACAACATGCCCAATTCAGACAGGTTGGGTGATGTCCATTGAACTGTACCCAAATTGACAGTTTGGGTGTATCAATGACCCAAACCGCCAACATGACTGTCATGCGATTTCAACCTAGACCCTTTCCCGAAGCGACGGTCCATAACCATTGCTAAGACTATTCAATGCTCCATCAAACTTTGTTCAAATATAATCTATAATTTACTTAATGTACAGTTACTCTGCATAGTGCAACCTAAGAAGTGTAGAAGGTATTTCTGGTTGCTCAGTTTAACATTATACATTGAAACTCATATGATACAAACTTTTCCTGCTTTTATTTCATTATTATTTTAAATTGTAATTAATTTCCTAGTCTATAAAGTCTCATGCAAGGCTAAAATTACTGTAAATATGACTTGCAAGTACTTACTATAATTGAAAGGTAACTGTATAGTAGGATATCTAAAGAAACAAAATAAATTTCTTAGTGAAATATAAATGTAATAAATTCATTTATAGTATTCTCTACTGTGTAGATTTTCCATATCTTCAGTTATCTTCCCTCAAACTTTCAACTTCTATCATTTTTATTAACTTTATTATGTTGTCACTAAATTATAGTATAAGACTAGAGATTCCACTTGATATGCTCTATATATACTAATGAAATTTCCAGAATAATATACAAAACTATACGAACTAATACTACATAAAATATTATTCAAATATTATTTAATCTCAATACTTTATACTTTCACAATATATATTAATTACCTAACTAATTCATTATTCAGATTATATCAAAAAATACACCTTTCTATATGATTCATTAAGGATTATATATTACAATATATTCATCAATTAGAAGTATATATATTATGAATCCAATCTTAAATACCACAAATTTATAATATCAAAGACAGTTTCAGAGATACCAGATATTTGTGAAGTAACTTGATATGACATATTTAATATAACTCCAAACTATACAATATTAATGTGTATCATGTATAACTTAGTACTGAAGAAATTTTTGAACTGCACAATATATAGTGTATATTTATTGGATGATAGTTGATTAAAATGTGCATTTGAAATTGTTGAAATTGATACAGTAAATAGTGGCTGATAAATAGGAGATAGACTAATAATAGTCATTATGAAAGACAGGTAGACTCTACTAATAAACTTGTATATACTACACAATAGGATAATGTCCAGTATAAGTATTTTTAATATCGAAATTACAGAACTGCTTAATATATTATGCAATTCAAAGAGAAGCAAATGAGAGAGAAATAACTAATAAAGATATATTAAAAACATTGGGAAAAGTGTTGGTACTATTGATCTTGATATTTATTATCCCTTCGCCGGTATTGGGCCCACGAAAGGGCTCACTTTCGCGTGCGCCGCGCCTTGTTGCTTATAACAACACAGCCACCCACTTAACCCCCCCCCTAGAATATTATGAATTGAAAGATAACTAGTAGAAGCTTCTATTTATGAATTCTTGTGGCAGTGTGACAAGTTCTGTGGTGCTGAGTTGCATATAAATAGCGGTAC
>Ga0307515_10005161_pt1 | contig 26547 bp, 18 predicted proteins | sample 17_EM_MG_FD_194513 | JGI IMG/M metagenome (GOLD analysis project Ga0307515, IMG submission 194513) | Populus trichocarpa ectomycorrhiza microbial communities from riparian zone in the Pacific Northwest, United States - 17_EM | ecosystem: Host-associated > Plants > Roots > Unclassified | place... | reverse complement strand
TAAAATCTTGAAATAATATGTTACAAAAAGGTTCAATAAAAGCTTTTTTATAAAAAAAATATATACTTTTTGATTATGCTGTTTGTATTTTACTTCAGGTAGGAAGTTGTAGCTGCCATGGCATACATATTGTTAAATATCATTTATTATTTAATAAAAATATTAAGTTGTTATCTTCGCAAGAAAATCTTCATCATTAATAATTTAATAAAAACAATTTGGTACATGAAATTAATTATTTAATAAAAGTATTAAGTTGTTATCTTTCCAACCAAAGAAATGTTCCCTCATTAATTATTTAATAAAAAAAATTAAGTAAATGAAATTTAACTGTTCTTCCTCCAAAGCCAGTGAAGTCATCTTATTCGTCCTGCCGATCCGTTCAATTATTAACCAATCCATTCTATTCCTTGACCTGATTCGTTCTGAAGTAGCTATTATAACCTTATCTATAGAGTGTGATTTCAAAGCCCCGGATACCCCTTGGAAAAGGTGAAGGTCTTAGAAAAGTAAACCTATCACGTGAGGCCAGGCACGTGTGGCCAGTCTCTGTGATATCAGCCCAATTACAATTACAAATTTTTTTATTTTAAATTATTTATTAATTTATTTTTATCGTTTTTATATCCTTATATTAAAGATAAATTTTAATAAATAAAAATATATTATTTAAATATATTTATATATTAGTAAGATAAATTTTAATAAATCAAAATATTATTTTAGAGCTATTTCAGAAGCAAGTTTAATATCAGTCGAGCTATTTCACAGGTAGGTTCGCTGGTGATAAAGAGAGACAGGATAATGATCGTGAGGGTTGGAGACGGGTTTGGAGTCGCCCAGTTCAAGTTTGTCAGGCCATTCAGACAAGATTAATTTGCATCCACTCATGTGCAGGAAAAACTGGCAAGCTTCGTCGGAACATAAACTTTGTATTCAGTAAAGGATGATGCTGGCAAATGTATAGAAATGCTATGGAAATATGATGCTGGCAGATGCATAGAAATGCCACGCCCCAACAACCTTAATAATGGATTTAGGAGGCGGCGGTTTAAGGGGGGGCAAGGTTCCCATGAAAGGGAGAAAAAAAGACAAAAAAGTACCAGAGCTTCTCCAGAGGGCGGAGCATCGTTCCAATGATGAAGAAGAAGACCCTTTGAGGTAAGTTCACCTGCAGCTTTGAAATAAAATGACACGTCAATCTCGTGCTTTCTGTAGAAATGATGAGCTAAAATTAAAGAGAAGGCCAAATGTATATACATTGTTCGAACTGTACAAATCTCTTTCCCATCTGATGCACATTTTGGGTTGAGATTTTTCTCGATACCCTTGAAGATCTCTGCGTTCAGGCTATCATACCAACCACTAAAACCTTCTTCCCCAGCCTCCCACATCGATCAGGAGAACCAAAAAAAAAAAACCTAAAAACTATGGGGAAAGAAAGAATGGGGGAAATATGCTCGGTTAAAACGCCAAAATTTTCTTTTTCCTAACTCAACCACAAATATACACTTTGTACATGGGATGAGAAGCCAGGGTTCAGCCATTAAGCTTGGACAAGAACTGGGACAGATTGTACTCTTCAGTGTACTGTGATTGATCCCAGAGCTCCTCCAGTCCACCAAGGATGGCTTTTAACCCCTTCCCAGTGCCCATTAATTTTGGATCTCCATCAAAGCTGCCGTCTGTGCGCTTTGATGCAGTAGCTCCCTGGAAATAAAACCACAACGAAACGTCACCGAAAGGAGATTGGGGAAAAAAAGGTTAGTCAAATTTAGGCTGGCCTTAAGATAAAAAATAACATCAAAGAAACAAAAACGTCAGTAAATATAAAGAAAAGATGCAATGCATTTTCTCAGAACATATTGGTTACAACTTTTCTTAGCAATACCTTTGCTCTGGTTTCAGCTGACGCAAACAAATCCAGCAATTGATCTGTGTTCATCGTTTTCAGACTGGCATTCTCTGCATTAATAACAGCATTGGCAACCGACACTTTGAACTTTTGGAGACTCATAACTTTCTCTTCCAGAGTGCCACGCATGATCAGGCGATGGACATTCACAACTTTCTTTTGCCCCAATCTGTGTGCCCTGTCCATTGCCTGCAAGCACATCATATGACATAATTAACTAGATAAGCCATTTAAAATCAAAGAGAGGCGGGGAGCTACACCTCTCTGACAGAAATTCAAGCATATCCAAAATACAAAGTTATACAGGAAATCATGGGGGTCCATATACTAACAAAAGACCACATTTGATTTCATCATCGAAATTGCTTGTTGCATCCTTATGCTTTATATTATGATTTGGGTACAAATCACCTGCAATGCCCCAGCTTCTGAAACTTCAGCAATGCTTACAAAGCAAGGTCGGTTTGGCAAGCATGTAGAAAGTTGACATTTCATTGGCATATCAATTGTGCTGGTAAGTCACTTAGATGAACGCACTTATAATGATATATTCATAAATTTAGAAGTGTACGTAACATCCAACAGGGCCACTGAAATTTTGTAAGGTGTTGAAGGTTGCCTGGCTTTCAACTAGTAGAATAACCTTTCGGCGGTGAATTGGTAAAGTTCCTAACAAGTTACATGACAGGCAACACATGGTGCAAAGATTACAAATATCATTTGGACAAAATGACGATGGGAAAACATCTCAGACAGAGAGTTTTCTTACCTGAAGATCTCGCATTGGATTCCAATCATGCTCCATAAAGACAAGGGTGTCAGCAGATGTAAGATTCAAACCAAGCCCGCCAACTGCCAAGAGAGCCATACGATAAATAAACTTTAGTAACTTAAACAACTGGAGAAGCAAGGTTATCAAAATCACAATCTAAGCCATAAAATCACAAGATTTCATGATGCAATATAAGTTGGCCGATTCAAATCGCTTCAAAAATTGCACTGTGCTAAGATCATGATAAAATCACTTTTTGACTTGGTGAAATCAAGAACTCATGATTTTAACAATCCCAGTTTGCAGCCTTTTGGGCTTAGTTTTAACTGTTATTCATGATTTAACACCTTCCAAAATTAGTCTATCATTCACTCAGCAAGAGCTTGAGTGCAGCTCTAAATGCATTCCAAACTTCCCAAAACCCATAGAAGACGAACATAAAGAGAGATGAATAGATGACAGAATGAAGAAAAGAACAGAAAGATTGAGCTCGCAATAGTATCCCTCAAGATCATGCTCCTTGTCCCACTTAAAGAAAAATTAGCCCTCTGCTTGAGATGTTTGTCAGTCAAACCTGTGATAGAAAAGTAAATTTTTTTTGGGACTGGGATAATTGAAAGTGTTCTTATCTGTTTGTTTGATAAACGGGCGAGGAGATGAGAATGAGAGGTAGATGACGTGATTCATTCCTGTTTTTTTTTAATTGATACAGTAAAAGTTAAGAGATGCCCATGAACTGAGGCTTTCTCTGCTTCAATTGACACATGCTCGATATAAAGTATTGGGCTATCATGTCTCTGTTATGGTTTGTTTTCTTTTTTTCTAAATATACTTTTAATTTGTTATTACAATAATAAAATTTTCTAAAGTTTTCAAATATATGCTATCTTTTATCAAAATAATTTGAAAATTGGTTAAAAAACACAAATCCTAATTTTTATTTTGTTCAAGACACGTATTTTTTCATTTTATAAGTTTCACAAAGTTGATTCCTAGCATTTAGAGTGTGTTCATTGAACAGTCATTATGTAAAATATGTAAAATCTTACAATTTGATTTCATGATCTGACCTTTTGGACCCTTCATCGATTTTAATTGGAAAAGCGATTTTAAAAACCTTGGGAGAAAGAGTGACTTACCATGAGTCGTAAGCAACAAGGCATCAATAGTAGGATCTGAATTAAAAGCTTTTACAATATCAAATCTTTTTTCTGGCTCAACAGATCCATCCAGCCGCAAGTATGTGACACTGCTCCAAAACAAAGTGAAAATATCAGATATTTTAAATTTTATCGCTGTACAATGAAGAAAAGCAAAAGGTTGCAGTAAGATATATTTTCCCTACGAAGAACTCTACTAAATGATGACCAGAGCATCTAATAAATGATGACCAGAGCATCTGCTTCTCAGCAGCGAGACATAGGTGGAATGGAAAGTCGATTGACTACGGAAACAATATCCACTATCCATTTACCTGTGATATTTGCAGTCTATCATTGACAAACTAGAATTCTAAAAATCATCCCATTAAAAGAATTTTGGGTGTAACCAAGTATCATAACAAAACACTGGAAGGCAGGATTGGATGGGTTATAGGGTTAATGTCATTTTATCAATAATGACAAATTTCTTTAGTACACATACATCATAAGTGTGTTGCTCATGCATGTGATGCCTCGCTTCAATGCTGCAATCCTTATTGAAGCAATTCAATTATGTGTTTTGATTTAGAGAAATTACATCCCATTGGCAATTCAATGATAAATATATATTTTTATTCTTGCTGTGACAATTCCTTTTCTCAGTTCAGGAGGATAATTCATATTATGATGCCTTTAATTACCTCCAGCAGGAACCTTTCTGCATGCAAGCAATGAAATGGATAAAGAAAGGACTGAATGAGTAAAATGAAACCATGTGAAGATAAAGACAGAAGTAACTACGAACACAACGAGATATATATAGCGAATTTGAAGGTATAAAAGGTTAATGAAAAGAAATTCCAAGAATGGACCCGTACAATAGAATTAAACACAGACCTAAGGCATTCATATAAATACAAAGCACAAAAGGTTAGTTTAAAAACAGGAAACAGGGAACTTACTTCTTCATTTGGGAATGAAACAAGTCCCTTTCAATAATGTCAAGAAGGGCCTACATGAAATTTGATTATTAAGCAAAGAAGGATCATAGAAGAGAATGTACGATGAACATTGTAAAGAAGTAAATTTAGTTGAAGAAAGTCAATTACTTTGTGCTGCGCAAATATCAAAACTCGGTGCTGCCCAACACTCACAGCATTATCAGAACTTGAAGCATCCACACCTATTCCACACTCTTCCAGAATCTCCTGGAGAGCAACTAGTTTTGGAGAGTGGTGAAGCTTATGAAGTTCCGAAAGTATGTCACAATTTGGAGGTAAGAGTTCATGTAACCGGCATACAAGTGACTCGGGCATTTTTTCACCAGCAACAAGCAATGGATGACTACAAAGTTTTAACAAGTATTGAAGTGCCTGAAAGATTAAAAAAAGTGGCACAACTTAGTTTGCTCAAAACTATTACATTGCACAACAGAGGGGGAACAACACACTGCCAGCAAAAAAAACACATCACCTGAAAAACATGTGTGGAAGCTTTTGGTGAAGCACTATTTCCTTCTGGTTGTGCTGAATCATCCAGCTTTACCATGCTTGAAATCTCCTGTCTAACAAGGGAACCAGAGAACTGTTCGTAAAGTTTTAACTGGACAGGGCTCAGGTCACAATATCTGTCTTGAATAATTTTCTCTGGCAGGTCAGATAATACTTCATCTTTTGTTCTTCGTAAGAGAAAAGGCATGACCTGTTGTATAAACAACATCCAAAGACAACCTATAAGATCTGCAACACCCCAACAAGGTACATTCCCCTACTCCCTCCAACTAAGGGAAAAGGGAAAAGTGAGAACAAAAGGGAAAACGACAGCACCTGCTTGTGCAATGCTTCCATAGCAAGTACCCCAGCTTCAGCATCCTTGGCAGAGCATTTAGGATCTCTAGCAGCCAGCAAAGGTTTCCCATAAGTGGCTTGAAACTGCCAAAATTTCATCAAATCAATAATCATACAGGAGAATGGATCACACAACATAAGAATGGAATTGAAGCACTTGGTAACATAAGAGTTTTATAGAACCAAGCCAAAGATTTTAGTAGTTTGATTAGTCTACCAGGAACAGGAACTAGGAACGAAGGTATAAAGGTTGCATCTTTTTTTATTTAACCAATTTTAGCTATCTTATATGTAACTAGCATGATATTTTATTTTATGAACACATGATAAAATAGAACTCAATATGAAGATTTTGGTAAAACAAAAAAAAAATGTCTAAAAGATAAAAATGCTTGAAATGAAAATAACAAACAAACATTAACAATCACCACCATAATCAAAAGACAATCAAGTGGAAAAATTTTGGAACAAATGTTAAAGAGTGCTAATAGATACTGTGATTATGTGTGTGTGTGTGTGTGTCGGAGATCCCAAACTCCTAAACATGTGAGATAATATCCGATAAAAATAAATGTACTCAAAAAACAATTCAAAAATTGGGTTGCTGTTATCTGTCATTAGCTGTACAAAAAGTGCTAATTTACAATAACCAGCTATTGTTTTCATAACAGAATTGTAATTTCCAGCAAGTTGGGCCAATGGAAAAATTAATAATACACAAGTTCTGCACAAGAATCAAGTGCTATAGCATGGCTGAAGGTTCTCAATGAAGTTAGAATGCCACACGCACACAAAAAAACATATTTTAGAGAAAGGGAGAAAACATAGGTAACTACATGACATTATCATGAAAAGCAGGTGCAATCCAATACAGTAATTTATGGTAGCTAGAACCATCAAATAAAGGACCCACACAGAACATAATTAAATCCATTAATGCCACTTAAAAACAAACAATTAACATGCTTCAATGCTTTCATCTTCAGGTTTTCTCTTCTAATATTCACATACAACAAGTCCGCGAAAGAGCATAAAGAGAACTCAGCATTCAGAAACAGTTCGTAAAATAAACAGATTCCTAAGAACCAAGACATAGGACACTTACTTGTCTGTCAGTTCCAAGGAACCCTGGCATTAAAAAGTCAAACAGGGACCATAAATCCATGATGTTGTTCTGTGAGAGAAAGCAAGTCATTTGTCAGAAAAAGAAAAATGTTATGTTCAGTGTGTTTTTGCACTAGTGTTTGACCTGAATTGGTGTTCCACTAAGTATTAGGCGATGCTGGGCTTTCAACTGCTTCACGGCAGCTGTAATTTTGGATTTTGCATTCTTGATTATATGCCCTTCATCTAAAATACAGTAATTCCACAGGGACTGTCCAAGGTAATCAATATCTTTGCGAACCACATCATATGATGTTATGATGACATTGTGCTTAAGAAATTGTTCTCGAAGACAGATGCGCTCTTGAGCAGAACCACTATATTGTAGAGTACTAATTAAAGAAGCATCAATGTACTTCTCTATCTCAAAGGCCCAGTGTCCCACAAGTGTCGATGGGCAAACAATTAAAGATGGTTGAACATCCTCACAGTTATTCAAAGCACGAAACTCTGCTACATCAGATGCCACAATTGCTGATGCTTGCAGGGTCTTACCAAGCCCCATATCATCACATAGAATTCCATGAAGCTTGAATCGTTTTAAGAAGGCCAGCCAATTTATACCTTCTTGTTGATACCTGGAAGCACCAAGCATATTATTATGATAGCTTGGGCGCATTAAAAGTGCACCAGTAGAATTAAAAGACGGGATAGAAGATAGAAACCCATGGCAGATGAAAGGCACATCCATTGAGAAAATTCAAAGCAAGAGTCATGGGATCCTTGCAAATCAAGAGGAGATGCTGGTCAAACACAAATGATCCTGTTTTAACTTTTATGTCTTTGATAGGTTAGTTGGTCATTTTATTGATTAGAGTTATTTAAGATGCTACTTCTATTTTAAAAGTGAAAAACAGATGAGTTACTGGATTTAGTGTTGTTGATTTATTGTTCACATAAAGGCAAAATTAGGTATTTTTCTTTTTTAGCTTCTATTAGCATGGAGTATATACCAACAGGGAGACCTAAAAACATAAACATTAAGATCATGAGTTACAAAATATGAGTAAGGGAGACCTAAAAACATACAAAGAGCGCAATCAATTCTGCTGCTAAACTTCACAAGATATGAACAGAATATATACCTCCTCAATGTCACTTTTAATTCAGTGCAGAGCTTGTAATCATCAATATGGGAATTGTCAAGTAGTTGCTCCAAAAATTGTGCATCCTCTGCATTTCTTGCCAACCCTTCATTTAGTCCACTAGGTGGGGCTAGGCCTCGAGCTAAAGGAAGGAGAGGAACAAGAGCAGCAAAACTACGTGTCACACTCTGTCTGACAGAATGATCACAATCACTCATGCAACGTAGAAGAGGAACAACCAGTAGCCTAGCATAGGGGACCAGCTCCACTCCCAGTCCCTGAACAAGTGAACTAATAAGCATGCCAGCACCTTGTCTGGCATGGACAGACGTTACATCCCCTAGCATAGGAATGGCATCCTCAATTACAGCTGCCATGACATTTGTTGTCATAGATTTGGCCATTGAGGTAATACACCTTGAGGCAGCTAATCTAACTGCAACATGAGAATGGCGCACACATTTGAAAATGCAAGGGAGAAGTGTGAGCAATTTAGGTTTCAATGCCTCATCCAGTAATGGAGCAATAGATCGCACCACCTGCAATTCATAAATTCAGAGAAAATAATAAGCTAACAAAACACTCCCTTCAAAAGGAATAGGAAAAAATATCTAGCTTTTTTATCAATCAACTCATCAAGTGTCCTGTCCAGTAATGGAGCAACTTCACTTTTCCTCTTGACCTCTCAAGCACTCAAAAGCTTCCTAAAGTGCACTCGCTCATCATTTGTAACAGTAATGTGTTCTTCTATCTATGTAAAGAAAAAAGGCAGATAAAGGAGCATAGCCTTCTCATTCTTCTTTTGATTTAATATTAGAGTTCCTGAAACAGGCGGATAATTAACATGTCCAAATTTCAGTAGTGAGTTGGACTTGAATTTAGCATCCATACTTCAGTCATGTTCTGTCAGTGCAGGTAACTCAGATTTTGCCCCATTGTAACAGAGTAGAGGACTGATTTTAGGTTGATTTCCAAAAACAAAAATGTCTAGATGATAAATCAGGATGGTAACCACCTGGATATTATTTATAAGGATTTGAGGATCCTTAATGGATGCGATAGATTTTTCAAATTGTTGTTCATCTGCAGGACTTCCAGGCTTGAGAACTTCGACAAGGCAATCCCATAGTTTTGGTAGCTTATCAAATAAATAAGCCCCAAACTTCTCACATAAATGTTTCAATGCATGTTCAGAACCTCGTCTGCTAATGAAGCCCTCAACTCTTGACCGGTCTTCACCACCAGCTAGCATATGAACCTTTGACTTTTGTTTCCCTGTACTAATCCCAAAGGAGAGGAGATCTTGATCATCAACAACCTCTGTGGACCCAATGACTCCAGCCTGGGGTGTCTCACAAGGATCCATGCACGTCAAACTACAAATATTCTTAATCAGCTTATCATTTGGGCCAGGCTTACGTGCAATACAACGTGAAATTAGCTCTGCAAGAGCTTCAGCAGCCTTTTGTTGCAATATCTCCTCCTGAAAATGGCATGCAATACATATCAGAATCCAGAAACAACTGTACTTAGTGATCAAAACTGATTCCGGTTTATGGCAGCAACAACAAACAATTGTACTTGGTGATCAAAACTGAATCCCGTTCAAGACAACATCAACAACAACAACAACAACAGTAGGGAGGAAAAAGACCTGCTCTCTTTTGATTGAGGCCATCAGGGGCAAAATGATCGGATTCAGCCGTGCAGGAAGCTCTGACATCCAGACAACTGCAGCAGCAACTAATGCGGAGACAGTAACATGCAAATTACTCTGGAGAACACAAATTGTAACAATAAAGAACAATTTTATCAAATGAGAGAAAATGGAGAATGGAATACTTAAAAATAAAGTCAGAACTCAGCAAGCGATCCAGACAGGGTAGCTGTAGACATCTAAATATCAGCCAAATTTTAGATCTAGATAGATGTGTAAATGATAAATCAGGTGATATCAAGTTCTCCAACTTAAAAGGATACAAATGCTCAATAGAAAAGCATTAGACAAACACAATATCACACCTGGAACATACCTGAACACATTTTAAATAGCCCGAAGTTGTCAGAAGTCGCTGTTTTGATGAATCAATATCATCAACAATGTTGTGTCCAGTAGATTCATCACCAGCACTATCATTGCATGATAATGGTAATTTTGATGCAAAATTGATTGCCTCATCAGGACTCAATTTTTCCACATCTATTTTAATAGTTGACAATGAATTCTTGAACATGCCAGATGACTCGGTGACATGTAATAACTGGCTGGCCTCATTGCGCATCTTTGTATAAGTCCTTGAGAGCTCAGAATATGGAAGAACTGAATCTTTTGTTGGAAGTGCAGGGTCAGAACAAGATAACAAATCGAACAGCAACTTCTCAACATGATTGGGAAAAGCAGGCATAACCCCATGGATTTCAGAGGATTCCTTCCTTTTAATCTCTTTGAACAACGATATAAGAACCATTGATGCTACCTGATGAAGTCCAACAACTATTAAGAAGAGAGGGAGAGAGAATGGTAATTTAACTTTAAATATGAATGCTACCTGCCGCTGAACCCCTGATAAAGAGGTGAGAGCATTCCACAATGGATCTATTACGTGTTGCATAGAATCCCCACGCAACTTAGAAGCGAACATTCCCAAAGCTGAAGCCGTAATCACTCGAGTATAGGTTACTGAGATTTCAGCATCAGCACCTACAATTATCTTGACTGTGCTAGCAGAAGCATCCCCATTTCTTTGCTGAGGAATAGTTTCTTTCTCAAAATCTAAGCCAATGCTGCTGCAAGACTCATTTTCAAGCCTTACAGCTCTCATTTTAGCAGCTGCTTTAAAATGAGACTTTCGAGGTGGAGCCACAGGCCAAAACATCTTTGTAGAATCTAATGGTGAGCCATATGGAGTAGTTGTAAGTTCTATCCAAGAAGCCATGTATGAACTTGCAGCAGCTTCCAAGTCCTCTGCTGGGCACTAATGTCAGCGGAGAAATTTGAAAAAGAAAGTAAAATTAGCAAGCACTTGTAGAAAAAGTGAGAAGCAAAGGAACTAGCTGAAAATTATAAACATTAGAGAAACATTTCCAGAAATACTCGAGTTAGCAAATAGAAAAATAACATTTGAATACAAGAATTAATCCACTAAACAAGCAAAGCATTAGAACATATTAACTGTTGTAGACATTATAAAATGTAATTTTAGTCGGCAACTAGAAAAGTTGCCTCTACAAAAATAGTGCTTGTCAAAATTTTAAATTCCAAAGTATCAAGTTACAATTGTAAGAACTAGTCTGACCAAATATAGTTTTTACAGGAACAAGAATTTGCAATTCAACTCACTATTGAGATTATTACTGACATGCCTCTAGTTTTGCCAGTATCCTCTGAAGCATATGAATACATGTATAGTGTCCTACTCTTTGAACCAGATAAATTTATGTCTCGAAAATGAAAATGCTATAGTGCTGCTTCCAGTGCACAAGAAGTTTATGGAATTGCATACTTTTTTGAAGTGACAGAAAAACAAAATGCAAACAGTGTATGAAAAAAACATAATGAATCCAACAATGAAATGAAAAATTCAACATATCTGATGCGCATCATTTCATGCATCCAAGTTATATAGGAAACCTGGACAAGGAGCCTCCAAACCCTCTCTGAACAACGCAAAATTTCATCATTTGATTCCAACAGCAGATTCTGAAAAACAATACGCAGGGTATCTCCCAAGATAAAAGAGGGCCAAAATGATGCACTGGATGGCTCAGAAATGTTCCTCTTATAACCAGCTTCAAGCAATCGCTCCTGAAAATCAGATTCTTAAATGAAACATGATAGAATAGAATCCTCAGCATATAGAACCCCCATGCTAGCATATGCTTAATGACATTAAAGGAAACATATATGAAAGGAATGAGAACATTTATTCATGAAGAGGTCAAATGAAATAGATATGCAAGAATTCTAGTTTCGGTGAACAAATACTTATGAGGGAATGAAACAAGTGTCATTGCCATGATGATTTGACTTGGTAATTTTAACAAATTGAGATACTGAAAAGGACACTTGAATAAAAAGAAATTTAAAAGACTTACCAAAGTTCGAATCGCTGAATGTCGGACTGATGTGATACTATGCCTCATGAATGGCCATAATCGTGGTGCCAATGTCGATAACATGTATGGATTTTCTTGTAAGTCTCTTCCTTCTCCAACATCATCAACATGTACCACTTCATTTAAATCCAACTCTTGTTTATCTTTTGATGTTTTCTTGGGAATCATCTCTTCCTGGGAATATATTTCTGCCAGCAGATTCATCACACTGCAACAAAATAACTGATGTTCAAACATAAACTCTTTTATAATATTTAATTGATTCAGACTACCACAACATGTGAATAGTCACACTTGAAAGATAGTCCAAGTTTCAACATATCACCAAAGTCCAATGGATTGAAACCCTGTCATTTTTGACAAGTTATAGTTCCAAACATTAACCAAAGATTATAATCCTCTGCAGATGGAAGGAAGGATATGACTTTGTTCCAGGAAAGGGAAGAATGCTAGCACCGATTCCAAGAAAAAACATTCATAAATAAAGCCCAGTGGTAAGAACAATAAATAAAGCTGAAAGAAAATAGCCATATTGTATATGCCGCCAGTAAATGTTCCCAATGCCAGCAACAATGAATTGACATGGAAATTTTCCTCTTAAAACCCAATCCCCTGTGCTTTCAAAGGTCAGGAGTACAAATGTTTTAGAGTGCTCCTGTTTCAAGGTTAACAATGGATCACATAATAGAATGTTGATTTTGAGAGGAGTGCACAATATTAGGAGATACAAACCTAGTGCAAGTTCTATTAGTTGATTTATAGAATAAAGACTAGGTGGGAAGAAGTTGAGGCCAATAAAATCTTAAAGGAAAGGTCACTTCAAAGAAAATCATTCTACATAAGAAATGGTGCAAAGTTAGGCACCATATCAGCAATCTTAACTTTGCACAATCTTCTATGGGGAGAAAAGGTGATAATCAATGTTTCTGTGTAAATCCGGTGGGTTAGAGATTTGTAGCATAGGAATATGCAAAATGGATTTTTATGTTAAGCATCATCCAAATTTTTGTGTTTTATGACAGGAGCGAGATAGATTTTACCTTCTTGTTTTCCTTCTAGAAGTTAACATAGTTAATCTAGAATCTAGCATTAGTAGAGATATATGGTGCTTTGGCATTTGTGGGATACATGAATGGTTCCAGGTTCAATTGATAACATTTCTTAAATGCTTTGGGAAGGCTTTGGGGAAGGCCAAAGACTGCGAGCTTTTTTTTTGGATTCTAGAATATGTAATCACCACATCAATGGAAGCAACGTTTTGAGGGATAAGAGTAGGTTTTTTACTTTATAGGTTCTTCAGCTCAAGGGGCCTTTGAGTGTATGTAGCAGACATCCAAAGAGACTAGAAAGCCCTATTGTGAGTTTTATTAGCTTCAGGATATCTTCATCTTTTGGAGGATGCCCATGGTGTAGAACAACCAACAAGAGAACCATTTCTCTGACAGAAAACATAGGCACCCAAAAAATGAAATAGGAAAACACAAGGAAACTACAATATCAAAATAAAACTCTTTCTTTCTAAAGCACGTAGTCCAAAAAAATATCTTGTGGTCCTGCATTGCCCATCCTCCTTTCATGCTTATTCACTTCTGGTGTAATTGATGCATGATGCCAGATGTAGCATTTTATCACTGTTGGGAAAAAAAACAATTTTGCTGGCTGATCTTTTTGTAATAAAGACTTGTAAACTTGCATTGCCTAGTGGTTTGAGATATGGAATAGATGTTTTGTGATTTGTTGTGAGGATTCAGTAAACCCAGTATAGTGGAGTTGTTATGGATTTGTGTGAAGGAGTTTAAAAGAAGGAATTTCAGAGTTTTATGAAATTTTGGGCAGAAAAAATTATAGAATTTCAAGAATCAATTTTCACCCATGCAGCGGTTCCAGTATCATAGATCTTTTTCATTTGCATCTTTATAGTCTACTAGTGTAGTACTTCTAGGACAGTTTAAGGTCTCCTTAAACTTTCATCAGAGGGGACTGAAAAGTCCTCAGTTTTCTTGTATCCAGAAAAAGAAAATCATAAGAAGTGAACATGCAATACAGGCATCAGATATCAAGAACCAAGATGAAGAATGGAAACACGGAAAAAAACAAAAACATAGTGGCGGTGATGGCACCAAGATGGCTTATGCCATGGGCACATTGTATATATTACATCATACTTTCCAAGCACACAAATAAGAGTATATAAAGCTTATTTTTACTAGTAATATTGCTTGTCACCCAAAAAAAATAAAAGCAAATACCAAATCTCCCAGTGTGTAGATGTACCTGCTAGTGGAAGGACTTAGATCATCCAAATCAAGCAAGATATCCCAAAGTAGCATAACAATGGAATGCAATGTCCGACCCTTCATGGAAACAATTGCAGCAGAAGTAGGTATTAGAGCATCTGCAGCAACTGCCCTGACATCATCATCAGGGTCCTCCAGTCCAGCTTTACAAGCAGGTAGAATGCAGCCAAGCAAATCAGGCAGCATCTCCTAGTGTAAACAACGAGCAGAGATGCATGATGAAGAAAAATACAAATGACACAAAGAAAAGAAAAGAAAAAATAATTACAACTTTAATGTGTCTGTAAATTAATGAAGTGGATGCATGAAGAGGCCAATGCTTGAAACTCAAAATCTTAAGCATTGGTTGTTTCTCTTCTGTCTTCTCTCCACTTGCTGGGTGTTAGTTCCCTCCTTAAAACATCAGTACCTTGCCTCGATATTTTTGGTGCATGTTTTTCCAATCCAGTGCTAGATATCTCTCTCCCTTTAAGCCCCCACACCATTGGTGTGAACAAGAACCAAAAGCAAACCCTCAGGATCTAGGCAAAGAGAATTACTACCAAAGCTACCTAGACCCATGAGCAACAGTCTGCTTGGCATATTCTTTACAAGGCAAACACAATAAATTTTAGGCCACTAGAAATATCTTTCCCAATTTCCTAACTCTATTGGCATGTGTTTTTTTCTAGCTTTCTATCTCATCTGTCTAAGAAATATTAATTAGAGTTTGCAGAAATCAAGAAAACAAGCTAAATGTCCATGAAACCCTCAAAAAGAGAACAAGATCAATTCACCATGACATTTTCCAGAGTAGATGAAAAGAAAAGAGAAGTACAGTAGAACCTGAATAGAAAATAAAGGCAGGAAATCTATGTGTAGTACATATAATTAGTTGGTTTGGAAGCTGAGAACATTAAAGAAAGCATGTGCATTACAAATGATGAACATTTTGTTATTCAAGGAATAAAGAAACAGAATCTGAAACTGCCACTAATCCAAGTGACTTGCCCCATCATGCCACAAAATAGGTAAAGGATGTAATACATTATCTATCCCAGCCGTGGAACCAAAAAGGGGCATTTGGACTTCAAATTTAGTTTCCACTTTCCCAAAGAAATATGCATCGAATTTAGGAATAAGGAAAAATTGTAGATACACAGGAAAAAGGGAAGATCGAGTGGTTTAAAAAGGGTCAGGCATGACCCAAGTTCCAGTTTCAGAAACAAGATACTCCAGTCAGGCCAGCTAAAACCTGAATGTCACAGTACAGACAAGGTTGTTGAAGCCTTGATTGGGCCTATTAAAATCCACCCAGTGATCAGTTCTTGTTCAAAATTCTCTACGTCGAAAATTTTGAAAAGTTCAAGACACTAGGTTGAGTCTCTCACTTCTAGCTATAGACCGTGCTGTTTTTTTTGCCCCCTTTTGCATGACATGTGCAATGAACACTTCAGGGGGTTATAAATGGGTCTCTCTATCTCACATTCAAGGGGAATGGAGGGATCCCCTTCCTTATCATACATTCTGGATCTTTCCAAGTTTTCCTTTTTTTCCTACATCTCTGTCCTTTTGGAGGATGACTCCCTAATGCAAAGCACTTTTCTACACATGTTTCATTCAATTTTCTGATAAAAGAAAAATAAATAAACAGTTTGAAATAAATTTCATCAGGTCTAGAATAAGCACTCAATAAACCAAAGAGAGAGAAAATTCACCTGTCGAACAGCAACCAAATACTTGATGCCCAAAAGGCTTCCATGACGAATTTCCCATTCTGGCCTACGCTGAATAAGGAGGAATGACAGAAAAATAAAAATCACCAAAAAAGCACCAGGTATACATCATACCCAGCATCTCCAACATAATAGAGACTAAAAAGCATGTTGTTATATGATATCTACCTGCATTTGAAGCAGAATATTCAATGTTTCATAAACTAAAGAGTGATGCATATACTTAAATGCAGCACCTAATGCTTGGGCGCAAGTTTCACGTACTGGAGCAACCACCTGGTCAGATACATAGTCTCCAAAACTGCACAAAAGAAAGAAAATTCAAAAGCATCACATACATACTAATCCGAGGATGGAACGTAGAATGTAGCCCATACAATAATCTTAAAATCAATATATATAGTTCCCAGCCAAATAATGGGTGAAAGATTGAAACTTAAGAAGCAACAATTTATAGGCAATCTAAAAGAATCTGCACACTTACCGATCTAGTGATAATATGCATAAGAAACGGATTGCACAATCTTGAAGAAATTCATTATTTTTTATAGAAGAATGTCTGGCCAATTTAACCAAATTCATCAGCTCGCAATTTTCAGGAGAACTGTTCTGCAAATTTGACTTCATAAAAGAACCCTGATGTTCAGGGTAACCCTTTGACTCTACCATGCCAACAGCTCTTTCAGCAGAATAAGATGCAACATTAGGGTAAGATTCGGGCTCCATCTTAACACAACTAACGATATCAACTTGGCTATTAACCTGCCCAACAGGCAAATTCCATCCACTATGCTCAAGTTTTACACAAATGTCACTACTACCGAGATTGCTAGTAGAGACCATCATATCCATTGTCTGGGATGACACATCTTCAGATTTATGTCTTTTTGGATTTGGCTCAAACTCATCTGTTAAAACTTGCAAATTCAAATCAATTTCTCTCTCTCTTTTAATGGCATTTGAATATTCTCTCTCTCTGAGTTCATCAAGAGCACCATCCAAGCTCAAGTCAGGCACAACCAATCCAGCAGAACCACCATGATGAGTTACGATTTCTCTCAAAGCCATGACACTGCCATGGCGAACCTCCCAAACTGCCAAAGAATTCTCACACAAACTACTGTTAGACAATGGAACCACAGTAAAATCCTAATCTAGCAAAATAAAAACAAAAAACTCACCAGGGTCAAACATATCAACAATAAGTTGTTCAACAAAACCATGGAAAGGCCACCTCCCATCTCCATCATGCTCCAAGTTGTCTTCTTCATCAGCATCTGCCTGCATAGAAAGAAAGCATCAAATTGCAGCTTGACACTGATCAGGTAGAACAGGTAAAAGCAAAGGAGGTATAAGAAATATGACTTTACAACAGCAAACAATGATAATATAAGAAAACTATGATGGATGTTTCACCAATGGTATTTTGTCAGTTAATCAAACCATTTGGCACGTCCCATTTTGTAGATCCACTTTCCAGAATAACACTACAATTCTGTTACCTTCCAATATTGAATTATTCTTTTATAGAACAAGCATTGAATTGATTCCATTGACCAAAGCATATTAGGGTAGTCTCCAAATATGTCTTCCTTAAAACTTAGGATTCACAATGATAGAGAAGTTATTCAGTATAAGAATTGATCTTTGTCTCTTACAAATGTTTCCAATTCCTGTTGCTTGATGCTCTCGTCTCTCACATAAACTAGATGAAGGACAGAATAAAATATATAGATCTTATACATGGCTTTTGCAACCGAAAATTAGCTATTTCTTTCAATTGTAGTTAAAATAAAAGAACAAATATTAGACTCTTGGTAAAGTCAAAAGATGAATCATTGTAATCTGTATGGAGAATTACAATTTATAAGCCCAAAGATTTCTGGTGCATACCCTTATCCATTGTACTCTGATACTGTTTTTAAAGCTTGGTCATCTAAGACCCTTTCAGTCTCTCCAGTTTTACCCTTCTTTAACAGATAAGAAATTCCATTCAGTGAAAGAGAAATGAATACCACATGGAAAATTAGACATTTGCCCACTGATACGATGTACTAAAACAAAATAGCTCCAAATACGTATGAGTAGCAGCCAATAGGCTCTAGACACAAAACATCAAAACAGGCAGGGAAAAAACACTACTTAACAGTTTATTCTAGTACATGTGGTTTAAGGTTTGCCAGCTTAAAAGATATCTTGCTCATGCCCTTGGACTTGGCAAAAGTCTGCAATAAGTGGGCACACATGCACCTTAGATTGATGTCTGTCTCTCAAAAACATCTTCCTATTTGAAAAACTAAACAGTATGCCCCTAAGATAAACCGATCAGCATTAAAGACTTTAAATCTGCACAAGTAAGATAATGAAAGAAAATAAAATGCTCCCTCAAGAAAGATGAGCGATCAAATGCATGAAGGAAACATGCATAATGGAGCACATCATTTACTTCTCAATGTCTGTATATTCAAGAACAGCTGTGCATAAGCAGTGACAAGGGGCAGTAAGAGATATATTGTGGTACCTTTTTAAAGCTAAAGGATTCTGTATTTGAGCCCTTTGGAGTTGTACTCTGAGGACAAGCAACCTCTGTATCCCCATCCTCTGACCAACTTTTCACTTGGTCTTTGGAATTTATTTTTGCTTTTCGCTTTAGGAGATTCAGCTCCCTTGCACTTGGTCTTTTGGAAATTACACTTGGAACCATACTTGCAACAAGTTGCTGGATGTTATGCACAGACGGGTGTTTGTAAAATCTATGATCTAAACCGTTTCTTTGAGACTCTGGCCTGTGAACAACAAGGTCTTCATCTTTAATCACATCGTTGACATCCATAAACTGCTCACAAACATCTAAACCTGCCACAAAATTTCAAGGTGTCTGAGCGAAAACACTTCAGACAATATGTCGGCAGTCCATTACATCAAACAGACATTCAGGAGACAAGCCAGCGAGAAGGAGATAGCATATTGAACATTAGTGCTTTTCTTTTTCTTTGTTTTTTTTTTTTTGTGTGTGGGTGGTGGGTTGGGGTGGACAAAACATTGGAGAATATGCATTTTCCCTTCTCCAAAAGATGAAAAGCCAGAACAACAATTGCACAGAACAGCTGGAGGGGTTAGTATATTCACTGAGGACACTCCTCTCCAAACCAGATGAAAGCACCATTACTAGGCAAAGAAAACACTATTTTGTCACAAAGGAAAGAAAGGTAATAACGGCATCAATTACTAACCCAAACGACGTCGCAGGTTTTGTTTCTGGCGAGCCAATCGCTCCCGTGGATTCTTAGAATTGTCATTTGCAATGTCATATTCCTGGGATCAAAAGTGATATCAGATCTTGACATAGATGCATATACTTACATATCAGAACATGGACATTTGAAAGGAAGTGGACCTAGCCAAGCTAGCACCAAACAGTTTTGTGTCATGCAAATTCCTTGCCCGTCCAAAAGAAAGTGAACCACCCCAAATATCTAATAAAGGGACCTGTACAAGGAAGGGGGATGGGTGCAAATTCCCAATGAATACCCCAACAGGTTTGTGAAGATGAAAAGTTATTACAACTCAGAGGTGCAAGTTTGAATGATACATGATGAAATTTCAAGTTTTTTTATAAATTTTCACAGCATATGAACAAGTCCCCTGATCAGCACCATCAGAGATTACTATTGTCCTAGTAATGCTGATGCATATGCAAGGTGTGGATACCAGCAATGTTCATTACTAAAATAATTCTTCAAGTACTGATGAAATTGATAACAAGAAAAGCCTAAAGATTCCTCTTGCTCCCTCAAACCAAATCATTTTTTCTTTTTCTTTTTCTTCATTTCTTCTTTTTCTTTCTTTCTCTCTTTTTTTCCCTGAAAAGTATCCTATATATCAATACACTGGTACTAAATCAGCCAACTTCAGCTAAAATAATATTTACGCAGGACTGGTAGCAAGTTTCCTTCACAAAATGCCTTACATTGATTTAACTTCATATATGAATTATCTAATATAGTCAATGGCACAACTCCTCAAAAGTATTCATAAATTTTGTTCCATAATGCAATCTAATAGGAAATTGGCCCTGCAAACTCTTAAGTCATCCCCACAGAAAAAGTAGTCTTCCTTTATTTTTTTTCCATTCACCAAAATGTCACATGGCAAGTTAACAGTACCTAAGCAGCAAAAAAAAGTAACTGAATACCCATCCACTAAGCATTTGTATCCACCTAAAATAAGTTGAGTCCTACTGAAAACACTGCTTCTGTGGGAAATACCCAAGCACCACTCTACATGTCATTCCGTAGAGCCAAGTTTTCCAAACTCAAATGACATGCTCAATTTGCACTGCCAATTCCTCTCTTATGGCACCCCACTCAGTTAAAGAAATACCTTGAAGGGGGGAATTCAATCTGTAAACCTATCTAATCAGGTTATGACATTAAGAGTATGGGTTCAGAATGCTAACCATCCCATCTGGAAAGAATAATGATGGATGACCAATCCATGTAGAGAGCCTCTCCTTTATACAGATGCATTATGATAGATTTGATGACAGTTAAACACGTCATAAACACTGAAGAAATTGAGTTCTTTGTTGTTTCTTCACTTCAACTTCTCTAACCTCTTACATCTTTATCAGCATTCCAGCACTCTCCAAAAAGAAAAGGTGGCTGGAATCCCATTCCCTTGGTTCAACAGTTAGGAATGTACCCCGTTCAATGGTTTAAGTTGTTTTAATGTTACAGTCAATCAAATAACAAACTTTGTATAATAACCAGATTCCTAACTAGGTAGAAAGCCAGCATGTAATCCCTTCCTTCTTTTCCTAAATATTACGTATAATCAAAAGAAAAGATTAAATAGTTGAAATTGAATCAAATGTAGTCATTCCAAGAGAGTTATTGGCAAATTGGTGCTATCTTTTCACAAAGCTGCTAAACCAGTGAATCACCTGTTATTACACTGTTTTCAGGCTAAAGCACCAAAGGAGTTGGATTATGGAGCCATGGTTGTCACTTGGGACATTCCAAGCTCCATAGAATATGAACTGTGAAAGCATTCAGGGGCAAGGTTCTTTAGGGGGGGGGGGGGTATCAAAAGATACGGGGTTGTATTCCACTTCCACTACTTCTTTTTAGGATGACATGCAAAGAAGAAAAGACAAAAACACTTGGCAGAGAATAGATTTCCTTTATATTTCTGATATACAATGGAATCTTTTATCCAATGTAGATGATGCCAAACAGTCTACTCATTCATTATTCTTATAAAACTTCTTTTGCTAATCAAGAAAAATCCAAAGAGCAATGGAATTTCATGACAGTGCAAGAAATAGTATTACCTGACCTCCAGATGCCAACAAAGCACCGAACTCCAACACTTTGTTCATATCAAAGCTGTTAAATAGGTGAAGAAAAAATAAATATCAATGCACAAGAAGATTTTTTTTTTTTTTTGCTTGTACACTAAATAAAATAAAATCCACATACAATAAATGTAAAAGAGTGCAAAATCAATCAATCAACAACCTTCTAAATAAACCGTTTGATATTATTTGAGAATGAAAATTAGGGCATGCCACCAAATCTTCAACATGACCCGAAACCCCAATCTCAGACATCTTTGTTTCGACAGAAGCAAATAATTCAGTCAAAGAAGTGTGCTTGACATTCTGAGCAATAGCCCCAATCGCATGAGCAGCTGCAACTCTTGTATCCCAGTTTTTACTATGGAGATTCTGAGAAACCTATTTTCACAAGGCACTTATATTAAGACTTGATGTCTATGATAACATTATTGCAAAAATAAAATAATATTATCATCATCATTTCCAATATAATTAAACTGATACATTACAAGGAATAGAACCATTCAGTAATAGTTCACAAGAAAAAGGTCACCCCAAAACCACGATATCATAACCAATTGACCCATACAAGAGGTGATTAAAGCAAAAGGGTCAATTCAATCTTTGAAAATTACATCAAAATGACAGGCGAGCAACAATTTCAATAATTGAAAAAACATTGCAAACTAAGTGATTAAATGTGCAACAGCTCATGTCTGGTACACTTCAGCTTAGTTACAATTTTCTCTACATTTACTGTACCCACCACTTTTCACTGGTTAGAGAGGCCCTCTTTAATACATTAAGAAAGGATGTTCATATGGGACAGAAAGATTTGGTAATAGGAATTTAGACCACATACATGCTGGTAAACAAAAACCACCTTGACCAGATCAGAGTAAATAACAATGTTGCATCAGGCTGCCATTTAGCTATACCATCTGGGACCATATTCTGATATGTCTATCATCATCTTCACTCATACTAATCGAGTCCAATTACTCTTTTACCTTATGCACCATATGTTTGCATAGCACACTTAACTAAACCATCACAAGTTAAAACCCCTCCCTAAATTATCCTAGGGGGTGCCACCTCTCCCTCCTTAAAAACATACTTTTATACAAACCTTACATCTACAAATACCCTCATCTCAACTAGCGCAAAGTATATGGAATCTCAAAGAACACCCTCACAGGTCTTTAACTATTCCTTAGATGCTCATGATCAGGGCCAATGGTAGTTTATATCAAAGAATGAATGAAATGGGCCAAGCATCAAGTGCCTTTTTTGGTCTGTAAAGGAGTTTTATATGTTTTAGGTCGTTTTTTCATCACCAAAGAAACTAAGAGAATTTAGTCGGTACTAGATTTAACAGCACACATTCTCCCATTGACTGATTAAGATAACTCAAATCAAGTAATCCACCTTCACCTTGATTTTTAAATTTTCTTTCAGTTCAATCACATTTTATCATCCCCAGCTCCCATCCCATGTACCAATAAAAAGTCATGGCGAAAAGTTTCACAAAAAGCTCAAAAGTAGATTGAGGTCCACATCACCTCCTTATCATTTCAAAAAAGACATTTTACCCCTTATGTCCTCTTCCATAGTAAGCATTCTCCATCACTGAAGCACAGAAAAAAGAGCACAAAGAACCCATTTTCACTGACAATAAGTCCATTTTTTCTAAGAAAAAGTATCAATAGATCCCATACACCATCTATGAATGCCTCAAGATAACATATGAGCACAATTTAACTCTTAATCCAACTTAGTAAAACCATTTGCGATTCTCTTCTTCCTTGAAAACATATATATAGTTCAAGAAACAACAACATAAAAGGCATTTCAAGAAACCAAAATACAGCATGATACCAAGGGCCTCAAACCCACCCAAAGAAAATTAATACAAAATTGGCAAACTTTCCCTAACCTTGGTCAATAACCTCCACAAATCACAGCCACGAATGTTCCTATTTCCTAATGATGGCAATCCAACCCAAAAGAATTTTTTTCGTTTCATAGAAGATATATTATAGAAATAACAGAATGGCCAGCCATAAAAGAATTCGAGCACAAGTCATCTCTAACAAAAAGAAAAAAGAAAAGAAACAAATCTCAATACAAAAGGTGAGTAATCTAGTCCCACTAAATTTATGCCCACAAAACTCCTCTAAGAGCCCCAAAGCATTATATCATGAGGAAGGAGCAATATTGACCCACCCCACAACAGCCATCTAGTCATGAAAAAAACCTTCAAAATCCTAACATTTCTCCCCATCTAGTTACACCAAAAGATTACAAATACCACATGCTGCCACAGAATCATACCCATCCTTTTGGCCTAATGAGTCCCCACATAAAAAGATCAGCAACAAATTTTATCATTAAAGAAGATTAAGTGCTCGAGAAGATCCTTGTAATCAATATCAGGCACCCTCTTTGAAAGATTCTCGCCAACTATTCACTTCTCCATTTTCCAAGGATCAAATCCCACACTGTCCAACCCAATGGAAAATGCTTAACTTGTAAAACATGAATCAAGCTTCCGAAAAAAGCATCCAAAACTTCCAAATCCTACACTACAAGTCACCCTTACCTCACTTTAACCCAATTTGATCTGGAAACATAGCCAACCCACCTCTACTTCCAGCCAAGCTTTAAACACAAACCCAAATGCTCTAAAAGAAACATCTAAGGCATGGTTGTTTCTTTCGATTCACGATATGAATCACGGGATGAATCTTAGATGTACATGAATCTTATGATTCAGTCACAATTCCATTCCATTCAGTACAATTCAGTAAATTGTACGAGTCGACTCAAATCAAAAGGTAAAATGCATAATTTTAAAAGAGTAGTCAGAATTGGGAGGCTTTAGTCTAGAATTAATGGATCATAACAATGTATAAGAAATTTTCTTTAATAAATATTTCTACTTGAAACTGAAATGAATTATATATTTAATTTCACAAAGATAGAAAAGGGTGAAAGAAAGCAAGATTCCAAAGACAACAAGAATAACAAAGGTTATATCAACATTGAGAAAGTTATTACTTTTTATTAAAACTAGGAAATCTAGTAGTTTAACTAGTTAGAAATGGGTTATTTATTTAACTTGTTAAGGAGTTCATTTATAACAAGGTTAAATAAATAAGCCATTGTTTATAAATAGTGCAGTCCAATAGGTGTGCAGAAAAGAATGGTGCAACTCCAATGAATGAGATGTATACAAGAAAAGCACGCCTAACTAAAAGTTCCCCTCTGTTGTCTGCTAAGAGATTGAATACATCGCTAGTTCTTTTACAAATTTGAAAGTCGAAAAAACTTATGGGGATAACAGTACAAGAGAACAATGAACGCAAAGTTCCATTTTTTTAAAAGCATCCACTACCTAAAGTGAATAGAAATAACAGAAATGAACAAACTCTTGCGCCCTAGAACTTAAATTCCCAGAAAAAAAAAATTCATGAACTGTCTTAATAATTCTGCAAAGCCACATAGATAATCCCTTAAGAAACTCTTTCTTTTCACCAAAATTTTATACGTGGGGACATGGTATTGAGCCATTCTTTAACTGTCAAAAAAATCCCTTCAGGATACATTTACAACTGGCTGAAAACAACACTAAAGCTCTAAATTTCCCTTTGAATGAATCACATTCTATCGACACCTATGCCAGAACACCATATGCTATAATGGGAAATAAAGAGCTCATGGACATTCCAGATTAAAAGCTCCATCCTACACATTTATAATTAATGTCTCATTCAACTCTTAGCAGACATAACAATTTCACTTTCACTCTCAAATCATAGCATTTGCCAAGTAAGTTCATGTTAAACAACCTTAACCTTTGAAAATCAACTCATCTACATAAAAGATGGAAAACAAAACCTGGCATCTCAACCATTAAAACCAAGCACAACCCACGGCTAGCTACTTTTTTTTTTAATAGGGTCTTCTCGGCAAATGAAATTGAAATGGTGCTGACAAAAGCTAATCAGTTAACTTTAAAGAATCATGTGCATAAAACCACCACACAATAAGACAGAATAATAAAAAAAAAAAACCTTCTTCAGGAGAGAATGCAAGTCTTGAGGATGCGATTTCGCAATATCCCCAATCTGTTTCGCAGCAGTCAATCTTGTAGCTTGTGTCGAACCAGCTTCAAAAAAAATTACATGTATATTTTGTTCATGTAATTAAACATGAAAACTTGAACAAAATCAAATCAGATCCAAAAATGACAATTAGAAAACAAAAACTTACTGTCTAATAAAGTGAGTAGCCGATTGAGACGTGAAGATTGTTGCTGAGCCATAACATAAACTCAAGAACCTCTACCACTTCCAATTCAACTACAAAACCGCATCGTTATTATCCAAAATTCACTCACTCACTCACTCCTGCTACCAATTGATCCCAAGAAAAAACATTCAAGAAAAAAATGCGTTTCTTTATGCGAAAAATGCTTTTATTAAAATGAGAACGGAGAATTCAAAGGATGAATGATGCACGGATAAATGCATGTGTATTATAGAAGGGGGGGTGAGATTAGGGTTACCAGACGAAAAAGAGAAGCAAAACGGCAGCGTGTGACGGTTGTAACAAAACGGGATAACGAAGCTACTTTTTACCCTTTTCTCTCGTGCTATCTGTTTGTTTATGAATATAAAATATGAATTTGTAATGCAAAAATATATAAATGGATAGTGTGGAAACTTCCGTTTCATCCCTATAGAATCATCGATATTCTAATTCTATCCTATAACATTTTCAAATATCGTCCTTCTAGTTTCCAAATTTCCAATCTTGTTTTAATGCCAACTTTTTTAAAATTCGATTTCTTAATTATTATTTTTTCCGGGTTTTATGCCTCTCAACTACATTATACATATTATTATTTTGAGAGAAAAATAATGAAATAAAAATATGAAAAAACAGTTAAATGGTCAAAGTACCATATCAATTTAGTTTAGTCTATCTTTATATTGTTATTTTAATATATTATGTTCCTAAATTATATTTTCTTGGCTCAAAATATACATCGGCCAAGAAAATAACAAACTATAACCAGAGAAAAAAGTTTATTCTTTTACTGAAAAATTTTAAATAAAAAATTACAAAATAAAATTCTTTTTAATTTT
>Ga0307515_10005160_pt1 | contig 26548 bp, 31 predicted proteins | sample 17_EM_MG_FD_194513 | JGI IMG/M metagenome (GOLD analysis project Ga0307515, IMG submission 194513) | Populus trichocarpa ectomycorrhiza microbial communities from riparian zone in the Pacific Northwest, United States - 17_EM | ecosystem: Host-associated > Plants > Roots > Unclassified | place... | reverse complement strand
CCTCATGTACGTTCATCAGGGAGCGAAAACGCGTATCTGCGTGCCTGGTTTTCCTCCCAGAAGGAAGAATCTGCGTCCCCCCTGGGTTTGTGTTTACCCAGAACATTCGTGTGAATGCGCTGATCGATAGATTCAGCACTGCCTGGCCGACAGAGTGGTATATCGCTTGATCCGATTACCCTAGCGAGCTCGCCAAGACGGTCCCACCTACACGATGTTGGACGACGAACATTTGGTGGAGGTAAAGTGACTCCCAGGGACGCCCCACGTGTTTGGTACTCATTGTCCCCTAGCAGATTTGCCGTCGCGCCCAGGGTCGCCAGAACCACCGGGCAGAGAACCTGCGACCACCATAGCCAAAGCGTTTTCATACGATTCAGAATTCGACCCGGAGCAATTTAAACCTCTGATCAAGCACCTCGAACGCCAGGCCTTACCGGAAGGCCACGTTTTGTTCAAGCAGGGAGACGTCTCGGACGCTTTGTACATAATCGAATCTGGTGTTTTGAGAGCACTGTACCGCTTCGCAGAACATTCCCCTGCTATCGAAGAGTCTATGGTCCCGGGTGCATTAGCCGGTGAATTGACCGGGCTTTCTGGGCTGGAGAGGAACGCGACGGTTTTGGTGGAACGGGATGCAGTGGTCTGGAAGCTGAGCCGTGAAATGTTGAAGGTATTGGAAAAAGATCAACCGGAACTCGCCCGAGTTTTCACCAGACTCGTCATGAGGGGTGAGTGGTACCACAGAGATTCGTATGGGGTGTGACTTTCCGCTGATCCTTTCCGCAGCGGCGAAAGTTGACTACGACATTCTGTTGTCAGCTCTGGCCACTAAATGATTCACCGAAGGGCAGGTGGATTCATGAGTGGCCGAAGCAAAATTTGGGGCGCGCGAATGGCACGGCCCACCTCCTCGAAAGCACATGTAGAATTCTCCCTTTTGGATTAGCACGTTTTGTAAAGTGGATCCTGTTGGTTCATGAAATCTAAGTCATCACCTTCTCCCGTGCGCATGGGCGTTATCGCAAACCCAAATTTTATCGGATTGAAACTGATCCTATCGCGTATAACTTACAAGCAAGGTACAACACCATCAACCAATAGGAACGAGTGCGGGAGTCTGAGTTTAAACTAGAACTCAGGGCTTCTGCTCAGTGCTAGTGAACGATTTCCCGCGGCCCCTCCCTGAAGTGACGCCTTGGAGATCGACGTGGGAGGGCTTCTGAGTCGGTTGCATTTGAAAGCCGTCGAGCACAAGACCCGTAGAGTTGCCACGTCCCATGAGCTTCTTACTGTATTGAAGCAGCGCCGGTAGAAGGTGATCAGTAAAAGTGCCGAAACACCGGAATTGGAAACTTACATCCAAGGAGGGGTAATTCCACCCGGAGGTACAGCCCACTGCTCCGCAGCATCGTATGTTGGGGGGGAGATCTTTCCGTTGGAAAGTTTGCGGAGGGCCCAAGGTACTGAGTTTAACATGATATAGGAGACAACACCAGCGATAACTCCATAAGCGATGCTGAGTTAGATGGAAACGACGAATGGAGAGTGGAGAGATAGAAAGTGGTTCCTATCAGCCATCAGATCAACCGATTGAACGGATGCGAGCTCAACTTGTACGATAATGGGGTTATGATTATGGTCAGAAACGCGGGCACAGAGTCCCCGACATAGTTCCAATTAATCTCGCGGACACTAAAGGATGCAAAGGATGCGAAAACCCAAATTAAATGTCGATGAGCATATTGTACTGGTGCTCCGCGCGGAAAATGAGAGACGGCGACCCACTTTCTGATCATCAAAGATCCCACAATGACGAGTGCACCACCGGTGGCCCACGATGGGATGGAAGCAAAGATCGGGGCGAAAAAGACCGAGACGAAGAACATCAGACCCACTACGATGGCCGTGATACCTGTCTTGCCACCCTCTGGAGCGAAAACGTCAGCTTCACACAAAAAAGAGGATAGGGGGGGCCATCTTGAGCAACACGCACCCGCGATACCGGCGGCTGATTCAATGTACGCAGTCACCGGGGAAGTTCCGACCAGGGAACCAATAGTTATCGCCGCCGCGTCGACGCAGTATGCCAACGTTGAACCCTCGAAATCCAGAGTAACGGGATCTCGGAGACCCGCAAACTTCGCCATGGAGTATAGTGTACTGTTCGGGACCGTAAGAGATGTATTCCCAATACATCGGGGAGGGGAATGCATACCCGGTTGTATCTAGAGTAGCCGTACGTCAGAAGTGACACCAGGAAATACCATATGTCCGCTCACCGAGAATATCGACATAGAGCATAGTGACTAGTGCATACCACACCCTGCCATTTCCATAACTGCCGAACTACGAGAACAATCAAATGTGGACCTCCCGGCACGAGATACTCACTCACGTCGATCGCGACTCCAACCCTGTTGAGAGGCGTGAACGCTACGACCTTCTTGAAGAAGTCGAATGCCGCCTCTCCTTTGTCGGTGTGGGGGAATAATGTGATTGGGGTCGACCTGGGCCAACTAGCGATAGAAACCAGGAAAATTCCGATTAAGATTGCGCCTCGGACACGGTACATAAGAAGATAGACTGTGAAGATGCTTCAAGTATTCATGAGCAAGGGACCCATGAGGCGATAGGACTTGGGACTCACCCCCCGAGGAAAACTCCAAGCCACACAGTAGGGTTTTGTAGGACATGGCTGGCACAGTATCCGGGTAAACCCTCGATGTAATCTTAACCAGGGAGTCGGTCGCGGGTCCAGTAAGAGGCTGGGTGACTTACGTTCCGCTTTGCAGCCACCCAATCCCACCAAACTGACAGTGCTGCCTCCAATAACCCCCAATCCGGCTGGGGCTTCTCTGCCTCAGTAGGCGCGCCAGGATGCATGGGAGATCGATCACTCACAAAGGCCGACAAACGCGATGAACAATCCGATCCCAGCTCCCACAGCCATGACGAGCGACTGAGGCATGATTCGCGCCAACCATTGCCTAAGCCCGCATATGGACAGAACGAGGAAGATGATTCTGTGATGTCCCAGAGTTTGGTCGTCATTCTAACGCCAATTACGGCTTGGCAAGCTTACCCTTCCAGGAACACCGCCCCCATGGCTTCTCGGTACGTTATCGAGCCCGAGCCGTGGAATCCCACAATAGAGTAAGCCAGCTGCTCTCAAATCGTGTTCGTGAAAAGAGTGACAATAGACCGACCGCCACTTACGTATGCATTCACACCGAGCCCTGGGGCCATGCCGACAGGCAAGTTCGCGATAATACCCATAGCGGCAGAAGCGAGGGAAGATATGGCGGCAGTGGTTGTTATCAGCTCACGGCGTACTTCTTCCACGCAGGTGAGATAGACTGGGTCCCCTACGCATAGGTCATTTGTTGGACAAACGCATGTGCCTCCACTCTCAGAGATGATGGACGCGTTTACGGATATCTATCGGGGCAGATGGTTAGCGGCATCGCAAGTCACTCGAACGTAGCCACCGACGATGTACGCCATCGCGGCCTACACCAATACGGTTCAGGTCAACAAAACTGCCGCGTAAATGACTCAAGTGACTTACCCAGGTCGTGAGGCCAGCACGGAGTTCGGTCTAGGGAGATTTAGAATAACCTTCACAGTAAATTTCGTTGCGACTCACCAAAAAGCGGGAGCCTACTCTCTCCTTGGGGTGCCCACATCCTTCTAGACGGAACCAGGTACCAACGGGAGACAATGCAACAGCAGCGTTGATCTTGTCAGCGATGGTGACCGACATGGATGTAACCTCAACTCGAGACTTGGGGTCCAGTGACTGTAAAACGAACGGACGAGGCGAGGGTTGAGGCCTTGAGGAAGGAAAGAACTTGGGTGGGTAGGGCGAAGGTAAGCTTTCGCAGTCAGCCTATATGCAGCCACGGCCTCATTACAAGTTTGGAAACCAACGAGGCGTCAGGAGAAGGCTGGGTTCGTCGGGCAACAGTCGGGTCTTCCCGAAGCTCATCCTTATACAAAACCGAGCCGTGGAGAACGTTTCGCAGCAACAGGCTGACGAGTTGGGCATGCGGATAAACCTTTTTTGGGGCCGCGGGCGGTGGCGCAGCCATCTAGGGATCGCGGGTTCACTCGGGGACTCGCAACACCCACTCGCCGGGGTCATTGAGGCACAATTCGCGCGATAGAGTCGCTCGTGTCGCATGGACGACGAAAAGAGGCGTTTCTATAATCTACCAGACGTCAAACTCGTATGACAAAAGCAATGAAATCCCGACACGACGTTATCACTCCGACCTCGAGAAAATCCATCTTGCCCAGCCGAAGACCGAAGTTTGTTCTTCCCGTTTCCGGGTGGGTCGCAGATAAATAGAGCCATTCGGAACGCGCCTCGGCCGTTTCGCAGGAGGTATAGGATAATCTTCGTCAGATGCCTTCCGTTTAGACCGGCGTTCGAGGATTGCTTCATACAGCGGCATCAGATTTTCCGGCGGCGATGATGCGATAGGTGTCGAATCTGATTGACCGGGGAGAGGTTCCGAGTGGAGTGCGGCCGCTTCGTCAGGATCTTCGATGCATGTAGGAGGTGTGGTAACCGAAGTAGTCGGAAGAGGCATGCTCCCATAGGAATTGGTCGTTGGCTGGGAGACTGGTTCCTCTTCTACGACAATTGGCGCGGTGGACGCATGGTTGATTATGTTACTTCAGAGTCCGGTATGAGAATCCATGTGCATAGGGTATCAGACAAGGTTTGAAACTCACCGCAACATCCTCTCTTGAATATTTTCGGAAATTCGGGCGATGTCCGTCAGATTCTGTTGGAGACGTAGGAGGCATCGGCGGCGAGGGTCGAGAAGAGGGTCCGATGATGCCAATTCGCCGATATTGGCAAGAGCCTCCTCGACAGCGTAATGCATCCCTTGGACGAGCATTACGTCCTGGGCGATCTGGTGGTAGGCCGCCCTCGGTGGGGCATTGAACGACAACTGGGCGTTTGGGGTGGTGTGGAGGAGTTCCAACGAGGCTCTGAGGGATTGGATGGACATGTTTACGGTGCGCTGTGGATGGAAAACAGGTCCCCTCGTATTTCCGAGCTATATAGCCGTTTCTCATCCTCAAAGCACCGGTTGCGTGTGGCGGGAGTGATGGCCATGGCCGCCATGCGGTGGAGGGCAAGCCAGATGATCAAAAAATACCACACAGCTCCGACAGCCATGGCCGTCATCCATGGCCCCTTCGTCTATGGCCAGCCACGGCGACCTGCCACCAATGACGCGGTCCGGGACTAGAAAGACGGAAGCTAGAACTCCCGATTACCCCTGAAAGATACAATAAAAATCGTCGAAACAAAATTTCTCCTGTCTTGTCAACTTTCGTCTCAACCTTCTCCTGGAGAGAACTTCAAAGTCACTGTTATTTTCCACCATGAGGATTGCATCTGGTTCTGCCCTCTTCGTCGCTTGCCTCGTCGTCGCTAGCTCGGCCAATGGCAAGTCTGACAACACCTCAGTCACTGTTTCCCCTCAGAGGGGTGGTCGAAGGGTGGCCTCTCTCGAGACTCGCAAGAAGCGAGGACTTTATGGTAAGTAGTTACGTTTACCGAGGAAGTCTAGCGACTTGATACACTGATCCAATACAGGAGATCTTTCCATCGATGGCGCTGCAGAGAACGTGCAAATGCGCAAGGTCACCCCTGTTGTTGATCAACTTCCCTCTCGCCCGGAACTGGAGTCTACATCAGATCGTCCTCAAGAACTCCTCGAGGACCTCTTACACAAATCGCTCGGCAACTCATCGAAACCTTTGGAGGACTCGTGTACAGGGGCTGCGCCTGCACCGCCTTCGATGCAACCGAGAAGGACTCAGGTCCGGATTCGTTCCGACCAGTTCGCCTTTCCTTCAGATGTTTGTTCCCTGGACCCTGCTACAGACGTGCATGTGTACCCTCCCCTGTACTCCGGTCCACCAAGCACCCCTTTGATCGGCTCTGCAGCACTCTTTCTCTCGAACCCCCCGTTGTCCAGGGCTTTGGCACACTGTTCGACGTCCCTCTCGATCTGGTGTTCTAAGAACCAGAAGACGGCACACCTAGCCGACGCACCCGAGATCCGCACGAAATCACCGACAACTCCTCATCACAACTGTGTCCCCTCCGGGATGTGTTTGCCCGGCGAGGTCCTCATGTCGTCGGGGACAGACCAAGCTGAGGAAACGTGTGGATGTTACGACGGAACGAACAGCTCGATTGGGACCCACATCGCTGATGGCGGTTGGGTATCCAATCTTGTACAAACTCTGTCTGGTTGATGGTAGACAATAGTATCGGTAGTTTTCATTTTTGTCCGATTTGACACGTTCCTGTTGGGTTTTACAAGTACGGCCGACCTGGTTTGTATATATAAATGATAACTGCCACTGAGGATCTGCTTCTGGACACTAAGGTTGGGGTATTCCAAATACCTAGGCAGACGTATTTGAATGTGTAAGACCTGGACCTCAACACTCAATTCGTGGGAGAACAAGTCCGAATGCGCCCCACCTCCTCAGGGCTGTGATGGGGGCTAGGGTGGAAATTGGGCATTGGGCAAGTTGAGTGTCCAATGACTTCGTGGGAGTGGACAGGGATGCCGGCACTGGTCCAGCCGTACGGCGGTATCATGTGCCGCGGTTGTTACCCGCATCCGTCAGCGTTCTCTGGCAGATTTCCGTCTCCGAGGCTCGGGGTCTATTCATCCGATGGTCATGGCCCTTGGTTTCATCGACCGACGACGTCAACGCTTTACAACGGTTACCTAACGGGTACGAGTGATCGCCAGATGAGAAGCGACGTCGGTCTCCCCTTTGCCCACATTTTGATGGTCCTCTCACCCATTGGCCGGGCCGCTAGGCATGTGGTGACAAATACGCGACGCCCTCTCCCCAGTCGAACGATGCTTTGATGATGGTGAAATTTTTTAACCTTTTGAATAACCTACGTCGATTTTGATCACAAACCCTGTCGGGATCGAAGATCGGTGTAGTGTCCTGGTAATAAACGCGCAGATAAGTCGAGCAACGGCAAATTACCCCAGGACAATCCAATCCTCGCCTACAATCCGAAGGGTCGGACCAATCGTCCGTGGTCTCCACAACCCCGGATACCGGGTATCTGTTATCGAAGGTCTCGAACCATAAGTGTGTCGAGCCTGACGGCATCCCCTCACGACCAAAATGAATCTGCGTCGTTAACGTAACGGTCATGTGTCTAGGGCTGCGTCACACGACCTGTCGCACCCAGAAAGGAGTTTGCGTCGCATGTGTCCCGTCGCAGAGCCCCCGCGCCCTTGCGAGGGTGTAAGTTTGCAATTTCCTACCGCCCAATGCCGATTCGGATGTGCTGCTACTAACCTGTCTGGGGGTGTTAAAAGGTCCGAAGGGATGGCCAAAGACATGTTGGACGATTGATAGAAAATCCTCGTGGGACACTAAGTGGCCAATGTGGATTAGATCGACCCCGTGTTACGAGGAGACCCGTTACATACAGGCAACCATATGCCTCCCGCACCGCATCCATGCAGACACGAAACGGCTGCAGATCCGTGTATCAAATCTGATCGAGGTTGTATGTGATGTAGCACCGGGCCGAGGTGCCGAGTCAAGCGACGACGGTGTTCACATTGTCTGAAAGCAAGTGGATAAAATGGGCCACAAATATTGGGCACAACGTCGGGCCCACTTGGGCCATAGACGGTCCAACAGAAAGGTTAAATCCGACCCGTCAGACTGCCTGAAACGGGACGGGAGGCAGGAGGTGGTGGTGGGGTACAGGTGTTTGGTCCTGTTTGTACCTTCCATAAAAGGCAGTAAACGGTGGCGGTAGAGTCAGGGCACGTAAATATCCGGAACTCGGTCTACTTGGGTACATAACACCTCCTCTCTCTCCAATCTACGCCCGCCCCTATCGACCTCGCCGTCGTCCCGTCTCCCCGCCTCGTCAGGCCCGCCCTCTCCTTGTCCCCCTCGTGCTTTAAGCACTTACCCCCTAAAAAAAACATGTCTGCCGCCCAGCCGATCACCTTCCTCTCGCACGAACACCAAAATCAAGCAACCTCGTCCACTTCCCAACTAAACGACATCGTCATGGGCTCGTTCACGAACAGCCCCTTTAATCCTGCTTCTTATACCCGAAAGTTTCTCGAGTCCCCCCAAACTTGGAAGGCTGGCTCGTTTGGCAGCAGATTCTATCCTGGTTGCTCCCCTGGTCAGCTGCTTGGTCCATTAGAGTGAGTATTTCTTTCGTATTCACTTTCGCCTCAAGTTCTACTGTGGCTGTCTTTGTTATCCCTCGTGTACTCTATCATGATCCGCTCAGTTCGAGTTGCATCGCCCATACCCGGCGCTTGATCCAAGGCGCTGGGAATCCCTGTCTCATTTATTACCTGTCCCTTCAAAGGATGGCCGGTAGCTCACTTGGGCCCCCTTCTCCTTTACGTCCGCCGCCCTCGGACCGCCGGGTGGATCAATCCACCTCTCCACTCTCATTACCTTAGCGGCACATATCCGCGCGATTTCGTGATCAAGACGATCCCGAATGGGGTTCGTTTATACAAGGTCGGCTTCGGCCAGACTTTGACCTCAGTTTTACGTTTACTGTCCAAACACATGCATCACCCGGAAGCTCCCGTACCAGGCGACGAAGTGTATCCTTTCTCACTGGCTCAGCCTTGATTGAAGAGATTGCTTCTGGATTCATCCATTGGTCAACGGCTGCCCTCCCGTGGCCTTATATACAGTCTCATTCTTCCAGAACTCTCTCTAACCTCGTCCTCTTTCCCCTCCAGCCCAACTGACTTCAAAGCCACCCGCCTCAGCTCGAGTATAGAGAGCGACAGAGGCTCCTTGTTAAACGCCCTCAATATCGTCGGAAGAGAGGAGGACATGGTCCGTCTTGGCGATAGCGCCCTACCTGCTTCTTGGCTCATGTCCTTCTCCCACAGTGCCGTGATTACACGTGTTGTGGTCTCCAACTGAACGATCTCCACGCACTCGTCGAGCACTTCGAAGAGTGTCATGTGGTCGTTTGGGACCCTCGTACCGGTGCCTACAACACCCCAATCATTCCATACCCTACCAACCAACCCGGTCCTGGATACTACCCACCCCAGGGCCCCTTTGATCCCGATGATATGGAGATGGAGATGGACCACAGCAGTGGTCCTTCTTCAAGCGGATCGTCCCCTCCCGATACTCCCGTCCACACTCCCCTAATGCCATATCCTACGGTCTCTGCGTTCGACACCACCACTGTACTTCCGAGCCGATCAGGACTATCCGTGAATGCCTTTTCTTCGGCGTCCCGACGGAACAAACGTGGTGTTGAACAAACTGAGGTCCTTTCCGCTTATGCTCGCGCAAAAGAGTATGCCTTGGCCCTGGCTAGTGCTGACGACCAGGAGGGCATCGTGATCAACGGCCGAAGCGGTACCGTCACCCCGGCGCTACTCCTCTCCTCCGCGGGCACCACCCCTGCAAACAGCCCCGATGGTTCAAGAGTCAACTCTCCGACACCGAGCTCACCTACCTACATTCCCAGGAACCTCACCGCTACCATGACATCTCCAACATCGCGGACGAACTTGGTCACATCCAACTCCCGCACCACCAGTTCCTTGATGGTGACTAAACCGTTCAAGTGCCCCAAGCCCAATTGCAACAAGTCTTACAAGCAGGCTAACGGGTTGAAGTACCACATGACTCATGGGTCTTGTAACTTTACCCCCTGCAAGGAAGGCGAGATGTTGAAGGAGGGCATGAGCGATAGCGAAGTCCGGGAAATCGAGAAGAGGCTCCGTCCCTACGCTTGCGGTGTCGGCGATTGCGCAAGGAGGTACAAGAACATGAACGGTCTTAGGTACCACTACCAGCACAGCGGCGAACACGGGGCTCTCGGCCTGGCTCTGCTCGCTAGTGGCCAACACGAATGCCTGATTGGCAAAAGGACGAGCACCCTCAGCGCGGCACGCCAGCAACATCAGCAGCAGCAACAGCAGCGGGAGACCCATGTTGTTCCTCACCATTCCTCTCCCACCAACCTCTCCCACCAAAATTTCTACCAACCCCCTCACGTCACCATGCAACCTCAGCAGGCTCAGCCGTTCACGATGACGATGTGGGGATCGGTGAATCACCCTTAATCGCCCAGTCGAGCAGGACGCTATCGACACAAAATATTTATCTCCCCTCGCTCATGTAGTAGTTTGAAGGCGTGAAGGTCATTGTATAATCTTCAAGTACCCACTACCACTATCCTCTCTCTTGTCGTCCCCTGCCACTCCCCTAGATGTCTTTATTTTTTCGATCGTTTCCCTTGTGGTCTCCGTCCTCTTTCCACCCCTTAGGCTCAATTCACCTCTTGAACTGTAGCCCCTTCCTCCCGCCACACCCGTCATGACCCCGATTCTTGATCACGAGTCTCTCTCCCTCGTACGCGAGCTGTAATTTCCCTTTGTTCTCCACTGTTTCCATACATTCCTGCTTTCTCCTCCATCTCTGTTGTAATACGTCTTGTGATCGGGATTCTTATCTTGTGTCTCCCCTCACAACGGTGGCGTTAGTTTCCGTAGGTTTGCGTCCTGTGATTCTCCCTATCCTCTCTTAGACTCCGTCTGCATTAGAGGCCCTGTGTATCTCGGCGTACGATGACTTGCTTTCCAACAAAAAAAGTGGGAATCACAACTTGCTTCAATTATGTTTCGAGCTTGAGTTCTGGATCGGGCAGCGATACCCAAATCGTCAAAGAGTCGCGCACGTGGCGGACTGGTCACGAGTCTAATCGATGTAAGATACAGCATTATAGGAACAAGACGGTATGGTGACCCGGTCGGAGACGAACACGAGCGGTACATGTATTTTAACGCGAGGGGAGGGCCTGAAGCCTCACCTTCGGTTTTCCGGGGTTATGCTATTATTGCTTCAATACCGGACGTCCGCCTTGATGCCACGGGTTTTGTTCCTCCAACTTATCATCCCACTCTCTGAAACTCGCGGCCTTCGGGTGTTGCGAACCCATCATTGACCAATTCACCGGCCTCTTCAAATCGGAGGGCATTTGTGTGTGGTCTGTCACGACGTAACCCTGCCAAACGGCCCGATCGTAGCGGAGAACTTGCCAGGGATTCCCTCGTTGTGGACCTTCCGGTTTGGCTTTGGCGGGAGGCGGAGCTCCTTGAAGCGTTTGAGTTACGTTAGGGTTGCGTTGTGTGGGGTTCTCACCGTTATATTCGTCTCCACCCTCGCCGATTTGTTCCTCGCCCTCGTTGTCGCCGTCAGCCTGGCCTTGGTCTAGTGCCGGGCCGTTGTTTGTATCGCCACCTTCGTCGGAGGGAGGAGGATGGTCGCCATTGTGTTGTCCCGACTGGTTCCCGTCCTCAGCCTCGAAAGGTTGTAGAGGTTCGTAGTCAGGGACTGCGGGCTTGTAAATGGGGTGTACGTTGTATCGGTCCCTAGGACCGAACCGCGGCATGGGGGGAGGGGGTATGTGGAATGAGCTGGAGGGGAAGGGCAACGTGTAGCTGTCTTCCGCGACGAGAGCTCGACCCTTTCCTTTGTTCTTGCCCTTGGGAGATGGGCTTGGAGGAGCGGTACTCGTTTCACGGCTCTCAACCCGGGCGCGTTTTGGGTTGGGTTCTGCAGACCCAACTCGTAGACCCTCTTCATCTGCATACTCAAGGTCGTCTTCATCTTCATCGCGAGTGCGCTTTCGACTAGGACTGGACAGACAATGGACAGGAAACGTCAGCCGTAAGAACTCCGATGGATTCTGAAGAGCTCACTTGCGGGGGATTGGGGCGGAGGGCGAGGGGGGTAATTGGACGCCAGCGGTGCGAGCATTGGCGATTTCTCTCCTTTTTTCCTCTTCCCTCTCGTCTTCTTCGTTGTAAATCCACTCTTCATCCCAATCGATTTCCCAGGCATCCTTGGCCATCTTCTCACCGTCGGAACACGTTTGCCTTACGAGGTTACGACGATTGGTCAAGGCGCAGAATCCATCGATGAACCGCTGCATATTTTCATGTGCACCGTCGAGCTCGGGTTGGAAAGCGGTGAGTTGCCAAAGCGCTTGTTTCGCCTCAGCTTCAGCCTCGGCGAGCATTTGCTCGATCATCCTATGATTGGACATGGCGATGGCGTATCGCTCGCGGATGATGACTTCCTTGCCAGTTTGGGTCATGTCGGGAGTGAACTCCAGGTCGAAGAGATCGTCGTCAATAATGATACGCGAAGGTTTGGGGTGAGCTGCGATGGCTTCCTGGTGCTCTTCGAGAGCAGATTTGAGGTTGCTGAGATCATCGGCGACCTCAAAACCTAACGGGGGAGGTACGGCAGGGGGTCGATCCCCCCGGCTCTTCTTCCTTATGAATTCTGCCCACTGCTCCGTGGTTTTTTCGGACGGACTGTCGCTGCCGTCGTCTGCTTCCCGTTCTTTGGGGGTTGGAACACTGGGGATTTTCATTTTCTCAGCTAGAACAACACGGTGGCCATAAGAACGGGCGTAAGCAAGGAAGAGCGAGAGTACAAACGTTGAGAAGGCGCTGCGCCGCCTTTGGAGAAAAGTGGGGCCACAAAGGCGGGAGGGGGGTCTTGATGGTGGTCAGTATTATCCTTCTGACGGCCGCCTCCCACTCACATTGGTTGGGGATTTCGGGGGGCGTGAGACGGGAGGAGGTAGGGATTGGGCCGAGTCCCCCTTGTAGGTGCTCTGCGAGTGGCTCAGGTTGTTCGTAGGTTGGGGTCACACTTGAGGAGGCCACAGGTTGATCCATTACCAGGTGGCCCTCAGGATTTGATGGAAGGGCTCCGGGTTCCTCGCCTTCAGTGTCGCTTAGTTGGTGCTGTTCCCCAGCGGCTTCTCCCGCTTGGCTAGCGTACTCCTCCAGTAGGGAGGGACGACCGATCCAGCTTTCCGCTCTGCGAAAGCTAGCTAGGTTTTCCCTATAAGCGAATCCGGTATATGGTTTGTGGTTATGAAATTCCTCGTCGCGGTCCTCTTGTGTACGCGCGATCGTGTGCGTGAAGAGGTGTGGCGTGTCCACGGGATACTTATTGGGATGGTGCGGTCTGCGCTTGAATATGAGATCGAGCAGTTCATCGACAGTTCCATGTTCAATAACATCGGCGGGGACATTGTACGCCTAGAAAGCAAGCCAACGCGGTGAGCATAGTTGCCATATTCTGGGTGGTGCGCGTCGATCTTACCCTGGCGTACGCGCGAATGTCCGGGAGGGATAGCTGGGCCACCTTGGCTCTTGTCATGGGCCGGAAATTCTGGAGGACAGTCATTGCGGGGAGGAGGGGAGGTAGAGAGACGACAACGGTGGTGGCGATGGTGGTGGAAGAAGAGAGATGGGTCAAACGAGGACGTCTTTATCCAAGCCATGCCCTTCAGACCCACGGTCGATCCCGTGATCGTGCATGGCTTCAGGACTCTATTGTTTGCCTGATCGGCCCTGAGTGCAGCCTTTACCCCCAGAATGGAAACTTTGGACGAAAGGGCACGTCCCGGACTAACTCCCAGCTGCTTTGTCCTTCCATTGTGCGTTGGTGTCATAACGGCGCAAATCGTTGGACGGTAGCTTGTGGCTCGGCGCGCGTTAATTTCGCAAGACCCTTCTCTCCTTTCCTCAGTCGTTTCACACCATGGCTGGGGGTAGGACATATATTATTGCGATTGTATCTATCATGATCACTTTACTTATTCCACCTGTAGTCTGATTCACGACAGGTAGATACTAATCACAGTCGTTTCACACCAAGACTGGGTATCATTCGCGACACAAATTCCACATGTCCGGCGTCAGCTACCGCATCATCGCGGGCAGAGAAACAGTTACAGCGGACGTTACAAACATGGCATGGTATTAATCGCTGAGCACCAATGACTCTGGCTTGGACCTCACCTCCGTACTTCGCAACAAGGGTCCTGCTTGAGCCCTATTACACATGCTGTTAGCATCTTGATAACCTTCATCACAAGAATGTGGATCGTACCCAAAGTTTGCCTTCAAGAACTCGTCCAACAATTCTTCCTTCATTTCGTGCCAATAGTTCTGCTCAGCCCTCGCCGCCCGTAGTTCCTCGATCAAGCACTCATGCTCTTGTAGCGCGTGTTTGTGCTTTGCCTTGACGATCAGATATCGCACCATGGCAGGCGAGCGCCCCATGATCAAGCCCGTCTGTGGATCACGTAGCTCCCACAAGTGCGGGGGGATACCCTCGGATTCGGGATCGTTCGGGCCGGAAAGGGGTGAACGAGGGACTTGATCGTCATCCTCGTATGGTGTAGGTTCTTTTCCCTGGAGTTGTGGCAGCGGTGGAGCGCCCCAGGGATTCGTTGTGACAACGTGCTGGCCATGCCGGACGATCGGTCGAGGGACATCGGGCTCGTCGGGTTTTAGTCGTCTCCCAGGAACGAATCTTGAAATGAGCACTGGGTTTGCCGAGTTGGAAACAACGCTTGTGCTGTTCCCTGGTGCGTTTCCCGCTCCGTTGTGTGTACTTCCCCGACCCGGTGCAGGGGGTTCCATACCATGAATCTGGCGCATATGCTTCGCCAACGCGTCTGACCGAGAGAACGACTTGTCGCACTCTATTCAGTACCGTGAGCGGGTGTAAATCGGAACAAGACGCCACGACTTGGGACATACCAGGTCGTGGGCAGTTGAATGGTTTTTCGCCGGTGTGGGATCGAAGGTGTGATATGAGAGCGAACCGAGATGTTTGGGAAATCCCTCGGCGTGAGCACGAGGACCATTCGCAATAGTAGTTTGACTTGTGGGTTCCGACGTGGTCTTTTTAGAGGTGCAGTTCAACGAAACTGTGATTCTGCGCGTAAACCCACAACGCACCAGTATGAAGGTGCTCAATCAAAGTCTTTAGGGACGCGAACTCGCGGATACAGCCCTCCCACTGACACTTGACCGTGTCGAGCTGTTTATTTTGCAACACATCAGCGCTCAGTGTGGGGTCTTCGATCACGGCCATCGCTGGCGAACCAGGAATGATTTCTCCGGTTTCATCGTATTCGGGCAGAGAAGAGTGAGAGGATACGGGTGAAGAAGCTGGAGAGAGCGATGGACTGTAAGGTTCCGGTACGGGTGTCTGCGCCATGGCCACGAGGCGGACCGCAAGGAGGTGTGTCCGTGGGAATTTGAGACACTGTGCTCTCCTCTTGACTATCAACGATGTCCACGCCATTCACGAACTATACGGCTTCAACCCCTTTCCAGACACCGACTCCAGCGCCAAAGAACAAGGGAGGAGCAAATGCGGGGTCGAAGCGCGGCAGGAAGCCAAAGGGTTTCGCGACTCCTGCCACACCCACCCCAGATTCCCCCGCACCATCAACCACTAGTCCTCAGCCAGTCGCTGGGCCATCCATGCCGACTACACTGACATGGCAGAGCACCATCGTACCCCCCAATCCTCCGACGACAGTCACTCCAGGGACTGGGCTGCTCAACCTTCCGGGGACAACCTCAACAACCGCACTGCACCCCACCCCCGTCGCATCCATGATTACAGTCCAGGTCCCGGCGGAAGACGACGAGGACGATATGCTACCGGCCATGGCTGACGATGATTATTCGGCTCAACTCTCATTCCAGAGTCAATCTAAGGATAATCTGAAGTGCGTTTCCGGCCGTCTTTTCAATATACCCTTAGACTGACAGCGACGTCTGCAAGGGTTCTTATGGAGAGTTTTACACCAGAGCAATACGACCGATTTGAAGCTTCAAGGCGACATGCTTTACCCAAACAGGCTGTTAGGAAGGTTAGAACAGCTTCCACAGCACGCCCGATGCGTCATTGACCAGCTCCCTTCACCAGCTGATCCAACAAACATTGGGTCAACAAGTATCCCAACCTGTGGCGCAAATAGTCGCAGGTTTCTCGAAGGTCTTTGTTGGAGAGATCATAGAGAGAGGTGAGCAGGAGGTATCGTAAAACGGACAGCATTGACCATCTCTCAGCACGCGCTGTGCAAGCTCGGAGAGGCGAGACAGGGCCCCTATCACCAGACCACTTACGCGAGGCATATGTGGTCTATCAGCATGAGTTTGGGCGCGTAGGTGCAGCTAGGCCGCTGCGCTCCAAGAAGTTGTTTGTGCGATAATTGCACGGTGTAGTTCGCACAATACTCGCGCCGTCTGGATATCGGCTGAACGATAGCTCACTCTCGGACTTTTTTTTCATCCCAATGAACTTTTCAAGTGCGGAGGTGAATCGTTCTTGGCGCAGTCCATGTGATGTGGTATGTAGATCAAGAGGCACATTACATTAGTACAGCGGTATGTCTACGGAGGGTGGGCAGGTCACGAGTCGAAATGAGAAATCTACAGTTTCAACAAGCGCAGCCCTCCTGGGATTGAGGTTCGGTCGAGTTGAGATTAATGCTGCCTGGCATGGAGTCGTCGTTCGCCCTGGTCCTATTCCCGCCTGCGGAACCACCAGTGGGCTGACCAGTCACTGGAGCCCAGAGCTCTGGAGTGTCAAGGATCTTCTCCGCCACCTCTTTAAATGCTTCGCTGACTCCGACTGCAGTCTTTGCCGATGTTTCGATGAAGAGGGAGTTCATACGGTGGGCAAAAGCCTCGCCTTCATATGTTGGTACTTGTCGGGAGAATTCCTGCACGAATGTTAGGGGGCTGGTGGAGTAGGGGGGTGGTGAATGGCGGACCTTGTCAACCTTATTGCCAACGATGATCTTTACGACAGATTCGGAAACATAAGTTTCGAGTTCACTGTACCACCGAGGGAGGGCATCAAAGGTCTCCCTGTTGGAAACATCGTACACTGGATTGTGATCGGGGCATTTGAGCCAACATATTGCATTCGAGTGGGTGGCAAGAACGTACCCAAAATAACGCCCTGTGCCCCACGGTAGTAGGAAGACGTGATGGTCCGGAAACGTTCCTGGCCGGCTGTATCCTATAGGTTCATAAATGCGTCAGTACGACGCGCCATGTGTCCACAAGACAGCGATGCGGAGATCCGTACCCAGATGCTGAGTTTAACTTTCCTGCCCTTAACCTCCATCTTGTGTACCTGAAATGCGCAGTCAATAAACCGCCGGAGCATTAGAAATAAAAAGGACGGGGTTCGTCGACTAACACGGAAATCGACTCCAATCGTGGCACTCGCCTCGTCCTCAGGCAACCACTGCTCGTCGGAGAATCGCATGAGGAGGCTGCTCTTGCCGACGGAAGAGTTACCGATTAGGAGCAGCTTGCAGTTGATGATTGAGTTTGCGGCAGCCATTGCGAGGACGAGGGGGTGGTGGTGTGCGAACAGATGTCCTCGGCTCCTCCCCTTGGGCGTCCACTGGGTTCGTGGCAGGCACGTGAGGCGTCTGGTTGGCGTCAGCGTCGCCGCGGCGCTCCATTACCTGCATGTGAAATTCAGAGGATCCGACCCTCGCTCTCCCCCCCTCCACCACACAAGCTCTGGGCGGGGCAGCGCTAAATCTAATTAGCAGTCTGGAGCAGTGATAACCTCCTGATCGTCATCAATGATGTCCGTGATTCTGGTATCTGGGTAAACCGCTTCTCACGAGCACTGATCTCACCGGCAGACTTATGCTCGGCGTGCAAGTGTTCCCCCACATTCCGGACTGTCAGGCTCTCAATGGTGGTCGACTGCGTCGCGCTCCCTCCTTTCTCTTTCGTGTGCTTGGCGTAATATCTTCGCGGTCTGTTCCAGGTCAAACGACCTCCATTGCCGTCGGGTGATCCATGTTTCGTGGGTTGACCTTGTGGGTCACCCCAGTCAAGAGTTCTGCCCCGGGCCAGACCCGGACATAGCGGAACAAAAGCTACCTGCACAGAAAGGGACCCTTCAGACCCGCATCCCCGCGCACCTCCAAGATGTGGGTTCCTCTTTTGGTCACCCTCGCTCTCACCGTCTACGCTCTTACAGCCTCAGGTCTGTCTAGATAGGTCAACATAAATCTAAATCCCTTGTCGTTGTCTCGCATTGCTCATGGCGCTATCCAGTTCTACCGCTGGGCTGGCCCGTCTCCAAGGACTTCACTGGTAATGCAGATGAGAAGGTGCATGAGTTCTACGGTATCCCATTCGCTAAACCACCCTATGGAACTTTCGCCTTTATTGACCCGGTTGCAGACTGATGGTAGGGGTGTCCCGTCACCCGAAGCTGGACGTTTGGTGCGGCTCGCAGCTGGGGAGCATCCGCGGGAGTTATCGCTCGGTTGCCCTTCATATGATTTCGAATGGCGGAAACACGGAAGGCTTATTTCGTGGTGGCTTCATGCAATCTGGTGCAAATCACGACCTCCGAAGCAGGCCCCGTTTCTTCATACAAGCGATGTCCGCTCAACGTAAATGCCGTTGTCGATGATGCCACACCGATCCCATTAGGCTCTAACCGTGAATTTCGTCATGATTGAAATCGAGCCAGTGATTTGCGAGTAAAACCCGTCGAGTCCTTGCGACGATCAAACTCAGTCAAAATCGTGAAGTTGTATTTGAGATGCAAATAAACTGATAAACAGGGTCGGCATCGAGAGAGGGCCCCGAATGGAAAGTACAGAGAAACACACCAATTAGCTTACATCTATCGAATCAAGGTAGATGATATATCGTAACAAACGTCGGACAATACGTCTACTGGCAAGCCTTGGGAAGCTCGTGGTCGTTGGTCCGGACTCCTCCACCCCATGGGGTCCTACCCTCAACGCGAGCATCGGGTCCGAGACCACGCTCTGAGAAACCTTCCCAGAGTGTGCAGTAGTTCTCGCCGCCGGTAAGGATCTGGTCGGCCTGGATGATAGCGTCACGGGCCTCGAAAAACGAAGGCCTGCAAGGTTGCAGCTTCATGCCGTTGAGAACGAGCTGAGTAATGAGAGTGTTTCCGTGCTTGGGAACGAGCGGCTTAGGGGTGCCGTTAACATCATGTTCTCGGGGTCGATAGAAGTCGCCGGTGGGAATGGTGCCATCCTCCCCAGCCAAAGGAGGGAAGAGGGTATCCGAGAATTCATGCTTCTTGATGAGTTTCTGGGAGACGACCCAGAGGACCTCAGCCCAGACCTCACCGATGGCGTGCACGCCCCAGTAACCTGGTTTGTCGAGGGTTTTGTACGTTGAGGGGTTTACGGTGATATCCTGGAAATGCATATTAGGTGTGGAACTCGATGCAACATAAAAAAAACTTACGGTGGAGTAAATATAGTTCCTGATACCATTCTTACGGTTAGCGGCCCAGGCACCCATGCTGTAGTCCGAGTAGTTCGAGGTGCTGCGGATGGTGGTGGCCAAAAAGTCTCCCCAACCCTCACCCATACCACCACTCTCACCCCAGCCAAGACAACCAGAGTTGGCAGGTCCACCGGTCAAACGGGTGCTCAGACCGTGGGTAAGCTCGTGGATAACGATGCCGGCCTCCAAGTCACCATCCCTGTAAGGGGTAGCAGTGTTCCAGATGTACATCCTGCAGCGACCGTTCTGACCGTCAGGTGGGGTCATGAAGTTGGCATTGTTGAACCCGCTGCCATCCTGAGCATTGGCAATGACACCGTCATTTTCCTCGCCACCTCGGCCGAAATTGTGCTGTTGGAAGTTGCCTGATGCCTCGTCAAATCCGTAACTGGGCATGGTCAGCTGCGCGCTGTCACTCGTAAAGGGGAAGGAACATACCGGTAGTAGAGATCATGAACCATGTTGGATGTATAGAACAACTGGGTGATGGTGGCGTTGACGTACTTCTTAGCCTCCTCCAAAGCATCCTCTGAGGTGGTGGGTTTGGGGTTGTAAACATAATCGAAATTGAGATCCTCTCCACCGTCCGGTCGGTAGTTGGAGAGGTAAGCATTTCGACCCTCCCAGTTCTCGTGGGCGAAAACGTTGTTACCCCAGGTAACAGTGGTGTTGCGGATCGAAGAACCATGTTTGTAACGCTTGTTGTCCGAGTATGGGTCATTAGCGATGGGCAAGGAGTGCCAGCCCAAAGGACTGGCGAGCTTGTCGTTGTACTCCGTCTCGACGGTACGGTTGCCTTCACTTGGATCGTTGATGCCCCACTTGAAGACGTTGTAGGTCGCGGGACCCTTGTCCTTCCTGGGAATAGGAGCATGGGCATCGGAGGCCCAGTCGACCACGGAGACGATCTTGTGAGGAGAGTGGGCAGAGACAGCAGCCTCATACCAGTTGTCCTTCATCTCAACCTCGAACTTCCAAACTAGGTCGAGGTGGATGGAGTCGCCATCAGGGACCTGAATGTAAGCCAGACGAGCTTTGACAGGGTTAACAGTCTCAGGGACGTTGTGGATGAGCTCTATGGGGATATGGGTTTCATCGCCAACGAAGTGGTTGTCCATATAGGAAGACATGTTGTTGATGTAGTCGTCATACTTGGAAAGGATGTCCTGGACCATGTGGTCTTTGGGAGTAGCGGCGACCATGAACTGGAGGAGGGCGTGACGAGGGTCTTCCAACTTATGGTCTTTGGAAAGGAATTTGTCAGGAAGGTCGGTGAACGCGCAGGTTGAGTCTAGTATATGCTCAAGGGGACGAAGGAAGGTATCACGATAAGAAGCGAGTTCCTCAATGATGGTTTGTTCGCCGCCGAGCTGGCGTTTGTAGTGGGTATTGCGAGCGTCAAGCTCGCTGGACAATTGGGAACAGTAGTCCGCATGGGGATGAGCGGAGGTCCGGGCGGGACTGCTACCAGGTGCTGAGCCTTGATAGGCCTGGATATGATTGTCAGTGAGGGAACAGGTCGCGTGATTGCGTGTCACACACCGAGTTTCCGTACGAAAGGATGATTCCCTCCTTGATATTCACGTTGAGGTCGCCGTCAGCGACTTCGAGTCCATTGATAAACTGGCGGAGGTAGGCGTGGGTGACGCCGGTGTTCTTATCGGTGTAAGAATCCTTACGGAGAACGAAGGTGGCAACGCCGTCGAGGTGGGGAGGGATGAGACCCTTCGCGAAGTTCTGCGCGAGGTAGAGGGGGTTCTCGCTCTGGGGAATACCAAAGCTTTGGGGAATGTCCGAAGGGTTGGAACGGAAGACAGCATGAGGGTGAACTGGACCGAAACCCAGGGACTTCCTCGGCCTCACCGACTCGTGAGCGGCGACGGAGGTAGCCGAAAGGCCAGCAAGAAGGAGAGGAACAAGCAATAACTTCATAGCTCGCAGCTCGTGTAGGATGTCGTGGACGTTAAAGTAGAAGGGGGATTGTACTCTGTTCACTCCAAGCGAATGGGGCGGACAAGGTGGGGAGTGATGGGAACTCCCGCTTCGGAACAGACCTTATAGAAACCCGAGCTCGCGTGGCTGTCACGTGCGACGGCTCATGCCCCCTGGAAGCCGCGATTGGACCTTGTGCTGATTGGGTGACCTGCATACGGTTCCGCTCGCTTGGGACCTGAGAAATGCGTAGAGAAGAGCCCCGGAGATGCATTCAGCGGGGGGCTGTCCGACAGCCAGCGGTCACGCGACATGCCCCAAATCCAGTATAGTCTCTGGCAGAATACTAAGCAGGAACGCTCACTGCGACTGCCCACCAAACAATTGTGGTTTTCCATTCGCTGTGCGCTCACCCGATGAAGCACCTTGCATTCACATCTAACGCAATCCTCCGCCATCGCACGGCCTTCTGCGACCAATTCGGGAACCAATCAAAATTTCCCACGATCGAAACGCCTCCATTTTCGCACCTAATTCGCACCATACACTACTGCCCGATATAAGTATATCGAATGTCCCTGCATACCAGAATCCTTTCCACGTTGGGGTACCCAGGCATCGTATAGGCGACCCAACATCAGGAATTCGGGCAGAAAGGGAGCAAAAGGGCCAGCGACCTTCATAACTGCTTCGGATGCCACATGGAAGCAAGATAAAGCAAACGCTAAACGCGACAAAATAGCGGGCATCATAACGCAACCGTAGGGCGGCATTGACCCGACGCCAGCGTACCTGGCCACCCTAAAATTCCACCGACGCTCGAACCACCACCGCCCAAAGTTCAAAGAGATGTGGTCAGTGAAGTGGCCGGGTGTACCGTCGAAAAGCATAAAACAAGTTGCCTCCGACGCCTAAGCTTTGGAATACCCCATCTCCTCTCCTCAGTCAGCCTTAGTATCGACCAACTCCCGCTTCATCCTGCATAGGAATTACTTTCAACGACTCCCAACCTCGACACCTTGCCTCACAAGGGTACCACCAACAGCGTACCCACGCCAGCACAGACGGGCATAGACATCAAGGATTTTCTCGAGACCGAACCGTCATCCTGTAACAGCAGGGACATTGATAATGGTGCCGCCGGAGCGTCAGCAGAGGATGGCCCAAAGCTCACTGCAAGCCCGGTTTGGGATCCCAGAGAAAGAACGTACTGGGCATGGTTCAGATGGGCCGAAACACAATTACTCGTCGCCTAACTTCCTCGCGATCCCAGCCCCAAACAAATGGAGAGGAAACAAAAACAATGCTCATGACAAGGATGTTATCCGCGCCAAAAGACAAGAGTGGTCCAGGCAGGATCTCCGTAATGCACAATCAAGAATGGACCAAATTCGATTGGAGCAGGAACAGGCGAGCGATGGAAGCTTGAGCGACGCACAAGTGAGCTCACAGGAGACCATGAGTGCCCCGGGGAATGTGGTGAATGGAAGGCACATTCATACAACGAGAAACGGGTTGACGTCGTACGGATTAGGGAGGAGCGGATAGAGGAGAGGGAAGACCAACGCTAGCGGTCTGACCGTTCCAATTACACCACCACGACTCACTAAACCCCAGAGACCTTCACTCAAGAAGATTCCTAGGAACGAGTCGAGGCCGTGTAGGCCCCCCAATAAAAAGTCGCCTACCATGGTCCGGAAGAGGAGGAAACCTGAGGTCGATCCGGGGAAGAGGGCGTAAAGAGGCCCAAGTGGAAATTCCCTCGGGCGTCCCGAGAAGGGCCGGACGAAGAAATTGTCGGATTGATCTATCGACACACCGATGAAGGGAGTTTTGGGTGCATGTCACCGTGATGACAGCGTGGCAGCGTCTATAGAAATGAACTATAAAAATACAGAGCCTGTCGTTGCTGGAACCGAGATAATGTCTCTACACTGTGCCATATAGTGGATGTGACAAATACAAGGGATCTATCCCCATAACCTGCACGGGAGATCCATCAATCAGGGCGAAAAGAAAAAATGCGAGGAATGCGCACCCGATGACTGCCATAGCACTGGCACCGACCAACAAGCTGATCAGAGCCAACGCTTGCCTACCCACACTGCTCTTCCATAATGAAGGATCCATGATGAAATCCCCCGCTAGCATCTCAACGGAGGCCGCGTAGATGAGCATGCCCGCCGAGACAGCTGCCATAACACCCTGTGTCAGCTTCATCTTGGCTGTTAAAGTATGTCAGATATGGGGGATGGGAGAAAGGATAGAGGAAACACAAACCTCCTTCATATGGACCAATGAACAAGAGGAGTCCGACCGCAATTCCAACTGGGACCGTTGTCGCGAACGACATCATCATCGATGGTCGAAGGGCTCGGGAGTTGGTGGGAAGTGTCGCTATCCGTGTGCCCAGTGACAGACCCTCGAATAACTGGTGGAAAGTGACGGCGGTGACAAGGGAAGCTGACGTGCGCACAGTGTTCAGAACCACACCAGAGGGGTCGCATGGGGGCACACTCACTGAACTCTGACCCGGACGTAATCGACAACGTGAGACCGATGACGAACGAGTGGATCATGATCCCGACTTGGAGGACCTACCCGAACGGTCAGCGCTCTAGCAGCAAACCCTCCTTGCGGTTAAACACTTGCCAAAATCCCGACAATTTGTCTACGTGGCGACGACGACGGGGTTTTAGGGTTCTCTGGTTCTGGTTGTTGGTCTTGCGAACATCCTGCCACGGTCGTAGAGTCGTCTTCAGCAGACTCGTATGGACTAGGCTCGGGCTCTGTTCTATGGGGGTGGGTTGTAACGCCATCAGAATGCCCATCCTGAGTGTTGCAGAACAACTTTGATACCACCCGTGGTGATACTGGGCCATCGGTGCAGTGTGATGCCCTTGATTCGAAGTGATGATGTCCGTCAAAAATTTCCAACGTACTTTGCGCGGAGGGCATTTGGGGCCGCTGTGCGGTCGTTGGTTGAGAAGTTATCAGGGGGGTACGTTCGTGAGGTTCACTGGATGACGAGCGTTTACATGCGTCGTGTGAATGTGTGGAATGTGAAGGGAGAGAAGCTTCCAGGTCATGCGCGTGGCCGTGGTGATGCTCGTGCTCAGGATCCAGTCGTGAGACGTACGAGGAAGAGATGTCTGTGGAGAAAGGTGAACGGTGGATGAATCGTACAAGTTCGGTACATACACTCGATGAAGAATATTGCCAGAAGGGAAGCGAGCCTAAAATCTAGGGTCAGTTTCTTGGCCCCAGACCATGCCAACACACTCGCACTATAAGTCCAGTCCAATCTCCAATCTTGGATTTCTCCCGAACGTGGTGGCTATTGAGCGATTTGAAGGCATCTTGGAGAAGATGGACGAATGCCGTCGACAAGATAACGCCCGTTCCGAAGTGTTTCCCGACGAAGAACAAGACATGTGGGATTGAAACATGGGTGGTGTGGGCAGATATGTAAGGGAACGACACGGCTGTTCGACTCGCGGGTCAGGCTTGCCGAGCACGGAAGGAAAGTCAGAAGGCGGGGTAGGACATACCAAAGAGAGATATGACAAAGATCATTGCTGTCGTCCCCACTCGCTGGAGCGTCTCGGACTCTCTCGAGGCGACGGTGAGTGTCGAATTCATGGCGGTGGAGGTTTGGGGGAAAAGAGGGCTGAGCATTGGGTATTGGAAGGACGGGGCTGGTGCTCGCCACGATGATTGGATGGGATCGGCCATGCACCCTTCCGGTCACGCGGATGCCATCAGGTTGGGCACTTCAACATGGGGTATCTACCTAAGCACACAAATTACTCTACGCGAACCCAGTTCAGCCTGTTCGCCGCCTCCGTCACCTCGCCGATGTTGACCCAATCTAGAAGAACAAAGTTCGGGGCTCGCCCGTTCGCAAACTGGGTACAGCCATACGAATGGGCAAGAATCCTGCAAGCAGTGAATAATCGAAATTAAATCAAATAACAGGCGAGACCTACTTACGACGTGGCAGAGTTTGTGGTCCTTGCTCTGAAATATTCCGGAACGATGAGATTGTCGCTCCCAAAAAGCTTGGTGTTCAACGAGTGGTTGATCATGTACATGTGGTCCGCATCGGAAAGAGTTCCACCTGTCCGGTTGACACTACAAGGGAAAGATGCATCCGTAGCACCGAAGGGTGTCTCCCAAACCTACACGAGGACCGTCGGTTGTGAATATACCATCTACTGCGGCACCCCACTGACCATTGTAAATTCAGGAAGGATGTATTCCACCTCCCCTCCATTGGCTCCGCTGTCCAAAAATACGACGACCCTCGTTCCGCTGTCAATCAACTGGCCCAAAGTGGGCCAGTCAGACTGCTTCAATGGTTTGGCGGGCGGAATATAAGCCAATGGTGCAATGCCGGAGTTGACGAACGCAGGATCCCAGACGTCCTTGGGGGATTTTCCCTCTGGGTTTGTGAATACGAAGGTCAGGACCTCGTTGGGGTTCGAATCGAGCCACCCCTTGACATTTTTCAGGTAGTCTGGTTCGAGAAGGTGAGCCGACGTCGGTTTCATGGCGAGATTGTTGATACCTTCCACTGTTCCGCCATTGTATAGGAGCTATGTGATCGGTTCGGGTTACGAGCGACCAAGAGACAGGGACTTCAGTGGCTACGCACACAATCTATTTCACGAGTCAAGACGAGCAAACATTTTGAGAAATAGCATGTTTACCGGTATGGCAGAAATGCAGTTTTCCCTCCCACATGTGCGATTGCGCTTGCAGCAACCTGACTCCCAGATTGAGTTGGGTGATTACATCGACCTCCTGGTTCCTGGCCAGATTGAGAAGATTGGTATCGACAGCGTAGCTATTGTGGCTTCCAATAAACGTGATATTGCCGTAGCTTCGGTCACACCATTCCGCATGGCCATTGCAGACGGTAGCTCGGTTGGCTATTAGGGGATACGCGCTGACGGCTGAGGCGAGCAAGAGCGCAAAGAACCCCGTGAATGTATGCATCGGCGCAGTATTCAGGAAGGAAAAAGGTCAGTTGCCTCCTGCCTTAAATAATTCCTGTGAATACAATCCCAAGTGAGCCGTCACCGGGAAAGCATCCTAACCGACTGGGTAAACCAGAGATAGAAGGGAACGTTGGTGCGTGGGCGTTTTGCTCACACCCCAGTGAATTCGTCCGAACTTCGAGGAAGTCGGAGATATCATTGTAACAACGTTCTCCCCACAAAGCCGGGATAGGTTGGACCCGAGAATAAGTAGCACATCAGCAACATTGCAATGAACTTATTTTAACTTATTTTCTTTTCTCAACTTATTCTCACTTATTCTCACTTCATTCGCGACCCGAAGAACCTAAGTTTTTTTCCAACTTATATTAATGACACCGG
>Ga0307515_10005159_pt1 | contig 26553 bp, 24 predicted proteins | sample 17_EM_MG_FD_194513 | JGI IMG/M metagenome (GOLD analysis project Ga0307515, IMG submission 194513) | Populus trichocarpa ectomycorrhiza microbial communities from riparian zone in the Pacific Northwest, United States - 17_EM | ecosystem: Host-associated > Plants > Roots > Unclassified | place... | reverse complement strand
TCCTGACCACTAAGCCGGTCCTGCTGCTGTCCTTCGGCGTGGACATCGTGGCGATGATGTTCGCCCTGCCCCGCGCGCTCTTCCCCGAGGTGGCCCAGGACCGGTTCGGCGGCGGCTGGGCGGTCGGCTGGCTGTACAGCGCGATCGCGATCGGCTCGCTGCTCGGCGGGCTGACCTCGGGCTGGATCGGCCGGGTCAAGCGGCAGGGGGTGGCGCTGGTGATCGCCGTGGTCGGCTGGGGCGTGGCGATCGGGTTCTCCGGCCTGGCCCGGTCGCTCTGGCTGATGATCCTGCTGCTCGCCGTCGCGGGCGCGGCCGACCTGGTCAGCTCGGTGTATCGGCAGTCGATCCTGCAGACCTTCGCGCCGGACCGGCTGCGCGGACGGCTGCAGGGCGTCTTCACGGTCGTGGTGGCCGGCGGGCCGCGGCTCGGCGACCTGCGCGCGGGCGCCACCGCCGAGCTCACCGGCGCGACCGGCTCCTGGGCCGGCGGCGGCTTCCTGGCGGCCGGGCTGGCCGCGGTGCTCGCGGTCACCTTCCCCGCACTGCTGCGCTACCGCCCGCAAAGCGACGCCTTGAAAGGCTCGCCCGAGGAAGATCGAATGGTGCCGCCGGCGGCCGGGCCCGGGGCGGACCGATAGCCGCCACCCTCCGGCCGGGTGCCGAGCGCAACCGCTAGTGTCCTGCTCATGACGAGCGTCGCACCCGCGAAATCTGGCACGCAGTGGACCATCGAGTCCGGGGAGCACCGGGCGGCCCTGGTGGAAGTCGGTGGCGTGCTGCGCAGCTACGCAGCGGGCGAGCGGGAGATCCTGGACGGGTTCGCCGCGGACGAGTTGTCGCCCGCTTCGGCCGGGCAGGTCCTCGCGCCGTGGCCCAACCGGATCCGCGACGGGCATTACACGTTCGAGGGAACGACGTACCAGTTGCCGCTCACCGAGCCGGCCCGGCACAACGCGATCCACGGGCTGACCAACTGGTCCCGCTGGGCGCTCGCCGAGCGGACCGCCGACTCGGTGACGCTGCGGTTCGACCTGCCGGCCCAGGTCGGCTACCCGTGGTCGCTGACGCTGCAGACCCGGTGGAGCGTGTCGGCCGACGGGCTGCGCTGCGACCAGGAGGTCACCAACACCAGCGGGGCGAACGCGCCCTGGGGCTATTCGGTACACCCGTATCTGCAGCTCAGCGGCGTGGCGGTGGACGACATCCTGCTGCGCGTGCCGGGCCGGACCCGGGTGCTCGCCGACGGCCGGCTGCTGCCGATCGGCGCGGTCAAGGTCGCCGGTTCCGAGTACGACTTCAGCGAGCCGCGCCGGATCGGTGACCTGGTCCTGGACACCACGTTCGGCGAAATCGAGTACGAGGCCGACGGCGGCTCGTCCGTCACCATCGCGGCGCCCGACGGGTCCGCCCAGGTGACGGTGTGGGGCGACGACAAGTTCAAGTGGTGGCAGGTCTTCAGCGGCGACACGCTGCACGGCGAGCGGTTCCGCCGGTCCGTCGCGATCGAGCCGATGACCTGCCCGCCGGACGCGTTCCGCTCGGGCCGGGATCTGATCGTTCTCGAGCCCGGCCAGTCCTGGTCGGCCACCTGGGGCGTGCGGCCGTAGCGATGGAGTTCGACGAGGTGGTCCGCCGGCGGCGGATGGTGCGCACCTACGACCCGGAGCGGCCGGTGCCGCCCGAGATCGTTGACAAGATCATCAAGCATGCGCTGCGCGCGCCGTCGGCCGGCTTCTCGCAGGGCTGGGGCTTTCTGGTGCTGACCAGCCAGCCGGACCGCGACCTGTTCTGGTCGTCGGCGACCGAGGACGACCTGGCGGGCGCCGCCGAGCCGGGCTCGTGGCTGGAGCGGATGCGGTCCGCGCCGCTGATCATCGTCGCACTATCCAACAAATCGGTCTATCTGGACCGGTATGCCCAGGACGACAAGGGCTGGATCGATCGTGACGAATCGCACTGGCCGGTGCCGTACTGGGATATTGACACCGGCTTCGCGTCGCTGCTGATGCACCTGACGGCGGTGAACGAGGGACTCGGGTCCTGCTTCATCGGGCTGCCCGTCCAGACAATCCAGGCATTTAAGACAGCCTTCGGCGTACCTGAGGAGTACGCACCGATCGGTGCTCTCACGGTGGGCTACCGTGCACCGGACAAGAGGTCACCGTCACTGCGCCGCGGACATCGCCCCGTGGACGATGTGGTGCATCATGGCCGGTGGGCTGGGTAAGGGCAGGAAACCGGAGGGGAGCGTGCCGTCGTGATCTTCAAAGCGGTACGGGACGGAGCGCCGTACCCCGATCACCACACCACGTTGAAAAGGTGGTCGGAGATCCCGCCGCGGCCCATCCGGCTGGCGGATCTGATCACCACCAAGCGCGAACTGGCCCTCGACAAGCTGCTCGCCGAGGATTCGACCTTCTACGGCGACCTGTTTCCGCACGTGGTGGAGTATCAGGGCGCCTTCTATCTGGAGGACGGCCTGCACCGGGCGCTGCGCGCGGCCCTGCAACAGCGTAACCAGATCCATGCCCGGGTTTTGGTGCTCTAGACCCGAATCGGCCCTTTTCGCCATCTCCCAAGCTGCGAGTGTCGCACCCCTTCCGTACCGTAGGCACCAAGAGGGAGGGGTGAGCGACCGATGGCCAAAGAGACCGACGTCGACGACCCGACGCGGGAATATCCGGCGTATGAGCCCGGCCGGGCCGAGCCCACCGCGCCGGTGGTGGAGCCCGAGCCGACCGACCCCCCGACACCCGTGGGGCGCTCCGGTTTCGCCCGGCTGCTGATCTTCACCGGGGTCGTGTTCGCGCTGATCGTGGCCGCCTGCTTCGGGCTGCGCGCGATCAATGTGCTGCCCAGCTTCGACAACCCGTTCTCCGACAAGACGACCGACCGCAGCCAGCCCGTGCTGCTGCAGTCCATGCGTGACCTCAGCCGATACGTGGCCGCCGACGGCACCTTTCAGGTGATCGTCGACCTGCAGGAGGACAAGGAGAACATCCCCGACTTCCTGCTCAACCGGCGCACGCTCTTCGTCGGCTCGGGCACGGTGGAGGAGTATGTCGACTTCAGCTCGATCGCCGAGGGTGCCCTCAAGGTGAACGACGAGGACAAGTCAGTGCAGATCACGCTGCCCGCGCCGCAGCAGTCGCCGGCCGCGCTGGACATGGAGCGCAGCTACGTCGTCACCGAGGAGCGCGGCCTGCTCAACCGGATCGGCGACGCGTTCCGCAACGACCCCAACAAGCAGCAGAACGTTTATCAAGAGGCGCAGCAGCGGATCACCGCGGCCGCCCAGAGCAGCGGGCTGGACCAGCGCGCCAAGGAAAACACCCAGAAGATGCTGGAGAGCCTGCTCACCCGCCTCGGCTACACCTCCGTCACGGTGAACTGGTCGAGCCCGTAAGCAGCGCCAGCAGCTCCTCGGCCTGCGCCGGGTCGAGGGGCTGCCGGGTCGCGAGGACCCGATACCAGACGATGCCGAAGACGATGTCCGCCACCGTGCCCGGCGAGGGCGTGGCCGGCAGCTCGCCGCGCGCCGCGGCCCGATCCAGGAGCACGCCCAGCGCGTCCCGCCGCGCTTGCAGAAACCCCACCCGGAAGCGTTCGCCGAAGGCCGGATCGAGCTGCGAGTGCGTCATCAGCGCGCGCAACACGTCGACGACCCGCGGGTCCCGGCCGAGCGTGAAGGTGGCGAGCAGGAACGCCCGCAGGTCGGCGGCGTAGCTGCCCTCGTCCGGCACGGGCACGAAGGTGCTGGCCTTGGCGGTCAGCGCGTCCAGCAGCACGTCCGCCTTCGACGGCCACCAGCGGTAGATCGTCTGCTTGCCGACCCCGGCGCGGGCCGCGATGGCCTCGACCGTCAAGCCGCCGTAGCCGGTCTCGGCGACAAGCTCCAACGCCGCCGTCAGGATCGCCTGCCGGCTCTGCTCGCTGCGCTTGCGCCCGGGCCGCGGCACTGTTTGTCGCTCCACGCCGCCGATGCTAGCCTAAATCGAAACGAGACGTCTCGTCTCGATTTGAAGCTGAGGGGGAACCGATGACGGAGAAGACAGCGCTCGTGGTGGGTGGCACGTCGGGCATCGGCTTGGCCACGGCGCGCCGGTTGCGGGACGGCGGCGCGACGGTGCACATCGTCGGCCGCAGCAAGGAACGGCTGGACGCGGCGGCGGAGGACGGCCTGATCGCGCACCGGGCCGACGGCGGCGACCGGGCGCAGATCACCGCGCTCGCCGAACAGATCGGGCGGATCGACTGGCTGGTCGTGTCGCTGACCGGCAGCGAGGGGGTGGGTGCCTTCGCCGACCTGGACCTCGACACGCTGCGGCGGGCGTTCGACGCGAAGTTCTGGGCGCAGGTCACGACCGTGCAGGCCGTGCTGCCGTGGCTGAGCGAGCGTGGCTCGATCACGCTGCTGAGCGCGATCACGGCGCGGGCCAGCATGCCCGGCACGGCCGGCATCGCCGCGCTCAACGGGGCCGTCGAGGCACTGGTCAAGCCGCTCGCCGTCGAGCTGGCCCCGATCCGGGTCAACGGCGTCTCCCCGGGCGTGGTCGACACCCCGTGGTGGGCCGGCCTGCCGGCGGAGGCCCGCAGCGGCTACTTCGCGCAGGTCGAGCGGACGGTGCCGGCCCGGCACATCGGCACGGCCGAGGAGGTGGCGGAGCTTGTGGCGGTGGCCGCCACAAACTCCAACATCACCGGCACCGTGCTCGAGACGGACGGCGGGGCCCGCCTGGTCAGCATCGGTTGAGCGGGCTACTCGTTGGGCATCAGGATCCAGAGCACCAGGTAGATCAGGAACTGCGGGCCGGGCAGCAGGCACGAGACGACAAAGATCAGGCGGACCATGCCCGACGACAGCCCGAAACGCCGGGCCAGGCCGGAACAGACGCCGGCGATCCAGCGATCACCACGGGGCCGATACAGCCGCTTCACGTCACTCACTCCTTCATCGGTCGTGCGCCCGCCGCCGGGCGGGACCCGGGGCGGGGCGGTGGTCGCGGCGCAACCGCCGGAACCGCTTTCGACGGTACGGGTCAAGCCGCCACCCGCCCTCGGTCCGCAGGTGGATACGGGTTGGCAAGCTCCCGTAAGGGTGACCCGTACCCGATCACCTTCCGCTGTTAACCTGGGGCCCGTTCGCACGCCTGTGAGCCCGGATTCCGGGCACGTCCTGGGAGGCCGTCGGTGATTGACCGGTGACGCTCGCCGTCCTCTGCGGCAGCACCGGCACCGCCCTCGATCCGATCGGAGCAGCCCGGCTCGCCGACGATCTCACCGCTGCCCTGCGAGCGGCCGGTGCCACGGTGGTCGACCGGTCCGCGGCCGGCGACCCGGCGGCCCAACTGCGTGATGTCGCCCGGCTCGCCATCGACGCCGGTCAGCCGCTGCTGTTGTGCGCCGACAACCTGGTGGCCCACCCGAGTCTGTTGTGGACACTCGCGACCGAGCCGGCCGGCCGCAGCACCGCGCTGGTCGTCGCCGATCCCGGTGGCGATCTGCGCGAGGACCGCGGCCGGCTGCTGCCCGGCGCCGGCCCGGTCCGCTTCGCCGGCGCGTTCTGCCTCGCCCCGGTCGACCTGCCGCGGCTGACCGCGGCGCTGGAGCCGGGCGCGGCGGCGCCGGAGCAGGCCGCGACCGTCGACTCGCTGCTGCCCCTGTTGCTCGCCGCCGGCCTGGTGCCGGTCGCCACCCGCAGCCGGCTGCTGCACGCCGAGCGCGTGACGATGGACGCCGAGTTGGCGCGGGCCCGGGCCGCGATCGCCGCAGTGGACGAGGACGCGGCGCGGCTGCGGCTGGCCGTCAAGGAAAAGGACGACTTCTTCACGACGTACGCGGTGAGCAGTTGGTCCCCGCTGGTGACGAAATGGTGCGCCCGGCTCGGCCTCACCCCCTCGGGGGTGACCGCTTTGTCCGTGCTGTTCGCCGTGGCCGCCGCGCTGGCCTTCTGGCAGGCGTCCCGGCCCGCGATGATCGCCGGCGCGGTGCTGCTCTACCTGGGCTTCGTGCTGGATTGCGTGGACGGGCAACTGGCCCGGTACACCCGGCGGTTCGGGGCGTTCGGCGGCTGGCTCGACACGATGGCCGACCGCGCGAAGGAGTACGTGGCCTACGCCGGCCTGGCCGCCGGTGCGGACCGGATCGGCCTGCCGTACGCGTGGCCGCTGGCGATCGCCGCGATCGTGCTCCAGACCGTCCGGCACATGACCGACACCTGGTACGGCGCCCTGCACGACGAGGCGGCGGCCCGGCCCGGCCCCGCACCGGCGGCCGGTGTCGGCGCCCGGCTCAGCGCCGCCTCCAACCGGGTGCAGGCCGACACCGGCTCGGTCGCGTACTGGCTGAAGCGGATCGTGGTGTTTCCGATCGGCGAGCGATGGGCGCTGATCGCGCTGCTCGCGGCGTTCGGAACCGGGCGGGTGGCCCTGATCGGGCTGCTGGGCTGGGGCGGGCTGGCGTTCGCGTACACGCTGGGGCTGCGCTCGTTGCGCTCGGCCTCGATGCGCGTCGCGGTGCTGAACCGGCCCGGTACGTCGCGTTTCCGCGACGACGGCCCGCTGGTCCGGCTGGTCCTGAGCCGTGCGGGTCTGCCGCAGCCGCTGCTGTTCGCGCTGGTGGCGGCGCTGGGCGCGGCGGCCGCGGTGGCGATTCGGACCGAGGCCGCCCTGGTCGCGGCCGGGGTGCTCGCGCTCGGCGCCGGGCTCCCCGCCCGCGACAAGCACGCCGGGCCGCTGGACTGGCTGGTCCCCGCCGCCCTGCGGGCTGCCGAGTATCTGCTGGTGGTTGCGGTGGCGCTGGCTTACGACGTGCCGTTGCCGGTGTGCTACCTGTTGCTCTTCGCACTTGCCCTGCGGCACTACGACGTGACCGCGCGGATGGAGAAGGGGGCGCCCGGTTCCCCCGCCGACGGCGCCCTGCTCGGCTGGGACGGCCGAGTCGTGCTGCTGCTGGTCGCCGCGTTGACGGGCGTGCCGACACTGGGCGAAGCCGTGCTGGCGGGCACGGTCGGCGGGGCCCTGTTGATCGAGGCCGGTCTCGACTGGCGTACCCGGAGTTCGTGATGAAGCTGCTCAGCATCGTGCTACCCGTCTACAAGGTGCAGGGCTATCTGCGGCAATGCCTGGATTCGCTGCTCGAGCAGTCGTTCCACGACTTCGAGATCGTGGCGGTCGACGACTGCTCGCCCGACAACAGCGCCGCGATCCTGGCCGAGTACGCGGCCCGCGACGAACGCGTCCGGGTGGTCACCCTGACCCAGAACGTCGGGCTCGGCCGGGCCCGCAACGTCGGCCTCGAGCACGCCGCGGGCGAGTACGTCTGGTTCGTGGACAGCGACGACTGGCTGGGCCGGGGTGCGCTCAAGGCGGTCGCCGAGCGGCTGGTCGCCACCGACGCCGACGTGCTGGTGGGCGCGTACGACAAGGTGTTCTGGGACGGCCGGGTGCAGACCGTCGCAGCGAACGCGGTGCTGGCCGCGGCGCCCGAGACCTTCACGATGGAGTCCTGGCCGCGGATCAACGAGGTCCTGCACGTGGCGTGGAACAGGGTGGTCCGCCGCGACCTGCTGATCCGGCTCGGCTTCGAGTTCGAGCAGGGCTGGTACGAGGACGTGTCGTTCACCTTCCCGGTGATGGCGGCGGCGCAGCGGATCACCGGCCTGCCGATGACCCTGGTGCACTACCGGCAGCGGCGCACCGGCGCGATCACCAAGACGGCCGGCGACCGGCACTTCGAGATCTTCGACCACTGGGGGCACGCGATGGCCCTGGTGGACGAGTACGCGACCAACGCCGAGGCGCTGCGCCCGCTGGTCTTCGCGCGGATGATGTGGCACTACCTGACCGTGCTGCGCAACCCGGTCCGGGTGTCCCGCAAGTCCCGGAAGCGCTTCTTCGAGCGGATCCACCAGGACTACGTCAAGTACCTGCCACCGGGTGGCTATCCGGCCCCCAAGGGCGCCAACATCCTGCGGCACAAGCTGGTGGCGAGGGACGCATTCCGGCGGTACGAGGCCATCGAGCTGGCCCGCCGGCTGGTGCGTTCCGCCCGGGCGCTGCGCAAGAAGTCCCTGCGCCGGACCAAGCAGTTCGCCAAGAACGTCCGGCAGGGGCTCTACCTGGGCTATTACCACCTGCAGCTGCGGCTGCCGATCGATCAGCGGCTCGCCCTCTACGCCGCGTACTGGTATCGCGGGGTGACCTGCAATCCGGCCGCGATCGCCGGGAAGGCCGCCGAGCTGGCCCCGGACGTGCGGGCGGTCTGGGTGGTCGGCCGGGCCCGGGTGCGCTCGGTGCCGCCGGGCACCGACTACGTGATCGCCGGCACGCTCAAGTACTTCAAGGCCGCCGCCCGGGCCCGGTATCTGTTCAACAACGTCAACTGGCCGAACCGGATCGTCAAGCGGCCCGGCACCACGCACGTGATGACCCACCACGGCACCCCGCTGAAGATGATGGGCCTGGACCAGATCGATCACCCGGCCAGCACCCGCGACCAGGATTTCGCCGCGCAGATGCGGCGCGCCGACAAGTGGGATTTCAGCGTCACGTCGAACGCGCACACCACGATCGCCTGGGAGCGCGCCTACCCGTGCCGGCACGAGACCCTCGAGGTGGGCTACCCGCGCAATGACCGGCTGGCGGTCGCCACGGCCGAGGACAAGGCGGGCGTACGCGAAAAGCTCGGCATCGCTCCGGAGCAGCGGGTGGTGCTATACACGCCGACGCACCGCGAGTGGCTGCCGGTCGGCCAGCAGGTGCTGGACGTCGAGGACCTGGCCGAACAGCTCGGGCCCGACACCGTGCTGCTGGTTCGCGCGCACTACTTCTACGTGTCGGCCGCGGCCGTCGGGAAGGCGCCGGCGCGGCGCGGCCGGATCGTGGACGTGTCGGCGTACCCGACGGTCGAGGATCTTTATCTCGCCGCCGACGTGATGCTGACCGACTACTCGTCGGCGATGTTCGACTTCGCGGTGCTGGACCGGCCGGTGGTGATCTACGCACCCGACTGGTCCGTCTACCGGGAGCTGCGCGGCACCTACTTCGACCTGCTGGCCGAGCCGCCGGGCGCGACCGCGACCACGTACGCCGAACTGGTCGAGGTCTTCCGCAGCGGCGCCTTCGAGGCCGGCGAGGCGACGGCGGCGCGGGCCGCGTTCCGGGCCAAGTTCTGCTACCTCGACGACGGCGGGGCGGCCGAGCGGGTCGTCCGGCGGGTGCTGTTGGGCCAAACCACCAAATAACGTCCGAACGCCGCGACTGTGGCGAGAAAAACATCGAGCCATTGCAACTGCCTTCTGCGTAATCGTTCGATAACGCTGGGCGAATGGCACGTTCACCCGATGGCAAACCATCGATGTTTCTCGTCACAGTTAGCCCGTCGCAGGCTGTTTCCAGCCCGTGTCGCGGCAGTTCAGGACGTACAGGAGGTTGACGGTGACGACCGTCTCTATAAAGGACGTCACCAAGATCTGGCCGGACGGGACGGTGGCGGTCGACAAGGTCAGCCTTGACGTCAACGACGGCGAGTTCATGGTGCTGCTCGGCCCGTCCGGATGTGGCAAGTCGACCATCCTGCGCATGATCGCCGGGCTGGAGGACCCGTCCGACGGCGACATCCTGCTGAACGGCGAGCCGGTGCTCGACCTCCCCCCGCGCGACCGCAGCATCGCCATGGTCTTTCAGGACTTTGCGCTCTATCCGCACATGACCGTGGGCGACAACATCGGCTTCCCGCTCAAGCTCGGCGGTGTGGAGCCGGCGCCGCGCGGCGAGCGGGTCGGTGCGGTGGCCAGTGCGCTCGGCATCGGCGACGTGCTCGCCCGCAAGCCCAGCCAGCTCTCCGGCGGCCAGCGCCAGCGGGTCGCGATGGGCCGGGCGATCGTCCGCCGGCCCGGCCTGTTCCTGATGGATGAGCCGCTGTCCAACCTCGACAGTGGCCTGCGGGCCGAGTTGCGCGCCGAGATCACCGGCCTCACCCGCGAGCTCGGCGTCACCACCATGTACGTCACGCACGACCAGGCCGAGGCGCTGACGATGGCCGACCGGGTGGCCATCCTGCGCAAGGGCGTGCTGCAGGACGTGGGCACCCCCACCGAGGTGTACGGGCGCCCGGCCACGCTCTATGTCGCCGCGTTCCTGGGCGCGCCGCGGATGAACCTGCTCGAGGCGTCCGTCTACGTGCACCTCGACCGCTACATCGCCCTGAACCTCGGCGAGCAGGCGCTCTACCTGCCCTGGAGCGACATCCGGGCGCGGGCGATCTCGCACTATCACGGCGAGCGGATCGTCATCGGCATGCGGGCCGAGGCGCTCACCCCGGTCGCCCCGGACACCCCGGGCGACGTGCTGCAGGGCCGGATTCGCTATCTCGAGCACCACGGGCACGAGTCGCTGGCGTTCCTCGACATCGGCGCGACCGCGATCGTGGTCGACGAGCTGGGCGGCGCGATCCCCGAGAAGACCGCGCGGGGCGGGGCATTGCGCCGGTTCGGCGGCGCTCTGCAGCGGCTGACGAGCCGAGCCGAGCCGGCGGCCGGCTCGGCGGATGCGGAGTCGGAGCGGGTCAGCGTGCTCAACGATCCGGGCCGGCACCACCGGCGGCCGGCCGAGCTGGCCGTGCGACTGGCCCCTTACCCGGCCGTTTCGCCAGGTCACCCGCTGGCCATCGCGGTGCGGATGGACGCCCTGCACTTCTTCGACGAGCGCGGCGACCGCATCGACATCGGTTGGCGCTGACGTTTTGATATCGAATCTTGACACTGTGAGTTAGTCTCACCCTCACGTCGATTCGATGGCGTATCGACGTCGCCGATGTGAGGGGTCGCTATGGCTAACGCGTCCGGGTTGCTAGTGATCGAACGGATCCTCCGGGACAGACAGGGGATCTGGCAGCAAGTGGTGGAGGACCGCGGTCTGCCCCGGCTGACCGGGCAGATGTTGGTCAGCTCGGTGATCGCGCTCGCCTGTTACGGTGCGGTGCTCGGTTCGTTCCACAGTTTCCTGATGGCCGTGACCTCGGCGGCGAAGCTGCCCCTGCTGTTCCTCGTCACCCTGGCGATCTGTCTGCCGACGCTCTATCTGTTCAATCTCGTCTTCGGGGCACGGCTGTCGGTGCGGCAGTCGCTGGCGCTGGTCATGGTGGCGCTGACCGTCACCGCGATGCTGGCCCTGGCGTTCGCCCCGATCAGCCTGTTCTTCCTGATCACCGCGCCCGACTACAGCTTCTTCAAGCTGCTCAACGTGGCGATCCTGGGCCTGTCCGCGCTGGTCGGCCTGCGCTTCCTGACCGGCGGCATGCGGGTGCTCAACGACCATGGCCTGCTGACCCCGGCGAAGCCGGCCGAGGCGCCGGTCAGCCCGGCCATGCCGGTCACCGCGGCCCTGCCCGCCGGTCCCGCCCTCCCGGCCGGTCCCGTCCTGCCGGCGGAGCCGGTCGCGGTGCCCGCTGGCGTCCCGGTCGGCGGAAACGGCGCCACGGCCACGCTGACCGCTCCCGCTCCGGCCCCGGTGCAGGTGCCGCCCGGCTATGTGCTGCTGCCGATGCGCCAGGCCGCCACGCGTCCCGCGCCAAAGCCGGCCGCGCCGCCCAGCATGACCCTGCTCTACATCTGGATCCTGCTCTTCGGCTTCGTCGGCACCCAGCTGGCCTGGACGCTCCGGCCGTTCTTCGGCAGCCCGAACAAGCCGTTCAGCCTGTACCGGGACATCGACGGCAATTTCTATGCCGAGATCATCCGGACCATCGCGCACCTGTTCTGAACCTTCCTCGATGGTTGCCTGCCGCTGGGGCGCCGAACCGCGTAGGCTCCCCGGTGGTGGACGAGACATATGGGTCCCACGTGGGCGAGACAACGGTGCGTCTTTCCGTGCGGAAGCGCCCGGCGGTCGCGCGAGTGCCGGCACCCGCGCCCAGGCGCGAGCCGGCGGCCGAGCCCGTCCTGCTGGACCGGAGGTTCGGCCGCGACGAGATCGCGGCGCTCCGGCATGAGGTGCGAGATCGCCTCGACCGGGCGGGGGCGGACAGCGACCGGCTGCACGGCTTCGTGCTCGCGGTCAACGAGATACTCACCAACGTCGTGTTGCACGCCGGCGGTCACGGACGCGTTGTCGTATGGTTGACCGCCGGTTCGGCCTGGTGCACGGTGACCGACTCCGGCCCCGGCATCCCCGAGCAGTTCCGCCGGCCGCCCGAGGTGCCCGAGGTCTTCGACGTCGGCGGCCGCGGCATTTGGCTGGCCTACCAGCTCTGCGACGAGGTGACCATGGCCACCGGCCCGATCGGGACCACGATCGGGCTGCGGATGGCGCTCCCGGCCCGGGCCCGCCGCGGAACGTGATCAACGCCGCTGAGTCGTTGATTGAACACCGGACGAACGACCGTGAAAATGTGAGGTGGCCCTTTCTGTCTCCGGTGTCATGCCGGGCGACTACATTGGTCCGGTGCTCGGACTTCCTCCTCATGTGACCGCCTGCCTGTTCGACCTGGACGGCGTGCTGACCCAGACCGCACTCGTCCACAACGCGGCGTGGAAACAGACGTTCGACGCCTTCCTCAAGACGTGGTCGGCCCACCACGGCCAGCCCTTCGTCCCGTTCGACTCCGGCTCCGACTATCACGAATATGTCGATGGCCGCCCCCGCGCCGACGGCGTGCGCACCTTCCTTGCGTCCCGGGGCATCACCCTGCCCGAGGGCACACCCGACGACGGTCCGGACGCCGAGACCGTCAACGGCATCGGCAACCGCAAGAACGAGCTCGTCCTGCAGAAGATCAAAGAGGGCGCCGTCCAGGTTTACCCCGGATCGGTCGACTACCTCCACGCCGTCAAGGCGGCCGGCCTGCGCCGGGCCGTCGTGTCGGCGAGTGCCAACTGCAAGGACGTGCTGGAGGCCGCCGGCATCGCCGACCTCCTCGAGGTGCGCGTGGACGGGATCACCGCCCGCGAGCACAAGCTGCCCGGCAAGCCGGCGCCCGACACGTTCCTCTACGGCGCCAAGCTGCTTGACACTGCCCCCGAGAATTGCGCCGTGTTCGAGGATGCCCAGGCCGGCGTTGCCGCCGGCCGGGCCGGCAAGTTCGGGATTGTCGTGGGAGTGGACCGGGTCGGCCAGGCCGATGCCCTGCGCGAGCACGGCGCCGACATCGTCGTACAGGATCTGTCCGAACTCCTGACGCGATAGCGGCGTAGTTAGCCGCAGACTTTCTACTTTTCATCATTTTCGAGAGGCACCACCGTGATCCGTGAACGGGCTTATCCCGTCGACCCGTGGCACATCCGGGAGACCCGCCTGGACCTGGACCTGCTAGCCCAGTCCGAGTCGGTCTTCGCCCTGGCCAACGGCCACATCGGGATACGCGGCAACCTGGACGAGGGCGAGCCGCACGGCCTGCCCGGCACCTATCTGAACTCGTTCTACGAGCTGCGTCCGCTGCCCTACGCGGAGGCCGGCTACGGCTTCCCGGAGTCCGGCCAGACGATGGTCAACGTCACGAACGCGAAGCTTATGCGGCTACTCGTGGACGACGAGCCGTTCGACGTGCGATACGGCGAGTTGCGCTCCCACGAGCGCGTTCTGGACCTGCGGGCCGGCACGCTCGAGCGGACCGCCGAATGGGTGTCCCCGTCCGGCCAGGCGATCCGGGTGCGCACCGTTCGGCTCGTTTCCTTTACCCAGCGGTCTGTAGTCGCCTTCCTCTATGAGGTCGAGCCGCTGGACGCCTCGGCCCGGGTGATCTTGCAGTCCGAGCTGGTCGCCAACGAGCAGCTCCCGCCGACCAGCAAGGACCCGCGGGTCGCGGCGGTGCTCGATCACCCGCTGCAGGCCGAGGAGATGCTGGAGCAGAAGACCGGCGGTCTGCTCGTGCACCGCACCAAGGCCAGCGATCTGCGGATGGCCGCGGCGATGGAGCACCTGGTCGAGGCGGGCGGCAAGCACGCCGTCACGACCGAGGGACACCCCGACTGGCTGCGTACGACGGTGGCCTGCAAGCTCGAGCCGGGGCAGAAGCTGCGGGTCGTCAAGCTCGCCGCGTACGGGTGGTCCAGCAACCGCTCGCTGCCGGCCGTACGCGACCAGGTCGGCGCCGCGCTGGCCAGCGCTCGGCTGGACGGCTGGGACGGCCTGGTCGAGGCGCAGCGGGAATACCTGGACCAGTTCTGGGACCACTCCGACGTCAAGGTCGAGGGCGACCCCGAGGTGCAGCAGGCCGTCCGTTTCGGCCTTTTCCACACCCTGCAGGCCGGCGCCCGCGCCGAGCAGCGGCCGATCGGCTCCAAGGGCCTGACCGGTCCCGGCTACGACGGGCACACCTTCTGGGACGCCGAGACGTTCGTGCTGCCGGCCCTGACCTACACCCAGCCCTCCGCGGCGGCCGACGTGCTGCGCTGGCGGCATTCGACGCTGGATCTGGCCCGGGAGCGCGCCCAGACGCTCGGGCTGCAGGGCGCCGCGTTCCCGTGGCGCACGATCCGCGGCGAGGAGTGCTCGGCGTACTGGCCGGCCGGCACCGCCGGCTTCCACATCGGCGCCGACATCGCCGACGCGGTCCGCCGCTACGTGCAGGCCACCGGCGACGTCGACTTCGAGCGCGACTACGGCCTCGAGCTGCTGGTCGAGACGGCCCGGCTGTGGCGCTCGCTGGGGCACCACGACCGGCACGGGCGCTTCCACATCGACGGCGTCACCGGCCCGGACGAGTACACGGCGGTGGTGGACGACAACGTCTACACCAACCTGATGGCGCAGCAGAATCTCTTCGCGGCCGCCGACGCCGCGAAGCGCCACCCCGACCTGGCCCGAAAGCTGGGCGTGGACGACGAGGAGTCGGCGTCCTGGCGGGACGCGGCCGCCTCGGTGCACATCCCGTACGACCGGGAGCTCGGCGTGCACCAGCAGTCGCAGGGCTTCACCCGGCTGCAGGAGTGGGACTTCGAGAACACTCCGCCGGAGGCGTACCCGCTGCTGTTGAACTATCCGTATTTCGATCTGTACCGCAAGCAGGTCGTCAAGCAGGCCGACTTGGTCATGGCCATGTACATCCGGGGTGACGCGTTCACGCCGGAGGACAAGGCGCGCAACTTCGCGTACTACGAGGCGCGGACCGTGCGGGACTCGTCGCTGTCGGCCTGCATCCAGGCCGTCATGGCCGCCGAGGTGGGCTTCCTGGAGCTGGCCCACGACTATCTCGGCGAGGCCGCCCTGATGGACCTGCACGACCTGCACCAGAACGCGCGCGACGGCGTGCACGTGGCGTCGCTGGCGGGCTCCTGGATCGCGCTCGTCGCCGGGCTGGGTGGCATGCGCGACTTCAACGGGCAGCTGTCGTTCGCGCCGCGGCTGCCGAGCCGGATCAACCGGCTGGAGTTCTCGCTGCTCTGGCGCGGCCTGCGGCTGCGGGTCGACGTGGCTGCCGAGGAGGTGACCTACTCGTTGCGCAACGGCGGTGGTTCGGCCCGGCTGGACCTGCTGCACCACGGCAAGGAGGTCACCGTGACCCAGGTGAAGCCGGTCGTCCTGGCGATCCCGCCGGCCCTGCCGACCGGCCCGCCGCCGACGCAGCCGGCCGGCCGCGCTCCGGCGCGCCGCAACACCACCGCCTGAAGCGGACGCAGAAGCGGCCCCCGTCTCAGGACGGGGGCCGTTCCTTTCCAGCTCAGGCAGCGACCGCTAGAGCATGGACACGTGTACGTGGTCCTTGTGCGTGCTGGCCCCGTGATAGGCCTTCCAGCCGGTCGCCGGGAACCAGATCTGTGCGTACCAGATCACGTAGAGGATGCCGAGCCGGTCGGCGTTGCGGACCAGGAACGCCATCAGGTTGTTGCCGTAGTTTTTCATGTCGGCGTTGTGCGCAACGGAGAAACCGCTGCTCTGCAGGGACCAGTCGCAGGCGCGGCCCTTCGGATGCTCGAACGGCCCGCCATTGCGGTGACAGCCCACGAACCGTTTGAATCCGGCCTTTTTAACTTCCTGATACATGTGCAGCGTCCGCGGCGTGATGCAGCCACTGGTCGTCGGGTCGTCGATGCTGCACGACTCCGGTGAGAAGCCGCCGTCGGCATTGCGCGGCGCGGGCGCGGCGACCGGGGATTTCGCCACCACGAAGCCGCCGGTGAGGCTTTCGCCGCCGACCAGGGAGAGGGCCTTCTCGGCCGCCTCCTTCTGCTTCTGCATCGAGGCCAGGTTTTGCTTCTGCGCTTTGACCTCGGTGTCGAGCCGGGCCTTGGCCGTGCTCACCTCGTCGATGGCCGCGTTGAGCTCGCGCAGCACGCCGTCGTTGAGCGTGTTGATCTCCTCAAGCGAGATCGCCCGCTTGAGGAAGTCGTCGGAACTCATGCTGTTCAGCAGGAAGCTCGCGGCCGAGACGTTGCCGGTCCGATACTGCTGGCCGGCCACCGCGCCCACTTGGGGGAGCAGCTTGTCGCGTTTGTCCTCCGCGTTCTTGACGTCGATGGCGAGGCCCAGCTGCGTCTTCGTCGATTTCGCGACCGCCGCCTTGGCCGCCAGGTAGCGGCGGCCGGTGGAGTCGAGCACGTCGTTGAGCAGCGGGTTGTCCTCGCCGTCGTCGGCGGTACTGGTGCTGTCGTTCGGGTCGGCACTGGCCGGGGAGGCGGGTGCGACCGCCGTGCACAGCGTCACCGCGACCAGCGGTGCCAGGGCGAGAACTAGCCACCGGCGGGGTCTTGCCGTCATCCAGGTTCCTTCCACGTGACCGCCGACCGAGTTAGCTGACGGGTTCGGGACGGAAGCGATCCCTACCGCTTGCGCGGACTCACCCCACAAACGTGGTTCCCCGGCTCGCCTCGCGGCGATTGGGCGGCGGCCTGCCGGCACCTCGGGGGTGGTGCCTTCTGGCAGTAACCGGCGGCCAGCTTACCTGAAGAAAGACCGGTCGATGGGTATCGGCAATGCTGTTATCGGTCGACGACTTTGCGTCACCTTTCGCTATTACTAATAGTCGCGAAGAGATAGCGCAGAGTGCGAGACCTGTCGATGGACGAATTCGTGAGTATCGTTCGTCACGGTCTTGCAACGACCGCCGCCTAATCGCCGCGAGGCGAGCCGGGGAACCAAACCCAGGTAATGGGGTGAATCCGCGCGTAAGCGCGGTAGGGATCACTTCCGTCCCGAACCCGTCAGCTAACTCGGTCGGCGGCCGATGGAAGGAAGGCATGTGTGAAGCACCACTCTGTCCGGCGACGATTAGCCGCGGCGCTCGCGCTCCTCGTGGCCACCTCGGGGCTGGCTGTGGCGATCAGCACACCCGCGTCCGCCGCGCCCCGACCGCTCGCCGCGCCGGGTGACGCCGGCGACGACGGCGAGGGCGGTTCGAAATCCCTGGTCGACCAGCTCGAGGCGGCCTCCCGCGGTTTCCTCGAAGCCAAGGACGCGCTGGCCGCTTCGAAAAAGAAGCAACAGGCGCTGACCGCGAAGCTCAAGGAGATCGACGCCCAACTCGGGCCGCAGCAGGCCGCGCTGGACCAGGTCGTGAACCAGACGTACAAGACCGGCCGGCTCGGGCCGCTGGCGGCGCTGCTCACCGCCGACTCGTCGGAGGGGATGCTGGACCGGGCCGAGACGCTGCAAACCGTCGCGGTCAAGCAGGACGCGGCGATCAAGGATCTCAAGACCACCCGAGACCAGCAGGAGCAGGCGAAACTCGCGATCGACGCCGCGGTCCGCGACCAGCAGAAGCAGGTCAACCTGATGGCCCGCCGCAAGGCCCAGGCCGAGAACGCGCTCAAGGCGGCGAACGCCGGGCAGGACACCGGCTCACCGGGCGGCGGCGGCACGAGCGCCAGTGCGAAGGCCGCACCGCGTAACTCCGACGGTTCGCTGCCGTCCGAGGGCTGCACGGTCAACGACCCGACCACCACCGGCTGCATCACCCCGCGCTTGCTGAACGCCCTGCAGCAGGCCAAGAAGGCCGGTTTCACGCACTTCGTGGCCTGCTTCCGGCACCAGAACAGCGGCGAGCATCCCAAGGGGCGGGCCTGCGACTTCGCCGCTGACAAGAACGGCTTCGGTGGCGTCGCGACCGGCAGCAGCAAGGACTACGGCAACCGGCTGGCGAACTACTTCATCAACAACGCCAGCAAGCTAGGCGTGCTCTATGTCATCTGGTTCGAACGCATCTGGCTGCCCAGCAGCGGCTGGAAGGCCTACACCAGGGGCAACGGGGACCCGTCCAGCGACCACACCAACCACGTGCATCTGTCGGTGCTCTAGCCGGGGAGGCGGGGCCTACTTGCGCATGTAGGCCTCGTACTCCTTCATCACGTCCTCGGTGGGGCCGTCGGCGCGGAGCGCGCCCTTCTCCAGCCAGATGCTGCGCTCGCAGGTGTCCCGGATCGACTGCTCGCTGTGTGAGACCAGGAACACCGTGCCGGCCTCGGCGCGCAGGTCGCGGACCCGCTGCTCGCTGCGCCGGCGGAACTTCGCGTCCCCGGTGGCCAGCGCCTCGTCGATCAGCAGCACGTCGTGCTTTTTCGCCGCCGCGATCGAGAACCGCAGCCGGGCCGACATACCGGACGAATACGTCCGCATCGGCAACGAGCTGAAATCGCCGTTCTCGTTGATGCCCGAGAACTCGATGATGTCGCCGCTCTGCTCCTTGACCTCGGCGGGCGTCATGCCCATCGCCAGGCAGCCGAGGGTGACGTTGCGCTCGCCGGAGAGGTCGTTCATCAGGGCGGCGTTGACGCCGAGCAGGGACGGCTGGCCCGCGGCGTAGATCGAGCCCCGCTCCACCGGCAGCAGGCCGGCGACCGCCCGCAGCAGGGTGGACTTGCCCGAGCCGTTGCTGCCGATCAGCCCGATCGCCTCGCCCCGGTAGGCCACGAAGCTGACGCCCTTGACCGCGTGCACCTCGCGAACCGCCCCCGACTTCTTGCCGGTGACGATCCGCCGGAAGCTGGCCACCGGGCTGTTCGAGCCCGCGGTCACCGAGCCGTAGATCCGGTAGATCACGTGCGCGTTGTCGGCGATCACCGTGGGGACGCGTTCTTCCAGGTTGTTAGCCACGGCCGTAGCCTTTCTCTCCGCGCCAGAAGTAGACGTAGCCGCCGGCACCGATGACGAGGGCCCAGACGATCGCCTCGACCCAGAGCCGGCGCGGCGAGCCGGCGAGCTGCACGTTCTCCATCAGCGCGTGCCGCATCAGCTCTATGTAGACGAGCAGCGGGTTCGCCTCGATCAGTTCCAGCTTCCAGCCGTGCAGGTGGTCGGTGAAGCGCTGCACCGGGTAGAGCACCGCCGAGCAGTACATCCACATCCGCATGATGAACGGGATCAACTGCCGCAGGTCGGTCACCTTGGAGCCGAGCCGCGCCGAGAACATCGCCAGCCCGGCGTTGAAGATGCTCTGCAGCAGCAGGGCCGGCGGGACGAGCAGCCACTCCACCGTGAGCGGCTCACCGGTGATCAGCACGATGGTCATCAGCACGAACATCGCCACGATCAGGTTGCGCGCCTCGATCAGGGCGACCGAGATCGGCAGGCTGGCGCGCGGGAAGTGCAGCGCCCGGATCAGGCCGAGGTTGCCGGTGATCGAGTTGATGCCGGCCTGCACCGTCGACTGGGTGAAGCCGAAGATGAAGACACCCGTGCAGAGGTAGGCGATGAAGTTGCCGACCCCGGCCTTGGTGTTGATGATCACGCCGAAGATCACGTAGTAGACCGCGGCGTTGAACACCGGGGTCAACACCTGCCAGAGCATGCCGAGCCGGGTAGTGCCGAGCGACGACGACACTTTCGCGTTCGCATACGACGCGATGAAGTGCCTGTACGCCCATAGCTGCCGGGTGTATGCCGACAGGCTCGGCAGGGCGCCGGCCGCGCTCAAGCCGTTACGCCGGGCCAGCTCCTTGAGGGGCAGGCCGGTGTCGTTTTCGGCGACCACCGTCTGGGCCATGGGGCGGGGCTCCGATCTGGGGGGCCCGGCGGACACACCGGGCCTCGATGACTTGCGCGAGAACACAGTAGTAAGTGTGCGCCGATGAAACGGAGTCGTATCGACGTGAACGTGACGCTAGCTGACCGAACGGCGGAACGCAACCGTTCCGTCGTTGCGTTATATTGCTTCCGTGGCGACCGTCAAACGTGCACCTGCCGGAGCCGCGGTGCTCCGAGGAGACATCACCGCGGCGATCCGCAACGCTGTGATGCAAGAGCTGGCCGAGGTGGGTTACGGCCGGCTCTCCATCGAGGCCGTGGCCCGCCGCGCAGGTGTCGGCAAGACCGCAATCTACCGCCGGTGGAGCAACAAACTCGAGATGGTTCTCGAAATCGTCTCCGAGGTGGCCGGGCGGGCCGTCCCGCTGCCCGACACCGGCAGCTTCGGCGGCGACCTCACGCTGCTGATGATGATCGTGAGCAGGGCGTTGCAGCACCGGATAGCGTCGCAGATCATCCCCGACCTGATGGCCGAGGCCGCCCGCAATCCGAAGATCGCCGAGACCCTGCAGAAGGCGCTGCGCACCCACCAGACCGCGGTCGGCGACAAGCTGGTCGGCCAGGCCGTCGCCCGGGGCGAGCTGCCCGAGAACGCCGACCCCCTGCTCGCGGTCGAGCTGATCCTGGGCCCGCTCTACTGGCGGCTCGCGGTGGCCCGCAGCCCGATCGACGACGAGCACCTGGAAAAGCTGATCGCCGCGGTCACCCGGGCGCTGAAGGGGTCGTGATCACGGCGCGGCGTTGAGCAGGTCCACCGCGCTGTGCTGACAGCTGTGGTTGGTGCTCGTGTACGGCCCGGCCCAGTGCGAGCCGTAGGAATCGATGCTGTCCCGGTCGTTGCCGTAGGCGCTGTCGGCGTTGCGCTGCAGGTAGGTGTTGTACGCCCCGCCGGTGGCCGCGTTCAGCACGCCGAGACCGCGGATCGCGGCGCCCTTGAACGAGACCCCGTCGCCGGCGCAGGCGTCCGGCTCGTTGGGCTCGCGCAGGATCCCGTTCGGCGACAGGTAGCCGCTGGTGGTCAGCGCGTCGCCGATCTTGCGGGCGGTGGCCAGCGCGTTCGCGTCGCCGGTCAGCTTGTTCAGCTGGACCAGCGCGTTGATCAGCACACCCTGGTTGTAGGTCCAGGTCACATCGCCGTTGTTCTTGCAGGTGCTCAGGTTGACGCCGTCGTTGACCAGGTTCGAGCTGTTCAGCATGCCCGTGCTCTGGAACCAGGCCCAGCCGGCCTGGGCCCGCTGCCGGTACACCGTGTCGCCGGCGATCCGCTGGCTGAGCGCGGCGTTGAGCTGGATGTACAGGCTGTTCGGGATGGCGTTCTTGACCGTCTTGTCGGTACGCCAGTACACGCCGCCACCACACCGGCTGTCCCAGTAACTGAACATGAAGTCGGCGTCGGCGCGGGCGGTGCTGAGGTAGCGGCTGTCGCCGGTCACGTCGTACGCGGCCACCCAGGCCAGTCCCCACCAGCCGGTGTCGTCCAGGTATTCGTTGCGGAACTGCCCCTGCGCCGCGTTGACCTGCTTGTCGTACGTGCTGGCGATCGCGTACTGGTAGCTGTGCATGCCGCTGCGCTGGATGTTGTTGATCACGGCGGTCAGCGCGTTCGCGCTGGTCCACCAGCCGTTGGTGTCGAAGAGGCCGGTGCCGCGGTCGTAGCGCATCATCAGCGCGGTCGCCGCGGCGGTCCGCCGGTCCCAGGCGTTCCAGGTGCTGCGGGTCCACCCGGTGCAGGTGATCTCGGGGCGGTCGCCGGCCTTGCCGCAGGCCCGCAGCGCGCCGACGCCGTTGGTGTTCCAGTCGTCGACGTTGAACATGCCGGTGCGCCAGCCGCCCGCGCCGGCCGGGATCGCGGTGTCGCCGAGCCGGCTGCCGCCCGCCCAGCTGCGCCCGCCGTCGAACGAGCGGTCCAGCCACACCTCGTCGCCGGGCTGGCCGTTCTCGACCGCGCCCCAGGCCATCGCGTCGGTGTCGTTGACATGCACGGTGAATCTGCGGCCGTAGAGCGTGCTGGTCACCGGCACCCGGTCGGCCGGGGACAGGGCCGGGTCCCGGCCGTCGCAGTACCGGTTGCAGATCGTCGCCGCCTGGGCCGGCGCGGCGGTCTGTACCTGGACCAACGCGGTCGCCGCCAGTGCGACGAGGGCACCGAACGTGGCGCCGCTGAGCCTCGACATCAACATATTGTTAACAAACTACAGAGATCGGCGTACGTCAATGGCCGGTTCGATGGTTGTGCAAGGTCTGACGTTTGCCCGATGCTGTGGACGTGATCGACTGGTTGAACGGCACGGCCGTCACGGCGTTCGGGGTGGGCACGACCTGGGCCGAGGTCCTCGGCTTCGCAACCGGCCTGGTCACCGTGTGGTTGCTGGTCCGCCAGCACATCCTGAACTGGCCGCTCGGCATCCTGAACGTGCTGCTGCTGATGCTGGTGTTCTGGACGGCCGGCCTGTACGCGGACGCCAGCCTGCAGATCGTCTACGTGCTGCTCGGCGGCTACGGCTGGTGGGCCTGGCTGTACGGCGGCGAGCGGCGCAGCCACCTGGTGGTCCGCAAGACGTCGAGCACCGAGTGGCTCTGGCTGGCGCTGGCCGGCATCGTGCTGACCGCCGGGCTGTGGGCCTTCCTGGCGAAGCTGACCGGCTCCACCGTGCCGCTCGCCGACGCGCTCACCACCGCGTTGTCGCTGCTGGCCACCTACGGCCAGACCCGCAAGCTGATGGAGAACTGGTGGCTGTGGATCGCCGCTGATGTGATCTACATCCCGCTCTACGGCTACAAGGACCTCTGGCTGACCGCGATCCTGTACGTGGCGTTCATGGCGCTCTGCGTCCTCGGCCTCCGCGCTTGGTATCGGGCCTTGCGGACGCAGTGGGCCGCGGTGCTCGCGTGACGTACGGCCACGGGCTCATCGTCGGGAAGTTCTATCCGCCGCACGCCGGCCACCACGCCCTGATCGACGCGGCCGCGGCCGCCTGCACGCGGGTCACCGTCGTGGTCGCGCCGTCGTCGGGCGAGTCCGTGCCGCTGGCGCTGCGGCTGGAGTGGCTGCGCGCGGCCCACGGGTCGAACGTCAACTTCGTCGGCGTGTACGACGACCATCCCGTGGACTACGCCGATCCGGCGGTCTGGGATCTGCACGTGGCCGTCTTCCGGGCCGCCGCCGGGTGCTCGACCGTCGACGCGGTGTTCTCGTCGGAGCCGTACGGAGCCGAGCTCGCCCGGCGGTTCGGGGCGGTCGCGGTCACGGTCGACCTGGACCGGGTGAAGGTGCCGGTGTCCGGCACGGCGATCCGGGCGGATCCGGTCGCGCACTGGGACATGCTCGGGCCCGGGGTACGGGCCTGGCTGACCCGGCGGGTGATCGTCGTCGGGGCCGAGTCGAGCGGGACGACCACGATGGCGCGGGCGCTGGCCCGGCAGTTCCGGCTGCGCGGCGGGGTCTGGGCGCTCACCCGCTGGGTGCCCGAATTCGGCCGGGAGCTTACCGAGCGCAAGCTCGAGGCGCTGCGGCTGGCCGAACCGGACGCCACGGTCGACCAGGTCGGCTGGGATCGGGCGGATTTCGGCACGGTGGCGCGGGAGCAGAACGCGGCGGAGGACGCGGCCGCCCGGGCCGGGTCGCCGATTCTCTTCGGCGACACCGACGCGCTCGCCACCCTGCTCTGGGAGGAGCGTTATCTCGGCGACGGCTCGGCTGAGGTCGCGAGGCTGGTCCGGGCGCCCGATCTCTACCTGCTGACCGATGACGACGGGGTGCCGTTCGTCGACGACGGGTTGCGCGACGGTGAGGCCATCCGATCGTGGATGACCGGCCGGTTCCGCGAACTGATCCGGGAGAGCGGCGTACGAAATCGGGAACTGACCGGGAGTTATCCGCAGCGGTTGCGCGCCGCAGTGGCCGCTTGCGACGAGTTGATCGCGCGGGGTTGGTCCTTCGCGCCGCCGCTAAGTCAATCCGCTCCGCCGCCGATCGGAAGGTGACACCGACGGATCCGGGGGAGTGCATTTGCGGCTCGGGAAGGTGCTGCTCACGCTGGCCGCGCTGCCGTGCGCGCTCGGCGGGTGCGGCACGCTCGGGCTGACCGGCCCGGGCGGATCCACCGGGACCTCCGCGTCGCCGGCGCCCTCCGGCACCCCCTGGATCGCGTACGCGAGCGGCAGCGCGACGCCGAGCCCGAGCCTCGCCCGCGCCACCGCAAGCCGGTCGCCCGCCCTGCCGCCCGTGTCGTTTCTGCCGCTCGACCCCGCCTGCTCCGCGATCTTCACCCGGATCGACGCCGTGCTGATCCCGCTGACCGTCAAGCCCGGCAAGGGCTCGCTGACCGTGACCTGGCCGCGGCAGTACGACTCGGGCTACCGGATCACGGCCGTCAAACAGACGCTGGTCTCGGGGTACCAGCCCACCTACACCTGGCAGACCGTCGCCCCCGCCACGGGCTGCACGGTCACCGCGACGATCACCGGCCTGACCTCGGGCGTCCCGTACGTGGTCTGGCTGGACGCGCCGAACACCGGCCACGAACGCGACGGCACCCGGCACCTCTACAGCGGCCGCTCGGGCATCGTGTATCCCAGCTGAGAAGGTTTAAGCTGCAACGATGACGACGATGCCCGCCGCTTTCATCGGTCACGGCAATCCCATGAACGCCCTCGAGACCAACCGCTACACCCAGGCGTGGCGCGCGTTCGGGCGTTCGGTGCCGAAGCCGCGGGCGATCCTGGTGGTCTCGGCGCATTGGTACATCAACGCCACGGCGGTCACGGCGATGCCCCGCCCACGGACCATTCATGATTTCTTCGGATTTCCGCAGCAATTGTTCGATGTGAGCTATCCGGCGCCCGGCCTGCCGTCGCTCTACGAAGAGATCAGCGACATCGTCAAGCCGACCTGGGTGGGCGCCGACATCGACTCCTGGGGCATCGACCACGGGACGTGGTCGGTGCTGGTGCACGCGTTCCCGGATGCGGACATCCCGGTGACCCAGTTGTCGATCAACGCGGACAAGAGCTTCGACTATCACCTCGAGTTGGGCGCGCGGCTGGCCCCGCTGCGCGAGTCCGGCGTATTGATCTTGGGTAGCGGCAATGTGGTGCACAACCTGGGCGGCGTGAATCCGGCGATGCCGGAGAGCGGCTTCGACTGGGCGCAACGCTTCGACACCGACGCCAAGGAAAAGATGCTCGATGATCCGCTGAACGCCGCCCGGCTGGACGGTCACCGGGATTTCCGCCATGCTGTCCCGACACCCGATCACTTCCTGCCGTTGTTGTATCTGGCCGGGCTGGCCGGGGCCGCGGAGCAGGGCGCGGACGTGCTGGTCGACGGCTATACCTATGGCAGCTTGTCGATGACGGCGTACACGCTCGGTCTCTCGTCCCCATCGGTGCCACCCGGCGGCGCCGCGGCGCCTGCGATCCCCGTTGGGCTACCCCCGGACGGGATCAATATCTGATCTTGATTGCAGGCCTCGACTCTCGTTTGACCGTTCCGCCGCCGCTTGTCCCTTCTTCATCCCATTTTCTTGATCAAGTTTTCGGGAACTAAAGGCAGCGGAAAGGCCGGCGAAACGGTCTGCCGGTGTGGCTCGAGTGGCGCACGGCCGATACTAAGTGGATGGAGGTGGAGATCACGGCGGACGGACGGCTCCCGGTGCCCGTGACGGCTTTCGGGCCCCTGCATCTGCTGGCCGTGCGCGTGCATCGGCTGGCGAATACGGGCTGCGGCAATGAGGCGCTCGCGGCAGCGGACGCGTATCTGGCGATTGCCCGCGCGGTCGGCGACGAGAAGACAGCCGTGCTGCTGTTGCAGGGCAAGATGTACGCGAACGTGGAGATGGGCCGGATCCCCGAGGCGGCCGCCCTGGGCGAGCAGATCCTGCGCCTGCACCGCGCGGCCGGATCGCTGCTCGGCGAGGCGAAGATCCTCTGTGACCTGGCCCGGCTCTATGTGGTCCGGGGGCGCTATGTCGACGGCATGCGCAACCTGGCCCGGGCCGGCGTGCTGCTGGACGCCACGACCACCGACGGCGACCGGCGCCGCTCCGCGCTCTGCTCGTTCGCCGAGGCCGCCACCAACGCCGAGATGTACGAGATCGCCGCCACCACCTACGAGCAGCTCAGCGACGTCTCCGCGTCGTTCGACCTGGTGCACGCGGGAACGTTGCTCTACTGGGGAATCCGGCTGGGCCACGTGGGGCGCTCCGACGAGGGCGCCACCCGGTTGCGCCGCAGCGCCGCGATCACCCGCCGCCGCCTCGATGCCGTCGGCGCCGGCGGCCCGGCCGACGCGGGCACCGCCGCGATGCTCGCCCTGGCGCTGGCCAAGCTCGGCGACGTCGTCCCGGCCGAAAAGCTCGCCCGCGAGGCGATCATGCCGCTGCGGACCAGCGAGAATTTCCAGTACGCCCGGATGGCCCACCTGGCGCTCGGCGTGGCGCTGCGGGCCCAGGGCGCGCCGCACGAGGCCCGCCGCGAGCTGGTCGCCGCCCGCGAGCTGTGCGTGTTCAGCCCGCGCCCGGACGAGCCGTCGATCATCCGGTTCGAGCTGGCCCTGACCGCGTTGGAGCTGGACGCGGGCCAGTCCAGCCGGGAT
>Ga0307515_10005158_pt1 | contig 26554 bp, 26 predicted proteins | sample 17_EM_MG_FD_194513 | JGI IMG/M metagenome (GOLD analysis project Ga0307515, IMG submission 194513) | Populus trichocarpa ectomycorrhiza microbial communities from riparian zone in the Pacific Northwest, United States - 17_EM | ecosystem: Host-associated > Plants > Roots > Unclassified | place... | reverse complement strand
CTCCCAGTGAGTATATCTCTCCAAGTCTGGGTGAGTCTCTATTGTTTCTGTGGCCAGAGCAAAGCATATTGGCAACTGGGAAGATGCCTTCTGCTGGGTAACTCCAATCAATTCACATTCATTTAAGTCCATGAGTTTTGTTCTGATCACAAAGTGTTCTATACATGAACTATGCATAAACAGGTACTCTTTCACTTCCTGGTCTCCAATTTTCTATATCACTAATATTCATAGTGTAGCTGTAAAAAAAAGGCCCCAAAATACTGTTCATTCACAATTTCTGACACAATATAAGAGATATCATAAATCTAAGACTTGGAGGTGAGAGGACATAGTTATCCACATATTTTGTATAAGACACTTTGTAATCAGAGCCAAACTCATAGAATTAAATGGGCAGGTCATTTGGGATCTGAGTTTAAGTGGTAGGTACTTGCCACAATCAGCCACTCAGCCACAGAATTATGACCAATCAGAATCGAAAAAGACACATGTCGTGTCCTTATATGAATAATATACCCGAAAGGAAAGGATACTCACTCATCACTATACCCGAAAGGAAAGGAATACAAATTGAAGATTACCGAGCGCGTACGAGATAAAGTCAGTGCTCTGGAGTCCGCAATGCCGAAATATTGATCAGCCATGTATTACCCAAACTTATAGTAGTGCTCTCAGTTCTTACCAGGTCTTTGCTAGAAGAGGTGCATACAATCACATACCCTAGTACCTGAGTTTTATCAGAACTTTGTTGTATGGTGCTCCATTCAACCGTATTGTCAATGCCAAGGTCCATGACGATCAGATACAGCATAGAGTAATTATTTGCAGGAAGTTCTCCGGCGTTTAACTCATGCTTCAGAAACCCTTCCAAGACCAACCCTAATGAATAGCTATTCATTAGATTCTATGCCGAAGTGCCACTGAATCAGTTACTGGATAACTCGGAGCCGTTACACAAATTTTAGCTGAAGACGTTGGTATCACCGAAAAGACACGAGTATAATAATGGATTGTTGCCCCTCCCGCGTCATGTAGTGGTACACCCGGACCGTCCGCTTACCCGCGCATCCGATTAGCTTCTGGCCGTGCCCGTAGTAGGTTACACAAACGCTTCTCGGGATTCAGAATCTGAAGGGTTTTCACTCAGATGGAAAACAAGGCTCGGTGAAACAACTACCATCCCTGCCACCATTGCGCGCAAAGCACCGAGTACACCAAGCTTTCACACCCGGTGTACCTCTTACAATGTAAGTACGCATAATGTAGCCTCATTACATATGACTCAGGAAGATTTACAATGGGTGTACTTACAATGTGAACAACAAACTGTGTATCCGAGTTCTTTCCACCCGTACGAGATGATAACATTTATCATACCAAGAAGTACATAACTTGATATAGTATTTTAGGTTAATATTTTTAGAATGGGATTTCGGAATTTTGCAACGCAATTCTATAGCTCTTGAAGGATAGATAGATTGCCAAATACGCTCCACAGTCAGCACTACACACCATAGAACAAATCAATATTAGAGGCGTTTATCAAGCAATAACAAGTGTAGAAACCCAACACTAATACCGGAGGCCAGGAAATCGTGGATGTATTGGTTATTACTATGTTCATAGGGTTAGCGGAACAATGAAACCCCTGCTCTCTTTCTTCATTCATGATTTTTTATCTTTTCAAAGCACTGGTGGCGGCTTCGCAGCCCCTAGAGGGATAGGATGACACGTTTGGGATTGACACAAATGTCCGACCACTGGATAGAATGTGATTCTAACTTCAAGATAATTACTATGCAGAGGGTTGAGGGTACTGATTTGCAATTTATTGTAGCTAGAATTTCGGGAATAGATACCATCCAGCCCGCTTTTGCAGACTCATAGAGTATCAACGATAACCGTGTACATAAACCTTACGACGAAGACAGTTTTTGACGCGATTAACTTGAGAACAGAAAGTCTCGTTGGATAGAATGGTCGTCAGAATCGCTGTTTTATTGTGCAAATATTTGTACTTTAGGAGCCTAACTCTCGTTGCATCGCTATAACCCTAGTCGCCTAGTCAACAATGTGGTGAAGGTTGAATTGTGCGATAATGATAAAGTCTCTTGATCTATCCACATGTAAAATGTATGTTTTATATACAATGAGAGTCTGTAGATCCCGCGAAGATTGTCAGACGCGGTGATCGGAGTGGCGCATGGAGAGTAGCGGAGTGGCGGGTTGTAAGAGTGAGAATTTGTGTAGGGGTGTACTGACAACTTCGAGAGACTTTTCTAGACCTCTTTCTAGGCCTCATAGTAACAGCGAATTTTGCCTAGAAACTATGAACTTTATGAGAAGGACCTCAGAAAGTGGTCTTGGCAAATTATGGCGATGGCGTTCACGATGTCTACATTTCAAAACTTATGGCGTTACAGGTTTTATAACGCGGTGTCCCTTATTGAGAAACTCTTGAGAGAATCCATTATCCATATACGTGGTCGCTTGCGCCAGTGAAAATCATAGTATCGGTAAAGTACCTCTTTGATGATACACATAGCTTACTGGTATTTTGATCGCTCCTTGATTGCTACCAGAATGCCACTTCGTTAAGTTCGGGGTGCGAAAAAAGGGTGGTTTTTTTCAGGCTGGCGAACCACCACACCCATTGTGCGCAGTTAGTAACCCTGCACTGAACACTCCAATACAAGCCGTTGCTCCGCCCCCAATATGCAAGCGTTTCTGCCAGCATACCTTGCAGTTCATGCAGTGTGTGAAAGTGTATTGTCTCAGAAGTCCAAATTGGGTTGCCATGCTAACAATTCCTACTCGAGAACATAAGTGCTTTTGGCCTAGCAATACAGGTATCTTTACGTGTAAATGCTGTGGTTTGGTACATCAGAAGCGTACTCTACGTTGTCACTCCGACGTAAGTTGCAAGTAATAAGCACATGGCTCTCTGTACCTACAGTAGGTACTTATTGTGCAAGTGTTAATAATTTTTAATCGTGGCGCGCTGTGTGGTTCACGAATCACAACACTATTAGTCACAACGAGAATATAAAGTATCGTACTCAACTCCATAAGTTATTCCGCGGTAACCTAACTATCGCATCGGTCACGAGAATTGGTAACTGACCATAATGAAGGGAAATCAATTTGCTGTAGGCGAAGAATTCATGGCATTTTTATAATATTCCATTGCAGGTGTTTCGCCAAAACTTTGCCTAGGTAGTGAGGGATATGCACCGCTACAACTCTGAACTATGTTCTCTGCTGCAACAAAATGAGCTGCGTGATTCTAGGGATCTGATCAAGGCTAGTCTACTAAGAACAGACCTTCGCCTTGTGAAAAGGATTTGTTGTGAACTAAATCTACTGTTACCCGAGTGCATGCGTCATGTTTCTTCGGTGTTTTCAAAATATCCCTGCTGTGTACTCCACCAATGGGTAACCTGAATTTATACGGCAGAAATGCTCTCGATTTGGTCTAGAGGTCCGACAGTATGTTATTTATATAGAAGTGCACCCTCTACTACCAGCACCATCATTGCACCAAAGATATACTAAAAACTAGAAATTCTCAAGTTTCTTCTCAAACCAACTCCAGTTTGTACACCTCTTCGCTTCTGAGCCTTAGTTTTCGTAGGTATTGTCTACTTACTACTGCGGGCTTGATCGTCAAGCAATTCCTGCCTTCCACTCTGCAGCAGCTGAAGCCGCAACATTTTAAAAAACTGACTGCTGCGACTATACCCAGCTCACACGCCGCAATCACATCTCCTGCCACACTAAATACTACCATCACCAAACGCCGTCGCTGCAACATAGGCCATACCATACCTCCGGCATTTGCGCAACATATTAAAACGACGAAACATTAAACGTGACTAGTCTCTTTACCATTCTACGCCTGCCCCCAGTGGAGCTGGGATAGGAGCTCGGTATGTTTGATGTAAAGTAAAGCTTTGGAATTTACAGCTGATGGAGTCCGGTTGCGTGCTACAGTGAGCACTATCTCGATTGTATCGTGCGCTACGATGATAACTCCGAATCGCTCTAACCGAGAGGTATTCACCGACAGCGCCCTGCCGCACATGAACGATGCACAAGACACTACATCCAACGTCACTTTCAATTCATTGGAACCAGATCCGATCCAGACAGCAGACCAGGAAACATTATACCGGAATGCATCGGAGCATATAATACATCCTGGTGCACTTGCGAATGGTTAGTTTTTGTGCTTCGATTAATGAATTCCGTTAAGCTTACCAGAAGTTTGTGTGCGTAGCACACCATCTAAGCTTTAATAGATTATTATCTATCCTTCCACAGCCCACCGGAGAGAGGGGCAAAGTTTACTCTATTCGCAAATTTAGGAACTTGTTCAGCTCAAACCCTTCACCTCCTTCTACTCTGCTTCTTCCAATAAGGAGCAATCCGTCGCAATACAGAGTCGCCTACCAAGAACGCAACGGCTGTGCCATACTTCATGAGCTTGAGCTAATGGAGGATGATCCCGGAAGTGATGTGATGAGGAAGTTGCGAGCCAAGTCCAAAGAAATTATGTCTCCATCTCGCCCCTTCGGCTTCATTTGGAAAGTCGTGATCGAAACCGCAATTGCGGAACCAGTAGGCAGCCCACTTTCATATGTCCGGTATATCGACTAAAGTAACATCCACCAAGATTAATGGCGTCGATCTTGAATGGCAAGCTCCACTCGAAGTCAACCTTTGCCAGAACACACCCAATCCATGGCTCACACGATTGTTCCACAACCCGGAGACTGTCGGTCGTGTACCCGACTTAATGGAATTCAGGATTGGTGGAGAGGGTAAAATCAATACACCCATGAAAACATTGGTAATCAAGGCTGGGATCAACAAATCGACGATACTACTGTTGTTGCTATTCACCGCTGTTGTTGCATGTGTGATTGGTATATTGGTGGGAATGCTAACCGGTAAAGCGGAGTTGGGGTTTGGAGTCGCATGTGCTGTTTTTGGTTTAATCACATTGGTGCAGGGGCTGGTTTTTGCATATATGAGGGAGCTTGGAGGCGGCGGTGGACGGGTATGATAGACGTGTATGTCGCTTGAGAGATAGCCGCAGAAATTAATATGTAGCCGGAAGCTTGATTCATATATAACCCTAAACCTGGTGCGACGTCAGCTCTTGTAACCATCCAAATCCATAATCTAAACACTCTGTTCGGGTCCAGTGGTAGATGCGGCCATCCATAGTTGGCTCGATACCTACTATTGACCTACCTTCATGAAAGAAATTGTATCGGTGGATATACGTTGGCAATTTATCTACAATTGTAGAATGCAGTCGAAGCTTAAGCGAGCTGCTTCACGAATGCTGTAAAAGACATCATATTATACTGTAATTGTTCCATCCATTGACGGAAACCCCCCGTCATGGATGTGGTAGCTCTGTCCGTGGAATAAACGCACCATCTGCGGACTGGGTGGTTTTTAGGAGATCCGCCATTAGACACCCCACAGAATCTGCCATCAGGGCGGTCCTTTGTGTGGTAACTTCGGTTGTCACCGCCACCCAATACCATCACCACTCATAAATTATTCAATAGCCCACGAGTTAACACCATCATTGTTGACGTTCACGATCGTCAAATTTTTTTCGCTGCATTGTATCACCACCATCAGAAATTTCCCACTCTTCATTTTTTTTATTGCACCAAGTATTTAGCCAGGGCAGGTATTGAAAAGGCACAAGCATAATGATCTGACTTTAGAGAAGTGAGTGGAGTAGAAAGCAAGAATAGGTTAAGCGTGTTGCTTGATTTCTTAACTATATATTGTACAAACCACTTATATACATACCCGTCCATCACTATGACCATATTGTTATTTGCCTAACTTCTGTCCAACTCAAAACGTCTCGTACAGACATGCCAACGCATACATAAGACATTACATGACCGGTGTAATATTCCTCCGCGTTACCTGACATCCTATCTTATCCATCTAAAAAAAGGGAATAGGTATGGTAACGTAATTTACAACAGGAGGTAGAATATAGGAATATAGTAGGCAGTGGCGGTTGGGGTGGTGGGTGGTAGTGTCAATAACGATGGTGATGGTGAGATGATCATGACTTGCAGACTAATTTGTATCAGTGGTGGTGGTGTTGTGGTGGTGGCATGATAACCGAAGTTACTAGACAAAGTACCACCCTGTTGGCAGATTCTGTGAATGGGCGCCCCAATGGTAGATCACGCTAAAAACTACCAATTCTGTAGATAAGACATCCGCGGACAAAGTAATTCCCCCAAGGGGTAGAACATAATTATCTCAACAGAGATATGTATTGAGGAGATGCAAGGATGGAGTAAAATAGAGTTAGTGGAGAAGAACACAACAGAAGAACCCCCACCACCCCGCAAGACAAAAAATTTTCATTCATGCATCATGATGTAGTTTGTTTTGTTTGATTTAATCATACCGTGTTCACTCAATCTACAGTATGATAATGACCGATTCCCCTCCCCTCAAATGACCGGCTAATTGGGGAAGACAACCTCCTTCTACCTTCCTCCCCATTGAATCATGATATGGGCATGCGAAACACATAGATAATTGTCACAGTGACTGGTACCAGACAACATAATGCAACTCCTGGGCTACGTGCATTTGTGGATCCACAGTTTGGCAGGCCAGTTGTGTATGTCGGGCCATCTCCGGATTGCCCGTATCCACTACTGGATCCGAACAAGCCGATCTGATAAGTCGAGCTGTTCAGCAATCGCAGTTGTAGTGCACGGAATCAAGACACAGATGGAAAGGAGCCGTCCTTGTTGGTATCTTAAATATGGATTTGTTAATGTGAGTCTGGGTCTCGGGTATTCACGTGCCCAAGACCCAGGGGATGTAGTGGCGCAACCGTCAAACTGCAACTCGGACGATAGAGGCGCTACACAACTACCAGCACGTTCCTCGCTCAGCGAGGCGAGAATGAGCTAGTCTGCGTCTAGATATGACACAATCTCGGGTGACGCCGACATATATATGTCCTTGTTATCCAGCCTTGCAGCAAGCAAGCTATGTTTATCAACCGTCACTCGATCTCGATTCTCTTCCTACTTTTACCAGCTCGGTGTTTACGAAGTAGTGTTGTATACAGTGAAGACCGATCGATCGATCTATTTGCATTTTATGATGACTGATACCGAGAGAACGCATTGCCCCACGCTGATAGAGTAGCGACCTATACACGTCGGTAGCGCCTTCACCAAAGCCCGCGACACTACCGGCATTACCAATTCATACTATACGGTACATCCATAGTGATGGAGTTATGGCAGCCGTCCAAGCTAGTCCCACGATTGCTCCATCGCCAGCGTTAAAATTCGTATGTAGCGTACCGCCGAACTCGTCCTGGACTACAGAAATGCTATACGTAGTTGTTAGGAACGGTGGGATACTGAATATCAAAGAGGGCATGAAGTTTTTTTGAGGATTCCTGATATAAGTGACCGTCCGTGTCTCGCTTAGAAAGGCACTCCCTTGAGCATCATCCAATCGGATATTTGAGACAAAAAGCTTCAACAAACTTTCCAGGCTGGAGTTGCTATATCTTCAATATAGTTGCAGAACTCTTCGTTAACAGAATTCATAAGCTTCTGCCTACAAGTCCAACAATGGTATACTCATAGCTCACATCCAAGGCTTTTTGAGTCATGGCGTTCTGGGCTTATATGTCGTCTGGCGAATGGAAAAGAAGGAATACGTTCGTATAGAACTATTCCCGTTGATATCACGTACTAGCCGTTGAATGGGTTAGTTTTGACTGACCGAAGTTACGAAATGGCAGGCAAGTTTAAAGTTCTAAGTATACGAATGATTTGATGGAATTTACAAGCCTCTTTCTCCTTGTGCTGCATAGAGAAGAGTGAGGTGAAAAGATGTGAATTCGCTTCTGAGTCTACGCCTCTAGATCTGTCCGGACATCTTAGCACATGCTAGCCAAGAGATCTCCCTCTATTTAATCTAACGCTATCTTATCTAATCCATTTCATCTAGTTCTCTTATCTGATCGTTACATCCTGTGAATTAATCCCTATCTTGTTGACCAAGCGGAGAACTTTTGCCCGAGATCATATGTTGCTTACTATATCTACGTTTCTCCTTTTCTCTTCTCTTGATCTTTGCATGTACATACACATGAGACAATGGACGAGTTTCCACCCCCATCATACGTATCAACATATCTCTCTAGATGTCGTATGATGCTAGTATGTAGTAGAAGCCCTAGAACTAACAGAGGCTCTAGGGGACAACTAAGCAGCGTTCCTTACGAAAAGCGACTACAAAATTGGAAGGTTAGTCATCTCACTGAAGGAGGGACCCTGGAATGTTTCTTGATAAGGGTTCAGTCTGGCAAGGAGTGATATTTCACTATTCGATTGTGAGTGCTATTCGTGTTTCGTCCAGGAGTTGATTGACTGAAATAGCAGATTGAGAAAGGAGGGAACAGTAAACAATAGTCAGCATCTCGGTACACCATGACTAGACGGAAGAGGAGGATGCTAGGATACCGATGGGAGTTGGCCTGGTTCCGGAATTTTTCCGGGCAGTCCGTACGCTTTATTGCGGCGGTGCTATTTGTGCCTAGAGTTTAGTGCCCCAGTTGACAGGGATAAATGCATATTGGTTGAATTCTAAGGACAGCCAACCACCACTGCCTGTCAAACTCTATGAATATTCTTCGAATTAAAACCTTGCTAGACATGTGAGGATCAATTTAATGAGACGGACAAACTCCCAAATCCGCAGCTCTCAGCCTCGTAGCACTGATCGGGATCCATACTGTTACTTTAGTAAGAAGATAGTTAATTGTATTTAGTAAGTATGAGAGCTCGTCTTGGCTCCCGTGTACATATCCATTGACCATCTGTAGCAGTCACGCACAGAGTAGGCTAGGGTATCTACATGCTATATGCAACAACAACACATTCACTCTTAATGCAAATGAGTGAGGTGTAGTGATGTTACTTATACTCACCCCCGAATTCCGGGCTGTAGTCTCACTCCTGAGTACGCAGACTAGCACTTTATAAGCTTACTGTATCTCTAAACAAATAAAGATTCGATACTTGTGCAGTGATTCTCACCCGGTAGGACGTACGGAGACTTTTATTGCATGATAGGTCTCTGCCATCTTATGGCCGGAGATGACTCTCGTATGACCGGAGATTGCTGTCGGCCTGAAGGGTCTATACATAGATGCGTACGCACGCATTCACACTTGTACTCTCATATATATATGGCCTTGTGGCTCTCTTAGATAACATACAATCAAGCTTCTCTAGCATCACTATTTCAACAACTTTATCACTCGGCTACCCACCAGCTCCACCCAAGAGATCCCATTAGCACCCATATTAGCTATCGACAGAGACCATAACGAGGCTGTTTCGATCCTACAGCAGCTGGATTCCGGGGTATCTTATGGGGACGGATTTGAGTGCGGTCATCACGTGGGTTGGCTTAGGGTTGAGCGCGGCGGAGCCGCATGCACTTTAGCTCTTATGTACGTGTCAATTAGACTAAGAGAGTCAGTGAGTTTAGATCAATAGAGAGAGATTCAGCACAGCGGACACGGTACAACATATCCATGGACGCCATGACCCATGGAGAAAGCCGAATCTGCCAATCTAGAGACGCATTCATGGCCTAGGCTCGACCAGCTACTTTGACATGGCAGCGGAAACAAAATTACCAGCATGCCTACTGTTGATGCTGTAACAGTAATTCTCTAAATCTAGAATTAATCAAGACCGATTGGATACGCTAAAAATTACACCAACGATCTGGTCTCATGTGTAAGAGATGGCACCCACATGGTTGGGAGTGCTTTTACTAGCTTTGCGGTATCTCTATAAACAATATCCCCCCACAAAAGCCAAAAAAATCTTAAGATGGCACTCATGTCGAGCTATTGGCAACGCAACTGGGACCCCAGCATTATGGTATTCTAACCGGCACTAATTCTGTGCAATAGAAACACAAATGTCCTAGCGCGGGTGTATGGCCTTCTGGGAGAATAATTAACCGGGTAGTCATCCGTCACCATCCGTTACCACCCGCTCAATATGTTAAATCTCCAGTTATATGAATACCAAGGCGAGGACACTACGCCCGCTGATATTGGGATAGCCGGAAGCTGAAATGTATCTATCAAGTTTGCTTTTGCGCATACACTGCCACAGACAGCTACAACACCCAGTCTTGTGATCCTTGCAGCTGGCCAGCAAGTTTTAAAGATAATCCAACGTATACAACCAGAATACTGTACCGGGCGGTGAGGATGATACAGCGTCGGCGTCTGTTACCAAAATTTCAAAATACAACAGCGGTCTGACACATTTTTTGGCCGATACAGAGCAAGATTGACATATTATCCTAGAGATACAAGCGATGGTTAATAGTGGAGTGACCAAAAGGTGGGGATTTTTTGTGGGGTAGGAAAGGTTCCCAGGCTGTTTGATAGCTCATGCCTCTGCGAAAACCCAATTTCCTCTTATAATTATTGTGTACTGAAATTTCAGATAAAACCGACTTCAGATTTCCCTTCTCTGACTAATTATTTGTAGATACAACCTCGTAGTAATAGATATTTTCCGTGATACACTTTGGGTCTGACACTGATACTTATATTATATTTGGAGATATGAACGCCGTGTCTGACACCTTTCAAATCATCCTCACCGCCCGGTACAGTATTCTGGATAGTTACGATCTTGAAATCCACTGTGCATGTAGTTTAAGCTTTGGTCCATACTGAGTTACGAAAGAAGTCAAAGTCATGTAAGAATACAAAAACGGTTTAGTTTAAATGAGTGCATATGCCGATAGGCTACTGATTAGTGAGGACGGTGCCGGGGTAAGCATTAAGCACAATGGGTGTGGTGGTTCGCCAGTCTTGTTAACCGCTGACAACTGTCGCTGATGTTCCCCAGCCTGGTGGAATTTTAAGATAAGGCTTAACAGTCATGGGCGCGGAACCGAGGGACACAGAAAGATTTCGTGATTTGTGGTTGCAATTTTCACAGTAAAAGGAGAACTTCACTGGCAGATGCGATGTTGAGATACGAAATATATTTCTATTCACTAACAAACGAGAATACAGATATAGCTTCACAATTCTCCCGTTTATTTCCGAATGATTTTTGGAATCCTTAGATATGCCACCAACTCAACTAAGCAACGACTAACACAAGTTCAGGGCACCTTCGGTGTTGGCCTTCACCGTAGCGAGGGTTGTACAATCGGATGCTACGCGTGCTTGACTTTGCACTCCCACCGGCGCCTTCGCCAGGTTACTCAACGTATGATCCATGGGCTCCTTATTATTGCGCATTCGCCATCTTATTGTCGGCTTTCAGACTTTACGCTCTCCAGTTCAATTACCTTCCTGTGTATGGAAACCAGAAAGTCCCCGATGCAATATTCTTTGTTTCTCAACATTTTTGGGGTCTTCCTCGGGATTCCTATACTTTGGCTTCGGCTGCGACGTACAAAACATTAGTAGTACTGCTGTCCTGCTGATGCGTGGGCCTAGTCTCTGGTTATTTGGCCATCCATAACCGATTCTCACTTTTATGTGGGGCTAACACTACAATGATGGCTGAAGAAAATCTATGTTCTTAGCCCTAGGATCATCAGCGCCATCATTCCGCTAGGCTACAGATATAAGTCTTATTGTGAGGCCTGGTGTGCTTCCTTTTTCTGGTAAGAGTTGCTTCGTACAACTTCGGACCCGGATTAACATCCGGTGCATTGAAGGTCTTGGCATTGTCACGGTCGGGTTTAAACAAACACTTCGATGTACGGTTCCCACTATCTTCGGTAGGTGACAGAAGTAGGCTTCCCAAAAGTCTGTCCCGGCGGGCGGAAGGTTCAGGACTAGGGGACTACTGGTGTTACGATATAGGGAGAACCGTGTGCATAGACTTAGGTACAGAGAGAAGAGAAGGAGAAAGATTCGAGATACAGGATCAGCCCCGGCTACGGTGGCTTGTATTAGGTCTGTAACGTGTCTCCGGCCCATGCAGTGTTCCTAAGCGGCCCGGCCTCCATTCTGAAAGCCTGCGCTAGTAGCGGCCGGCCTAGCCTGCACGTGATTTAAAAAGCCTGCATCGGCCTGCATAAACCTTGGTCTGGTTGATGCTTGGCCTGGTTTATGGATGGAATGGGCAATGGCAGGGCTACGATGGTTGAGTTGGATATGGTGCATGTTTCGTACTTTCAAAGCTTTCTTAGTGTAGGCAGCAGAGTATGTTTCGAACAATATATGCTGTTTATGCTTTGTTCTGCCAAGAAAAGCCTGCAGGCTGCCAAGATAAGCCTGCAGGCCGGCCGGAAAAGCCTGCAGGCCCGGCCCGGCTCTCATTGATAAGCCGCCGGCCAGGCCGCTTTGGAACACTGGGCCTATGTATATATGTAACAACTGGGCCCGCAAGTAAGCTGAGTGATGGTGGGGTGAAGCAAGTGATGGGATGGTGACTGGCCTTCACTCGGATTTATGGTCATGCATACCTGTTAGAGGGTTCCTGTGCCCAGCATTGGGATACGCGAGTTGTATGCTATGTATTCTGTTACAAAATGAGTGGTTTCAATCTGAAAACCACCAAGATAAGGTGTTGCAACCTCCGCCAGAACCCGCTAGATCCCCTCTCAAGGCCCTAGGTGTCTCTACACTTGCCCCGCCTTAGACTACGATGGCGGGCCCTGAAAGACTGGCGGCTTCTTAGACTATTAGGAAGTCTGGATTGAAGGATATGCAATATCCTGTCAAAGGCCGGATGCTTACCCATCAACCTTCGATTAGCTAGACAAAATTCAAACATCTGGATTATTAGAACTAATTGATTACAACCATACTAGCTTACTCTTGTACTTTTTGGGGTTACCCTAAGTGGTAGGTTTGTGCTCTAGTCTCGATGAAGGAAGGTTTTCTCTTTTTATTTGACTTCATTCTGGTCCTAGTGAACTGATAACAAGATTAGAAGTACTGATTTGTACGCTCGGCATAGTATATTTCTTTAAGTCGATGAATCCATAGGTCCGCCTCTGTCAGGGACTTTAGTGACGTCATCGTTGAAGCTTACAGTGTACTCGTTTCAACAAGATTAGGTCTACAATATGACTACTAATCAGTCGCGAAAGTCGAAGCTTCGGCTTATGAAACATGGCTTCGGTGCTAAATGTTTTTAGAATTCAGTTTAGTTAGAATTTTAGTACTGCGTTGCGGTGCGTTGCGGCGACGAATTGCCTGGTTACCTAGCTAGCTAGTCTAGGGTTTTTCGTTGGCGGAACCCGGGTGTAGGAGGTATACTTGTATCGATGGAGGATAGATGTAGGTAGTACACAAATCTACTTTCACCGACGGAAGAGTCAGAATGCGTAAATCGTCCAGAAGAAATAGAAAAAATAGTTCTATGTAGGACTATGTACACCAGTGCCATCCTTCAAATATGGTCTCTGCTCTGCGGGTGTGGGATGTTATTTCGATACCTGTTAGCGTGGCAGGGCTGAGCTCTTGCTGCGAAGTATCCAGTGAGCGGCCGGAACAGCCCGTAGATCAGAGGTCTTCATGTCTTATCGGTCCCGCATTTGTTGTCAGGTGCAAATCAATGCCCTACAAAAGGTAACTTGCTAGCATGTTGTCATTGACGTCATCGACAGATGGGTGGGAAACAAAGACAAAAAGAGGGGACACGCGTGCAAAACTCTTATCACTGGCGATTTACTTACGTGTACAAGGCAGACACCAACCATCATACGTAGCGCCGGGAAGATGTTGCATGGAGAGTAAGTCTAGGGCGGTTAACACCTACTTGATCCAGTAATTCTGCAGCGGATGATCTCCATATCGAGTGTTAGTTTCAGCTGCACGGAGGTTCGAGTGTTGTGGTATCGATAGTTGTTCCTCGCAGCCTGTAACTCAAGAGAAAAAACAAACTAATATCCCCGGATCTGGCCACTTATAATAAGCTATGATAAATGCGCCGCAGTACCAGCCGTAGCCTTCGTCATGCAAACCGCCATAACTTGCCTCCGAAAACCAGACAAACCTCTTGAAATGTACTCGAAGGATTTCTCTAATCGCACAGCCACTGAATCTGGTGCAACTCGGTTTACTACAGTCTCGTTGGGTACGAACCGGTCATTCCCGATAAAACGATCGATCCTTCCAACCATCTATACTGTGCCATCTATACTGTGCCATCTATACTGTGCGAAACAAATCGAGGAGACGGATACTGATGCGCGCTGTGGTGCTCCCACTTTTGCTGCCCCTGTCCGCAAGTCTCGCAGCCCCATCCAAGTCGTAAACGCTGTGGGGAGTCAGTGGGTCATCTGCAAGGACGTGAAGATAGCTATAACAATGTAGATGTCGATGAGAAGAATTAGAAAGCATCGTAATAGCAAGTTTAATGAGAAAACGTGGCTAGCTAATGAAGCTCCTGGTGTTGACACATTTTCCGATTGATAGAGACCTGGAGTATTACTCGAATGTGTGGGCTAAGTGAATGCCAAGACTTATTTTTTTCTCGTAAGTCGCCATTTCATCGCTCCACTTCAACCATCTCTACTCAACATGTTGTGGCTACTAAAGCTGAATCTTTGTTTTAGTTGAGGGAAAGAAAGGCTATTGGAGCTGTAGCTCTTAGCTCTTAGCTCTTGTCTCAAAAAATACAAAACAAAATAAATAGCCTTGGCATTCGTATAGCCTACACATTCGAGTAATACTCCTTCTCTCTACCTCCTACGTCTATGTGTGGCGAAGGCGGTTGACCCAACCACAGGTAAATGAAAGCTAGGGGAAGGGGGGGATGGTGGAAGAGGGAGGGAGGAGGGGCAGCAAGCCGCACCCGGCCCACATACCTACCGGACGACTCACACTCACAACACACTGCACTTGACTTCAGCCCGTGTTTGATGATTGCCTTTCCAAGCAACTATACATCCTCCGGAAACGCCTGAGTGATGATGGGGCCGCAAGAAGTTCGGACGGAATGGCATTGTCTCGCGACGGCTGTTAGCACCAATCTTGGACGTTGTAACAAACACAAGTTGGGGAGAGAAGCGTGCGAGCCAGCACAAAATGACCGCAGCGACAATCGGTGTGGCGGCGCGAGGCTTGATTCCTTACTTTGACTACTTTTCATACTTTGATCCACTAACTCGGATATACGGCACCACCTTGATTTGGTTCGCGCCTATATAATTGCCGTATATGGTAACATTCTGGAAATTAAAGTTTCACAAAACTTATTTTAAATTTCCCTATTTTGGTAGGCGTATTACCAGATATGATGCCTTAACCCAATCAGGGGCGTACCTTATATCCGGATTAATACATAGTGATAATGGAATTATGTAGAATTTTGATTGATGAGAACCAGTTGGTCACACAACGCCAAAGCTTATGGTGCGCTTTTTTCGTGCTGGCGCAAACGTCGGTACCACCGTCGCAGAGAACTTGAAAATCTGCACGGGGCACTGCAAGGTTGTAGCCATGTGGGAATTCTAGCTAATCAGAGTACCCTATCCCTGCGCTGAGCACTGCGAGGTTGTAATCATGTGGGAATTCTAGTGAAGCAGAGTACAACATCCCCTGCGCTGAGAACTGCGAGGTTGTGTGGGAATCCTAGTTAGCATTCAACATTGAGGCTCAGGTTTTCAAGGTGATATATCAATGATCAGTTCCTGTCTTTTCTCGCCATCACAACACGCCAGAACGATTGTGTAAATACAACTACTGCTTGCGCAACTTTTCTCACAACTAGTTTTACTTCCGAGTCCCTATCCATCGACAGCGGACACGAGAACTGCAAGTTACGTCTCCTCCAAGTGACAACATACCATATAACTGACGGTAGTCTGAGCATTCAGCTCAAACTTAGCAACCAACTATGTCTCCTACCACCCCGAGCGGCACCAACTCCAGATGCCAGACTACTTACCTCTGCGACGTTTCTCAGTGCAGCATCCAATATCAGACCCAAGAGGAACTTCAAGATCATATTTCATCAAAACACCACGACATACAGTCACCGAACCATACTAAGTCTAACCCCGACGCCGAAAAGGTCGAGCTCCAGGCTTGTCAGGCAATCGAGGCAGCATATCACTGCAATGTACCCCAATGTAGCATCCACTTCCACACTCTGGAAGAACTTCACCTACATAGCGCATCAGAACATCAAGACACAAGATCTTCGACTCACCAAAAGCCTGGCGATAGTGAAGACCATTCCGGTTCCCGGTATGCCGATAACCTCTCGTCGTCGTCACTCGCAACTAATTAGCACTGACAAACTAATTGGCACTGACAATGCAGGTCTGGAATGAACGCACAGCACGCTCTAACTGGTCCACCAAAACGCCTTGACAGAGACGCTCACATCATATTTTCGAGTATATCCACCGGGAACATACAAAACACACAAGACGAGCAAGACAGTACCTCCAACCTCGGTATTAGTTCATCGGGACCATATCAGAGATACATACCACAAACGCCCGAAATCTCACATGGACACCTACCTCTAGCGATAGTGGGGCATGGAGTTGTCCACCCTGTTACTCGGAGAGGAATAAGCGCAAAAGCAGGTGCACTTAGAAGTGGTTAGTTCTAATAATCAATTCCTAAATTCCGCCGGGCTCACTAAGCACTTCCGGTCTGCAGCATTCGGGAACAGGCATAAGGAGCCGGAGGTCGGCTTATCTCTCGACACCCTTCGGCCACCCACTGAAGCAACCCCCCACGATAGTTCAATCCGCACATCTAAATGCTCCTGTAACCCCACACCCTCACCCCCAGCTACCCCTCTTCCTCCAGCACACAACAACTCTACAAGATATAGGGTCGCTTTCCAAGCACGCAACGGATGTGCCATGCTTCATGAGTTCGAACTGGTAGATCACGATAACCGAATTGAGGTTATGAGGAAGTTACAAGCCAAGGCAAAGGAAATCATGCTTCCATCCCGCTTCTTTAGTTTCATCTGGAGGGTGGTGATTGAAACAGCCATTGTTGAGCCGGTAGATTATTCCCACGTCCATCAGACCCTAATATCGACTAACGTGTCATTGATTCAGATCAACGGTACAGATATCGAAAGACCAACACCCCACGCAATTAACCTCCGGAACAACATGGCCAATGCATGGCTCACCCAAGCCTTCAATGATCCCGAGTCTCTCGACTGCGACCCCGACTTTAATGACTACAGGATTGCAGGAAACAGCACCCAAAGTCGCAACAGTCGAATCACTGCACCCATGAAGGCTTTGGTTATACGGACTGGGGTCAACAAATCTGTCATGGCGCTCCTACTCCTATTTTCAGCCGCTATTGCATGTGTGATTGGGATATTGGTGGGAATTTTAACCTCGAGGGCTGATTTGGGATTTGGAGTCGCATGTGCGGTGTTTGCTTTGATTGCGGTGCTGCGGGAGTTGGTAGTTGGGTACATGAAGGAACTTGGAGGTGGAGGACGGGGATAGATGTACATACCTATGATTGATAGCCAATGAGAATTTCTTTCGCCTTCGCTCACTTTAAACAGTTAACAATATGGAGGGGTTGAAAAGTGTTTCAAATATAACCCTAAACCTGGTGAAACAGTCCCATTCTTCATGATCTTAGTACTAGCAAATTTGCTTTCTAGCTCTAGCGACATTTTGTAAGAAATCTATATATACATTAAACGAAGTTGTCTTTATCAGTATCTTCGATGGTAGAGGTCGTTCGGACCCGAAAGTGCAATTGGATTGGAGTGTTTGACCACAGTGGTGGTAGATTCTGGTGTGAACTTGGAGGACGGATTACTTCTGCGATGTTTGGTAACGGAACTAGGCCAATGGGGGGTGGGCAGCGACGGTGAGGTCGGGACCAGTGTGGGATCAACATCCTTACACGGTTGGCAGCAAGCCTCTTAATGGCAAGTTGGCGAACCTTGCTCGCAGCTTCAATGGTGCCATTTTCACCCGAGCCTCGGCATCTATGCTATCTAACTTTATCGCACGTTATCTTATCTCTTGTCGCTAAACGTCGATGCACTAGTACAAACCTTAATGCATGACGAGGAGCCGCAGTGAATATAAATAATACGAAAAAATGAGCCGAGATATGTTAGAATCTTGCATAGTATGAGCGCTGCTGAAGAATGAATAGATATATATAGATAATACGATCTTGGTGGTAGTATCAAGGCTTTTGCAATGTCTGGGCTTTGGGACCCCGTAGCAAGTAGAGTAACGCGGGGTAGCCAAAAGGACATAGAATTTGCATCGGAAATTGAACCCGTTGTCAAAACCCCCTTTCATGATTCCCCTTTTCATATCCCTAACGATTAGGCCAATCTGCCCCCAAGCATCGACCACTTTAGGCTGGTTCAGGAGCCATAAGCGGTGGCGGATCTAACCGATTATCATCTGATCAAATCTAACCAAATCAAATCCATCTCCATCACCATATCTCTCTCGTAGTTTGAGCAAAAACACGAAACTGAAATGATTGCTGAACAAATGAAAAGAAAAGAAATACAATGACCGAGGCATGTTCGACTTAACTGGGCGGTGTGGGAATCTTCCTCAGCTCTGTGGAGGCGAAAAGTCTATTGCTGTTTGATTGCACTTCTCAAAGGAAAACAACTCCGATATCTGCACATGCCTACATCTTCTCGCTTCCCAGCCCTTGCCCATCAGACGGCTTTCCACAGCCTCGGCGGTTGATTCTTCCACTCATGCAATGGTGGAAAAGATATTCCCGCGTTTCGGGCAGCACTTATCTTCCCATTCCCCGAATCGCTTGAGATATGTCGCAGTCTATGCATTCCCGCATTTCTTTCGAATGTATCTGGCTGTCAGAGTCTTTCTGCTCTTCATTAGGATTGGTCTCTGACTGACTCCCTACTTTCCCAGATACCTTTCCGCTCTAGTACCCGCAGTGCTTACTACACCTCGCTTCTTCCTACTCTTTCTTTACTGTGTCTCTCCTTTGGGAGATGTTTCTAGTTCTGTTTGCAGCAGAGGTATACAGTTGGCGTTTTTCTGATTGCAGGTTGTATGCGTAAACCCTTGGCCCAGGAAGGGTTCCCTAAAGTCCGTCCTGGGCAGGCGGTGCAGACTATCCCGGGCTATAACTTTTCAGGCTGGGATTTCTTAGAGTAAGGGGCGGCTGTGTTTCATAAATAGATCTCAGCCCTCGTACGGCTTAACTACTGGGCTAGGATTCATACGGGCAGACAGTGTTTAGCCGTCTCTATACATAAATGAGTACGTACGCCTTCGTACATGGACTACTGTACATGGCCTTTGTGGGCCTCTTAGATAGTACAATCAAGCTTCTCTATCTCTACTTTTAACAGACTGGGCCCGCATATAAGCCGAGTGATGATTCCATGATGCGAGTGATGGCTTGGCGATTTAGCTACAACCCGTCCGTCGCGAGATAGAGCTCACCAAGTGCTCTCAGAGGTTGGCAGTGGTGTACAGTGGCTGCTAGCTGTCTTGGTGTATTTTGTTCTTATTAATGAAGTCATTTTGGGAGGGAAAACATGCAGCAACACAGTGGCAACATCCGCTAGGGCCCGACAGATCCCCGATCCCCGCCCTCTGTGTGCCTGCTAATGCCCCGCCCTGGACCTGGTTTCTGAGTGTGAGAAGACTAGCTGGCGCCAGGAATATTGGGAACCCTGGGCCCAGGAGTTCAGCCCGTATCAGTGCCAACAGTAATCTCCATCCGAGGTATCATCTCCGGCCATACTAAGACGGAGATCTATTGATGCAATAATTCGATTGACAAAACAAGCGAAGTTTTGCAGGGACTATCCTGCTCAGCTGTTACGGCGACAGGGCTTTTAACTGTAACCATGAATTTTCTCTAAAATTTTTCCAATGTCTACGACCGTACCATGCTGGCCGCTCACACTCTGCATCAAACCCGTAATGGCCAGACTGTAGATAGTCCGCTGACAGATGGTAAATAGAAGCAGTGTCTGCTTTTCTACCTAGTACAATTATCTGTTCCTGCCGTTTTCAATAAGAACAAAATGGGTATCAACCGAGTGACTGCTGGTGTAAGCAATCTCCTCGTGATATAACCAACTTAAGACTCCCATATATACACTTCGCTCCGTCGATCTTTTGCTGCTTGGAGACATACTTCCTTCTGCGAACAGAATCTAATCTAATCACATCGAATCATTATTACCACTCTCTTCGTCATAAGCAAAATTCGCTTAACATAATCTGCAGTACATTGTCCTCCAAAATAATATATATTAACGCAACTTAGACTATCCATCTGCATCACCGCACAATAACCATTACACCGCCGACACACCCCCAACCCTTTGCCCAACCAAATCCCTTTACACACAAGGACACCTAAAACTCTTCGGCGTAAAATTGAATCTACGCCAACCAGCGTGGTCGACATAGCTCTGACTATTCCCTCCACAGCCTAATCCGGAATAGATAGTGCAGCGATAGTTTCCGCTAGCGTATCCGGAGACATGCGGGCCACCGATGATGTTGACGCAGGTATTACCGCTACTAGCTCCAACACACTTATTCTTGCCCGGTTGATGGCATAGATTCAATGTGCCTCCGCTCTGCCATGGGAAGCATACGGCACTGACGGCAGATGGGGCGGCGGCAAGGGCGACGAGGGCAACGGCGGAGCACTTCATGGTTGAGAGGGAGAGATGGTTCGGGTTGTATTGGAGTTCGGGGGTGTTTGAACGAGTAGTGGTTTTTGAGGATAGCGATTGTTGGGTTTCTGAAAATGAGACTGATAGTGATGATGGTGAGTTTTTGCCGGTGGGAATGTCGTGGCCTCTTTATATCTACGTATACTCTGAGACTTCTTCACTCACGGAAGTCTAGAGGGAGCCTCCGTATGCATTATTCTGGTGAGTTCTGTTGTTTCATCTTTGGCTGCTGAAGATGAGAACTTACTATTCTGAATTCTCCTGAATAATTTCACTACTCGTCCATATCTCCAATCAAGTCCATTCAGGAGAGGGTGTATCATGTATAGCTAGGCAAAGGGGTCAGTCTAATGTGCCTTGTAATAGACTTTCTATATTTCAGCTGTCATCTCAATTTCTGACCGGGTGGTAAGGGAGTAAATTCTAGCAACAGAAGGCGGGGCTGAACGATTGTTGCAAAAATAAAGTTTTGATTCGCTATTGGTTCAAACTTAACCGAGTTGGCGTTTGCTAACCCTATTACATCTGCCAAGATATTGTCTGATTCGTCACACAGTAGCGCTTTTGGCGCTGCTGTGTGACCCTAGCTGTATTATAACGTAATTTGAACGACTGGTGGAAATTTGCTTATCTTACAAGTCCCTATCTATTTGGTGGGTTTCGGTATGCTACGTTCTATAAAGAATTTGACATAAAAAAGGAGTTTTCAGCCGCTCAGCCCGCCTTACGCTTCGCAACGCACGCTAGGATCACTCAGATAAATGGTGTCACATAAAAGTTTCATCCCGCAAGGACGCTGGGGCTACGGGGCGTTACACGAAAAATTCACGAAGCCGAAAATGTAGTTTTCGTACGTATTACACATGGTTGAACCCGCAGGAATAGCTATTTTTCTATGCGCTCAAATGACAGGAGCAAAGTTTTGCTTATTCTCACCCAAATGAGCTGTAGTACATGGATCCTGCCTGGCGGATATTTTTCAGTAGCGCATAGCCCCTTTTCTAATGTCTCTGGTGGATCACTGGGCATGGCTATGAAGTCATTGCCATCACGAATCACAACGTCAGCATCCTGTACCTGACTCATCCCCAAGCGTTAGTGTACTCCTCAGACCAGAGTGCTTCATTTCCTCATAATTTAGCGTCAACGGTCTCTACTCAAGCCTCTTACGCATACCCAAAGCACAGTGTCGTTCCATACCGTAGTATGCCATTCATCATATGAATCCTAAGACTGTTGCCAGCGCAGTAATGTTTCGGTTGCCACGCTCAGTTCTGGATATAATACTCATTGATCCATAAAGAGTAAGCTCCAGGAGAGTGCCCAGGCAATGACCGCGGACGGCAGAGTCGAATGCGAGTACTTTTTGATAATGTTCTGACCGGCGATGCCGACGGTAATTCACTAGAATATTAATGACGGTTTCTTTTGTCCCGAAAAGGGGTTGGGTTTCTGCGATGAGAGTATCTGAAGGGGTTCTATTGCTCCTTCTGTGTTGTGCCTGCGTTTTGTTATTGGTTCGTGCCACTTTGTTTTTCCTTTACCGACCATAGCCGTGATGCTCCAACACTATATCAATCGGGCATTGGAGCTACTATTGTTGTGAGCGGGAAAACCATTGTTATCCGTAGCGGATGGGTTTCATGGGTAGTGTCCACGCGCAGGGAGTTGAGTGTTTAGGCGTTTAGCAGGGACGATAGCGTTGGGTAATTAGGCGGTCACTAGTTGATATATATGTAGGAATGTGGTAGCAATTGTACACTGTAAAAACTTAAAATATATCTTTTACTATCTTATAGGGGCTGTGGTTGGAGTTCATTTGGTAATTACGACAGTACTGGAGCTGGCTGTGGTGGACAACATCATCGCCGCAACGACTACCCACCTCCTAGTGTATGCATAACTTTCAAAAGCATCAACAGATATCTACAACACTAACTCGCAGACTAACCTCGGGCAGCGCTGAGTATTCACCGCCATGCCCAAGTCCCAGCTCTACAGTTACGGCCATGCAAAATTACCGATTCAGTCGGATCCAGTTCAGGACAACAAGAGTTAATCAGAGACTACCGGAAATCGCAGAAATCGATTTTCAACAATTGTGCATGGCACGTCGTGCCTTCAGAAACACATTCGAACGATTGGTGTGGAAGATTTCACCACGTTGTATGCAATCAACCAGTCATGAATTTATCACTCGATGCACTTGGATCAATAGTCCCAGCTGACAGTTAGTAGTTCATTTTGTTCTGTACCTCTTAGCAGTGTGCAAGTTGGGGGAGGCAAGATATTGCGGCGCACCACTTTCCATGCACTGTCGATTGGGCGACAGAAAGTCTGGTTGTCGTGTATACCAAGTGTTCAACGTGCACATGCTAAGCAGATTTTCGCCAAGCAGACTTAGGGGTCGGAGAAACAACAAATCTGCGGTATATGGGAGCATTGAAACAAGTAAGTGACCAACCGTACCTCTCCGGTACAATATCCCATACAATATAAACTTACGGTGTCTTTTCCGGGGTTGCCCCTATAACTAGCGCTAACAGCACCGTGTTTACCTTGCTTTTACTACCGAGACTGTATTGTTGCAACCGATCATGCCAACACGAGCCAATGCACGACAAATAGCGGCAATTGGGTGAAACTACTGTGTCGGGCGGGTCTCTTCGGATCATACCCGTACGGCAACGCGCCGCGACCAGATAAAGTCAAATTAAGCTCACACTAATTTTGTATCACGCGACGTATCTAGCGGGCTCCATGATAGGGTTAGCCCGGTGGCACTGATCAACGTCATCCACACCATAAGACCCGCCGCAATTTCAGCTCTGAACAGCCGAGTTTAGTCGCAGCTCCGATAATGGCCCTGCCACCGGTAGTGCGCGCCTATTAGAGAAATGTAAAATACCCACAATTGCGATTTGCACTTTAGATATCTCAGGAGCTGATAAGATAGTGTTTCGCTATACCATGTTAGGTTTGCTAGTTGTTGGGATAAGGTGTGGTCCGTGCATTCGCTTAAGCCAAGCCCTGTAGGGCCGACTAGGCACAAGGAGATCATATGCTTAAATGTGGCTAGAGAGCCTACCCATTTCGCTACTGCTTCAGTGATCACAACTCTGCACTTCCGAGTGTGCTAGATGACCCTTAGTCCGTACCATTCTGGCTGATGGGTATTTTGGTGCTCTCGTAGTAGTGTTTCTTAAGTTTGCTGGAGATTCTGGCATAAACCCCTATTGCAGCTTTCACTCCCGCTGGAACAGTCAAGAAATCTCCCAAGCAAGTTGATCAGGACACTAATTGTGGCAATCACCCTCCCACCTAAATCATAGCAACTTACGAATTGGTTTCATCCTTTCATCGGTAACTATAATTGCGACTTGATCCGTTTCTTCCTAGCACCTCCATCATACATTATCACACCATGAGCAGCAGCTTGCGGTACCTGATACAGGGTGGGAATCGAGATAACATATACAGAAGATGTTCTTGTAACCCATACAAGTGACGTGTAAAAGAGTGGAAACAGTTGTGGGATACTAGAGTAGAGATCTAAAGATAGAAAGTGTAGGAGTTAAATTGATGTGACTTATTGTTATTGTCATGATAGTAGTGGGAGTTATAGATGTTGACAATGTAAACTATTGAGAATAGTTAGAAATGTAAAAGCTAATGTAGTAAGTCTGGATTGATTTGAACGCACGAGGTGAGTGAGTTCTTTAACATGAACTATCACTTGGAAACATAAGTCCATGCGTTGTTGCATAAATAGATTTCAGCCTTTATTTGGGCTTACAGGGGTGGCTCTCATATGGGCTGACGGTGTTCAGCCGTCTATATATATATATATGTGTACGCATGCAATCATACATGGACAACCATACATATATGGCCTTGTGGCCCTCTAAGATAGTATAGTCAAGCTTCTCTATCTCGATAATGTAACGTGCGCCGATACTATATGGTCTTGAAGGGTGTCGCCAATACACTGGAGGTATGCGAGTGGACTCGGAAGCTGCGGAGTGATACTCGTAGACTGAGACATGAGTTGTCACTCACCATTGGTATTTCCAATCATAGGTTTCCATTGTCTTCCACAGAGCTCTAGGCTCTCTTGTATGTAAAAACAGAGACTCTCTCTGAGGTAGTTTCACGCTCCTTATAGACTCCTTACATAACCAGCTACATTTGAACGGTCTGCATCACTTGACCGGTACATATACTGGAAGGGTTTGTTTGTTTGTAATCATATTGTATTCGGCCGCTAGCAGCCTGGCCATAACCCGCACTCATTTTCTCCCTGCTTCTTCCATAACATAAAGAAACAACAGCAAAGTCATGAATCCTTATCCCCCAAAACAAAAGAAAAAACTGCCAAAAAACAACATCAAACTTTTACACCCCCCCATCACTCGACTTCTCATGATCTGAGTTCTCCACCTTCTCCTCCACACTGCTAACTACACTGTCATCCGTCAGGAAAAGAAAATCCAACAATCCCTGCAAACATTTTTGTTTTGCAAAAACTGGAGACATAGGCAAACTGATCTTCAGCTTTTTAATAACTTTTTCAACACCCTTATACCCTTCTTCCCCCTCTTGCCCATCAATCCAAAGCCTCTTTTGTTCTCATTTCCATCTCTTACACCACTTAAACAAGTGGTCTCTCATTTGATATTCATGCCCACACCACTGGCATTTAATATCTCTTCTCTTTCCGATCTGTCTTAGGTATTGCACTTTAAGTCCGTGTCCTGACTTTGACTGGTAAAACCTTGCCGCGATCGTCTTCTGGGCTCCCATCACCACACCGTTACCTCCCCTGTTCACCAAATCATACCGGTAACTGTACTTCGACTTCCACCGGGAAAAATGACCTTACGCGATGCGTAACTCATAGAGAAGCTGTTTTTGGGACGGTAATTCATAGCATATTTGACGCGTGGCACTATGAGGTCCTATGGACCTGTGCATTGACTAGATTACTATAATATGCATGCGATTTTGTGCGCTGGATACTATACATCACGCTGCATACAACAAACTTGAAAGCAAGCTGCCAGATACACTTCATTGTACGTTCCCAAGTATGCTCTGAAGTACACTCCTGATTGCACTCGATTGCACACTCCCAGCCTGCTGGACTGTACGTTCCCAATTGCTCTCGATGGCACACTCCCAGCCTGCTTGACTCACACTCTCAAGTAAGCTCTCAAGACGCTCCCAAGTACACTCCGAGTATGCTCCCAAGTACACCAAGTACATTCCCAATTACACTCCCGAGCATGATCTCAAGGACGCTCCCAATTGCTCTAGATGGCACACTCCCAGCCTGCTTGACTGTATGCTCCCAAGTAAGCTCTCAAGACGCTCTCAAGCATACTCCCGAGCACGCTCTTAAATACACAATTGCACTCGATGACACTCCCAGCCTGCTTGACTATACGCTCCCAAGTAAGCTCTCAAGACGCTCCCAAGTACACCTCCGAGTACGTTCTCAAGTACACTCCCGAGCATGCTCTCCAGGATGCTCCCAATTGCACTCGATACGCCAGGCACTGGGAGGCGTGAGCTTGGTGGCGGGTGGCGGGTAGTGTTTGGCGGGTGGCGGGCGGCGTGTGGCGGGTGGCGCGTGGCAGGTGGCAGGCGGCGTATGTTGGTCGAAATCATGACGTCGGTCGATACGGTGGTCTGAACCTTATCTTTGTAGGGCAGACTTTGAGTGCGGTCATCACGTGGTGTTAGGTTAGGGTTGAGCGGCGGAGCCGCATTCACTTTACTTGTGTACGTGTCAAATAGATGAA